>Ga0307479_10000289_pt1 | contig 47028 bp, 49 predicted proteins | sample atmos_gasesECM4C_FD_203743 | JGI IMG/M metagenome (GOLD analysis project Ga0307479, IMG submission 203743) | Hardwood forest soil microbial communities from Morgan-Monroe State Forest, Indiana, United States - atmos_gasesECM4C_515 | ecosystem: Environmental > Terrestrial > Soil > Temperate...
CTCTAGCGAGCGACACGCCCTTCCATCCAGCCCTGGAGGATCAGGATCGCTGCCATGCGGTCTACTGCTTTGGCTCGCTTCTCTATCGACAATTCGGTCTCCCGGAGTAGGCGGTTCGCTTCTGCCGAGGTTAGGCGTTCGTCCCATAGGTGCACTGGGAGACGAAAGCGCTTTCGGAGATCTTCGGCGAAGAGCTGCATCTTGTCCGACTGAATGCCTTCGGCACCGCTCATGCGGAGGGGCAGACCTACCACGATCTCCTTGACCGAGTAGGCGCGGATTACCCGTTCCAGGGCGGCCAAGTCGGTCCGCTTGTTGCGGCGCTGGAGCGTTTCCAGGCCTTGCGCTGTGATGCCCAGAGGGTCGGAGACTGCGATTCCAATTCGGCGGGAGCCGACGTCGAGGCCCAGGATTCTGCCTGGTTGAGACTGGGAGGAGAGGGCGTTGTCTTTGGGCTTGCGGTCGTCAGAGCTCACGCGGCGATTATATTCGCGGTTTGGTAGCGCGGAGAACTGGGTTGGGGGAGGGATTAAGGTAAATCATGGCAGATGTGTGGGTTACGTTCGTAGTCGGTAGTGACCCAGCAAGCGGCCTTGAGGAAGGGGGTCGATGTGCGCTCGACGGACAGCGCGGGGGCGGCAGTCCCCACATGGCAATCCTGCCGACTGGGCCCGCTTGCAGGCTCCTCACCTTGCTTTTTGTCCCTTTTCGGGATAGTATATTTACAGTAAAGACAGCGTTCTCCCCACTCGACCCTTACTCCTGCCCGGGTATTTTATGAACGGTGATTTGAACTTCCACATCGGCGACAAGGTCGTCTATCCCAACCACGGGGTGGGAGTTATCGAACAAATCAGCAGCCGGTCGATTGGCGCCACCATCGAGAAGTTTTACCTCCTGAACATCAAAGCCAGTAGCCTGAAAGTGATGGTCCCCTGCAACAACGTGGGGAGCGTGGGGATTCGGCGGGTGGTGCGTAATGGCGAGGTGCAGAAGATCCTGGATTTTTTGTCGGTTGCCGAGGATCTGAGCACGGCTGACTGGAAAGACCGCTTCAAGGAAAATTCCGACCGGATGCGGACCGGGTCACTGTTGGAGGTGGCGGGAGTTCTGAAGAGCCTGATCGCGCTGCACCAGGCTAAGCCGCTTTCTTTCCGCGAAAAAAAGATGCTGGAACGGGCGCGCTACCTTCTAGTGAGCGAACTGGCCATGTCCCGCAGTTGCGAGGAAACCAAAGTCGAGGAACTTCTGACCCTCGCGCTGGCTAAGTGCAATCTACGCTTTCCCGAAGCGTCTGAATTTCAGGCCTGATTCGATTCCCGACAACTTGCAAGTTTCTGCATCTTGACTTTGGTTTGGGCTGCGCGTAAGAATCGAATCCCTCCCCGATTGAGACTGGATATGTTTTTCAGATCCAGCTCGGGTCCGCTTCGTCTCGCAAGAAAATTGCCTGCCTTAGGAGCAACTATGAAACAGCTTCGGCTCGCTGCGTGGTTCTTGATTTTCATCGGCACGATGTCGATGGCCCAATCCAATCCCCAGCCCTTCCTGTATCCATCCTTGTCCCCGGTCAGCACCCCTCCCGGAGGCCCCGCCTTCACGTTGACCGTGGGGGGCTTCGGCTTTGTTCCCGGAGCCGTGGTGCTGTGGAATGGCTCGCCGCGCACTACCACTTTCGTCTCGAGCAACAGCGTGCAGGCCGCCATCAGCGCCTCCGACATCGCGACCGCTGGCACAGCGTTCATCACCGTGCTGAACCCGGCGCCGGGCGGAGGAACTTCCAACTCCGTGTACTTCTCCATCACCACGCCCGAGGATACCGTCTCCCTGGCTTTGGATAGCAGCAGCTTTAGTTCTTCCACGGCCGGAGCACCGATCGTGGTCGCGGATTTCAACGGAGATGGCATCCTTGATGTGCTGGCCTCACAGACCGTCAAGGGCCGTTCGGTCGTCGCCTTCTATCAGAGCAACGGCGACGGCTCTTTCCAGCCTCCCGTGTACAGTCCGACAAATTTCGGTGCTTCGTCGTTCCTGGTCGGTGACCTCAACGGCGATGGCAAGCCCGACGTGATCATCTCCGGCTATTCGGGGTTATACTCCGCCTCCCTAGTGCTCTTGAACAATGGCAATGGCACGTTCAAGCAAATCGCAGCGTCGCCTTACGGATCTCCGCTCGCGCTGGGAGACTTCACCCGCGACGGTAATCTCGACGCTATCGCCGAGGTCTGCTCGATAGGCGTCTGCAATATCGATATCTCGGTCGGCGACGGAAAAGGCAGCTTTCCTCACTGGCACTATATCGACATAAACTATTTTGGGTCGATTCAGGGAGCCGTGGTAGTGGGCGACTTCAATGGAGACGGCAAGCTCGATTTTGCCGTGTCCGACGGCCTTCTCTTCCTCGGTAATGGCGATGGAACCTTCCAGTCTCCAATCACAGTTCCAAACATGAACGGGTACTACATGCTCGCCGCGGATTTGAACGGCGACGGAAACCTTGATGTGGTTGTCCCGGAATCAGCAGGCGGAGTTTGTGTACTTCTAGGCAACGGAAACGGCACCTTCAACCCCAACTGCTTCACCACCGCGCAATTTGACGGTGGCATCGTGCTCGGCGACTTCAATGGAGACGGCAAGCTCGATATCGCCGGCGGCGCTACCGGCGCATTCTATTTCACCACTGAAATTCTTCTGGGCAACGGCGACGGCACTTTCCAAAATGCAATCGTCACCGACGCTGGAAATTCTCCGGGGCAGGTCGGGGATTTCAACGGCGACGGCAGGTTGGATTTCGGCAATATCAGCAATACGGGCATCGCGCTCTATCTGCAAAGCCCAGCCTCCATCTCGCCACTGAGCCTTACGTACGGCACCTACTCGGTAGGCCAGACCAGCCCGGCGCAAACCGTAACGCTCAGCAATACCGGCACTACTGCTCTCAAGGTCAACAGTGCCATCCTCGGAGGAACCGACCCCGGCGATTTCTCCGTAAAGAACCCGTGCAAAGTCATCCAACCCGGAAGCAGTTGCACGGTCAGCGTCGCTTTCAAACCCACCACCTTTGGATACAGAACCGCCTCGCTCACCGTGACCTACGGCACCAACCCAAAGACCTCGCAAATTGTTCAACTCTCCGGAACCGGCCAAACCACCAACGCCGCCTTCTCACCCAACAGCCTCGCCTTCCCCATCCTGGTGGTCGGCACGACCAGCTCCCCGATGACGTCCACCCTTACGAACTCCGGTCCCGGCGTGCTCACCATCACCAGCCTCACCGCCACCGGCCCATACGCCTTCACCACCAACTGCGGATCAACTCTGGCGGTCAATGCAAGCTGCCAGGTCGTCATCACCTTCACACCAACCACTACAGGGTTCTTCAATGGCGCGGTTACCGCCACCACAAATGCCCAGAACGGCCCACTGGCCATCGGTTTAACCGGCACTGGCTCGAACCTCCTGGTCTCGCCCTTGACCGTTAACTTCGGGAATCAGGCCGTTGGCACCACCAGCGCCCCGGTGACGGTAACGTTGACGAATGTCAGTAACAACTCTTTCCTTCATTTACTTCCCGTTACCCTCACGGGAAACAACAAGAACGACTTCTCCCAGACCAACAACTGCGGCACCAAGCTAAGCCCAGGAGCCAGTTGCACCGTAACCGTCACCTTCACACCCACGGCCACAGGCGCGCGCTCCGCGTCCCTCAATACCGATGGCTATGAAGGCATACAATCCGTCGCCCTGTCGGGTACTGGAACGTAAGCGAATCAAGAAAGCCGCAGACCCATCATCGACAGTTTCGGTGATTGGTCTGCGGCTTTGCAGGTTCAGTAGTGTCCTAATTTGGTTTTTTCACCACAGAGTCACAGAGACACAGAGACACCAACCGCATGGCAAACCCATGTCCCTCTGGGTTTTTACCGACCCGAGGGTTTCTCTGTGACTCTGTGGTGAAAAAGGCGAATCAGGACTCTGCCGCAAGTTCTTGCATTTTGACTTTGCTTCGACCTCCGAGTAAGAATCGTGTCCCTCCCCGATTGAGTTTGGATTCGCGTTTCCGATCCGGCTTGGGCCCGCTTCGTCTCGCGAGAAAATCGCTTCCGCCGGGTTGACTTCCAATTTCTTGATTGCATTGGAGCGCCATCACTGAGCGGGAACGATATCGAATTCAACTTTGACTTCGTCCTTCACCTTGACGGTGCCGCCGGCGATACGTATGGGCTCGATGCCGAAGTCGGTCTGCTTGATCGATGCCGAACCGCGATAGTGTCCATTCTGCAGGGAGACATCCACCGTAACGGGCTGTTTTTTCCCGTGTAGCGTGAGGTCTCCCTGCACTTGCCAGTGGGAATCTCCGCGACTGGTTACGGACGTGGACCGGTAAGCGATCTCGGGGAATTTTTCGACGTCGAGAACCTTGGAGCTTTGCATGGTGCGTTGGATCTCGGCGCGATTGTCCTGTGAGGTGTCGGGGTCGAGGACGCGCATCTTGTGGGCGTCCACGCGGAGTTGGACGCTGGCATGAGCGGAGGAATCGAGGTTGCCCTGGTCAATAGGAGCTTCAATTACGTGATCGTGAGCGAAGGCGGCGAATGCACCCGACTTGAATACCCGGATTTTCAGGGTGGATTGGTTTACGTCGATGGCTTTGCTTTGGGCGTACAGTTGGGTGTGGCCGAGGCATAGGGTGATAGCCACTGTTGCCAAAGCAAGGTTCGTAAGTCTCATTCGATTCTCAGCCTCTTGATGGTCTCCCAAGAGCAAGTATAAGGAATGACCCTTGTCCAACCGTCACCCGAATGTAAAGAGATTGTTACGGGTTCGTCACGGGCTCCTGGAGACTGGCTGGAGCTTCGGATAAGAAATTTGGAAGGGCGAGGTGACCGCGTGGTATTCAGCATTAAGGGGAATGCCTACAGGCTTGTCGTCGCTGTCCACTATCAGCGTCAGATTGTGTTCATCAAGTGGCTCGGCAGGCACGCGCAAAACGACAAGATTGATGTGAGGAAGGTGAAGTATGGAGATTAGGCCGATCAAGACGAAATCCGACTATGAGGCCGCGATGCGCCGTATCGAAGCAGCGTGGGGCGCCGCCCCGGGAACCTCGGAAGGCGACGAACTGGATGTCCTAGTTACGCTGGCGGAAGCTTATGAGCGCCAGCATTATCCCGTCGATCTTCCCGACCCGGTCGAGGCCATCAAGTTCAGGCTGGAACAGGAGGGTAAGGACTACCGCGCCTTGATCGGAGTAATCGGTCAACGCACCCGAGTGTACGAGGTAATGCGCCGCGCCCGCCCCCTGTCCCTTAACATGATCCGCAAGCTACACAGCCGGCTGGAAATCCCCGCTGAGGTACTGACTCAACCAGCGCGAAAACCCGCGCAGCGGACGCGGCGAGCATCGCGTCCAGTCCGCTCCCGCCGCTCGACCCGCCGTTCCGCCTGAAAGCCGCCAGCGTCGTCGGACTACTTGCCCACCTGCTGGATGCAGTCTTCCAGCACGTCCATGGCTACATCTGCCTCTTCTTTCGTTACTACCAGCGGAGGGCACAGGCGGATGGTGCTGGGGCCGCAACCTAAGAAGAGGACGCCATGTTCGAAGGCCTTCTCGACAATCAGGTCGCGCTCGGCGGCGGCGTATTCTCTTGTCGCCTTGTCTTTGACGATGTCGACGCCGATCATCAGGCCACGGCCCTGGCCGCGAACGTCGCCGACAAGTTTCAGCTTCGCGGGCCAGGTCGACATGCGCTTCATCATGTGCGCGCCAACTTCCGCGGAGTGCTCGAGCAGGTGTTCTTTTTCGATGACGTCGAGCGTAGCCAGAGCGGCCGCCACACACACCGGATTGCCGCCGAATGTTGAGGCGTGCGAACCTGGGACCCAATCCATGATTTCGGCGCGCGTCATGGTGATGCCGAGCGGCATGCCGGAGGCGATGCCCTTGGCGATGCAAATCATGTCGGGCTCGACGCCCGTGTGTTCGACAGCCCACCATTTGCCGGTGCGGCCAACGCCACTTTGCACTTCGTCGAGGACCAGGAGGATGCCGTGCCGATCGCAGATGCGGCGAAGCTCTTGCATGAAAATGGTTGGCGCTACTACGTAGCCACCTTCGCCCTGCACAGGCTCGATGAAGATTGCCGCGACTTCCTCGGGAGGAAGGGTTGTCTTGAATAACTTTTCTTCGATGAAGCGGGCGCAGCTTAGGGCGAAGGCGTCAGGATCCTGAGAGGCGTCTTTGCGTCCGCGATAGAGGTCGGGATATGGCACGTGAGTTACGCCCGGCAGGAGAGGAGTAAAACGGCGGCGTTGCTGGGGCTTGGAAGCAGTGAGGGAAAGAGCGCCCATGGTGCGTCCGTGAAAGGCGCCGAGGAAGGCAATGATGTTCGGGCGCTTGGTGTGATAGCGGGCCAGCTTGAGGGCGCACTCGACTGCCTCCGCGCCGGAATTGCCATAGTAAATTTTGTGCGGGCCGGGCATTGGCGCGATCTTCGATAAGCGCTCCGCCAGTTGGACCATGTTCTCGTAATAAAAATCCGTGCCCGACATGTGGATCAGTTCGCCGGCCTGCTTCTGCATGGCGGCGACTACGTCTGGATGGCAATGGCCGGTGGAGGTCACGGCGATGCCGGCGGAAAAATCGTAGAACTCGTTGTCGTCGACGTCAGTGACGACGATGCCGCGGCCGCTTTTGGCTACCAGCGGATAGGAGCGGGTATAGGACGGCGAAATGTATTTCTCATCGGCGGCGAGAACGCGCTTGGCGTTGGGTCCGGGCAGGGCGGTCTTGATCTTTGGTCCGGCAGCAGTGGCTGGAGCGGTCATGGTCTTGGTGGTCATGGGATCCTCCGTGAGCAGCTGCCAGTAGTCAGCCGCCAGTTGTGGGTGAATGCAACCTCGGAACACGCGAGCCCTGGTTCAGGCGCACGCTTGCCGAAGCGAATCAGGCGGAGGGTTTGTTAGTCGCTACCGAAGAGACTGGGACGAAGACGGGAAGGCAAATTCGCGCGATAGCGGCGTGGACACACCAGGCAGTGCAGCCAGCACTCGGGCAGATGCGAATTGGGCTGATTCGAGTTGGATTTGTTGCGCAGCATCGCTAACGGTCGACATTACTAAGTCATTATAGCTTGAGGCGATGCGTGGCGTAACCCCTAAAGTTCAGTGGTCAGTGGGCGGTGATCAGTGGGCAGTACGAGTGCCGGGCTTTGCCCGGCGGACAGCCGGGGCGGCTGTCTCCACATTTTGACTCCCCATTTTTTGACTTCCAGCAGGATGGGCTTTAGCATGGCTGCACCCTCGGGGCGGAGCCATCTCCTTTGCTCGATCAGACCATTTCACATTACCGCATCATCGAGAAGCTCGGCGGCGGCGGCATGGGCGTCGTGTACAAGGCCGAGGACACACGCCTGGGCCGGTTCGTCGCGCTGAAGTTTTTGCCGGAGGAGCTGCAACAGGACCGCCAGGCGCTGGAGCGATTCCGGCGCGAGGCCAAGGCTGCCTCTGCGCTCAACCATCCCAACATTTGTACGATTTATGACATTGGCGAGGAAGGTGGGAGAGCATACCTCGTCATGGAATTTCTGGACGGGGCTACGCTCAAGCACCAGATCGGCGCGCGTCCGATGGAATTGGAAACGATTCTGGAGTTGGGGATTGAAATTGCGGACGCGCTCGATGCGGCACATGTCGAAGGCATTGTGCATCGTGACATCAAGCCAGCAAATATTTTTGTGACCAAGCGGGGACATGCCAAGATTCTGGACTTTGGCCTGGCGAAGGTGAAGGCGACGCCCCGCGAAGCGGCCTCGATGCCTGAGGTTACGGCGGCGACCAGCGCGATCGTAGAAGAGCATTTGACCAGTCCGGGTTCGACTTTGGGGACGGTGGCGTACATGTCTCCAGAGCAGGCTAAGGGAAAAGAACTTGATTCGCGGACGGATCTTTTTTCCTTCGGCGTGGTGCTGTATGAAATGTCGACGGGTACGCTGCCTTTTCGGGGAGAAACCTCGGCGCTTGTCTTTCAGGCGATTCTGGATCGTGCGCCGGTTTCGCCGGTTCGTTTAAACCCTGACTTGCCATCGAAGCTGGAAGACGTCATTAACAAGACGCTGGAGAAAGACCGGAATCTGCGCTACCAGCACGCGGCGGATATTCGAGCCGACTTGCAACGGTTGAAGCGCGACACGGGAAGCGGACGAGCGGTGGCGGCAGCGTCGGATTCGTATCCCCCGATTCAAGAACCTGTTACGGTGGCGCCGTCATCCGGATCTCACAAGGCGGTTTCTGCCCAGGTTCCGGTTGCATCGTCTAGCGCCGTAGCCGTGGGGCACGCTAGCGGTATCGCAGAAAAGAAGTCCCGGAAGATGTTGGTACTTGGGGCCTTGGTGGTCCTCGCCGCGGCGGTTGCCGGAGCTTTCTATCTGCGCTTGCGGAGCTCCGCCAAACTTACCGAAAAAGACAGCGTCCTGCTCGCAGACTTCGTCAACACTACCGGGGATCCCGTATTCGACGGCACTCTGAAACAAGCTCTGGCAGTGCAACTGGAACAATCGCCCTACCTCAACATTGTTCCCGATCAAACCATCCGCAAGGCTCTTCAGTTCATGGGGCGCAAAGCGGACGAACGAGTTACAGGTTCTGTAGCCCGCGAAATCTGCGAGCGCGAACATGTTAAGGCCATGTTGACCGGATCGGTCGAGACTTTGGGCAGCCAGTATGTCGTCTCACTCGACGCCACCAATTGCGTTACCGGAGATTCCCTGGCTCGCGAGCAAGTCACCGCAGCCAGCAAAGAAGGGGTGCTGCCGGCGGTGGGCAAGGCCGCTTCCAGCCTGCGCGGAAAGCTCGGCGAGTCGCTAGCCTCGATTCAGAAGTTCGACACGCCCGTCACCGAAGCGACTACTTCGTCGCTCGAAGCACTGAAGGCTTACGCCGCGGCTGATGAAACGCGCAATGGCGGCGGCGAAGCGGAATCGATCCCTCTGTTCTTGCACGCTATCGAACTCGACCCGAACTTCGCCATGGCCTATGCTCGGCTCTCAGCCATCTACAACAATCTCGGCGAAGAAGATCGTTCCGTCGAGGTGGCGAAAAAAGCTTTCGATCTGCGCGATCGGGTGAGTGAACGCGAGCGCTTCTACATTGACGACCACTTCTACACCGCGGCTGGCAATGTCGATAAAGACCGGCAAACACTGGAACTCGCCATCCAGACTTATCCCAACAATTCCAGCGCCTACGGCAACCTCGCGGTTCTGTACTCCATTTTCCTGGGCCAATACGAGAAGGCAATCCCGGCCGCGAACGAAAGCATACGCTTTCAGCCCACGACGCCCTTTGGGTATGCGATGGTTGCCGGATCTTATATGGCTCTCAACCGTATGGACGAAGCCCGTTCCATTCTTCACAGGGCGCTTGACGCGAAAGTTGACAATCTGTTTCTTCACCAGCAGCTCTACGACCTGGCATTTATCGGTGGCGACTCCGAGGGCATGGATCGAGAAATGAAGTGGGCCGAGGGCAAGCCCAGCGAATACCTGCTGCTGGACGAGGCTTCGACCGCGGCCGCCTCTCACGGTCAGATCAAGAAAGCCGAAGAGCTGGCGACCAGGTCGATTCAGATCTCGGACCGCCTCGGCTTCAAGGGAACCACGGCCAGCACGCAGGCGGGATGGGCACTAACGGAGGCGGAAGTAGGGAATGTCGCGCGAGCGAGGGAACTTGCCAACTCGAGCGCCACCCTGGCTCAAGGCCGTAGCAACCTAAACCAAGCCACGCTGGCCCTGGCCATGATCGGCGACAGTCGCGCGCAAACCATGATGGCGGACTTGAGCCGCCGCTTCCCCGACGATACGTTGTTGCACAACGTGTGGGGTCCCTCTGTTGCGGCGTTGGCGGCCAAGAGTCGCAAAGCTCCCGACCAGGCCATCGATTCCCTGCGCGCGGCAACGCCGTATGAATTCGCCATTTACACTGGCTTGCTTCCCATCTACGTCCGTGGGCTCGTCTACCTGGAGGCGAAGCGCGGACCTGAAGCAGCCGTCGAATTCCAGAAGATCATCGACCATCGCGGAATCACTCCCGTTGGCCCAGAACATTCACTCGCAAGACTCGGATTGGGCCGCGCCTACGCGATTAGCGGCGACACCGCCAAAGCCAAAGCCGCCTATCAGGATTTCTTCGCCCTGTGGAAAGATGCCGATCCCGATGTGCCGATCTTGAAGCAAGCCAAGGCGGAGTACGAGAGACTGAAGTAGCAGGGCGGCGATATTAAGCTGGAAACAGAAAATCCCAAGCTTTGAACAAGCGGGGAGATACTAGGGATCCTTCGACTCCGACACTTGGTCCGCTCTCGCGGACCAAGTCTCTCCGCTCAGGATGACAAGCGGTTTTATGACAGGCGTACCTTTTGCTATCTTTAGAATCCTCTTTACTTCTGTACTCGTCTGATATCTTTTAGCCTCACAGTTTCTCACTTCCATGTCCAAAGCTCAGAGCCCAAGCCGGTTTGCGGTGATTCTTGCTTTCGGACTGGTGTACTTGTTTTGGGGATCGACTTACCTGGCGATTGACATTGCGGTGCAGAGTATTCCTCCGGCGCTGATGTGCGGGGTGCGATTTTCGATCGCCGGGGTGGTGATGCTTGCGGTGTGCGCGGCCACGGGACGCAGAATCTGGTATTCGGCGAAACAAATAGCGCTGGCGGCGGTGGTGGGAATTCTGTTGTTGATGGGCGGGAACCTGACGCTGTCGTGGGCCGAGTTGACTGTGCCGTCGGGGCTGGCGGCGTTGATTATCGCGATCACGCCTTTGTGGTTTCTGGTGTTGGACTCGATGCTGCTCGGGCACCATCGCATTTCGGGACGAGGCAAGGCCGGGTTGGCACTGGGGATTGCGGGATTGTTCGTTTTGTTCTGGCCGGAGTTGCGATCGAGCTCGGCGCTCGGACGGAGAGAGTTTTGGTGTTCTCTGGCGCTGATTGGGGGATCGTTTTTGTGGGCGCTGGGGTCGGTGCTGTCGAAGCGCTGGCAGTCGGGCATGGACGTATTCAGCGCTACGGGGTGGCAGGTGACGGCGGCGGGCGCGGCGAATCTTCTGTTTGCAGTCGTAAACAGGGATTTCTCGCGAGTCTCGTGGACGCCGCGCGGGGTGAGCGCGGTGCTCTATCTGGTGGTGTGCGGATCCTGGATTGGATATACGGCTTACATCTGGCTGTTGGAGCATGTTCCTACGTCGAAGGTGTCGACTTACGCATATGTGAATCCGGTGGTCGCGGTGTTTCTGGGATGGCTGATTTTGCACGAGCGCGTGGACCGCTTCATTGTGATGGGGAGTGCGATTGTGGTGCTCTCGGTGATTCTGGTTACGAGCGCGAAAGTGAAAGAAACCGCTGTGGCGCAATTGCCGGCGGTGGAGGCGATGTAGCAGTGGTCGGTGATCAGTGGTCGGTGATCAGCTCAGTGATTGATCCCCTGTTCGCAGCTTTCTACACCAATAGTTCCAACTTATTTTGCGGCTTCTTCTTCGTCCTCCTCCGTTATTACGTCTACGATGTGGCCGCGGATGGCGAAGGTTTGTTTGGAGGCGCTGGAGGGCTCGAAGGTGACGCGGGCGGGGGAGCGTTCCCACGCGGGCATGGGGCATGCGGAATCGGCGATGTTTTGGGCTTCACTGATGCTTGCGCCGTCGAGAAGCTTTTTCAGTACGGGTTTGCGGCGGCTGATTTGGGCGACGATGGCGAAGACTTTCTTGCCGTCGTCGGAGACGCCGCAGTAGGCGGCATAGTCGCGGTACCAACTTGTGGCGGAATAGAGCACATCGAACTCGGGAAGGTTGATGGGGGAAATGCGGCCGGTGACGCGGTCGACCAGCAGCCACCCGCCGCGCTGCCATTGCCAGTGCGGAGGAGTGCTGCTTTCCTGGGGAAGGCTGTCATTCACGCGGAAGGCGCGGCGCACTACGAACAGACGCTCGGTGACATCATGGGCCGGGCCTAGAGTGAATTCCTTCACGCGGGCATCGACGAGGAGCGGCCGGACTCTAACGGGGAGTGGTTTGTCGTCTGAGGATACGGGGGACCACTGAACGGTGATCCATTTGCCCAGGGCGACGACATGGGGCTTGGGGACGGAAAATGCAGATGTCGTGAAGCCGCACATGAATAGAAACCACAATGCCATCCGAACGCGCCATCGAGATGTCCGAGCCATGGCCGAGATTATGCAGGAATCGGGCGAGAGGGCAAGGGTAGATGTCACTTCTGCGGCGTAAAAGTTCCGAAGTGGGACAGGGACCGGATGGGCGTGCGACCAACAAATTTGATTGCGCGATTGACCGCACGCGGCCACGGCAGCATAAGATTGCAGTAGAATTGAGGTTGTAGAATTTGTACTCATGAACTTCCATCGCGATCGCGATTCCCGCCTGACTTGGAGTGATCTCCGGACAACTTCGCGGCCAGACCCTGCTTCTGATCAAGGTATGAGCGAGATTTTAGCCCTTAAGCACGTTGCGCGGATTCTGGTAGTGGATGACAATCCGGGCATCGCGACGCTAATGAGCCAGTTGCTGACCATGCGCGGCTATGAGGTGGTGACGGCGAGCGACGCGCAGCAGGCGGAGGCGGAGGTGCGGCGTCAAGCGCCGGATTTGATTTTGTCCGATGTGAGGATGCCAGGGAAGTCGGGCTACCAGCTCTGCCGCGATCTCAAAGAAAATCCGGCGACGCGGCTGATTCCTTTTGTATTGATCACGGGCTTGACCGACAGCGCGGACAAGCTGCGGGGCATTGAAGCGGGCGCGGACGATTTTCTGAACAAGCCGGTGCTGGCTGAAGAGTTGACGGCGCGGGTGAAGTCTCTGCTGCGGATGAAAGAGTTTACCGACGAACTGGAGACTGCGGACTCGGTACTGTGTACTCTGGGGCTGATCGTGGAAGGCCGCGACCCTTATACGGAGGGGCATTGCGAGCGGCTGGCTTTGAATGCGGCGCAGCTGGGCCGGCATCTGGGGCTGGATGAAGATTCGATTGTGGCGCTGAGGCGCGGCGGATATCTGCACGACCTGGGCAAGATTGCCGTGCCCGACGAGATATTGAAAAAGGGCAGCGACCTCTCACCGGACGAGTGGATCGTCATGAAACAGCATCCGGTGACCGGGGAAAATATCTGCAAGCCGCTGAAGTCGTTGCACCTGGTGTTGCCGATCATTCGGCATCATCATGAGCATATGGACGGTTCGGGATATCCGGACGGATTGCGGGAGGGGGAAATCCCGCTGCTGCCGCGGATCCTGCAGGTGGTGGACGTCTACGATGCCCTGCGAACGGCTCGGCCCTACAAACCGGCCATCGGCCATGAGCAGTCGGTGCAGACTATGTGCGAGAAGGCCCGCCAGGGCTTGCTGGACGGCGACCTGGTCCGCGAATTTTTCAGCATGTTGCTGCAACAGCGCCGGGTCGCCTGAAGGCTTAGTTTCCGGCTCGTTGGGCTCTTTTCGGTTTCCTCGCCAGCTATTCCCGACGTACAATTGCGCAGCCTTCCCGGCGGCAACGTATTCGCTGAGTGGAACATCTTAAGCAATCCGGTTAAGCATTCCGGTGCACCCGGAGCTTATGATCCCGATTAACGATATGACCTACAGCATCGTCATTCCGGCCTACAACGAAAGCGAGCGCCTGGGGGCAACCCTGGAGAAGGTGCTGGGCTACGTGCGACAGCAGGGGTGGGATGCGGAAGTGGTCGTGGTGAACGACGGCTCGCGCGATAACACGGCGGAGATTGTGCGCGAGTTTGCGAAAAATAATCCGACGCTGCGGTTGGTGGAGAATCCGGGCAATCGCGGCAAAGGATATAGCGTGCGCAACGGCATATTGAATTCTCGGGGCGATATCGTGGTATTCAGCGACGCGGATTTGTCTTCGCCGATCGAGGAAATGCCGAAGCTGCTGCAGGCGCTGGCGACGGGAGCGGATATTGCGATCGGATCGCGCTGGCTGCGGGCGGAGTTGCAGACGCAGCGGCAGTCGTTGCATCGGCAGCTTTTTGGAAGAATCTTTAATTTGCTGTTGAGGATCACTCTTGGATTGCAATTTAAAGATACGCAGTGCGGTTTTAAGGCCTTCACCCGCCGGGCTGCGCAGATGATTCTGCCGCTGCAGCGCATCGAACGCTGGGGCTTCGATCCGGAGATTCTGTTTCTGGCGCGCAAGTTTGGGTTGCGTGTGGACGAAGTGCCGGTACGATGGGGACACAGCGGTGGGACGCGGATCAATCCCTTGATTGATGGGATGCGAATGTTTCAGGAAATGCTGCGGATTCGCTGGTATGACTTGACGGGCAAGTATGATGGGGGACCCGCGGTGACGCAGACGGTGAAGACGCTGCCGGGGGGACCGGGCGCCCACACGTTATGATTAGAAGGCGACGTTCCACCCGTACGAAGATAACGGTTCGACCTCTGACCGCCAAGCGGCAACGCGAGGTGGCCGCGTTGGAGTCCCTGCCAGATGACACGATTGACTACTCCGACATTCCTTCACTCAAGGACGAGTTTTGGAAACGCGCGGTACGCAATCCGTTCTATGGCCGGTTGTTTAGTAAGGACTAGCACTTTCTCCAATGTGTGCGCTGAGTTGTCCAGCAGGCCAGAGTTGCCGTAGTTGTCTATCTGGAGCCTTCCCTCCCGGTGCACGAAGACCAAGTAGCGTCTTTTTGCCGTCATCGAGAACCGCCCGGAGCTATTTTCGCCAAAAAACTGTGAATGTTTCCGGTGGGTGTCTTTTCAAAGTCTGTAAGGTCCGCAGTTTGTAGTTTGTTCCGGCGAAATAGCCACTGTCTGTACTCGCTGGGACCTCGTGGGCGGAAACAACAACGGCGGTTAGAACGTACTCCGCCTTCGAGTATTCATCCTCAACGGATAGATGGCCGTTAACACAAACTGCGGTTGCTATTGTGGAACAGACTAAAATCCAGAACAGACGTTTCATGTCAACCGCCCACTACGTTAGCTGTGAAAGATTTTACCGCTTCAACCACGCTTCGTCCCATTTCTGACGTTGAAATTGAACTTCGTCCGGCTTGGGTGAGATCCGCGGTGCGGGAGCCTTGATTCAGGACTGTGCTGACTGCGTTCTCGATGGTGGAGGCTTCGCGTTCCAGTTGGAAAGAATGGCGGAGCATCAGGGCGACGGTGAGGATTGCGCCCAGGGGATTCGCGATTCCTTTTCCGGCGATGTCTGGGGCTGAGCCGTGGACGGGCTCGTACAAGCCTACCGGACCGCCGATGCTGGCTGAGGCCAGCAATCCGAGGGAACCTACCACTCCTCCGGCTTGATCGGAGAGAATGTCGCCGAACATGTTTTCCGTGAGCAGCACATCGAAATCTTTGGGGCGCTGAACCAGCGACATCGCGGCGGAATCCACGTACATGTGTGAGAGTTGCACGGTGGGATAATCTTTCGCGCTGCGAATAACGACCTCGCGCCAGAGGCGGGAACACTCGAGGACGTTCGCTTTGTCGACGGAGAGAACTTTCTTTCGGCGCTTCATTGCCAGATCAAAAGCAACATGCGCGATGCGCTCGATGGCCTGTTCGCCGTAAGTCATGGTGTTGGTGGCGATGCGAGAACCGGGCGCGCCGGTGACGGAACGCGGCTCTCCGAAATAGAGGCCTCCCAGCAATTCGCGGACGATCATGATGTCGGTGCCGCGAACGAGATCGGCGCGCAGGGGAGAAGAATCTTCCAGGGCGGGAAAGCAGATGGCGGGGCGCAAGTTGGCGTATGCGCCGAGTTCGCGGCGGAGGCGGAGGAGTCCGGCTTCCGGGCGAAGGTGGTTGGGGTAGTGATCGAAGGCGGGTTTTCCTACTGCGCCCATCAGGACGGCGGAAGATGCGAGGCAGGCTTGAATGGTGTCGGCGGGTAGTGGATCTTCGGCCACGGCTAATGCCGCGCCGCCGATCTTTTTTTCTTGAAGTTGAAGTTGGTGGCCGAAGGCGTCGGCGACAGATTGCAGAACGAGGACGGCTTGTGCGGTGACTTCAGGGCCGATGCCGTCGCCGGGGAGGATAGTTAGGGTTAGGAACATGGGGAATGATTTTGTAATTGGGAAATTTGTAATTGTGTAATTTTGGTCGCGGTCGCGAGGAGCGATGGCTGATTTCAAATTACTCAATTACCAAATTAGCAGATTACCCAATCCTCCTACACGCCCCAGAGATAGTCTTCCTGATCGTGGTGCTGGTCACCGGGAATGGGCATGGGTGCGCCGAATGCGTTGGTTTGCGGAACCAGCGGGAATGGGCGCGGAGCTTCGTATACTGAGGCGCTGGCAGCAGCAGCGGCCCCAACCGCAGTTTGAAGAGGCTCGAACAGCGGCGTGGCCGAGGCTGCCGGCTTGTGAGTCTCGCGAATCAATTCCAGCAGGTGGTGATCTTCGACGTGCTTGATTTTATCGGCGAGGCGCACGAAACGGCGATAAATGTCATCGAGCGCGCGGCGGTCGAACTGGTAGCCGAGCTGTTCGCAACGAATGCTGAGCGCGTGACGGCCGGAGTGTTTGCCGAGCACTAGTTTGGAGTCGGGCACACCCACGGATTGCGGCGTCATAATCTCATAAGTGAGAGGATTTTTTAACACTCCGTCCTGGTGGATTCCGGCTTCGTGAGCGAAAGCGTTGCGTCCGGTGACAGATTTATTGGGCTGCACGGGGACGCCGGTGATTTCGCTGAGCAACTGGCTGGCGGGAAAGAGTTGTTCGCCGGCAATGCCGGTCTCGTAGGGATAGCGGTCGCGACGGACGCGCATGGCCATGACAATTTCTTCCAGCGCGGCGTTGCCGGCGCGCTCCCCGATGCCGTTAATGGTGCACTCGACCTGACGGGCTCCCGCAGCGATGGCAGCCATGGTGTTGGCCACGGCCATGCCTAGATCGTTGTGGCAGTGGGCGGAGATCGTGACGTTCTCGATTCCCTTCACTTGGCGGCGAATGGTCGCGATCAATTCTCCGAATTCCGATGGCACGGCGTAGCCGACGGTGTCAGGAATATTCAGCGTGGTCGCGCCCGCTTCAACCACCGCTTCCAGGACTTTGCACAGAAAATCGGGATCGGTGCGCGTGGCATCTTCGGGAGAAAATTCGACGTCGTCGCAGAGCGACTTGGCGAAACGGACAGAATCGCGGGCCTGAGCCAGACACTGCTCGCGGGTGATGCGCAACTTGTATTGCAAATGAATATCGGAGGTGGCCAGGAAGACGTGAATGCGCGGGCGGGCTGCGTCTTTCAAGGCTTCCCAGGCGCGTTCAATGTCGGGGCGGCAGGCGCGGGCCAGACCCGCAATGATGGGGCGCCGGATGATGCTGGCGATCGCCTTAACCGCTTCGAAGTCGCCTTCGGAGGCGATGGGGAATCCGGCTTCGATTGCGTCGACGCCGAGGCGGTCGAGTTGATGCGCCAGGCGGAGTTTCTCCTGATGGTTCATGCTGCAACCGGGCGACTGCTCTCCGTCGCGGAGGGTGGTATCGAAAATGGCGATGCGAATTGGATCGGCGGCCATGAGTGTGCTTTTCCTCGAAACGTTAAGAGAAGGCTGTATCACTTCGATGGTAAGCGGCTTCGGGGCTGAAGCAATGCTTATAATTTTGGACTGATCATTAGAATATCTTCTATGATAAGATTTGCTAATGTATTTGTAACTTTATATTACCTGGTGGCCAATGGAGCTTTCTCAACTGGAAGTATTCCTGAGCGTGGCGCGGGAGCGGCGCTTCTCACGCGCCGCGGAAAAGCTTTACCGCACGCAGTCGGCGGTGAGCCAGACCATCCGCAAACTCGAGGACGAACTGGGCGAGAGCCTGTTCGACCGTTCGTCGCGAGACGGAGCGCTGACCGATGCCGGGCAGGTGTTGTACGAATACGCGGAGAAGCTGCTGAATCTGCGGCATGACGCGCATGAGTCCCTGGCGGAGTTGCGGGAATTGCAGAAGGGCAAGCTGGTGATTGCGGCCAATGAATTCACGGCGCTCTATCTGCTGCCGGTGCTGGCCGAGTTTCGCCGATTGCATCCCATGATCAAAATTACGGTGCACCGATCGCTGGGAAGCCGCATTCCGGACGATGTATTGCAACACAGCGCCGAGTTGGGGGTGTTGTCTTACAAGCCGGAGGAGCCGCGGCTGCACTCCGTGATTACTTATCTCGACGAGTTGGTGCTGGTAGTTCCTCCCCGGCATCCGCTGGCCTCGGCGAAGGAAGTGAGCATTCGTCAACTGGGAGCGGAGTCGTTTGTGGCACACACTGTTTCATCGCCGTATCGCGAAAAAGTTCTACAAACATTTAAGAAACATAAAACGCCGCTGCACATGGATCTGGAACTGCCCACGCTGCAAGCCATCAAACAATTCGTGGCGCTGGGCAGCGGCGTGGCCCTGATGCCCGAGATCAGCGTAGAGACGGAAGTGGCGCGGGGAGAACTGGTGAGAATTCCGGTGCGGGAGTTGCACGTGCAACGCAAGCTGCGGCTGATTTACCGAAAGGAAGCGGGATTATCTCATGCGGCGCGGGCGTTTATGAAAGTTGCCGAAGCGGTGGCGACGGAGCGGGCGGGGCGCTACCGGTTTCAGCGAGAGAGTTGAGAGAGACGGGCTTAACCCGTCTCGCTCATTAATCTCGCACGAAGAAGGATCGTGGTTCTTGCTGAGGGCGAGTGCAACCAAGGTCCCTCGCTCCGCTCGGGATGACAATTTGCTCAATTCAGCTTCGAACTGCATTAGCAGTCGGCGCAGAGTTGTTCCGCATCCCGCGGAAGCGGGACGGCCAGGGCGTCGCCCAGGCTGGAGTGGATGTCGAGAAACGAATCGAGATGGGTGAGGTCGAGCAGGCGGCGCACGAACGGGCTGGGACTGGCCACCTTCAGCTCTGCATCTTTTGCCTGAGCCCAGGTGTGGAGCTGAACCAGTTCGCCGATGCCGGCGCTGTCCATAAAGCTGACGCCACTCAGATCGAGAATGATCTTCCCCCGATCCTCAAGGATTTCACCGACCAGTTGCGAGAGCGCGGCGGCCTCGTCGCGATAGACGATGCGGCCCTGGCAGTGAACGATGATCACATCGCCACGATGTCGAGTTTTCATACTGAGCTTCAACTTCCACTCCTTTGGTTGATTTCCAGGGCCGCCGAACTCCTGCGGTGGCGGCCAGGTTTGCCAGGTCGTGTGGATGAATTGCATGCTATTACATAGACGCACGTCGAGGGGTTTCGGAATCATAAAAAGAACGTAAATTATTGTTAGGGGCGTGCCGAATTTGCACTAGCCAATTTTGGAACGCTATTTTGAAAGGCTGGACATCTTAACCCGCTGTAACCCTGCATCTAACGAATTTCACGCATTCAGGTAGAATTTGCTGCTGGCACTTTTTGCCAGAGGAGGAATCATCTTCGTGTCGAAAATCGCCGCCGTGGTGCTGGCATTCCTGAGCTTGATGCTGTTGGCAACCCCCTCGAGAGCGCAGTTGCTTCCGAGTGGAAACGTGTATGTTGGGGTGGCTTATGGCGACTCCGTCGATGTGATCAATCGTTACACGTTTCGCGGCTGGAACGCTTCCGTCGAAGATTTTCCATTCGCCCGATATTCCCACCTCAGCGTGGTGCTCGATGGCAGCGGCTTTTACCGGCAAGGCGTACAGCAGTACGAAGTGCTGATTGGACCGCGGCTGTCTTTCAATTATGGGAAGTGGCGGCCGTTTGTACACGTGATGGTCGGAGCCCAACGGACCACCTCGGATGCGATCACGCATTACCCGATCGCGGAAGATGTGGGTGGCGGCGTGGATCGCAAGTTCCAGTTTCTCTTCATGAAACATTTTGCCTGGCGCCTGCAGTTCGACTACATGCACACCCATTTGCTCAGCGCGACCCAGAACGATATTCGGGGATCGACCGGACTGGTATGGCGCTTCTGACGAGCAAATCCACTCACAAATCACTCTTCTGAACTCTTTCCGAAACTTCTAACGCAAGCCGGGGTTGGGGAGTGTGGACGCTCGCAATTGAGCGCAGGAGGGAAATCCATGCGGCTTTCACCAGGGAAGATTGCGGTTTTGGGCCGGGTAGCGGCTGTGGTGGCGGGCAGTTTTCTTTTTTCTCTTGCGACGCAGGCGCAAGTTCCGACGAGCGGCAACGTCTTTGTTGGTTATTCCTACTACTCAGCGGACGCAACGAATACTATCTCGAGCCTCAGCCGGCAGGGCCTGAACGGGTGGGAGGCATCACTCGAGGGCAAGGTACTTCCATTCATCGGGATGGTGGCTGATTTCGGCGGGAATTATGGCTCCCAGAACCTTCCCATCGCGGTGGGGACGTGCGCCATTGGAGTGGTGTGCTCTCCGCTGACTGCGACCACGCACGTCGAGACTTTTCTTTTTGGTCCGCGAGTATCGGCCAGCGTTGGGAAGTTCCGTCCGTTCGGGGAGGTTTTGTTTGGCGCCGGGCACATCAGGATAAACGAGACTTCGCCTCTGCCCGATTTCATCATGCCCACGGATACGTCCTTTGCGACCGCGATAGGCGGAGGCCTCGATTACAAAGTGATTCGCGTGATCGCCGTGCGCGTCCAGGGCGATTACGTGCAGACCCGTTTCTTCGGCACAACGCAAAATAATGTGCGAATCTCGACCGGAATTGTGTTGCGTTTCTGAGAGTGGCTGCTGGGTGTGAGCTTTGTGGCACCTGCTCGGGACTTTCGCATTGACGCTTCATGACGATGCTGGTCAAATTGGCGAATGCAGACTTGGATTGCAGTCTTAATCTGGATGACCGACGTCGTCGTCATCAGTTTGGGTTTAGCGGTTTTTGAAATTCTCATCGAAAGGCAGCATGGGTGGGGTGGGAGGCTAAACCCGAGTGGCTGGGGCAGGAGGCTGTTTGCGGGAACGTTCGTCGCCGAAATCTGCGAAAAGTCTTACCTGACCGTCTACCACGTGTTCATGTTTGCCTTCGTGGTACCGGGCATTCTTTACGTGCAAGTTTGGATGTTCACGCATTTGGGGTTCTCCCGGCCTGCGTACGGGTACCTGTCCGGCGCATCGCGGTCCGGCCTGTTTCTATTCCTGGTGTCGGTCTGGTTCTCAATACTGGTGGTGGAGGACGCTCTGTGGTTCGCGCTCAATTGGTATTATCCGAAGAGCTGGGAAGATCTATTGCAAGGTAGAATCTGGTGGCATACGCGGTGGATTACGATCGGCAATATCAAGCTTCCACGTTTCTATCTGACGACTCCAGTAGTCGCAGTTGCTTTCCTGATATTGAGCTTACACGTGGGCTAGTTCGCCGACCGCAGCGACCCGTGGGATCTCTGGGCGAAGCAGGCCCCACTGTGCGTTCCAGCACTCGTCCAGTATTTGTGGGACTTCCAGCAGCGCCCGGTTTGAATAGGCGCTGACGTTGCGACGGAGTCGATCAAAGTTCGCGGGTTGTAACAGATCGGCAACGCAAGCGCCGATCTCCCGAAAGTCCGCAACCACGGTTCCAAAACCGTTCTCGGCCAGCCACTCCGCGTTGTATCTCTCCTGGGGAAGCGTTTTGGAATTGCATTCAACAATGACTGGCAAGTTCATCTGCAGCGCCTCGCTGATGGAACCCGGGCCGGGTTTTCCGATGAAAAAATCACCCAGGGCCATGAACTGTTCGACGTGCGCCGTAAACTCCTGAACTAAGATCCGATTTCTTGTGGGCAAACTCCTGAGTTTGGCGGCAAGATTCTGATTGTGGCCACAAAGAAGGATCAACTGGAGGCGGCTGTCGATCCGATCCAGATTCTCGACGATGTCAATCATCACGCGCGATCCGTGGCCGCCGAACAGGACGATCCCGGTAGGCACATCCGGGGCCAGACCGAGGCGCTGGCGTTCACTGGCGACATCTACTACGACGCGTTGATAGAAGCTGGGTTTTAGCACCATGCCCGAGGTCAAAAAGACGTGATCCGCCGCAAGTCCACAGTCCAGGGCTTGCTGCTTGGCACGCTGCGTCCCCGCGATAACATATTCAGATTCCTTCTCTATCCAAAAGTGCGGAGGATAATCCGCCAAATCAGTAATGAGAGTCACAAAAGGCGGCCGCAGGTGTGAGCCGGATAAGCTCTCAGCGACCGCCCGATTAAAGTGCGGGATTACGGAGAGCACCAAGTCCGTTGGATGTTCCAGCCAGTAGCCTTTGAGGGCTCTCACAATGGCCTGATGATAGAGGCGAATGACTTTTTGAAACAAAGAGAGTAACTGAGGTGTGAGCCTGGTCCAGCCTCGTCGCAGGATGTGGTTGTAGACGTCTTGAAACCGGAGCCCGGTAAGCCTGCGGGCGAAATCGAGTGAATCGAGCAACTCCTGCAGATTGAGAAGGTCGACTTCCCAGGGAATGTTTTGTTTAGTAAGTACTGTCCCGAGGGCATCGGCTGCGCTGCGATGTCCGCCGCCCGCATCGTGGAAGATGATCGTTAGTTTACGCATGAGGCACCTATTAAGCTAACTGCTCTCAGACCGATGTATCCTTCAGCGACTAACATTTTCGTACTCGACATCTTCGAGTAGTCCCGATTCATCAGACAAGTCAATAGATTGGGAATCAGACTGGCCTCGTTCCAGGCCGGAATCACGATCGTCGGCTCGCTCGTTAAATTCATGCTCATTAAACTCATGGATGCGAACCCCCTGCTCGTCGACAGTGAGATAGGTGAGGCGGGAATCGACCCACCCGCCCGAGTTGTAGTAATGAATGCCGTCCTGTTCGACGTGGGTGGCCTCGTGGGTGTGGCCGCAGAAGATCCGGGCCGCATCGTGCTGCTGCGCGAAGTGTAGAGCGCCGGCGGAGACCTTCGACGACATTCGCAGCCAGCGTGTGTTCAGCCGGTCGATGAGCCGCACGATCGGCTTACTCCTGAAATCCAGCTTCTGAAGTTTCAGGTACAAGGAAGTACCCAGGCGGCTGAGCCGCACATTGTTCACCTGGAAGCCGTCGAACTGATGGCCATGAATCGCGAGGTGGCGGAGGCCGCCGTACTGCCACGCGTATTTCTGGTAGACTCGCACGCCGACCAAGTGCGACATGATGTTGGTGAGGCCGTGGTCGTGATTGCCTTCCACCCACACGACTTCGATGTTGCGCTTGGGATTCGACAGCTTGCGAATGTAGCTGAGAAACTTCCAGTGGTCCTTGGTGAGGCGCGCGAAGTTCAGGTCGGCGAAGATGTCGCCCAGAAGGATCAAGCGGCGAAACGAGTTTTCCTTGAGCACGCGAGTGGCTTCCCGCGCACGGCTCGTCTCCGCACCGAGGTGCAGGTCGGAAAGGATCAGCGTGTTATACACGGGCAGATCCATACTCCTGTTGTAGTCGATGAATGTTAAGGGGTGATGAATAGTGCATCAAAATCAGTGCAATAGTAACCAAACAAATAACCGCTGAGGGGAGAGGGACTTAGCGGCCATACGGGCCGAGATTTCAGCAGAGAAGGGCCTAAAGAGGGTGCGCCGGCCGGCAATGCAGTGCTTCGGGTGCTACTTCGAGGGGGGAACATACTCCTTGGGCAAAGAGGAACCTTCCCCGAAGAAAAATTGCTCCATCTGTTTGACGATGACTTCCTGGTCTTCGCGGCGGGCAGGGTTCAGGCGGTATTCATTGAGCAGCATCTTGCAGTGCTCGGTCCACATCCTCCAGGCTTCCTGGGAGACGTTGTCATAAACCTTGCGTCCCAAATCATTATCGAATGGGGTCTCGTCCAGGCCGGGGAGTTCCTTCTTCAACTTCACACAGAACACGGTGTGCGCCATACACTTCCTTCAATCAGGGATTTGTCTACATTCAAGATTACTACAGTGGACGGCGGGTTCGAAACGCAGCCGGGAGGACGGTAGTGGCTGAATTTGAATCGAAGGAAAATTCAACCTGTGGAAAACGTGATGGAGGTGCGTGATGAAGAAACGCATCCGCCGTTTCGTTATGCCCAAAACGGCTAAGGGCCAAAGTGCCCTTATCGCTAGGATGCTAGACCAGTGTCGATTCCTAACGTTTCTGCGTTCTGGAGATAAGCCTTCTTCACCATCTCAATCACACGGTCCTTCTCAGGAACATTCCATAATCCAGCAAACTCAAAAGCGGCCAGATCGTCGGAAGAAACCAGATCACGACTCTTGAGGATGTTGGCTAGTGTTTGGAGTAGCTGTTGTTGTTTGGTGAGCATAGTGACGATTAGCAGATATTCTTCTGGCGTCATTTGAGTTCCTTAAAAACTGAGTAAAAGGAGCAAGGAAAATGAGAACACAGAGTAAACATTTTGTGCTTGACGATACCTTACGGCATCTGTATATTGCTATAAGGAACAAGGGAGCGTCACTCTTGGCAATCAAGTTTATCCATCGCGGGAAGAAGTGGGAAGCTGACACACCCGCAGAAGCCGTCCGTTTGCGGAGAGAGCTTGAAGAATGGGATCAAGAGGACGCAGAACAGGGTCAGGGAGAGCCGTGGCAACAAATCGTGAGGTCCGAGAGTCCTTGGACTCCCGACACATTCTGGAACTTTGTTCAGAATCTCGGGTCACAACAAAAAAAGGCCGTTATTGCATTGCTCGAAAAGAGCAGTCTGTGGTCACACGATCTATCTAAGGCAATTGATATAGAGGAAAGCGCATTAGGTGGAGTTTTGAGCGGCTTGTCGAAACAACTAAAACCGCTTGAACTTCGCACATCTGATCTATACCAAGTGCATACGGATTGGACCGATAACAAAAGGAAGCGATTTTTCCATTTACAGCCCGCTTTCAGGTTGGCTGCGGAAGAAGTCGGATGGCCCGAAGAAAGGAAAAAAGACGATGCCTCCTCCACCAAAACGAAGCGCAAACACTGAGAGCCGCTGAGTGCGGAAACACTCAAGCGGCCCTGAAACCATAACCACGGCAAGCCGTAGTCACAGTGCTCGACTTGGATTATCGGCTTGCCTCACTCTCCCGTCAAGCGGGAAATGAGGAGCCGGAAATGTACACGCTATCCACTGACAAAAAACTCGCGGTCCTCTCCGCGCTAGTCGAAGGCAACTCCATCCGGTCTACCAGCCGCATGACTGGCGTGGACCGCAATACCATCACATCTCTGTTGCTTAAAACAGGCGACTACTGCGCCGATCTCATGGACGGATCTATGCGGAACCTGCATTGCGGGTTCGTCCAAGCCGATGAGATATGGTGCTACGTCGGCAAGAAGGATAAGCGGCTGCGCGAGGGCGATTCGCCGGAGCTAGGCAGCCAATGGGTGTTCGTGGCGATGGACGAAGAAACCAAACTGGTGCCTGTCTATACGGTCGGGAAGCGCACTGAGGAAACGACGTGGTACTTCATCAACGAACTGGCGGAGCGTATCTCAACCAGGGTTCAGCTAACCACGGACGGATTCGTGTTCTATAACCGTCACGTCGAGGATGCGTTCGGCTCGGAGGTAGACTTCGCGCAACTGGTGAAGTTGTACGGCCAATACGGACAGCATGACGCGGACGCGAAGTATTCCCCATCGCCAATCGTCGAGGTCATCTCCAAGATCAGGAACGGCGACCCCGATCCCGACCGGATATGCACATCGCATATCGAGCGGCAGAACTTGACCATGCGAATGCAGATGCGGCGATTCACACGCCTAACGAACGCTTTCTCGAAGAAGCTGACGAACCTGAAAGCGGCTTGCGCTTTGCACTTCGCGCACTATAATTTCTGCCGCGTGCATACGTCTTTGAGAGTGACCCCGGCGATGGCTGCCGGAGTTACATCGGAGATTTGGCCGTTAGCTTCTCTACTCGGTTGAATGATTTTGCTTGGAACGTATTCCACGGAGGCTAACCATGACCCTAGCTCGGGACGCGTATCGCTTTCCTTGCCCGTTGTGTGAAGTGCCCATTGTTCTCCCGCGTCAAAGCCGTTTAGGAATATTCTTAGGTCAACAGTGTCAGCCCATGGGTAAGTGGCCAATAGAGCTTTTGTGTATTCCGCGCGGGCGTGTGTACGAGGCTGGGGAAGGAATCCGTCGGAGCATCGAATTAGAGCCGGACCAAAATCCACAAGCGGCGGTTGTTTGGTGGATTGACTGCGAATGTGCCCAACAAGGCTGTAAACGGCACTCTTCCATATACACATGGTGGCCCGGAAACGCAGTCGCAGACGATATCGTAAATGCTGCCATCGAAGCCGACCCGACAATCGCTTGTACTTCAGAGCACAACTTGATATTGAAGCCGGAGAAGATGCAAGCGTGGATACTTCCATACTAGGCTGAGTCTGTGACATAATCCTCCTCAGACGCGGCTGAGAAGGACGCGACAACAAATTCGAGTTGTAAGGAAGGCCCGGACTGGCATCCGGGCTTTTTCTATTTCATAGTCTCCAAGAATGCGTCATTAGCTTCCCGGAGTTCCTCACTGAGCCTTCGATGCAACGCGGGATCAGCATCTATGTCCGGCGATCTATCTACATAAGCTTGCAGCGCAGCCTCGGCGGCTTCTAGCCTGTCGCTGGCGGCCTGTATTTCTTCCCTTGTTGGCATAACGCTGACTCCGCGCCATTAGCCACCAAACGGCTCCTCTGGCGTTTCTGGTGTGGGCAGTTTTTTCAATCGTCCGTCTGTGCCTTCTGCAACGTCATCTCTGCTCCCACCAAAGCCACCGTGCCGATGAGTAGATGGCAAACGCTTCTCTTGCTCTATGAGAGATTCAATATCCTCATCTTTGAAAGCCATAGCAACGCAATTCTCTCTCCACTCCCCACTTCAACGCAAGCCAAATTCAGCCACTACCGGGAGGACCGCGGGGGTCCTGAATTCTTTAAAAACTAGAGAGCGCAGGGTTACACAGAGGAATCAGGGATTCTCCATCGTCGTCGACCCCGCGTAACCCGCCAGCAACTTGGCAATCTGCCGGGTCGCTAAAGCGTCTGGTTTTGCAGCTGAACTCGCCGTCGCCGTCTTTTTAATGGCGATGTAAACCGCATTATAAGTTTCGTCGCCGAGGTTCTCGACCTTGTGCTTGACCGGCGGGAACCAGCGCGATTCGCCGGCCTTGGCGAAGACCTCCGTGACCTTGCCGGTCTGGTCGGTGAACTTGAGATGTCCTCCTGTCAGATTGACGACCACGCCGCCGGGATGGTCGTGCAGTTCCGACTTCTCGTGCGGGCCATAGTGAATGTCGATCACCACCACGTGTTCATTCTCAAAATGCAGCTTGTAATGCTTGGGTTCCACCTTGGTGGGGTCTTGCGCGAGGGCAGAACTTATCGCCAGACACAGAATTCCCGCTGCGCAGAGGGATCTGCACAACATTTTCCGGCCTCCTGAGATGCGAGTCAATTATTGTATGAACTGAGGCCAAGCTACGCCCGCCGAAAGGGCCTGTCAACGATTTGGAGGCAGGTTGGCCCAAAGTGGTTAATCGGCAAGGGCGAACGCGCGAAGAAAAGCGGCGCCACTTCCGCGGCACCGCTCTCATGGCAAATGCCAGGCACTCACGAAACTATTTCTTGTCGGGATCTTTCGCGGGCTCGGGCGCTTTTTCCTTGCTCTTGTCTTCGATGGACAGCAACTCGACCTCGAAGATAAGAGTGGAGCTGGGCTCGATGCCGGGGCGACCGGCGTCGCCATAAGCCAGATCGGAGGGAATGAACAGCTGCCATTTCGATCCGACCGGCATCAACTGAAGCGCCTCAGTCCATCCCTTGATCACTCCACTGACGGGGAATGACACGGGCTGGCCACCCTTATAGGAGCTATCGAATTCGGTGCCGTTAATGAACGTGCCGCGGTAGTTACATGACACCGTGTCGGTTGCAGTGGGCTTTGGTCCCGTTCCCTCTTTCAGAACTTTGTATTGCAGGCCGCTGGGCAGGGTGACCACGCCTTCTTTCGCTTTATTGGCCGCGAGAAAAGTCTCCCCTTCCTTCTTGTTTGCCGCGCCGGTTTCCTGGGCTTTCTCCTGCTGCTTTTTGCGCACGTCGTTCTGCACTTGCATAATCGCGGCCTGGGCCTCGTCGTCGGTCAGGAGCGGCTTGGTTCCGGCCAGGGCGTCTTTCAGTCCTCGTGCCAGAATCGCCGGGTCGACCGGAACGGACTGCTTGTGAAGGTTCTCGCCCATCTTCATGCCGAGGGCGTAGCTGAATTTGTCTTTCGGTGTTTTGAGAGTCAGAGGAGTGGCGGCGGGCCGCTTGGCTGCGGGAGTCTGCGACTTGGTTGAAGTGGCCGGAGACGAGCTGGAAGGTTTAGTCGTCGCTGCCGGTGTTTGCTGCGCCAGGGCGTTGCCCAACAGCAGAGTCCCGGCCGCCAATATGTTTACCGCCTTCATAGAGGATTTGTGCATTTAGGTATTGTGACATCGCGGGGAAGATTCCGGCAAACTACAGACTGGAGAAAACTTGTTTCAGTCTGATCGTTCCGCTGCGTGGGGATTCACTCACCCGGCAAACTGCCAGTCGGGATTGCCGTCGAGCCAGTACTCGGACTTTCTTCTCTCAGTCTTACTTCCGTCCGCAAGTGTGGGGGAGCCCGTCTGCCTTGGTATTGACGTGTACTGGGCCGTTTGACTGCTCCTTGATAAAATTGATTTCCAGCACTGGATGAATCTCGATGCAGTTCTTGGCCAACCCATCCTGATCGTGAGCAAAGTCGAAGAGCGCGGGTCCCGTTACTTCCACGAGCCAAGGTTTTGGAAGCTCCACCAGATTGGGGGTTGGTTTCCCTGGTTGGCTGGAAACGGCGCTGCGGGCGGCCTTGATCTTGCCAAGGAACGCTGAACTGCACACTGCCTGGCACGCGGGATCAGGGACTTCAATAATCATTTGATTCTTGAGATTCGCTGGATCGGCGATAACGATATGGAAATCGTGATCGGGAACACTTGTGCCTCCAGACTTAGCTGCCATCGCGCCACTCGCAGTGGTCGAGCCCATTTCCTCCTTCCACCCGATCAAGAGCGCCTTAAGGTGAAAGAGTTGTTTTTCCAAGGGAGCGCGAGCGTCAGTGAGCTTGGCTGGAGCCGGCTCAGCTACCAACTTCGGAACAGTCGTATCCGTGGCGGTGGCATTCTTGAATATGCCGGCTTCGGAGTCGGTCAAGGTCTTCAAAGGCCAACGTTCGACTCCACATCTGGTGCCGCAACTCGAAGGGGTTGTCCCGGTGGAGGACTTGCCGGAGGTACCCGGCTTAGAATGCCGCGAATGTCCAGTAGTGGGACTGGTGGCAGCACCAGGATTCGAGGTTTGCGCAAAAAGAATCGAGCTCATCAGGAATAAACACGCCAGAAAACGCATCGTGGAGTCCTCCTTAGGGGTGAGTTTGCCAGTAAGCATAGCGCCGATGCGAAGACTTTCCAACAAGTTTGCATATCGAGATGCGCTCTCTAGAAAAGGCTCTTTCCCCACCCGAGGTGGGCTGATCCCCTGAGGTCCGTTTATCGGCAATTTTGCAAGAATGAAAGCACCCGCGCAGTATAGAATGGCATGCCTATTTCGGCTGGCGCCCGATGGAAGTGGCCACCCTGCAACGGCCTGCGTATCCGTCGGCGTCCAAGTCGCTGAGGTCAAGTGTTGTAGACAACTCGAGTGAATAAAATGTCCCGAGAGTTGTTGGCTATGGCGAAGGTTCTGAGGTGGCTACGGGTTCTGTTTTTCGTGATGTTTATTGGGGTCGCCACGCTGGCAAGAACTGACCCGGTTCGTTGCCCTTCAGACGCAGGAGTTGCCTGCGTACCACCCATTGAGAGCGCGATTTGGCTGCAATTGCTCTCAAGCCCGTTCTTCGCCGATCACCGTAGTTCGCTGGCGCGCGGGTTGGCCGGGACTCTCGGGGGGACATTGGGAGACCTTAACCCGCCCAGCTTATACCTCCAACATGGCGCAGATCCGAACTCCCATCGAACTCTGATACTCACAGACTATGGCGGATTGAAGTTACCGCCACAGATAAAATCTTCCGACTGGCTACTGCGCCTATTGCGGATATTTGTCTTGCCGAGCGAGCACAAAGCTTCAAAATATTAAGGCGATTTGGCCAAACACCATCGAGGCTGACTGGAAGGTTTTGGTGGGCCCGCAAGGATTTGAACCTTGGACCAATGGATTATGAGTCCACTGCTCTAACCGCTGAGCTACGGGCCCGATTTGCTACTAAACTAACATAATAAGCGCAGACTCCACGGGTGGCCTCGCAGGGCCAGCGACGGGTGGAGCAGGGATTTAGCTTTCGCCCCCCTTTTCTAAGTCGTTCAAGTCTACGCATGTGCGGCCGGTGGCATCGAAATTGTGAGGAGATGACCGTGCGAACCTTCAGGAAATTATGGCGTCAGTTTTGTTTCATCTTCATGCTGCTGGCTCCGGCCTTGTGGGCGCAGTCCTTTGTGGCGAAGCCTTTGTCCGATCTGGGCACTGGCAAGTACAAGGGCTTTCAGGGCGGATTGTATGAGAATGGATCGAACGAGATTCCGCAGGATCATGCCGCCGATGGCCTCGCCCTGGCGACGCAGGTGAAACCGATTCGGGGCAAGTTTGTGCTGCTCTCCATCGGCATGAGCAATGCCACCATCGAGTTTCGCAGCCTTCAAAGCGTTGCCGCCGCTGACAGCCGCGTCAACCATGCGACCATGAGTGTGCTGGACGGCGCGCAGGGTGCGATGACAGCGTGCTTCTGGAGATTTGCCACGGAGAACCCGGTGCAGAACGGATGCCGCGCTCCCCGGCCCATTCCCAACCAATACGACCGCATCCGCGACCAGTTGCTGAAACCGGCCGGTCTGGCCGAGGACCAGGTTGAAGTGATCTGGCTGAAGAATGCTGACCCCAGGCCGAGCGTGGCTTTGCCCTCTGCCGACGCCGACGCTTACATATATGAACGAGAACTTGGCGAGATGGCGAGGGCGGCACGCGCCCGCTATCCCAATCTGAAGCTTATGTTTATTTCCAGCCGCGTCTATGCGGGCTACGCGACGGTGCCGTTGAATCCAGAGCCTTATGCTTATGAGTCCGGCTTTTCGGTGAAATGGGCGATCCAGGCGCAGGTCGACGAAATGCGAACCGGGAAAGCGGATCCGATCGCCGGCGATCTCGACTACAAAAAGGGTGCTGCGCCCTGGATTGCCTGGGGCCCTTATCTGTGGGCTGACGGCACGGCCGCCCGATCTGACGGCTTAACCTGGAAGGCTTCTGAGTATCAGGCCGACGGTACGCATCCGAACAAAGAGGGCGTCGACAAAGTTGCACGCATGCTATTGGATTTCTTCCTGAATTCGCCCTATGCGCCTTGGTTTAAGAAATAGATGACGGAAGGAGTCTGCAGAAAGCGCTTCCAAGCGCGACAAAATGGATTGGCAAAGAGTTGCCGCCAAAAACGATCGCCGGGTAGTATCAGGCTAATGTGGAGAATCGGATTTCTCTTAACTTGTCTCATCGATCTGAGCGCGATTAGCGGGGCCCAGACTGTAACCGTAACCCTTCAGGAAGACCTTAGTTCGAAACTGGCCACGGGCAGTGTGTTCACCGCCAGGGACTCCGCGGGAAGGGTTTATCACGGGCACGTGGTCACGCATCCGGCGCGGCGATTACTGCGGCAAGGCTCAATGAGACTGGTATTCGATGAACCTGTCGTGCCGGTTAAGAACGAAGGAACATTTCGAGCGGGAAACAAGGTGCGTCTGCTTAAGTTGGGCGGATCACTCGCAGCTGCAAAATTAGCGGACGACGCAGTGGACGGTGCAATTGGAGCGACTAAGGCCCGGTACGTTGGAATGGCTGCCTCGGCCATTCTAATCATCTTTCAAAAAGGGAGCGAAGCCAAGCTCCACAAGGGGGACACGGTAGAAGTTGAACCCAGACGGGAAGCGATGTCGGAATCAAACTGACCTTCACCTGGCGTTGCGGTGATTGCGCCGATGTTATCTTTCGTTGTAAATTCGACTGTGGGGTTTTGGGTAAGAGAGTAAGATGCGGTCGATTTTGAAGCGCGTAGCGTGGCTTTCGCTGCTGCTGACCTTATGGTCGGCATTCGCGTTTGCTGTGCATCGTCATTCGAGTCAGGATGAGTCCGCTACCTGCCAGGTTTGCATTGCTGCGCATTCGGCGACGCCAACCTGCGCTTCTCCCACACCCAAGCCAGTATTCCGCCGCGTAGTTCGATACCGGCCGAAGCCTGCCGCCGCTAAACAATCGCTGGCAGCTTTTGCCTTATACGTCCGCCCGCCTCCCGCCGTCTAGATCAGTTTTTTCAGCCGAGTACAGGCTCCGGTTCGTTTTTCGTGAACCGGTTTCTTGATCTTTTCGACCGCAATTCCTGGAGGAATCAATGCAGGCTTCATATTCGAAGTCGCTCTACGCGGCTTTTGTAGTGCTCTTCTTTTTAGCGGCAGGTGTTTACGCTTCCGCGCAGTCTGTTGGAAACTCTGGTTCGATCAACGGAACGGTGGTAGATCCCACGGGCGCGGTCGTTCCTCAAGCTACCGTGGAAATCCGCAACCCGGTTAGCGGGTTTGATCGCACGACTACCACAGACGCTGCGGGTAAGTTCGCCTTCACCAACGTTCCATTCAATCCCTACCATCTGACGGTTACTGCGACCGGCTTTACCTCCGCTGTGCAGGACGTGGAGCCTCGCTCGGCGGTGCCTGTTAGCGTCGCCATCAAGTTGCAGGTCTCGGGGTCCACTACGCAGGTAACGGTCGAGGCGGAAGGCGGCGACCTGATCGAGAACGATCCGACCTTCCACACCGACGTGGATAAAAATCTCTTCGATAAGCTCCCGCTGGAGAGTCAATCGTCGTCCCTCAGTTCGCTGGTGACGCTGGCCACGCCCGGTATCTCGGCGGACTCGAATGGATTGTTCCACGGGTTGGGCGAGCACGCGGAGGCTTCTTTTTCGGTTGACGGCCAGCCAATCACAGACCAGCAGAGCAAGATTTTTTCCAATCAGATTCCGCTGGACTCGATTCAATCGATGGAGGTGATCGCTGGGGCGCCGCCGGCGGAATATGGAGACAAGACCAGCGTCGTCATCAATGTGACCACACGGTCAGGACAAGGCGTGACGACGCCGCATGGGAGCTTCACGGCTTCCTATGGTTCCTTTGGGACGTCCACCGGAGCCTTCGATCTGTCTTACGGCGGGCAGAACTGGGGAAACTTCATTTCGATAAGCGGTTTGAACAGCGGACGATTCCTGGATCCGCCGGAGTTTGTCGTCTTGCATGACAAGGGTAACGAAGAGAATCTGTTCGACCGCGTCGATTATCAGCTGACCGGCAAGGATTCGGTTCACCTGAACTTCGGCTATACGCGTTCCTGGTTTCAGACGCCGAATACGTTCGATTCCCAGAACGCGACGCCGTGGAATTGCGTCGTAGTCTGCAATGGTGGCCTTGATCCAAACGGCAATGCCGTCGGCCCGGCGGATCAACGCTCGCAAATCAAGACCTTTAACATCGCGCCATCGTGGACTCGGCTGCTCAGTTCTAACTCTGTATTCACGCTGGGGGCGTTTGTTCGACGGGACCAATTCAACTATTACCCCAGCGGCAATCCTTTCGCAGACCTTGGCCCTGTCAATTTGCAGCGCGAAAGTATAGGTCAGAATCGGAAGCTGACCAACGCGGGCCTGCGGTCGGATCTTTCCTACGTAAAAGGGAGTCACAACATAAAACTCGGGGCGGTCTATCAGCAGACATTCCTCGATGAACAGGACACACTTGGCATCGTCGATCCAACACTGCTTCCGGTCACCTTCGGCTGTCCGAACGGGAATCCTGCTCCCGATCCCTGCGCCGTTCTGCCGCCTTTCGATTTGACGACCGGTGGTGGTTTGTTCACCTTCAACGGGCACACCGATGTGAAGGAATTTTCTGTATACGCGCGAGACAGCATCACGAAGGGAAATTGGTCCTTGAACCTGGGGCTGCGCGGCGATTTCTATAATGGACTTACCACCCATAGGGAAGCTGAGCCACGCGTTGGCGTGGCTTACAACATCAAAAAGACAAATACCGTGGTTCGCATATCCTATGCGCGGCTGCTGGAGACTCCCTTTAACGAGAATCTGGTGCTTTCCAGCATCGGATGCGCGAATGCGGTCCTGAATCCGCTTCTTGGTTGTACTGTGCCTGGTGTAACGCCCTTCAATCCAGGCTTTCGCAACGAGTTCCACGCCGGCATTCAACAGGCTTTTGGGCGTTACCTCGTGTTCTCGGGAGAGTACATCTGGAAGTACACGCACAACGGCTACGACTTCAGCATTCTGGGCAATACACCGATCACGTTTCCTGTGGAATGGGAGCGGGCGAAAATTCCTGGATATGCCGGCCGCGTGAGCGTGCCGAATTACCACGGGTTCTCGGCGTTGGCGGTTTTCTCCAGCGTGGCAGCGCGATTCTTCACGCCCCAGATTGGCGGCGCCGGAGCTGTGCCTTCGGTGGCGCTGGCGGGCGGGTCCACGCCGTTTCGGATTGATCACGACGAGAAGTTCAATCTGACGACTCACTTGCAATACCAGCCGTGGGAGCGTGGCCCGTGGTTCGGTTTTAACTGGCGTTACGATAGCGGCCTGGTTGCGGGCCAGACGCCTTGCTTTGGCGGCAACTGCGCCCAGACCACTGTCGATTCAACCGGGGCTCCGGCAGTTGCGCTTACGGACTCGTTCGGAGTTCCCCTAACCGCCGATCAGGAATTTGAATCTGGACTGTTTTGCGGCTCTCAGCGCGCCACTCCAACAGTTGCGCTGCCCAACCCCTGTCCTTTGTCGCAGTACGGGTCCACTTTGTTAAATGTACCGAAGCCGAACACGGAGAATGACGACAAGAATCCGCCACGCATCGCGGCTCGGAACCTCTTCGACATCTCCATCGGACATGACAACCTGTTCCATGGGGAGAAATACAAAGTGAGCGCTCAGTTGACCGTCATCAATCTGACGAACAAGTACGCGCTCTACAACTTCCTCTCCACGTTCAGCGGCACGCACTACGTCACGCCGCGCGCTCTGACCGCGGAGTTGGGGTTCCATTTCTAAGTGGTGTCTTAGGTTAAGTTTCTTGTGGCGGGGATATCAGCGCCCGAAGGCTCGTCTCGAGGACTTCTTTGTTTGCCTCGGGCAGGTCAATGAAGCGGAAGGGCTGCAACCATCCCTGAGTGGCCCACATGGGGAACATCATTTCGGCTTTTTCGCGGATTGTGGTTTTTCCGAGATGAAAGATCACTTCGACGCGCAGCTTTTCGTCGAGTGGCTTCTCCACGTTCATCAGGCCTCCGGTGGTGGAGATCTGATGAAGTTTGCCACGAACCTCGCGCCGGTTGGGCAGGCGGATGAGCGCCAGAATAGAGCCGCGCAGCTTGACCCGAAAGGGACGTGGAGCAAGAGCTGGAGACGCCTCGCGCGGGGCTGATGCTGGCATTTGCGACATCGTGGGTGAATTATGGCACTGCGTTGGTCACGCCACGAGGTTACGAAAGAACGTCATCCAGGGAAGTGACTGGGCTTGAGGTATTAAGACTTTTCGTCGCGCTATTTGCGGCCGCGATCCGCCTCGCCGTGGCGGGAGAACAAATTGTAGGGCCAGACATTCTTGCCGTTGTCGGCAGCGCTCGTCGCCGCCTTCGCAGGTTCAGCAGTGGAATCGGGGGCGCAATTCCAATCCTCCGGCGGATTGAGGATTCCCCAAATATTTCCGTGGTTGTACAGCGACACTCCGATCAGAAAATATTCCCCATCGCTGCCCAGTGGCAGGCAATTGGTCACGTGCGCCGAGGCGCTTCCGCCGCCGGGCAGATCGCTGAGAAGCACTGGAGTCTTGATGGGTAAAGCCTGGGTAGTGCGAAGTCCGCAGCCTTGCGGGCTGACTACCAAAGCAACGCAAGTCGCGAACAGAGGATTGCGCCGGTCCATGCTGGTTACAGTCAGCGGAATCTCGACCCGCAACCGCGTACTGCGCCGTGCCGCCTTGGGTGTCAGTATTTCCACGGGATTGGCTTACGACACACTAGTGTGACAGAGTCGGGGCAGTGCGCGGTCTTGAGAAATGGAAGATCGAGGTAACGGAAGTAACCCCGGCGACGCCCTGTTAAGATGCTCAACATCTGTGGATCTTCCGCTGCCAAAGAGTCCCGTTACTCCCGAATGGAATCTCGTGCTGGCCGCGAGTAGTCCTGAGCCTCGCGAGAAAGACCTCAACCGGATTCGGCTTCTTCTAGAGAAGCCGCCAGACTGGGATGCTGTTCTTCGTCTCGCTGATCAACACGGTACGTCTTCGCTGCTGTTTCAGAATATTACGGTAGTGAGCGATCTAGTTCCTCAGGCTGCTCTAGTGTCCCTTCGCCGGCTTTATGAGAGGAACATCCACAAGTCCCTTTTTCTCACGCGCGAGTTGATGCGCATCCTGGAATGCCTCGATGGACTTGGTGTCGAGGTGATTCCATATAAGGGCGTTGTCCTGTCGGAGGCTTACTACGGAGACGCGGCGCTGCGGCAATCCGGCGACATGGACTTGTTTGTCCGGGAGCAGGACGTGAGGCGTATCCGGAGCGCGGTTCGCGATCTTGGTTATACAGTGCGGGTTGCGATTCCTGAGGACGCCGAAGCCGACTACATTGCTTCGGGATACGAATCTACTTTCGACAGTGCCGCGGGAAAGAATCTGCTGGAATTGCAGTGGGCGCTGCAGCCGCGGTATTACGCCGTCGATTTTGACATGGACGGACTGTTCAAGCGGGCAGTGACGGTTTCGCTTGCGGGGCGCAGGGTAAAGACGCCTTCGCCCGAAGACTTGCTGCTCGTACTTTCGCTGCACGCTGCAAAACATGTGTGGGGACGACTGATCTGGCTTTGCGACATTGCACAGATTTTGAAGCGGGAGAATCTGAATTGGGATTGGATTCAGTCAGAAGCTCAGGAGCTTGGGGTCGAGCGCATTCTGCATATCACTTTGCTGTTAGCCAACCGGCTTCTCGGGGCGACGATTCCAGGGGCGATCGAAACCGCAATCCTCACCGACGGAGCGGCGCAGGCTTTGGCTGAGGAAATTGTTGTGTCGGTGGCTGCTGGTGTTTCCTACGAGGAGGATAAGTTGTCCTACTTCCGGCTGATGATGCGGCTTCGGGAGCGGCGGGCGGATCGGGTGCGGTTCATGGCGCGGCTTGCGTTTACGCCGGGGCCGGGGGAGTGGGAGGCGATCCGGCTGCCGAGAATTCTTTTTCCTCTATATCGCGTGGTGCGGTTAGGGCGCCTGGCGGCGAGGTTTGCGAGAAGCTAGTCTTGGCGGATCTAGACGAGCATTGGCCCGCGACCGCTGGATGCCAGCTTTGAGACCTAGCTCGATTGCTTTCGTGTAGCCAGCCGCGTCCATGGCCGTCAGAGTGGCGGCTGTCGTCCCACCTGGAGTGGCTGCTTCCTGTATGAGACTGGAGAGTTTCTGCCCGCTCTCTCTCCAGTAGAGGATTGCTCCGGCTAACGCATGCGCCGCGGCAGTGAGAGCTGTCTTCCGGTCCAATCCGTTATCCTGCGCGGCTTTTGATAAGGTTGCCAGCGCGTGATAACCGTGGCCGGGTGAGTAGGCCGCGTTGAAGGCATTGAGGCGGCTCTCCGCCATCTCCAGGACGGGGCCGACTTGCTCGAACAATTGGCGCACTCGTTCGCGGTCCGGTGCAGCGACGTTGCGGGCGAACGTTAACGCGGTGAGACCACATCCGACGCGGCAGATCGGGCTCGGCAAGGCGCGGGCCCAGCGGACGCGAGGGCCGAGACGCGGCCGCAGGTTCTTCAATGGAATCCCTGCCGCGAGGCTGACGACGAGCAACCGGGAAGCGCCAGCACAGTGCGCAATGGCGTCAAGCATTTCCCCCACCGCAACAGGACGCACCGCGAGGATCAAAATGCCCGCACTTGCAACCGCGGTTTGAAGGTCGGGCTCGACCGCAACTCCAAAATTTCGCCGCAGCGCACGCAGCTTTTTGGGGTTGCGATCATGGACCATAATCTCTCCCCGGTGTTCAGCCTTACGCAGTCCCGCCACTAGGGCACTGGTGATGCGCCCTCCGCCCATAAAGACTGTAGCGTTCACCGGCTGGCCAACCCGCCGGCGGTTTCGCCGCCGTCCATCGCGTAGACGTGGCCGGTAGCATAGGCCGCGTCGTCGGAGGCTAGATATGCGAACAGGGCCGCGATCTCTTCTGGCTTGGCGTGGCGGCGGAGAGGAATTTTCTGGTTCACTTCGTCGAGCATCGCGTCGGTGTATTCGGCGCGTTGCATTGGAGTGAGCACGTATCCAGGAGCCACGGCGCATACGCGGACTTTGGGCGCGAGTTCAAGCGCCATGGAGCGCGTCAATTCGATGACTCCGGCTTTGGTGGCATTGTAGTCGGCGTAGTAGGGATAGCCCATGATGCCGTTGGTGGAGGCGGTTTGGAGAATCACTCCGCTGCCGCGTTGCGTCGTAAAACGTTCCATCATGTGGCGGGCGGCGGTTTGCGCGACGTAGAAGACACCGGTGAGATTTACGGCGATTACTTTATCCCATTCTTCGGGAGTGATGTCGAGGAATTTGTGGCGGATGCTGATGCCGGCGTTGTTGATGAGGACATCGACTCCGTCCATCACGCGGACCGCGTTGGCGAAGGCGGCCTCGATCTGCATCAAGTCGGTGACGTCGGCGATGATGGCTTCGGAAATTCCCGGGAGCTGCTGACGAATGGCTTCGCATGCGGGAGCGTCACGGTCGAGAATGCAGACCCGTGAGCCTTCCTCCAGAAAACGCGCGGCTGTGGCTGCGCCGATTCCACTGGCGCCTCCGGTGATTAGGACTCGCTTGCCTTTTAAACCGCGCATGCAGTTCTAAGCCTCAGTCTCAGCATGATTTCGTCTCTTTACTTTACCGAAAACCGGGGCAGGATAAATGGCATTTCGTCGGTTTGTCGACTGGGCTTAAGGCTTTTGAGTTGGCGAGCCTTTCGCGGACGCGGTCGCCTTGAAGGAATTGCCGTCGTTGATGACCCAGAAGGTCCAGGTGTCGCCGGCGTTTATGTGTTCGGCGGTGATTCGCGCATCGGCTACTGTGGATCGTTCGTCGGTGATTCGAGTGGGCTCATTGGCGCGCAGGCCGCGGTCAAGCCAGGAGCATTGGCCGGGGAGCAGTTGAGCGGCGGGGTGGTCTCCCTTTTTAAAATCGAGGATAAGGTTTTTGCCGTCCGTGGTGGCCATGCCTTGGGCGCCGCGGCAGCGAATTGGGTATTCGGGCGCGGAGTTCTTGACGAGTTGAGTTGGGGTGTCCTTGACCAGGGAACCCGCGGGAAAAGGATTGTTCACGCGTTTCCGTTGTTCATAACCCTGATATGCCTTGGGACATTGTTTTAGAACTTCGCGATGAGGGCGATGGCGACCGGATTCGCCTCGCTGGCATCTTCATCCATCAACAATAGAAGTTGGAGTGCGTGCCCGTCAGGTTTTTGCTGACCAGACATGACGGCACAGGCGGTGGCTGCTGACTTCTGAATATTGGTCTGGGTCTGTGCGATGCACACTCTGGCCAGCACAATCAAAGAGAGCAATGCAAGAAGCAAACGCCTGCGTAGATTTCCCATCGAGTCTCCTTGTTTCCGAGCGAGATCTGTTGGAAAGGATAGGCCTTTTCGCGCGAACACGCCCTATTCATGTCCATAGTGCTGTCGGGGGACCAAACGTTTCGTGTCCTAGTGCCGCGAGCTTGCCGAAGGGTTGGAAGAGTGAACTTTGCCGTGCGGCTGGAAGCCGCGCCCTTTCAAGGCAAAATCCTAGATGGGTTTGCCGCGGAAGAAGTAGATAAGTTCGATGATCAGGATGACGACCACCATTAATTCCAGGACGAAGGCGCGGCTTTGGTTGAATTCGTCGACCATGAAGCGGTAAAGGTCTTCGATGGTTTGGAGTTTTTGCTGGACGAGGTCTTTGTAGTCGGGCACGCCGACTTTCTGCGCCGCGAGTTTGTAGAGGCGGGCGGAGAACATGTCGCTTAGAAACTTGATGGCGTTATCGGCGCGCTCGGTCAACTCGCTCACGTCGAGCAGGACGGTGTGGAGTTTTGAGGCGGCGCGGGCGGTGCGCCAGCGGGACCAGAGGCCGCGACCTCGATCGAGGAAGTCGTAGACTTTTTCCAGTTGTTTGGTGAGGAGTTCGTCGTAGTGGCGGAACTCGAGGAGCTGCGAGTTGGCGTATTGGAGAAGCTGGATGGCGGTTTCGGCGCCGGATGGAGTGTCGTAGATGAAGGCGGCGTTCCAGCCAATGACGGCGAGATCGCTGGGATAATAGGAAATCTTCGATTGCAGAATCTCCTGACGTTCGCCGTCGGAGAGCGGCTGGGTTTCGCCGCGGACGACTTGAGAGATGCAGCCGCCTTGAGCAGCGAGCAGGTCGGCGGCGGAGGGTGAACCGGCAATTTCGCGCAGGTGGAAGATGAAATAGTCTTCCTTCAACCACTCTGTCGTGTAGGGCTTGACCAGGGCCGGGGCGGCGCGCTCGAGCTTTTCTTTGACGATGCGAGTGGCCAGGCTCTCAAAGTTGGTGTCCCAAACCCAGCGGCTGGAAAGTTGGACGAGCTTGTCCCAGTCGCCCGAGAAGGGCAGCTCAAAGACCACGCTGACCACGCCATAGTCGAAATACTTGATCTCGCCCTGCAGGCGCTCGCCGCTCTCGAGAACCAGCGGGTCGAGGGCTTCTTCCACGGGAGGGCGCTGGAAGCGGACGTATCCGGGAGCCATGTGGCGGAAGCTGGTGTCGACGGTGCGCGCGCCGAGGATGCGGCGAAGGTCGTCGAGGCGAATCTCCTCGCAGACGTCGAACTGGATCAGGACTAGCACCGAGCCGCAGAGGGCAGCGTCGGGGGGCTTGGTGGCGACGAGGGTCGGCAGCGCTTCGGCGGGGACTTTGCCGAGGGCTGGCTGTGGTGGCGCCAGAAGAGTGCTCTTATCGGTTTCCATGATGCTTCAATTTCGCCAGAGGCTGCGGCGACTGCTCGTCAGCGTCACCCCATGAGAACGCACAGTACGCCTTCTGGCCTCGGCACGTACATCCTATTGTCCCAGAAAATGGCCAGGATGGGCAGGGGTTGGGATAAGTGATTTATTTACAGCAGTTTACCTGAATATTAACCGAGAGAAAATCAATGGTATCTGCCGGAAGTAAATGGTAGTATGTGTACATTGAGTACACAACTATGGGAACTGTTAGAGTTGGCATCCGTGAATTCCGGGAGAAACTCGCGGGATACCTTGAGTCCGATCAGCCATTGGCGATTATGCGTCATGGTGAAACGCTGGGGTTTTACATTCCCGCGCAGAGGCGCAGCCGGACCGCCCAATTGGAGGCGATGCGCGCCGCCGCGAAAGATCTGGATGAGATGATCGCGTCGTGGGGAGCAAAGGAAGAAGAACTGATGGACGATTATAGGCAGATTCGCCGCTCTGCCCGCGAGAAAAAGCGAAATGCCAAGCAAAGCGCTGGTGGTTGACGCCAACATCCTCGTGCGGGCGGTCCTTGGGAGGCGGGTGCGCGAAGTGATCGAGGCGCACGCCGAACATGTATTGTTCTTTGTTCCCGAATCCGCATTTGCTGAAGCCGAAGAGCATCTGGCCGCGCTTGTGGTCAAGCGCGGGGGCGATCCAGAGAAAGCACTCGCCCTTTTGCGGTCCTTGGGCCGCCTGGTGGAACTCATTGGCAGCGAGGTGTATGGCGAGCTCGAAGCGGAAGCAAGAGAACGGCTGTCGCGACGGGACCCGGAAGATTGGCCCATCTTGGCCTGTGCGCTCGCGCTTCGGTGTCCTGTCTGGACAGAAGACACCGATTTCTTCGGCTGCGGCGTAGCCACGTGGACTTCCGATCGGGTGCGGATGTTCCTGCGTGACTGAAACCGCGATCTACCGCTAGCTATCCTCTCCTAGACAGGCCCCGAAGTAGCGCTCCACCCGCTGCCAGAGCCGCCAAGCCCAGGCCGGCGCGCTTCATGGACTGGAAGACTTCGGCTTCGTGACGGCGGGTGCGGGCGGATTCGGGATAGGGTCGGGAGTCGGGCGTGCCTTCGCCGTTGCTTCCCATCTGGAGGACTTCGGCGAGGTGCAAGGCGCGGCGGGGTGTGCCTTGGGCGATCTGTTCGCGGCAACTGAAGCCGTCGGCGATGATTAGGCAATCGGGAGAGGCTTGGCGGACGGCGGGGAGGAGTTCGAGTTCGCCGATTGCGATGGAGATGTCGTACTTGTCGCGTTCGAAGCCGAAGGAACCGGCCATGCCGCAGCAGCCGGGAGCGGGGCTGCGGAAGTCGATGCCGAGGCGGCGCAGGATGGACTCTTCGGAGGTCATCTTCATGAGGGATTTTTGATGGCAGTGGCCGTGCAGAATTGCTTTGCGATCAAGACGCGTCAGGGGGAAATCTTTTGCGTGGGCTTCCAGAAATTCGCCGAGCAGGAAAGTCTGGCGCGAGAGGGCTTGGGCGCGGTCGTCGTGAGGAAAGAGATTGATGAGTTCGTCGCGGAAGACGGCGACGCAGCTGGGCTCGAGGCCGACGATGGGAACGCCAGCTTCGATTTCCGGGGAGAGTTCGTCGAGGATTTGAAGCAGAAGGGCTTGGGCGCGGTCGAGCATGCCGTGGTCGTAGAGCGGGCGGCCACAGCAGAGGTGGGCTTTTGGAACGAGGACTCGGAAGCCGGCAGCTTCGAGGACTTCGACAGCAGCCTTGGCGGTGGCGGGGTGGAAGTAGTTGTTGAAAGTGTCTGGCCAGAGGAGGACTGCCGGGACAGCCCCTGAAGGGACCGTCGATTTCGACGAACTGGCGGTATCGCTAAAGCGATACCCTGATACGAACCTTTTTGTCCGCGTGCGGTGGAACCAGGTTTTGAAAGTTTCTGGGGCGAAGGCTGGGATGGAGCGCTGTTGGGGGATTCCGGCGATGAGTTTTGAGATGTCGCGCAGGAATGGAAGTTGCGTGGCCAGATTGGCAAGACCGGGAGCGTGCGAGGCGGCGCGCGCCCATAGGTCGATATTGCCGAAGGCGTAGGCGCTGCGTGGACGCATGCGGCCTTCGTAGTAATGAGAGAGGAATTCGGATTTGTATGTGGCTACGTCGACGCCGACCGGGCAATCGCTTTTGCATCCCTTGCAGGCGAGGCAGAGGTCGAGAGACTGTTTCACTTCTTCGCTGCGCCAGCCGTCGCGAATGATCCCATTTCTTTGACCTTCGCCTTGCGTCATCTCCCAGAGCAGGTGAGCGCGGCCGCGCGTGGAGTGCTCTTCATCGTGGGTGGCACGGTAGCTGGGGCACATCAGGCCGCCTTCGTCGCGACGGCACTTGCCTACTCCCACGCAGCGCAGCGTGGCGTCGGCGAGGCTTCCGCGGTCGGCGACAAACTGGAAATTGGTTTTCGGTTGCCACGGAGAATACGTGGCCCCCAGGCGAAGATTTTCGTCGAGCTTGTACGGCTCGACTACTTTGCCGGGATTCATCTTCCACTCGGGATCCCATGCGGATTTGAATTCTCGGAAGGCCTGCACCAACTCGGGGCCAAACATTTTGGGAAGGAGTTCGGCGCGGGATTGACCATCGCCGTGCTCGCCGGAGAGGGAGCCGCCATAGCTCACGACAAGATCGGCAGCGTCTTCCATGAACTTGCGGAACTTGGCGATACCGACTTCCGACCGCAGATCAAAGTTCATGCGGGTGTGAACACAGCCGTGGCCGAAGTGTCCGTAGAGCGATCCTTTGTAGCCGTGGGCGGCCATCATCTTGCGCAGGTCGCGGAGGTACCCGCCTAGTTTTTCGGGAGCGACCGCGGCGTCTTCCCAGCCCTCCCAGTTCATGGGCTCGCCGGGCACATGCGAGGTGACGCCAAGAGCCGCTTCGCGAACCTCCCAAACGCGTCTGATCTGCTGCTGGTCGGTATAGAGACGTAAGTTCGGAGAAGCGGGTCCGCGAGTCAGTACCTGCATCAAGCCGCGTGCCTGGGATTCGGCTGCCAGGGCGTTTTCCGCGCCGAACTCGACCATCAGCCATCCGCCACCTTCGGGAAGCAATGCGAGGCCTTCTGTGTTGATCTTTTTCTTTCGCGTGTAATCGACGAGGAGATCGTCGAAGCCTTCGAGGCCGATAGGCTTGTGCTCCATGATCTCGGGTACATGATCGGCGCATTGGTAAATGTCGGGATAAGCGATGACCAGCAGCACGCGTTCGGGGGGGCTTTCGACCAGACGGCACGTCGCTTCGAGAATTGTGACGCACGTGCCTTCTGTGCCTACTAACGCGCGCGCGATGTGGAATCCATTCTCGGGCAGCAGATAGTTGAGGTTGTAGCCGGAGACGCGGCGGGGAATTTGCGGAAAACGTTGGCGGACTAAGTCGCCGTACTGGGCGGCGATCTGCTTCAGCGCGGCGTAGATCTGAGAGGCTCGGCCGGAGTCGCTGCGGCCCGATAGATCCGGGCCGCTTGGACGGACGAGTGCGTCCGTCCCCACATGGCCGCGAATCAGGTTCTGGCCGACTCTCATGCGCGTGCCATCGTAGGTGAGCACTTCGAGTTCGTCGATGTTGTCGTCCGTCTTCCCGGCCATGACCGAATGGACGCCGCAGGAATTGTTGCCGATCATGCCGCCGAGGGTGCAGCGGTCGTGGGAGGCGGGATCAGGCGCGAAGGTGAGATGGTGTTTTTCAGCGGCGGCGCGGAGAGTGTCGAGCACCACTCCGGGCTGCACGCGGGCGATGCGGCGGGCAGGATCGATTTCGAAAATCCTCGCCATGTACTTGGAAAAATCCAGGATGACGGCGACGTTGCAACACTGTCCGGCGAGAGACGTGCCTCCGCCGCGGCAGAGCAGCGGTGCGCCGAACTGGCGGCACAGAGCGACGGCGGCGATGACATCCTCGGCATCGCGGGGAAGCACTACTCCGATGGGGACCTGGCGGTAATTGGAGCCATCGGTCGCGTAGAGGGCGCGAGTTCCGGAGTCAAAACGGACTTCCCCGCCAATCTGATGGCGCAGAGATTCCGCCAAGCCGGAGGCGTCGACTTGCGCTGACTTTGATTTTGCGGCCTGAGCGAGTTCTGCGAAACTGTCTGGCATGCGGCCGGGGCTTTCTTTGTTCGACGATTAGTTCGAAGACGAATCTGACGTGCCCGATTTGGTGGACACATGGGAGATCAGAATCTTCGTCTTATCGCCCTCAGCCTCAATGTTAACGGTGATCATGCCCTTTTGATCGTTCGAGATGATGGTGCAGCGGCCCGCGTCGGTGGTGGTGACCATGGCGTTGGGGAATTTTGTCTTGTAGAAGGTGGAGACTTTGTCCACGGAATCCGAACTCTCAGCCGCCACAGTTGCGGTGCGCACCCCGCCAAACGAGGCCGAGGACGAGCCGTTTTTCATGACTTCGGCTCCGGGATAGAGATCGACACCCAGGTCGCGAGCCGCTTCGGCGGGATCTTTCGTGGTTTCCATGCTGCCGAACGGGGTTTCAACCTTTACGTTGTCACCCTCCTGTCGAACGTGAGTGTGGCGCGCGACGTGCCACGCGAAGAATCCAACTGAAGCTACACCGAGAATTCCCAGGAGCACGAGCACACCCACTACGATCAGAACAACCTTGAGCGCGCCTCCACCCTGGCCCGCGTTTGTGGGTGGAGCGGGGACGGTGTAGGGGGCTGGGGCCGGAGGAGGTCCAGCCGAAGCGGGGGACGAAGCGAGGACGGCGGCTCCGCACTTGTTGCAGAAGCGGGTTCCGGGAGTAAGGCTCGCACCACAGGAATTGCAGAACGCCATAGAGCACCTCGTGCGTAGCGAAGGAAAACGGTCGGCGCGAGTATACCGCAGATTGGGAGGAACGGGGTGAGATTGAGGTGCAATTAGTAGTGCCCTGATTTGGTTTTTTCACCACAGAGTCACAGAGACACAGAGGAAGCCAACCTCATGGCAAACCCACCCCCTTCTGGTTTTTGTAGGTCTGAGGTTTTCTCCGTGACTCTGTGGTGAAAAAGGGAAATTAGGACAGTACCAGGTCAACCGGAGGAGTGCTACTGAACATCTAGCTCGACTAGCGGGTGGCGTAGTCGGACATGGTTAGGCCGAGGAGCAGGAGCAGGAAGAAGAGGGCTCCGATCACTACCAGTTTGGTTAGCTTTTCGCTGGCGTGGTAGACGTGCATGAAGAAGAGCGCTACCAGGGTTGCTTTCACGGTGGCGATACCGAGCGCCACGGGAGCGTTAAACGGTCCCAGATCAAGCCTTGCGGCGAAGACCGTGAGACCTGTACCGAAGAGCAACGCGGCGAAGACCGCGAAATACATTTTCAAAGGCGACGATGCGGAATGTTCTGACATGCAAGCCTCACGGGTGCCGGTCGATCAGGTAGAGCAACGGAAATAGATAAATCCAGACTATATCGACGAAGTGCCAGTAGAGGCCGCCGATTTCGACTGGAGTGTGGTACTCGGGGGTGAAGCGTCCCTTCCAGGCTGCGATCAAGAGCCAGGCAAAAATTCCCAGGCCGATAATCATGTGCAGGGCGTGGAGGCCGGTCATTACGAAATACAGAGAAAAGAAAATCTGCGCGTGCTCCGGATTGGCGTATTGGCCGGGATGGCCGGGGATCTCCTCATGGTCGAAGCTGAACGATGCGCCGGGGACGTGATGCTCGTCAAACTTTTCTTTGTACTCGACGCCCTTGATTCCGAGGAAGACGAGACCGAGGAGCATGGTGAGCACGAGGCTGCCGATCAGTAGGGTGCGTCGCGCGGTTTGCGCGGCCCACACGGCCAGGACCACAGTCAGACTGCTGCAGATCAGTACGGCTGTATTGGTGGCGCCGAGCCACATGTTGATGGATTTGCTGGCGGCGGCGAAGTCTCCGAAGTACCAGCGGCGGTAAATCAGGTAGGCGCAGAACAGGCCGCCGAAGAACATTACTTCCGTTGCGAGGAAGACCCACATACCGAGGCTGGCGGCGTCGCGCTGCTGCTGCGGTTCGGCGAAGTGATGCAGCA
>Ga0307479_10000291_pt1 | contig 46996 bp, 53 predicted proteins | sample atmos_gasesECM4C_FD_203743 | JGI IMG/M metagenome (GOLD analysis project Ga0307479, IMG submission 203743) | Hardwood forest soil microbial communities from Morgan-Monroe State Forest, Indiana, United States - atmos_gasesECM4C_515 | ecosystem: Environmental > Terrestrial > Soil > Temperate...
TGGTTCACAGAAGTCTGGGAACCCTACATTGCCCCCTTCTGGGCATCGGATCGAGAGGCCACAGACGAGGTGCTTCACCGCCCGTTCGACTCCATCGCAATTGCGGCCTGTGAAGCGGGTCATCCTGGCCTTGCCTTCCTCGCGGCTGGTTTTATGCAGCCCACGCGAACCGACTGGGAGATGGTTGAACATGGATGTCTTGACCCAGAGTCAGAGACTAGCACCCCGTGTCGTTATCCCACGGCGAGCATACGCATGCTCCTCGACGCTGGCTTCCTCTACCTACTCCCCTCGCACCTCCATCATATTTGTACGTGCGATGACCCCCCCGCACGGCCCCGCAATTTTGCACCGCTCGTCGAAGCGCTCCGTGCGTATGACAACGACGAAATCATGAGGTTGATATTGCCGCATTTTCTTTTCGACGCGCAGGGGCGTCCCTTCCCGCCTGCTCGCGTGGAATACGACGCCGTCGAATGCATATGGCACTGCATGGGCGGTGACGAGATGCCAATCGAACAACGCTGGCGTCACATGTACGACGCATTGCAATATCATGCAATTCTGCGGCGCTGCGCTGAACTGTGGCCGGAAACCTGGTTACCGCGGGTAATGGAAATTCAAAGATTCGAGGCGACGCGGGATCGGTCGCGTTCCAATCAGCTCGCCGCGGAGTTCGCCCGAGAACGGACAGACCAAGATCGCGTCGGTCGTGCACTTGGCACCCCTTGGTATATCTAACATCGTACACGCCGCGCGCATGCATTACTTACTTAAAAAAATCGTCCGTCGGAATAGAATCCATTGTCGGCTGTACCACCACATCGGGCACCGCAGCAGTCCGTGATGGCCACTTTAGCGCAATACTCATCACGCGCTGTAGTAACGCGTCGCGGAGGCGCTGCGCGTGGAGAAGGGGACTCGTGCCGTAGAGGATAAGAAGGAGCACGCAAACTGGGATCGAAATCCACGAAGGAATAAACTGCGCGAGGATGAACGCAAGCGCGGCGCCGTGCGCACGCTCCTGCAGGCGATCCATTACAGCGGAATGATGCGATCTTGTGTTACACGGGAGTGGCACATGCCGACGTCACCAGTCATCCACATCCTCCTCGTCCGACTCCATGTCAAACGAGTGCCCCGTCGCGTCCTCGTCGGGCCAGACGGTCACGTGCTTTGCCTGGATTTCGAATAGGCCGAGTTCGCGCCGCGTGTATGCGCTAATGCGGGAGTCGACACCACTCGGATCGCCGACCGCGCGCGGGCCACGCACGATGTAGCGTATCGTATCCCAACTCACATCGCGCGGCTCTGATTGTGTAATGCCATCCATTGCGCGACGTATGGCAAGCGTCTTGCAGCGTGTCGGATCGTACAGGACAAAGGACGGGATGCTTTCGTGCCCGACGAGTGCGAGCGGACTGCAGGAGACCACGACGCGCCAGTCCCCATGACGCGGCCACTGCCCAGGCAGGATGACAGGAATATCATCCTTGGGCAGGGACGGGCCGGGGACAGGGCCAGCGTCGGAATCGTCAGGCAAGACTTCTTGTTCAGAGCGCGCCTCGCGTTCTGGACTCTTCAACACATCGGGCGCGATTGGCACGCCATTGCGGGTGAAGCCAAACGCGCCGATCGAATGCTGCATCCGACGAAGAAAGCGCAGCGCAAAATGAAGTCAAGGACACACATCGCGTGCTCTTGCATAACAAAACGACAAAATCCGTGTCACACGAATTGTTCCCGTCCTGTCCCGTAAGGCCGCACCAGCCAATGCGCTACGCGATCCAACATATTGGACGACGGATGACACACATGACACCGGTAAGTGCCGCGCCATCGCAGCCACCACATCTGCAGCATTGTTTGCTGCATGCCTACGACAAAGCGCGCAACAGCGAACAAGCCCCACCAGGACACCCCCGCGCAAACGACCAAGTCCACACAGAGATAGACAAGGACACAGAAAGCAAGGGTGAAATAGACGCGCTCTTGATGCGGCTCGTATAGCAGGTGGTGGTCGAAGATCGCAACGGCGTCATCAACCGACGTCTGGTCCGTGCGTGCATTATAGGGATGCAGTTTTGCTTTGCATCGCAGACAGAAGACACAGAAGACCAGGTTAAGACCGCGAGATGGATCTGGCGTCCCTAGCGACGGAGCATGGTTCCCGTCTCGAGCTTCCGCGTAGAGCCGTTCCCATCTATCGGCTAGATCACGGTAGAACGAATTGTCGCTTCCAGGCGGCAAGCGAGCGCGAAGCGCGTGCAGACGTTGGTTAATAATGTCCATCCACGTGGGAGAAAATGAGGTGTCTTTCGCGATAGTAGTTATGCGGTCCGCGAGTCGTAGTCATTGATGCCGACGGCGAGGTCAGACTGTCAGCGTGGTAGTCCACTGGCCGACTTCGTTCTAGAACAGCACGTCTGTGCGCACGTTCACATGCTCGCCACAGGCAATCGAACGCAGGTGGAAGGATCAAGAGCATCGCGAGGATCATGACAATATCGTCCCGCCAGGGCGCGAGATAAGACACCGCGTCGCTCACGGGGAAAGGACACAACCGAGCTCGACCCCGCGGATAGTCGTGATAGTAGGTGCACCACGTGATGTCCGCTATGAGGCCGAATCCTTCGAGGATGTTCCATGCGAGCAAGAACGCGAATTCTATTGGCAATGGCCAAGAGGAGAAGCCCGAGAGCCACGGGGAAGGGCACTGCCCAGGCATCGTGGCCACCAAGGAACAGTTCGCCCACATTAGACGATCCACCGAAAAAATGACCGTGTCCCGGCTACGGGAAACAACTAAGCGTCGCGGATGACATGTGCGTGCCGATTGCGGCGTTTTTGGACGTGGTGCACCCGCAGGCAGTGTAAGGCCAGGCGTGTGCCCACGCTTCGATCATTCACTCACCGTGTCAAAAACATGTCCCGCGCGTGCCATCTGTCTCTCGTGCCCATTGAACTCGCGGAGTGGGTGCTGGAAATCGACCCCGAGCTGTCGGGTATGACGACCGAAGAACTTCAGACGCACGCGACCACCACGCTGGCCGGGCACCTGCCCATTTTCAACCGTACACAAACAGAACTCACTGTGATTATCACGAGTCGCGAGTGGGTCGAGTCCGCCTTCAAGACACTCTGGAATGCCCTCAGCACGCTGTTGATTGGCATTTCCTTCCGCGTGGCGTTTGTCATTAATGGCCGCAAGGATGTGCGCTGTCTGCGTCTGTTCCTCCCGAGCGGCGAGCAACGTGGCGAGTCGCTCGAAGCGTACATGGAAGAACGCCTCCTACGCGAGATTGAGCAATTTGAGGACGAGGGCCGGGTGCGCGAGTTTCTGATCGAAACGCCGCTCGGACTCTACGGCAGCTGGGTCAGCCCAAAGGGCAAGGCCTGGCTCTCGCGAATGCGCGCGCTCCACCTCGGACTCCCTTGGGCCCCCGCGTGCATCGCGTGCGCCCGTGATTTTCCTCGCACAAGCGTCGTCGACTGGCACGTCGCGCACGCCCATACAGACATTGTTTGCTCCCATTGCTCCGAGTTCATGGACTCGCCGCACCATCTCAAGGCGCACCAAGAGGCGACACACGGCGCGGCCGCGACATGGAGCGGAGGCGAGAGCGGCTCCCCGTTCCATTGTATCTTCTGCCAAGAGCAGGCGCCAACATGGGAAGCCCAGCGCGAGCATGTCTGCGCCTCCCGCGCCTTATGGGTGCGCTGTAGCGGGTGTAATAAGGACGTACCATCGCGTAGCTTCTCTACCCATGAGTGCACCGCGCTCAAGTGCCCCGTGTGCGGTGCGAGCGCGGCCAATGCGGAAATGCTGGAGCGCCACCGAGTGGAGAAGCACACGGTGTGGGTCTGCCAAACGTGCGGAAAGCAGTGCCAGAGCTTGGGTGAACTACGGATCCACACCACGGCCGCGCACCAACCCCAGACATGCGCGCTGTGCGGCAAGAAGTTCGACACCATCGCCTCGCGCGAGGTGCACGAGGGCCGCTGCCTCCTCCGGCCCGACATTGTCCCCTTCATGTGCGGACACTGCCCGTTCATCACCGCGAGCGAGTCGGAGCTGTACACGCATGTGGGCACGCTGCACCCGCTCGCGTCGACGCTCCCGCCGCGCTACCCGTGCCCGGCCGAGGGCTGCAAGTACCTCGCGTACTACCCGGGCGGCGTGTACCAGCACATGAACCTGGTGCACCCCACACTGGCCCCCGCCGCGCCGTTGCCCGGAGGTGTACACGCGTTCGACGAGGCCCCCGCGCAGAGCAAGCGCTTTGATCGCGTTCTGATGGCGGGCGGACTGGACGAGGACACACAGCGCGCGATCGAGCTCTCCTACGCTGATCTGCGCGAGCACCGCCCGAATCCAATACCACGGCCCGCGACAGACCTTTACAACCTGTGGCAAGTGCGCACGCTCTCCCTCGCGCTCTTCACACACCACGCGCGTTCGCCTCACCTCCCACCGTAGGAACTATTCCCCGGGCTCACCGTCCCGGACTGGACGGACAAGGCGTGCGCGTTCTGCGGCGGCATCTACCTGCCGGACCACCGCGACGCGATGCAAGCGCAGCCGTGCGGGTGCCCAACCTACTGCTTCGGGTGCTACCGCGAAAAGTCAAAGCTCGGGCTGCGCTACATTACCAACTGCATCCGGTGCGCGAAGAACCGGGACTCGACGACGCACCGGCCGTACCCGGGCAACTGCTTCGTCTGCTCCAAGCACATTGCGGACAACCTTGCCGCCGGGTGGATCAACGAGACGTGCGGGTGTAACGTGACCTGCAGCCGGGAGTGCATGGCCGCGCTCGTCTGGCTCGGGCCCGGCTGCCCCATCTGCACCAAGGGCGGCGCGCCCCGCTACGCCCCGCTCTGCGACACCGACCCGATGGACATGGGCGCGTTCGTGGTCGACGGTGATGACGACGCGGAGGAGAAGGAGGAGAAGATGGACATCGACACCGCGGGGAATGGCACCGACGACCCGCGCGCGGACATCGAAGACACCGAGGGCTTCGACAACCTGGACCTCCTCGCGCTCGACTGGGAATGACCACCGGGCCTCCGGGACACCGCTGACGGTTAGTGCTGTTACAAACTTGAAAAGACAATCACTAGGACCACGGCCCCCCGTCCGATCGAGTGAGCGCGTCCGGGTCGGGTGGTCGTCGACCCGGGTCGGACGGCCCGGTTTTTGAACCCTGGTCACCAGAGACCTGAAGGTATTTTTCGTAAAATGCTGGAGTCTTGCATCCAGAAAAAAATAAAAAAATGCGACCGCAGCTCTTGCATGTCTTGCATGTCTTGTCCTCACTTCCTAATGCAGTAGGTCCGACCCTATATTTGGCGCGTTTCAGTGAACCACACAACGTCGGTCTTGCACCGTTCAGTGAACGTGCATGACTTGCACGTTTTTCTTCCTACTCTTCGCGCAAGTCTTGATGGAATTCCCTCCTACCCATCGTAGAATTCTAGGAATTCCCTCCTACCCCTAGATTAGAATGTAGAGGCCCCCCTCGATTTGGATCGGAGCTCCTACTCTTTCGCGGGAGTCTTGCCGCTAGCCCTCGTCCCTGCTCCCAAGTTCCTGGAAAATTCGCGTCAATAGATGGGGGTCCCCAGGGTATCCCCGCTCCCAAATTCCTCGAAAATACAATTAAAAGACGAGGCAAGGTGTGATAATGCAGGTGCCTTTTCTGGAATTCCGGCTCCCGCTGCTCCGCGGGAGCGCGCGGGAAGCATGCGGTCCTCCTCCGGTGGAGCGAATGACCAAAGAACCTTGTCCGAGCGCGGCAGTCGGTAGGCGCGCGGACCGGTGGATTACGAGACAGATGGGTCAAATTTCGTCAATCTTTTTTCAGGTGCGCCATGAGCAGGTGGAAAGTGATCCCGCGCTGGGCGTCCTCCTGTTCGTCGGGTATGACCAAGCGCGGTGGCAGCATGAGCTTCAGGTGTCCAGGGAGACCAATTCCATGACGCCAGTGACGCCAGCGGGTTGCAATTTCGGCACCAAAGGGCAACTTGGCAAAGGGGAGGAACATGCGGAGGACGGGCTCCAAGTCGTAGGTCTTTGGCACGGCTGGGCCCCAGTAATGCGGCGGCGCCTGCAACGCGTTGATGATAATGCACGCAAGCTCGTCCCAGCGCGTGCGCTGGCGTTCGGCCGCCGCTGCCTCCTCTGTGCGAATTATCTTCGCCGCCGCGCAAAAGCGGTCATGTTCCGCGTCCAGCTTGTCGAACAAGGACTGGAACCCAGTGTTCAGACGCGATTGCTCTGACATGGGTGGGGCACGGTGGAAAACACGCACGAGAGATAATGAACAATGCTAGTGGCTAGTCCCTCTCCCCAGTGCGCTGTTTCTTGCGCGCGTTCTCCCCGGCATGGTCGCCGGCCGCGATGCGCTTGCGGCCAGCCAGCGTGCCCGGACATCCCACCTCAGTGTGTTCCGCCCGCCTCGCCTCCGTGCCAAAGTCCGTGCGGCACGTACTGCAAAACGACATCTTGTAGGGCGGAGGCCGGTGCGCGTGTGCGCGGTGCGAGATCAGCCCGCGCCGTGTTTCAAACGTGCGACCGCACTTGTCGCAGCGGGTGCACGTGCAGTCATGTGCCAAGAGGAGTCGCTGTGTTTCAAACGCGCGCTGGCAGTCTCGGCAGACGTGTGCACCGCCGCCGGGAACCACCATGTGCGCGCTTGCAATGTGTGTTCGCATCGCGGCCGCGGTGGCAAAGCGCGCGTCGCAGGCACACCGGTAGCCCTCAGTGTCAATCGGAATCGCGGGTGTGGGGGTGTCCGCGACGTCGGCGAGGATGACGCCCGGCATGAAGTGCAGGAAGCTGGTGTTGCCCGCGTGCCACTCAGCCTCCCAGGCCACCGCACCCACCTGCTTAAAGTACGTGCCCACAAGCTTGAGCGCGGCGACATTGGCTCTCTCGTGCGGGGCCAGCGGCAGGCGGATGCTCGGCCCCGTGCTCATCGCGCCCAGGATGCGCGCAATCACGTCATGCGCGATGGACGAGGTCACGCCGGACATGGCAGGGAAGAATGCGGAGAAGGGGAATACGGGTGCGCAAGTCTTGCGCATGAAAAAGGGCGGACGCGGACCTCATACAGCCCACAGGCTCATTTCCGCGAACATTCCCGGAATTGAGTCTTGAAAAACGCCCCAGAAAAACGGGAAAAAATTTTTTGCCGGGGAAAATGTCGCCAAGGGCACCTTCCTAATTGGGAAGTAGCGCGTTCCAGACACTCCACTCTCTATTCAGAGCAGCAGAAGAGCGCGCGCGCACTTCCTCACTCTTCTTACAGGTCCTCATGTCAGGCGGCGCGCGCCCTGCGGACTGGTGGTGTGCGCGCTGCGCGTTCACGGTGTGGGGCAGCAAGGCGAGCTGCAGCAAGTGCGGGACGCGGCGGCCTGGCTCGCGCGCTCCAGAGGCAGTGCCCGCGCCGATTCCAGCGTTACCGACTGCGTCAACGCCAGTGCCCGTGACCGTTCCCGTTGCCGTTCCATCGCGTAGCGGGGATTGGACGTGCGCCGCGTGTGGGGTGAACAACTTCGCCAAGCGGCGCGTGTGCTTCAAGTGTGACGTGCCCAAGCCCGCGCAGGCCAAGGAGGGGCACGCGCTGCAAGCCGTCGCGGAGTGCGCCGTGTGCATGGGGACACAAGCGACGACTGCGTTTGTCCCGTGCGGGCATGTCACGTGCCGGGCGTGCGGCCACGCGGTGGTCAATTGTCCGCTGTGTCGCGGGGCGATTGACCAGCGACTGCCGCTGTACCTGCAACTCGCCGACGTCGGCCCGTCGCAGTGACAGTTCACTCTGACTTCCATGAGCAATCTACGATACAAGGAATAAGTAGCGTTGGACAATACAAGGCATATGACTCGGCATAACGGAGGTCACGTCGGGGCAGTATGCTGGTTCGTCTTCGCGCTCATCTTCCTCGCCAACGTGTGCGCACCGCCGATGCCGGTGCGGCATCGGCCACAGTCCGACAAGACCCGCGCGTAGGTCATTCTTTCGTCATGGCTCTGCTCCCGACTCCACCCAACTCGCCCGCACCACCGCCTGTGCACGCCCCCGCGCGTCCGCTCACACCGCTGCGCGCTCCCGCGGAGGACGACGATCCCATGGACTTGGACGAAGTCCTTCCGCCCGTCTTTCCCGCCACCCGCGTTGCCCGACCGCTGGTGGCGCTCAAACGGAGCGACGCCATCTTGGCAGACTCCGCGGAGGAATTCCTGGCCAAGATCGCGGACTAGAGGCGCGCAAGTGTAAGATTAGAATTCAGACTTTCCATCTTTGGACATTGTGCCTCTGCGGGGCGCACGTGCGACGAGAAACAACAAGGCAAGACCCGCGGGGTAGGAGCTCCGATCCAAAATGAGTAGGAGGAGGGTCTAGATCGAGATGTAGGGGTAGGAGCTCCGAGCCTTAAGAGTAGGAGGAGACCTCCAATGGAGCAAGGGGGGCCTCTACATCCAATGTAGGGGTAGGAGCTCCGAGCCTAAAGGGTAGGAAGAAGTTTGGGGGGTCCTCTAGATTCAATCTAGGGGTAGGAGCTCCTACCCACGAGAGTAGGAAGGGATAGGAGCTCCGATCCAAATTCAGAGGGGGGCCGTCTACATTGGGATGTAGGGGTAGGAGGGAATTCCTGAAATTCCGCGAGGGATAGGAGGGAATTCCACCAAGACTTGCATGAAGAGTAGGAAGAAAGTGTGCAAGTCATGCACGTTCACTGAACGGTGCAAGACCGACGCTGTGTGGTTCACTGAAAAGTGCCAAATATAGGGTCGGACCTACTGGATTAGGAAGTGAGGACAAGACATGCAAGACATGCAAGAGCTGCGGTCGCACTTTTTTATTTTTTTCTGGATGCAAGACTCCAGCATTTTACGAAAAATACCTTCCACCCGTCGGCTCCGAAAAACGGGCTTACCGGCGACCGGGTTCAGAAAAGTCGGCGGCGACTTCCGGTCTGCCTCGGAGTCGATTGACACCTCTTTTGTCTCTCATCCGGGCTGCTCCAATGGAGGAACGTGCGCCGCCATCCGAGGGGCCGAGTTCAAAAGTCGGGCTCTCTCGCGCAGCGGTCTGACCCCCTGCCCGGGTCGGCTCTTGCCCTCTGGCTGGCCCCTGTCCCCGCTACCAATTTCCGGGAAAAATCAATTTAAACATCCCTGTCAAAGCGTCGGCGGCGTGGCCGGGCGCGGTCTAGAGCGTAGTGCTCGCGTCGTACGTGCGGATGAACGCGGTCACGGGCTCGCGGCAGTGCGCACAGGCGGTGGGACGCGCGGTGTGCAGGCAGGTGACGCAGGAGTACGCGTGCCCGCAGGGGACGGCGGCGGTCGTGACGCGGCGTTCGAGGCAGACGGAGCACACCGCGGTGCCCTCCTTGAGTTCACTTGGTTCACCGTTCGCAGGGATGGGCGGATACGCGATTGGGGCCGCTGGCGCGCTTGTTCTCACCTCGTATGTGGCTTCGCCCCAGTCCGGCAGACGCGAGATCATCTCATCCACGAGGGCAGGGTCGATCTCGCCTTCCAGAGAGGAGGGCGGGGGCGGCGCGCCGTAGACCACGCTGCCACTGACGTACGCCGGCGAGCGCGCGCCGCTCGTGCTCAAGAACATCGTTCCCCCGTCGCGTGCCGCACCACTTGCAATCCGGATGCCCTGGTTGAACACGTACTTGCCACCGCCCAGTACGAGCGGCTCCTCGACATCCTCGTCCCCCTCACGTTGAGAAAAAGCGTAGCCGCGAGTGCCAGGAGCAACCGATACGCCCGCAGTTGGAGTGGCAGGATATGGAGCATCGCGCGCCCTCCCGCGCGTCCGCGTTGCGACACCACCGCCGCCGCCGCCACCGCCAAGGAATTGTGCGATGCTTGGGCCGGCGCGCGCACCAGCCGGTGCCATCACAATCAGACCCTCATTGCGTGCGTGTTCTCCCATGAGCCCAATCGTAGAGTCGGAGATAACAACGCGCGTGCCTGCTCGTGACTTATTTTCGGCCCCTGCAGGCGCGTGGGGCAGCGCGTGTGGTGTCGCTCCGCCGAGAAGCTGAATGTACGTCCCGGCCGCGTCCTGCCGCGGGCCCTTGACGCGCAGGTGGTTCCCGCGAATCGTGCTGTCGCTGCCCTCGACATAGAGATGGTTGCCAATCGCGGTGATCTGCGTGCCATAGAGCTGGTTGTGGTTGCCGGTCGCCGTGTATCCGCGGCCGCCGCGCACAATACAGTGGTTGCCAATGACCGTGTCACCGGGGCCGAGCGACGCGAAGACCTTGTGATCGCCAATGTGGGTCGTCATTCGCCAGCGCAAGAGGGGGGGGGGAAAAGTGAAGACCCCGTGGACAGTCTTGCTCATGAAACGCGCCCGCACCCCCTGGGTGGATGCGTCCCTCGGTAAGAAGAAACGCGTGGGTGGCGACGGCGACGCTGTGAAGACGTCGCCACCACCGGATCCGCAGACGGAGAGCGTCTGGCACCAAGTCTTGGACCACGACACGCGCACGCGCATCCTACGCGAACTCGACGTTATCTCACTCGTCGCCGTGTCCATTGCGAGCAAGATGGACCTCTGGGGGACGCGCGCGCTCCGTGGTGAGTACTACGTTGACGGCAAGCGGATGCCGCGGTTTCGCAAGTGCTTGCCCTGGGTCGCCGTGGTCAAGTCGCGAAGCGTTATGCACGCCGGGTACTTGTTCGAACGCCGCAGCAAACAGTCGCTCCATCCCACGCTAGTGTTCCGGGAGCTCCTGCTCGATGCCTGCAAATCGTTCTACCCGTGGTTGATACAACGAAACCTCGACTACGCGGAGTGGTTCGCACGCCATTTTCCGCCGGTGCAGTCCGCCGACTGGGACGTGTTCGTCTGGAAGGCTGTGATGCGAGGAGAAGTCTCGCTCCTCGAGGTGCTGTTGGAACGCTTCTACAGCGAAGGTAACGCGCGCTGTATTGAACCCATTCTACTCCTCTCGCATCGCGCAAAGCTTTCGCGTCGGCCCAAGGAAGAGGGGTCGCGTCGTCGTGCTTACGATATTGTGAACAAGTACTTGCGGACGCACCCAGTGACGGCAGCAACTCTCGGGGCCCGGCCCGCGTGTCCTACCGCTATCCCCGCCTGTGTGCTAGCGCGCGGGACTGCACCGCCACCGTCGTCCCCGTCTGCGTCGTCGTCGATATCGTCATCATCGATGTCACTAGACTATTAATGACATTTTTTTCCCGGTCGCGCGGCGGCGTGCGTTCACTTCACCTTCTCGCGATGACCGGCGTCCCCACGATGTTTTTCGGCGTGAAACCGCTCTCCGTGGAGGAAGAGAAGGCGGTAGACGAATTCATTGCACAAACGAGCCGCCCCACTGACATCGTAACGCGTGGCTATGCGGAAGCTATTCTCGCTATATCGGGATTCGACCTTGCCTACGCCGTGCGTTACTATTGGGCGATGAAACGGCTCGATCCTGTCGCCACCCCTACTCCTCCTGTGCCCTCCCAGACCCCAAAACCACTGTTTTGACTCGTGTCTGTTTTTTTATTTCTTGGCCACGCGGCGGCGTGACAAGTGTACAAAGTCAGACGGCTTGCGCACGCGTCCTTCCTCGAAGTCTGCCTTGTGCCCACAGCGCGCGCCGTCGCCTTCGTAGGGGCAGATGCTCGCGCCGTTGCCGCACTCGTAGCGGAGCTTCTGGTTCAGGTGCATCGTCTCGCACTTGCGCTCCCACCGCCCTCCCTCCTGCATCGCCTCGCTGAGCTTCCCATCGAACGCGTGCTTGCTGTCGCCCTTGCCGTCGCGCATGACGAACGCGGAGAGGCGCGGGATGTCGGCCGTATCGCGGTAGCCGACGCCCGCGAGGAATTGCGCCATGATGCGCCGGCTCTCGTCCTTTTGGTGCGGCGCGTCCAACATCTTGCGAATGCACGGCGGCGCGTGCTTGAGCAGGTCCTCCATGTCCGCGGGCGCGGGGCCGTCATGCACGAGGCGGGGCGCGCGCGCTTTGCCCGTTGCAGGAGCATACTGGACCAGTGTGGGAAGCGGGGGAAGCTGGCGCAAGCGGGTCACAAGTGCGACAAGGTTGTGTGGGACAGCGGGGAGCGGTGGCGTGGGAAGAGCAGCCGCGAGGGCGAGCGCGTGATCCGCGGCGAGGAGCAGGTGATCCGCCATGGGCACGTCCTGCGCGGGCGCGCCCTCCATCATTTCGCCCGCGGTGACGAGCCACTGATGGAGCGTCGGGACACGCGGAGGGGCCGCGGCAAACGGGAGGAACAAGAGCGCCAGACGGCGCTCCGCCTGCAACCACGCGTGTCGCTGGTCCAGCGTCATCCCAGGTACTACAAATCCCAGGTAGAACGCGAGCGTCGTGTCGCGCATACGCTGGTCACCGAACAGGGGGAACTCGCGCACACGGGCGGACGGGAGCGCGCGCAATGCATTCGCGTAGGAGAGTATCCAGGGCTCTAGTTCATCCTCGATGCTCGCGAACCCTTGGAGAGCACGGACGCGCTCCACAGACCACGTGATGGAGAAGGGCGGCGCGGGGGCAAGAGGAGCAGACCCCGGCGACGGCGACGACGATGATGATGTCAACGCCCTTAACACGGGCGCGGCCCAGCACACGACGTATTGCGCCGGCGTGACAGAGTAGAACCCCTCTTCAATCAACGTCGCGTTCTCCAGCGCAGGAACGACGAGCACCGCGCGGCACGCCCTCTTGTCCTCATTCAACACACCAATCGCGAGCGGCACGTCCTTGGTATCGGGCACGCAAAGACCGTGCCCGGGCCCGACCCAGTTCCCGCTGAGCGTCAGCACCGACTTCTTCGGTGAGTGCGCACGTGCGCGCATTCTCACTTCATCCAGAAGGAGGGCTGCAGATGCCATCTGGCCGCTCGGCAGACTGACGAGTGAGAATCCTATTTGCCCCCGCCGGCAAAGTGGATGATCCTCTCAAAAGAGTTGCCTTATTTGCTCCTACTCCATTCAGATCGCCCCCCGGGGCTTGCAGGATGAGCCGGGTCATGATCCCGCGGCTGCGCTTGGCCCCTCCGCGTCCGCCCGCGCCCTCGGAGCACTCGCCCGTATCGGAAGATACGCCTCCGCCGCAGCACGACGTGAGCGACAACGCGGAGAGTGACAGCGCACGTGACGCGCCGTTGGGTGTGTTCTCCCCGATTCGCCCGGCCACCGCGGGCAGTGCGGCGCAATGCCCCGTGGGGACTTCGTCGCACGGGCCCGTCTTCTCCTGGTACAAGGATTGCGTCGTGCTGCGCTGTAGCACGTGTGCGTACGCGTGGCACCCGCGGCATCGCATGCGCATTTGCAACCTGTGCGAGGGCTTGTTGAGGATCGAGTCGCATTACGGCGAGTTGGGCTACGTCTGCCCGCGTTGCAGGAAGAAGCGCAAGTTCGAGAAGCTACGGAAACTCGTGCACGACGTGTAAACACGCGAAGCTTGCGTGGGCAGGGCGCGCATGGACTATCTATCTGTATTCCTAGTGTTTCACAACTGTATGCGTAGTAATAGAATTGGCTCTAATGTCACCATCGTCGATTGCAAGGGGAGTCTGCTTGGATCCCGAGGACACGGGCGCGGGGGTGAGCGCGAGTCCATCTGCGTCGCGCTTCCACTGTTTCAATTCGCTCAGGATCCGCCGGATGGCCTTGTTCTCGCGTCGCACCAGGTCCTGCGCGTCCTGGTCGGCCATACACAGCGGAATGATGGTCACTCCCTGGGACAGACATGGCGAAGCGCGCGCTTGCTGATGTCAGCGCGGACCAAGGCGCAGAGCCAGAAAGCAAGAGCGCGCGCGTGGAGGCTGCAGCGGAGGCGGAATCCCCGCTGGCTGTGTTTGTGCAGGGCCTTGTCTTGCCTGAGCTTTGGCCGCCTGTGCCGCCTTGGCCGGCTGATCTCGCTTGGTGGTCATGTTATGAACTGCGGACGCGCATTGATTGGCATGGCCCGGTTGTTCTGCATTTGGTACTCCGTCTCGTGAACAAAGCAGCATGGCACGCGCACACACAACTTACGCGTAGGAATTCCAAACAGTGGCTTAGTATTTTTGGGCGGTTGGTGGGCCCATACGCGCGCTCTATGAACCTTGAGGACCTGCCGCTTCTTGACTTTGTTGGCATAGCGATTGGTCACGCGACGGAGTTCGCGTCGCCGGTGGTTTCGCCGTTGGCACAGCGTTTTCTCGGACTGTTCGCCTCGGATCTGTCCGAGAAGCCGCCGTGCAGCAACAATGACGGCACAATCGATCGCGCGCTTGCCTTTGGAAATTCTCACATACTTGCTACCTTGCCGCCTGGTTACATAATCAGCAGAAGCGTTTCTATGTCCATGTTGGAAGCGGGCAATGCAAAGAACGTTGCGTTACTCTGGGAGTCGATCACGGGATCCGATGTGCCATCTTCCCTGACAATGCTCTGCCTCGCGCATGCTGCACTGCCCGTCGTTGAGGAACGATGGCCATTTCTTGACATGGCCATCGCCCGTGCTTCGCGATTTGCATTGAACGCTGCCATCTTGCGCGCCGCGGCATCGTCAAACACGGATCGACGCGTGGGCGTGTGGGTCGATCGGCGGATCACGGAAGAAGAAGATAATGCCATCGATCGCCCCTGTCGCTGGACTGCAGAGGAGGGTTTGTACCACCCAACTCGCGACACGCATATCTGATTGGGGGGATGAATTTGAAGATCAGTTTTTCCAACTCGTTTTTTGCGCTTTCCCCAGATGTCCGCCAAACCAGGTCCCGGGAAGAAAAAAGCGGGCGCGGAGGCGCTCACCGTCGCCAACCTCCATCCACCGTACCCCTCGGAACCGCTCCCCGTCCCGCCCGGCGCGAGCCCTCCTGTGAGAATTCCGCCGCGCGAAGCCCAGCACGCGCTCACGCTCGTGGGCGCGGAGGACCAAGCGGTCGTGCGCGAGTTCCCTGCCGTCGCCTGGCTTGATCGCCACGGCAGCGCGGCCCTCGCGGCGCACCCCGATGCCCAGCGTCTCATTGTCGGCGCGTTCAGTGGACGAATCTTGGACCACGCGCATGAAGTGCGGGAGAGCCTACAGCGCGCCCGGGGCTTCGGTGCGCCCGTCGATCTCCTGGGTGCCCCGCCGCCGCCGTCGGCCGCCACGCGCAAGGAGCCCAAGCGCGGGCGCGTCGCTGCGGACGGGACGCTCATCGGCAACTACGTCTCCACGCTCCAGCGCATCGTGCCCGCGAGTGCGGATGAGCTCGCGCACATGCGCGTCTTCTACTTGCACGCGGAGGACGGGTTTGACGAAGAGATGCCATTCGGCGGGCAGGATCCCGAGAGCTACCCCATGTTCAAGCTCCTCTCCGAGACGTACTACAAGCAGCACGAGGCGCGCGACGTGTCCGCGGGCTCTGCCGAGGCCGTGTATGCCGCGATCCCAGAGCTCTCGCGGCAGGAGATGCGCGCGTTTCGCATGCCACCGCTTCCGCACATGCGGACATGTTGCAAGGGACAGAATTGTATCTTCATACGCAAGTTCCCGCAGGATGCGGACAAGAGCTGGGCCGGGCGCGAGTTCTATCTGGGAAAACGCCCGCCCGCGCAGGGCACGCCACTCGGCCCCTGCATTGATGACGTGCTCGACGCGTACCGGAAGCAATGGTACTCCAACGTCGAGCAGAGCTACACGCCCCCGGAACCCTTCAACGCGTTTCGCGTGCTACGCGGTGCTGGCCAGTACGCGCATGAGTCGTTGCTACCGCAGAAGATTGACGGCCGCGTCACGGGCATCGGCGGCTTCGTGCCGGCGTATGACGTGAAGCAGCGCAAGTGGGAGCGCGTGCCCGAGGAGGACGTGGTCAAGTACGGCCTCCCCACAAACCGCACGCACTACTACATGGCGGAGATCAACGTGGGCCCCGTGGAACACGTGGGTATCCCGCCCGTGTGCTCCGATTGACACTCGGTCAGGACGGTGACAAGTGTCTCGGAATGAAAAAGAATCGCCCGCTTGTGCCCGGCAGCATGGCCGTCCCGCGTCCGGGCGCCTGGCGTCCGCGCCCCATCGGGTACGACGCCTGGGACGCGTATGCGGGAGAGCTCCCGCTCCCGTTGCTCACGGAGCGTTCGTTGGACTGGGACAGTGTACCGGCGGCCGCGCTGCGTCAGTTGGCGCGCGGCACACCCTACGAGGACGTGGCGGAGCTCTATCTCCGCGACTTTGAGACGGCATTCGCGACGGCCCGCGATGTCGTCGAGGACATCCCAGCCCCGCCCGCGCTCGCTTTCCTCCCGCCTGTGCAGACGCGTGACCAAGAATACGTGCACATTACCATGCGCCGGCGGCTCGCGCTCGCGCTGACATTGCTCGACCGTTACGCACAGGACGACCGCGATCACTACCAGGGACAGCTGTTTGTTGACACACACCTGGACTGGCTTGCCGCCGTGATGCGCTACGGGGAGGTGGATGACGGCTTTTGGCTGCGTGACAGGCACTTGAGTGCAGTGTACCCGCTGCCGAACCGCGTGCGCTGCGCGGACGAACTGCCAAACCTCGCGCCGCTCCTGTTACAGGCGGACCTGTTCATGGAATCCTCCAAGACGAAGCAGACCAAGAGCGCGGACGAGGACATTGCGCGCATCCTTGCCGCCAAGGCCAAGCCCGCGATCTGCCACGTTCGCCACGTGGCCAGCGTGCTCAAACAAGCGACACAGCGCCACACGATGGTGGGAGATCTCCTCTTACTCATCGTGCACACGGTACTCGCGGGCGCGTTTCCGAACACGCCGACACGCGCAAGTCTGGCGCTGCGTCTCCGATTGCACATTGCATTCGTTGGGGACCCGGTGGGCCAGCGGAGCCAGGCGCTTACCATTGAAGCATTCTGGGACTGGGCCGACGCGCACAAGGAAGCACTGCTCAAGCTGATCCAGGAGCACTTTGTCTACTGGTGCGACTCGCGCAGGTGACCGCATTGCTTCCCCACCTCGCGTCCCTCTAGGTGTGAACAGGAGGGCCCCGTGGATGACTTGTTCTCCACGCGCCTCAAGTGGCTCGACTTTAAGCGCAGCGTGCGCTACACCACTGCGCAGCTGCGACGCGCGCTCAATGCACAACTGGCCGCGAGCGCGGACTTTTGGATCCCACTGCACTGGGGCGACCCGCACATTGCCAAGCTCGTCCACGACGGGCACAAGCTCAGCCTCGACACGTGTCAGCACAATTACAAGGGCCGCGCGCAGTTCATCATCCAGAAGAAGATGGTCGCGGTGGCCGCGTTTCTCTGCGTTGTGCACGCCGTCCGCGCGATCGACGAGCACTTCCCGGAGCTGCGCCGCGTGCTCGCAACTCTGTACGGCCTCGAGAGCGGCGGTGGCGACAGCATGGATGACCTTGCGCGGCGCATTTACAAGCAGGAGCGCGTTGGCATGCAGCAACTCCCCGCGCCGTTCAACGTGACGGCGAGCGGCGCGGAGGCCCTGCTGCATGGCTACGCGTGCGCGAGCAAGTACTCGGACAAGGCGTATGACACGGCGCTCCAGCGCGGGGAGGCGGGCGACTACATGGCCGTTGCACGCGCAGAGGGCCATCCCAAACTGGCGGAGCGCCTGGAGAAGTTCCGCAACGCGTTCGTCGCGCTCGCCTTCTACGTGGCAGAGGAGAGTTTCCTGCCGCCCATCAGAGCACGCGTGCACACCCTTGTCCCCGCGATGGAACTTGCAGCCTCCTACTCGAGCGCGTACGCCCTCCGGCCCGAAGCCAGCGCCCGCGAACGCGCCGTGATGCAAGTGCGCTGGCTGCAGGTCATGGGATTGACACGCGACCAATGCGAGACCGTGCGCCACTGGATTTACGAGCACGCCCCCCCCCCACTTCTCCGCCTTTCCTCTCGCTCCTGGAAATCGGCAAGAGATTTTTGGTCCGGACTTTCCGTAAAGGGCAGACGGGTGGGGAGGCACGGACGTGAGTCTTGCACGTGCAAGACTGACGTTTCCTCACTGACCAGGAGGCAAGACTTTCGCCTCTGGTGGAGGAATTGTTCATGAATGCACCCATTAATAGGATCGGACCTACTGCATTAGGAAGTGAGGACAAGACATGCAAGACATGCAAGACCGGCGGGCGCCACTTTTTTATTTTTTCCAGAAGCAAGACTCCAGCTTTTTACGAAAAATAGACTTGGGGCGGCGAGGTCCGAAAAGTGTCCATCCGAGGATGCGGGGTCAAAAAGTCGGCTCATTTTTCGGAGGATGGCAGTCCATGTCGCTCGACGGCCGCATCGCGTGAACGGCGAACACGTCGATCAGTGAGCGCGAGCCACTCGCAATGCGGAAACAGAGACTAATCGATGGCGTGCGCAGGACCGCACCGCGCCATGCTCGTCGTGTGATGTTGAGCGCGGAGTCGTAGTTCTCGACGTGGCAGCGCGCGAGAAGGATGGTCGTGTTCTTGACGCGCCGCCAGCGGAGGACACTCTGCCATTCCACGGCGTCACACGGGAGCGGCGCGTCGGGCCAGAGGAGCCACGCGATGGACACGGCCGTGAAGAGCGCGAGTGTGAGTACCACGTCCCTGCTGTTCATACAGTGTGATCTCACCCGCCATGCTTCCTCGTTCTCTGTCCTTACCTCGGAGCACAGATACTTTGTCTATGGCCACCCCGATGACGACTACCGACGGCGGGCGCTCGAATTTGGCCGCGAATCGCTCCTCGCGTACTGCGTGGTCGTGCGCTACTTCCGGAGACAAGAGTACTATCGTTCCCGGGAACCCGTGTGGCATTGCCGCCCAGTGGACGAAGCGGTGCGCCAGCTGCGTGCGCTCAACGAACGCTTGCTCGTGCACCCCTGGGAACCTACGCCGCCGGGCGTGGGCCTCTGCTTCTTCTGCCGCTCGTGTCACCGCTGGTCCACGCGCGTGCAGGAGATGCGCATGCACCGACTGTGGGAAGTGGGCGAGTGCAATCACTACGTGGACCCGCGCTCGGGCGAGAGCTACTGTCGGTGCACCAAGTTCGACAAGGCCGCGCTCATGCGGCGCCGCGACGACGCGGGCTGTGACCGCCGCGAGGAGCAGCCGGATGAGACGAGCTCGGACGAGGAGGACGACGACGACGAAGCGCACGCGCAGGGTGGGGAAGACGAGGCATTCCTGTTGGACTTTGATGACGAAGGGAACCCGATCCTCACCGGCGACCAAGTCCACAACCCCGTCGTCGCCGCCGCGGCACCGCGCGCGCCTGCGACCCATGAACGTCGCTTCCTCTCCCAGGCGCTGACGATGATCGGCCCGATGCGCGCGTACGGGCCCCCCTGCGGAGCCACGCCTCTGCGGGAGGTCGACATGATCGGCCTGTGGTACCGCTTGAAAAAAAGCTTCTACGGGCTGTGTGTCATCTGCGGCAACCTGACCGTCGTGGAACAACACAAGCTGTCTGCCATCGGGCTCGTCTGCGGCAACCATGATGAGTTCGTCCGCGCGCCGCTGCCCCACCCGCTCTTGCTCGACCGCCCCCGTGTGTGCGCTGCATGTGGCACGGACCCTGACGCATTCATGGCTGGGCACGTGATTCGCGTCTACGACGAGGAGTACCAGACCATGGAGGTCCCGCTGTGCAAGGTGCACTTGGGCGCGCTGGCTCGCGTGATACCAGTGAGTCAAATTGGATTCCAACGCGCAAGCAATGTCTATCCCGTGGCACTCGCCCAGGTATGCGAAGTCCTCAAAGTGTATACGGCGCGTCAACGGGCGCCACGCCCAGAGCCCGCGGTGCTGGTGCTCACCCCAAGAGAGCGCTTGAAACGCGTGGTGGACGCCGGAGGGGCGTCGCCCGCGCTACAGATCCTGTTCATGCGCGGGGAGACGATGCTCAGTCCCGTCGACCTCGCGCGCCTCGCGGAAGCGGAGCTTGAGCTGCTCCGCCGCGCCACTCCGGATCAGTAAACGTCCACCCGAACGCACCGTCGCTAATCGTTCGCACAAAACGCGCCCACAAGGCCTTGTAGCGCCCGCTCCACTCGCCCTTCAGGTCGAGCGTCGTATGTTGATCGCGGGCTTGCTCGTTCCGGAGCATGCGCAGGAACTTGTTGTAAGCACCGTGGTTCCACTTGGCCGCGAGAATTTCATAGATCTCCGGCGTCCTCAGGATCGTGTTGATGTCATACGCGACGAGCGGGCGCTCGCGGCGGCCAAAGGAGGAGAGCTGAGTCACGAGGTCCATGAAGCGCTGGACAAACTCGTCCGCGGTGAGTGGCGGCAGGACAATAATGTCCTGGAGGCGGCGAGACCACCCAGGATTGGAGTCGATGAGCGCACGCGTCTGCTGTTCGTAGCCCAGGAGCACCAGGCCGAACAGGCCCTGTGGGTCGCCCAGCGTTTGGATAATCGTTGACACCGCTTCCTGGTTGTAGGCGCTCGTTTGCGCGTCTCCGCCGCGTGGGTCCAGCTGGTACGCCTCATCCAACGCGATCATGCGGCCCACGTTAGCATAGAACGTGCGCAGCGTCGTCGCGTTGGTCTGCCCTTCGAACCCGGCCACGAAATCGCTCTTCGTCTTGATATCAGCCTCCGCGTTCGGGGCAAATGCGGTCACGCCCATGCCGTAGTAGAGCTGCGCGAGACGCAGGAAACCCGACGTCTTGCCCGTGCCCGGATTGCCCATGACCGCGAAGCTCTTGTTCGCGGTCGTGGCGTCCTCCGCGAGGATCGAAAAGTACAAGCGCACCACGAGCTCCTGCGCCGCGTTATTGTGCAGTGCAAGCGTGCTCTGAATCGCGGCGCGGAAGGCTTCGAGTCGCAGGATTCCGCGGGGTCCGCGCGGCTCCGAGGCAAGGAGCGCGAGTTCCAGGGCCGCCGCGTGCAACCGCTTCGCCAGGAGATTCGCGCGGATGATGACCTGCGCGTCGATTGTTTCCGACGCGGCCGGCTCTTCCTGCAGCCACCCGTCCCCGGACTCGGGCATGCTTTGCAGCACGTTGACCAGGTCTGGCGGGCGGAACTCCAGAGACACGGAGAGCGTAACCTCCTCCCCCTCACGCGCGCGCTTTCTCGCGATGCGGCGTTTCTTGGCTGGACGGAGCCCGCCCCTGCGCGCCGCGCGTTCGTCGTCCTCTTCAATCTCCATGACATCTCCGGACTCCTCGTAGAGGGATTCCGCCGCATCCTCCTCGTCATCATTCGCGGGATGCATCGCGGGCTGCTGACTGCGGAGCGCGCGCACCAGGTCGTCCGACGCGTCGAATACGCGATTGGAGAGATGCAAGGCATAGAAGCGCGCCGCGTCCCATGCGATGCGCGAGAGGTTGTACCAGAAGCCATCGGGCTGGTCGAGCGCGGCCAAGATGAGCGTGAGTTCCTCGGACGCGCGCAGCGTGCTGCCCACGCTATCGTCTGGCTCGTCCCCGCGGGTGAGAACCGCCAGCGTGGCGCTCATTCCAGTCGGAAGTAAAGCTATGGTGTGAGCCACCCGCGTAGAGCCATGCCAGTGGTGGCAGCTGGCATTTCAATCGGAAAGCTATCTTTCACTTTTTCCAGTCTCCTCCGCCCCACACACGGACCACGCGTTATCCCAGATACACAAGAGTCTCGTCCGCGTTGAACGGGCCAACGATGTAATCGTTCAGCTCCTCGCAGTAGTAGCGACGATGGTACCGCTGCCAGCGAAAGATGCCAACTGGAACCGGCACGCGCTCCACGTTCCCCGCCGCGTTTATTATGGAGCGCGCGGTCATGCGCACATGGGGAACTCGGAGGCGACTCGTCTGGCGAGTACGTTGTCCTACGTGTTCAATGGTCACCACCGTCTCTGCGAGCAATTGCACGTGCACTGTCGTCGCCGTGGTGCCAGTCACGCGGCCAGCAGCCTCGCTCCGGCATGCGGCCGAATTCAGGCGCACGCGAACCAGGTCGCCCACCCTGTACAAGCTAGCGGGAGCGCTGACATGATCGGAGGTTGACATGTCGGCCGTGTGCGTAACAGAGCGCGATGAAATGAGCTCAGTCTTTGTGTTGACGTAGGGGCGCGAATGTCGCTGATTATCCCTGCAATGCCCACGATCCCTGAAACGTGTGTCACGGGCGCGGGCACGAGCTGGGTGCTGACGGAAGACATCGACCAGATCACCATACCGCGCCACTTTACGCGACAGTACACACTCATGCGATATGCCGCAACGTGTAAACGGCTTTACACCAAGATTCCACTGGCCGATGTGCTCCTCGATCTCTACCACCGGCGCATGCGGTCGCCTGTCACTGGCAAGCCCTACCCCATCGCATCCTTCGTCATGGAATTCTGCATGATGCGAGAGTCTCTCTCTCGTTATACGCGCGTGCGCCAGGCATGGGTGATCATGTTCCGGATCCTCCTCCGCTCCATGCGCATGCTTGATGACCACTTTCCCGTGATTACGCGGACACTCGACGTCGTCTTGTGGCCTCCCTCGCCGATGGTATTGGAATGGATGGCCGGCACCGTGCTAGTCACGGGGCCAAGCGCGGCGCAAAAGTACATGGCACACATACTGGAACTCGAAGTCGGAGAAGTGGTGAGTGGAAGATATCGCGTGGAAGTGCATCGCGTCACGATGGAGATCGAATACGATGCGACTAAAAACGGCTATGAACTCCACCCCTGCGATCCAACCGAAATCTGGAAAGGCGCGGGTTTCGGTGTGCTAGCATCGCCGGGGACGCGCCCGGCCTCTGGCAATTTGCTATGGCGGGTGGTGGAAGCTGGGCGCTTCTGGGACGAACAGACGGACGAAGAATACAAGAAACACATACGAGAAAGCTATGCGCGTCGCAATGACAGTGCCATATGGCCCGTGCTCTGTGAATACACATTCTTATGATGACACCGGGGGGTCCGGCGCGATTGCGACAATAGCGGCCGCGAGGTAGCGCGCGTGGCCCATGAGCGCCTCGTTGCCCGTGTGCTCCGCGCCCTGCTGCTTCTCGATCTGCTGGAGCACGTCGCCATCGTGGTGCCCAAGACCAGGGTAGAGGGTGGTAGGATGGTCGCTGTACAGCGGATCCACCGGGGCCACCGTGAGCGTGCCGCGCGTGCCTTTCGCCTCGTCGCTCCAGCCCTCCTGCGCGATGAACACAAGCGGCGTGAGAGCTACGTGGATGTCGGCCTTCCGCAGGAGCGTGTAGACGATGCGGTCCATGCCCTTGAGGGTTTCCACGCTGAGCCCGTCCTCGCTCAAGTAGCGATGCTGAAGCAGCAGCGCGACGTTGCGTCCCGTGGCGATCTGCGCGCCCACGGTGGTGACGAGCTCGGCCATTTGATTGTCCGTCATCCGCACATGCGCAACGGTGTAGTACTGGTACAGGTCCATGGCACTTTCCAGTGATTCCTCGCTTTGGTCAACTTCTTCAACGTCGTCATCCGCGTCGCCCTCGTCCCACGACCCCTCGGGAACGCGTGCAGGGGCGGCGGGCACAGGCAGCGGCACCGCGGTGTCCAACGTGATCGCGCCCGCGGGGACGGTGATGTCGTACTGGAGGACGACGCGGTGGCCCGTCTCCACCTTCTCCACCCAGTGCTTGCAGTCCGTGTACCACGCCGCGAAGATCGCGCCCGCGTTCGTCGTGCGCCGCTCGCTCTTGTGCTCCACGACCAGTTGCCCGCCCGTGTACGGCGTCGGCAGCTGCAGGACCGCGGCGCCAATGTGACGCGGGCCGTGCGGCGTGTCCACATGTGCCGCAAAGTGGCCGCCCGGCGGGTAGATGTGCAGCTTGTACAGGGAGAGGCTCGTCGTAGGCAGGCGCGACCACTCCTTGAACGTGCGCGGCGTGTGGCCAATGTTCCAGACAGGGTCGTTGACGAGCTTGATGCGAGACGCATCGATCGCGAGGGCATCACGCACCGTCTTGTCCACGACCGTTTTCTCGCCCTTACCAAACGGCGCGGGCCGTGCCAGATGCGTGAGCAGCGCGACGTCAGGGTGCGCGAGGCTGCCACAGAACTGGCCATCCACCATGAGCCGGCTGTCTTCCAGGCGCCGCGCATCGGTCGCAAAGAAGAAGTCGGACGCGGGCACTGCGCTCCACAGCACGTTCAGGCGCGCCTTGCTGCTGCGCTCAATCGTCCACGTCTTGTCCCCCCTCTTGGCCATGATCTGCTCATGCACGCGCGCGTACTTGGACACATCTTGCAACAGCTGGTCGTCGGCTGGGCGTTTGGACATGGTTCCGTGACAGCGGTAGGGTTACACACACACGAGGAAGTGATGTCATAGACTCACGCGTCTCTTACGCCAGCGGCGCGTTGGGCGCGCGCCGTATCACCAGGTGCTGCATCGTAAACGCCTCGATCAGCAGGAGCACGTAGTACACGATGCGCGACGCGGTCTGCAGCTCCTGCACAGTGCCCCACGCCGCGTAGTACGTGATATACATGGCAAGGAGCACAGCGCCGCCACGTAGCGCAGTGTCCATAGTGAGTGACGTAGTCTGTGGCGTGGGGAGCTATGGATAGACGATTTGAATGCGATTCCACTGTTAACGTACGGAGGTGAACATCAAAGTGTCTGTTTTTGTTCACAGATGACCAGGAATTATTTTCTATCGTCAGCCAATAGCCGCAGCATTCGTTTAGATAAGATGGAGCGGATTCGAGTCTTCTGCACGTCCGTCACGTGTTCGGTGTAATTAATTCGTCGTTGGATGAGTAGCCTAAGCGGCATGCGGATGTCCATGACGTCGGATTGCCATCGATGCACGGCAGCTGGCAATGGGAGATTCAATAGGGCGACGGGAACGTTCAGGATAAGATGGAGACGGAGGTCGGTGAGCGTGGCGTTGATCCGTGAGAGAAGAACCTCGTCCACGTATTCAAGTGGGACAACCGCTGCCCAGCAAAGTATATTGAGCGCGCTCCCAAATGCGACACTGCCTGCCAGTTGTCGTGTGTACGGCCAGCGCTGGAGGATGGATGCCCACATTTGCGGAGGGAGCGCGCCATCCAGTCGCAGAGCGTGGTCGTGTAGGATCTGCGGAGGTACAGTGTTGTACATAATATCGAGAATCCGTGCGTCACCAGTGCGCACGAGCAACCAAAACAGCCCCGACAGCCATGTCTCGAGTGGCTCGTGCACAACACGATCCACGTGAAGAAGACGCATGGGGGCGCGCGTTGCGGACACAAGCACCGAAACCAGCATGCGTCGGTCAGCGTCGGTCGCGCTCATAGTAATCATGGTGCGGAGCGGGGGTAGTCTAAGTTGCAGCCCCTCGTGGCCCGTTGTGCTGTACCTGGGCGCCGCGAAAACACGGTCGACAAAATAGCGCTGCACATCAGGCGCCAACTCCCAGTAGGCCCGGAAGAAGCGAGCAAGAAGCGCTGTCGATGCGTCTTCAGTGAGCTGTGTTCTTCCGGGTCCATGCGCCCCGTCGGGACCGCGGACGACATCCAACCAGAAAAAGTCGAGCGCCTTCACCCCACCATATGCCGCATGGAACATACCAAATATGAAATCTAATCGGGATCGAGCTTGTGGGATTATAATCGCATGATAGTGGAATGCAATGTGGTCGAGATTGCCTGTGCGCAGAATGCCATAGAACACGTCAATCCAGTCCACATCCACGCCTGCCATCGTACAGAAGGCAAACCAATTCCCAGCACTCGCCACACTGACGTCGTCCCTGGCGAGATCCGTAAAGAGACCAGTGAGAGCAGCCTGGCGTGAAGCGCAGGCTACGACGGGATGGACCGCCAGGAACTCAACGCGGCCACAGTAGAGGGTGCCGTCCCAGTATGGAGGACGCGCGCGGTAGCCATCCAGCGTTCGCAGCGCAAGAGCAACAAGGGTCGCTTCATCGGCGCGCCCTGGCAAGTCACCGTAGGTATTGTCAAGGTCCGACAACGCGTCTTCTCCCCCGGCAATAAACGTTCCAACGAGCCATTCGAACACCGGGCCTCGACCCTTCACGAGTGCGTATGCCAAAGCATGGGAGAGCAAAGGGACGGGAAGACACGCATGTGCGTGTTTGCAGGTCAATGCAAGCGCGAACTGGGCGTCGGGCGTAAGGAACTCTCTCGCGACAATGACATCAACGTCGGCGAGTGGCGTCCAAAGACCTTCGCGCACCTCGTGTTCCAGGGCCACTCGCTTAACATCGCGTGCATATTCGGCTGGGTCATAAAAACAGGCGCGCTTTGCCATGATAATCGAGCCTGCCGGGAGTGTAGAAGCACAACAGAATGACACGAGTCGCCATTATGCGATCTACGTTTTTAATCTCGTAGAGCGATTGCCAATCGTGAGAATATATAGCAATTCATATCGAAACGTTTTATCCCGAGACCGCTGGTGAGCGCAAGACTTCATTCGCTCGCGTCATGACCCAGCTTACCTCTTTTGCCGTGCTTAACATTGCGACCGAATTGTCCGCAGTGTCCATGAAACGCGAGATTATCGCGTTGGACGCAGCGCGCGGGCTTGCGATTAAGACTGCCCTTGGCCGAGCGTTCGAGCAGTGTCGAATGCGCGTTAGAGAGCTTGCTCTTCCTTGCGCAATCTGCAAGCGGCCGGCAGCGCTGGGACACTCGGTCACGTCCCTCGCAGAGGAAAAGCTTCCTATTCAAATGCACTACTACGATGTCCCGTGTTGCCATGCGTCCGACGCCTGTATGAAGCATGCGGAAGCATTGCGGCACATGCTGGATGCGCTGCTTCCTGCAAAGGACGCGGCGCTGCATACGTGTTGCGCGTGCAAGAAGCTCGAACTTCCTTCTTCCGCTCCGTTCTTCCCCTGTCCCTACTGCAACGCAATGTACTTTTGCAGTCTCGGCTGCTTCGACGCCGGCGCAGAAGAGTCCCACGCGCGCACGTGTCGAAAGCGCGACACTCTTCCTCCCGGGCGCTTCAAGGTCGCGTACAAGGGTTTACTCGTTCTGCCGAGCGACGCACCTGGCTTTGCGCTCATTACGGCCCCTGACGGTCTCGCGCCTGGCGATGCGCATGCCAGTGCCACCGATGCGCGCAAGATCCCCGCGTTCGAGCGCTGGTTCGAAATGGAATGCACCGATCGGCGCTATGTGCTCTTCACGCGGCTGCCGCCCAGCTGGCACTGCATCTGCGGCAAGGCCTGCTACGAGGTACCGCCGGGTAGAGCGGGCACGATCGCGCTGCTGACCAAGGAGCATGGGTGGACGCTCACCCAACTGGTGAGCCCAGCGTGCAGCGACGCGTGCGCAACCCAGGCAACCGTCTTCCTCGGGCTCTACGCCGATCGCATGGTGGCAGCAGTGGAGGCCAAGGGCGACAGGGCCGTGCGCTGTTCCGCGTGCGCCGCGTGGCCGCTGATGGGCCAAGTCTGGAAGTGCTGCGCCGCGTGCAACGGCCCGGCCTACTGCTCGCGCAAGTGCCAAGTGCAGGCGTGGCCGGAGCACAAGAAGGTCTGCGCGCCGCAAGAGAAGGGCACAGAATAACACTGTGTCGCATGGTGTCACATTTTTCAAGTGTCCTTCTCGAGCCATCCGTTTTCCACTGCCTGGGCGAGGAGTGCCGGATACTCTGCGAGGGCGCGGCGCGCACGGTCGAGCGCGCGTGGCGTGTAGATCTCCGGTTGCGCGAGCATCGCCTCGATCTGATGCCGGTTTGGGTAGCGCACGACAAAGTCGCACAGGTCCGAGGGACAGCTCCACGCGGGGCCCAGCATCTGCGAGTACGCGTCGCCGTTCGCCGTGCGATGATATGTCTCAGGCACGGCGAACCAGCTCCAGAGCCACGCGGAGAGGGAGGACATGACGCGAAGGAGTGAGCGCGCGTGTGTGTGTGCATGTCTTACAGTGTCAACAGTTTTTCGGGAACCCCGGGTGCCGCAACCATTGCTTGATGCGATATTGTAGCATCATGGGCGATGCAACATCCCATGGGTCGTACTTCACCGGGCCAGCCACCGCCATGCTTTCCCATAGTTCTAGCGCCCGCGCATCATCACGGCACCTCGCGTAGAGCCACTCGCACGTCGTGTCCTCAATCCCAGGCGACGCACACGCAATGTCAATAATGCTTCGCAGGCGCTGTTGGCGCGAGGCGAGGTCCAGTAGCGGGTCTTTTGCGGGCGCCGGCGGATTGATCATGAGACCGACAATCACCAGGACGCGCGGGATGAGGTCGGCTGCAACGAGCGCGAGCACAATAATCAGAATGATCGTGCCGCGGTTCATACTGACGAGTGACGTCATGCCTCGCTTTCGAACAAAAAGTCATGGATGGATGCTCACGTCAGATGTTGAGACAACCATTCAAACCCCTCCTTGAACCCCTGCCGCCGCACGATGGAGCACATGAAGAGTTCCTGGGGCCGACGGGCCGTCGTGTAGATATCCAACGCGATGCGGAGTTCGTCCGCGCTCGCGGCACCGGGGCGATCGATCTTGTTGCCGAGCACGAGGATCGGAACGGTCGTGAGAGCTTCGTCTTCGTTGCGGATAGCGTCCAACGCGATCCTGCACTCTGCGAAACGGTCGCGATCGGACGCGTCCACGAGGAACACGACACCGTCCGTCGCGCTCGAGTACTCACGCCACAGCCGACGCGCGACTTCGTGCCCGCCGAGGTCAAACGCCTGGAACATGAGCCCGCCCATTTGCAACTCCTCCATCGTCGGCTTCTGCGTGGGCATGTGCTGGACCAGCTTATCGTCGCGCAGCATGTGCAACAGCGTCGTCTTGCCCGAGTTGTCGAGGCCCAGGAACACGATTTTCCCTTTCTTCGTGCGGATGCCCCACGCGGCGAGCGCGTCCCAGACCCAGGAGAAGAGCCAGGACATTGGGCAGACAGGGGAGTGATCACCAAAAAGAAAAAAACACTTTGAGTCGCGCAGTTCAGCGGCACAGGCCACGTCAGCAGAGAGGAGAGGGCGCGGCGGGGCGCTCTCTTACACTTCTCCGCGAATCACAGCGAGCACGTGGAAAGTGTTGTGCTTCTCGGCGCCTTCGCAGGCCACGCACACGCGATTGCCACATGTTAAGCAGTGGTAATAAGGCGCATGGATCGCGGGTGCCTGGCAGTGCATGCATTCCTCAGGTGCAGGCGGCCACGGCCGCGGTTTAGCATCGGCGCGGTCGATTGTCGCTGGAACCTGGGCCTCACGTGCGCGCCCGCTCGTCTCGTCTCCCATGAGATACTTGCGCCGCTTTCCATCCTTCTTCGCGTAGCTATCACTGGGATCTGCGCGCTCCGCCTGTCGCCCATTGCTTTCGTGCAGCATCCAGGTTCGCTGCGGTTTGCTGCGCGGTGGCTCTGGCACTGCTTCTTCATCACAACAACAACAAGCGCCCATCGTGAACGACAAACGGTGAGTGAAGACTCGTCCGCGAGGTAAGCAAGACTTCCATCGCCCCGTCTCGTCGTCCATTCTTTCTCTCCTCCGCCCCGCCCTGGGCGCATGTCCAAGCGTCCTGCGGAGGATGCGCTGCCCGACGAGCGCCCGCAGAAGCGGAGTCGCACAGACGGGCCAGAGCACTTTGCGTGGCTGCAGGCCGAGTTCTTGGCGGCCAACACGGCCGCGATGCGACACGCGAAGGAGCTGCAAGAACGGACGCGTGTGAGCAACGTGATTGAATTACGTTACCTGCGCCACGCGGAGCTGGTGCAGTACCACCCCGGCTCGCGTGCAAAACATAAGAAATGGTTCCGATTTGAGTATGAACGTTTCGCGACGCCGCTGCCAGACTTTACCGCGCTCCTGAAGACGCGCCCATTCCCCGTGCTCACCTCCCAGCTCTCTGGCACCGCATTATACCACGATCTGACGACATCATGGGAGCGCTGCGTTACTCTCGAAGAGCGAGAAAACCTGACGCACTACGCGTCCGAGGCCGCGCTCTGCTTCGCCGGCGTGATGGTGGATATCGCACGGCGCACGGACTTTATCGATCGCATTCGCGTGGCCTACGGTCTCCCGCATGGGCCCATCGGAGGAACAGTGGAACACGTTGAATATCCACGCAACGACCCGACCGCTGCCCTCTCGGTTGGCTTCACGGCCGAGATGAAGCAGCAGGAGCGTGCGTGCGACATGCTGCTCTTGTTCGCGGCGCACGTGGGTATGAAGCCGACGCCACCGCTCCCGGAGGCACCCGTTCCGGCACCAGCATCCGAGAAGCCAGCGACAGCCGCGCCAAACGACGCACCAATCCGTCTTGTTATTGAATAACACAATCCCCGCATTGTCTCGCGTTCACTCATGTCCTCTCATTCATCGTCGAACGGATACACGCCCGGGGCGAGCTCGCGTGCAAACTCGATCTCGGCGGCGAATGGGCCTGAAATGTAGTAGCCAACCCCGGCAAAGACGTGGCGACGCGGGCCACGGGTGCGATGCGGCTGCGCAAACGTCTTGGCCGAGTCGGCGACGAGTTCCTCGTAGATGCCGAGCGCACTGCCGCCACCGCCGAGTTCGCGGACCATCCGGCTGAGAAACTTGACATTGCGCGTCATGCTCGTAATGAGGGAGAGCGCGACGTGGCCAAGTGCGTTCATCAAATGAGGTACGAGAGGGCGTGTCACTGGCAACGGCGCGGCCACTGCGTTGATTAGCAGCAAACGCTCTTCCTCTGTGAGTTGCTGGAAGAGCAGTGGGAGATGCACGCCGTCATCGCTGTACTTGTTGAAGAGGAGGCTGATGCGAGCTCTACGCGTTCTTTTCGTCTCCAGCTCTTCTCCAGTTGGCCCATGGAGATAGAACAAACGAGAGACCAGTGTTTCGTCAAGACCTAATGACATGGGACACGGGGACAGCGACGCGGGGAGAGGCGAACCTTCTAGCATTTTCTTGAATGCAGACAGCATGCCATCAGCAAATATATAATCGCGCATTTCCTCTATGTCATCGCAGCGTGGATGGCGCGTGTGGTGTCGGTACACATCACGCAGCAGCTCGGGCGAGAACGCTTCCGCATAAATACGATAAGCAGGCGCCCACGTGACCCGAATTGTGCGCATGAGTAAAGCAAACCAGTGGCAGTGAGTGATTTTCGGGAGGCATGTGCCAGGATATGCCGCGTTGCCAACATGGCACAGGCTGCGAACGTTATCATGCGAACGCGCTATCTCAGGCCGCGCGCTGCACCATGAAAGAGAGGAAATGATATAAGTTCCAATTTCGTGTGTTTTGGGAGAAAATGTCAAACGAGGCTACTGCCCCCGCGCTCTCCCCTCCCCTTGTCTCCTTTTTCGCTTGAACGCGCACCATCCGTTCTTTTATAGCATTGTGGCCCTTTTGTCGCCCGCGTCCCGTGACGTGTTGCGACGCGTGCGGTGTGTGCTCATGTTGCCGGCGCGTCCCCTAGCGCTTGAAAGAGACACGCGGCCGGGGAGATGGCATCCTAACGGTGTTAGACCAGCCTCCACGCGTGCCCCGAATCACGTTATCGGAGAGGTCGTGCTTGCACTATGAGAGTTTCTCGTCCGCCGTCGGGCTCTCGCGCGCACGCTGTGTCGTAACTGAGGATGGCGGAGGTGAAACACGTTGCATATGTCAGTAGGGAGTGTCTAGGCGGAGTGCCCCATTGCGCGCGCTGTCTGTCCTGGCTCCCGCCCCGTGCTCGGTCGCTTGCCAGTAGACGTATGTCCTGGCGCCCGCGGCTGGGGACACAATAAACAATCTTTTTGCGTTGGTCACTCATGTTCTCCTGTGCATGACCAAGCGCCCCCTGGAACAAGAGGAATCCGAGGAGCAGGAGCGCGCGGCGAAGCGACTGCGCTACGGCCCGTTGGTGGAGGGGAGTCTTGAAGAGCTGCGCTCGCGGCTCGAGGCGGCGGGCACCGTGGCCAAGCGCGCCGCGACGTTCTTGGCGGAGCAGACAACCGACGGTAAATTGTCAGTGGTCACACTACAACGCTTCTCGCGCACGAAGGAGACCACTGTCACCGATCAGTACACTATGACGTTGGGTGGCTTCGTCACCATGTCCCTCGAGTTTGGAAAGGAGCACATAGAGCTGCCCGACGCGCTCGTCGTCCTCAAGGGCAAGAGCTTCCCGCTCATGTCGTCGAGCATCGTCGACGATCGCACCGGACTCACGCTGTATGACAACGCGCTCAAGAGCTGGGATCGCTGCGAGACGTATGACGAGCGGCGGCACCTCGTAAAGTTCGTCGAGGAAATGTCTCATCAGCTCGTGCGCTGCGAGGAGCGCGTGCTGGGTCACGGCACGCTCATTGCGGACGCAATGGAGCTCTTCAAGACCGAACGCGCGTCGAGCAAGGTACTCTTGCCCGCCAAGTTCGACGAGCGTTTCGCCAGCTTCGGCACGTTTAGCTTCGCGTTCCCAAGTACGTTCGAGGGCCAACAACGCACGCTCGCGTTCCTCGAAGCAGCAATTCGGCTCGTATCATGACACGGGACGGGGGAGTTGACCATGTTCTACACATAGAAACAGAACTTCTCGCGTATCGTGTCCAAGTTCCCCAGCGAGACGCGGATGCTCCCGTGCTGCGCAATGTGGCGGAAGAAGGCGTCGCGCCAGGCCACCGCGGCATCGTCCTGCACAGGGAGCGCAAAATAGGCGTCCACGTGGAACTGTGTGTCTCGGACGCGCTCGGTGAACACCACGCGCGGCTCCACGTCACGCGCATGCTGCACGTCCTCGCGCGTGCCAAAGGTCTCCCACAGGACAACGCTCGGCATGCTCAGGCGCCAGGCACTCCGCGGGAGGACGCCCTGCAACCGCAGGGCAATCTCGAGGAACATGCGCACGTAGCCGTCCGCGAGGCGTTCCCAGTAGAACACTTGCCGCCCGTCCTCGTCCGCCTTGTACTTGTCCTCGCCCGCGCGGTCCCGCGTGGTGAGACGCTTCCAACACGTGGACTCGTGCGCATGGAATAGGATATACTTGATCGCGTGCTGCTCCTCGTTCGTGGCATACTCCGCCATGCGCGCCCTGTACCGACGGTACGTGGCCTCACTGATGTAACCGACCTCGTAATTGACAACCGCGAAGAGCACGTTCTCCAAGGGCGGGCGCTCCACCAGCGCGCCGTCTTTGTCGTAGGACAGCCACATGCGCGCAATGGCCTCGTGCATCTTCCCCATTTGAAACGTGAACGCGTAGCGGCGCGGGTCATCAATGTACGCCTTGAGCGCGGCTGGGTCGGGCGGCTCGGGAAACGCGAGGAGCGCGTCCGTGCCCCGCACATATGTGCTCTTCCCGACGCCGATCATGCCCAGGACGCCGGTGCAGCCAGTTGTGATGGACATGACTTTCGGGTGAAGTGACCAACAAGAGACACCAGATGTGGGGAGGGGTCACCCGGGTCGTGTTCGTGCCCCCAGTCTAATAGTCCTCAGAATCCATTGTCTATCATTGTCCAGGGGCGCGCGTGGTGTCTGCCCCTGAATGAGGTCGGCCACCGCGCGACAGACCGCGACGCCGCATTCGGAGCTCCTCAGCGCGGCGTCACGCGCCGGATCGCCCGTTTCCGGAGTGGACACGAGCGCGATTGTTCTCCAGAGCGGGCCAAGCCAGTCTCTGAGATGCGCGCGCAGCTCGGCACTCACAGTCCAGGCGCCGTATGCCGTGAGCGTCTGCGTCCATTCCTCGACGTGGATCACATACCAGTGGACGCCCGAGTCGTTGACAATCAGGAAGCGCGGGAGCCGCGGTGCCACAATGCCCGGCGGCGCGTCCCCGCGTGCGCGCTTGCTGAGCCAGAAGGCCAGGCTCTGGGAGTCTACAAAGGCCGAGCGCTCGCGCCCGCAGAGCAGGTAGACCATGGCAGAGATCACGTCGTCGTGAAGCCACTGGCCCGGGCGCAGGCACGACTCGAGATACGCCGGCGTCATCGCGTACTGGCCCACGCACATGTGCACTGGTTGCAAGCGCGGATCCTCGTCATCCGGGTCATCACTGAGGTCAATCACATGCAGCGGTGGTGCCGCGGCGGGGTCACGGGAAGACATGGCGACCACGTCGAAAAATGATCACTCCGCTCTGCTCCCGTCTCCCTCCTGTGTCGCCGCATGTCCGAAGAGCTTATCGTGGCCGAAATCCAGGTCCTGCGCATGCTGATGCGCGCGACGGCCGCCCAGCTCCGCGTTATTCGCGAGAGCGCCGCGGAGCACGTCGTGGACGGCGTTAGCATTTGCGGGCGCATTGGCTGCGAAGCTCCCGCGGTTTACCACTTTCACATGTGCGAAGAACACCGTTGCCGCGGATGCCCACAGCCGAGCATGCCCCCGCCAACGGCACAGCGCAACCCGATACGCCGCAGCACGCGACTCAAGACGACGCACGACCCGCTGGGCCCAGGGCGGCGGCAATGAGAGTGTGTGAGAGACGCGTGACTGATTTTATTAATCATCAACACCTGCCGCGCGACGCGGGGGATTGCGACGCGCTGCTGCTGCTGCTGCTGCTGCCGGTGGCGGCTCCTCTGCGACGGGTGGCTGTGGAGCAGGCGGATCGATGACGAGATTGTAATACATAGCACCCAGGACCACAAGGCCCAGTAGTACGAAGCCGAAGAAGGCTACCACGAATGGATCGACATGAGCCGTGATTACCTTCCAGTATTGCGGGTAATGCGAGTGCCCCGCATAGAGGGCCAGCGCGAATGCAAGCACGGAGAGGGCGAAGACCACCACGGGCGAGACGAAGAACCCACCGAGCGCGCCGACGTAGGGCGAGTTGCAGAGCGTCGTCCAGAGCCGGCCGAAGAACTCCGCGACTGATGCCAAGGGGGAAAGAAGGAACGAGAGGAGATCCTTGGTGCTCTGGCGCAGGGCGGGCACGATGCGTTCAAGACAGTCGGTCAAGACTTGCGCGGCCCAGACGTAGAGTCGCCCGAATTGCTTGCCCAGCCATCCGCCAATGTCGACCAAGCGATCGCCGAACCACGCGGCCCAGGACAGTGGGTGCGCCCACTTGGGCGTTTTCAACGCAACGAGGACGACGTTTACGATGAACACAATGCCCAGGGACGCGGCAATGCGGATCACATAGTACAAGGCGGTGTCCATGTCTCAAGAAGGCGCGGTGGCGACTGATCAACGTGGACCGAGCTCCGGCAGGAGCAGGTTCACGCTTGACGACGTCAGGTCGGAGGCCACGCTTCCAATGACCACCGCAATGACCGCGTCGAGCACGGGCACGGAGAGCGGGATGTCGACCCACGCGCCCACGAACAGGAAGAACAAGTAGGGGTAGAGTGTGCCATGCAGCGCGTGCTCCAGAAGCGTGACCGCGAGGCTGCGGCGGCCGCGATCAATGTAGTAATGCGCCGCGCCCAGCTCGGCCGCATAGAGTCCGATCGCAACCGGCCCGGAGAACTGTAGCGGGAGCACGAGGAGCGCGGTGAAGAACGCGCTGTCCACGGCCGCGCGCCAGCCATCCCTGCCCTCGTGTTTCACATACCGCACGACTAGCTCACGGCGGCTCGGCACACGATGCAGGAGCAAGAGGAAGACGAGCGCGGCGACGATGCACAAGACGGCCGGCAGAGAGAGCAGTCGCAGCGCCACGATCACCCACCCATTATAGTGGCAAGAAACGCACAGGATGTCATGCAACGTCGGCAGCCACTCCATGCACAAGGTATAAAAAATCTACGATACAAGGAATAAGTAGCGCTGGACAATACAAGGCATGTGACTCGACATAACGGAGGTCAGATCAATCAAGCACTGGGTATTCCGGGATACCTCAAGGAGTGTGGAACAAGTGATTTAGATCGAGACGCGAACCCTGGTTTTAGCTTGTCGATGCTTGCGCACCAGCAAGTTGTGCACTCCCTTGCGGAAGGGTCCCAGGCGACAACGACCCACTCGGGGGTCTCGGGCGTACGTCGAGATGAATCGACGCCGCGTTGCGGAGGAGAATGTTTCGGGCACCATTGGCGTCTCGGTCGATGGTATGCTGGCATGATGGACAGACAAACAGCTTGGCCCCTTGGAGGCCCGGATGCAACGCACCGCAGGCGCCACATGTCTTGGAGGTGAAGGCCTCGTCCACGAGACGCACCTCGCATCCAGTCCGTTTACCACGCTGAATCAGACGCTGCTGGAAGCGATAGTGTGCCCACGTGAGCATCATGCGCGCCGTCTTGGAGGTGAGACCGACGCGCTGGTTCTTGTTCACCATGCGCTGCGACTCGAACATGGGAAGAAGCACCACATCGTAAGACGTTGCTAGAAAATGAGCTGTCTTGCGATGCACGTCATCCACGAGATCACGGATCCGCTGCCGAAGTCGTGCTGCGGCACGGCCGACGCGATAGCGTCGCGGTGCTCGCATCTCTGGCTTCGCGAGCGTCGCTTGCAGCTGATCGAGGTGTTTGCAGAGACGCTCGATCCGACGAATATTGCCCTTGCCAAATTCAAAGAGATGGCCCCATGGATCGTAGCCCGTTTGGAAGGTGCGAACTCCGGGATCCAAGGCGATGACACGAGCTTGGTTATCGCTCGTGGCAGGCCGTGGTTCCAGCGGCACATCGGTCGGGACACAGAAGTAGAAGTGGCCAAGGACCGTGCGTTGCAAGCGACAATCTTTGTCCACCGATGACGGCAATGCAGGACGAGCCGTGAAGGGCATGGTAAGAAACGTCGGATAGATCTTCGCCTGTCGGTCTCCGACTGGATGATAGCCGCGAGAACAGACGTAGATCGACTCGCTCGTGGCCTTCTTGCTACGGTAGCTCATCTCGAAGATGAACGTCGGATCCTTCTTTCGCTTCTTCATATTGGTGTCATAGGCATCGAGCGCGTCGCGATAGGCACCCGCCCTCACATCAGTGGGGATGTCACGCATCCAGTGACCCACCGGGAATGCCGTGTTCTTGACGAAGGTGTCGCGCATTGCCTGTCGCCCGGCCTTGTCCATTGACTTGTGCTCACGGATCCACGCCACGACTTGATTGTAGACCCAGCGCGCAGCACCCATCCAGCGTTTGAGCGTGACTCGCTGGTCCATGCTCAGCATCAGACGGTATTTTCGAACGATAATGGCTGTCGGCGGGAGCGGGAGCTGGGGCCCTTCGACGAGACCACGGCGTCGCTTGGTCTGGCGCTTCACGACGGGCGCCGTATAATCGGCACGCACTTCGTCAAGCGTGGGACAGACAAGAGCAGATTGGCACGTGGCCGACGACCAGCCCGTATGCGGCAAGACTGGGATCCCGCGGCCGTGCGGTGGTTGCCATAGCTGGGCTGAGAGGGCCGCGACCGACGGAGACCAGAAGGGCAAGTGGGCGAGCGGCACGATTGTCGTTGACGCCGCGCGTCGTCGTTTCATCCGAGCCAAGTTCGACTTATGGGACTAGTCGTGTGTTCCGGAACATCTCGGGTGCGACGGGACAGCTCATGGTCTAGAATGACTGACCTGTCCTGGAACGCAGGGTGATATTCCTGAAAAGAATGACGACGAACGGAATGACCACGATGGCCGGGACACGGTCATATTTTCGGTGGATCGTCTAATGAGTGCTCTGCCGCCCCCCCCCCGCCCTACCCACCACGGCCAATAAGAATAGACGCTTTGTGGTATTTTACTTCGTAATTCAACGTTGTCTCCCGCAGTCACGCAAGTCTTACTGTCTATCCTTGTTTCCCGTGCTACCCACCTCGCGGCACTACAGCATCAACTTCTTATTATACATCTTAATGCTGGCCAATAGAGACCGGTGGCAGGAGCGACTCTAGACGCGATTCGACGCTGCGCCCGATCAACGCGGACAAGAGAGCATCGACGGCGGCCGAAGGCATTGGCTTGCTCTTGCACCACGATTGATGGACAGCGCGGAAGCCGACCTCGAGGTGATACATCCCAAGTCCGTGCTCAGCCGCTGCAGTCGTGAGCTCGATCCAACCAATGCCACCGACGGGCGTGACGAAACGCCGGTGCTTGTCGCCTGTTTCTATCTCAAGCCACATCGCATTCGGTGTCAGCGTCAAGACACAGTTGGTGAACTTCCCGGATGTTTGCAGGTGAACGGTCGGTATCGTCTTGAAAGCTACGTGCTGTGGGCTCTCAAAACGAACGACGGGGTTCTCGGCCATGGTGACGTAGGAGGGCTCGTTCTTGGACCAGCCACGCGAACCGCAACAGCCCATGATTTAAATGTGCACACGGAAAAGCGTCAGCAAGCGTGTCTTTTTGTTGACCGTGTCAACGAGCGAATGACTGGATGCGCCCAGTCTTTCCACCGGCAATTTTGCATGTTTGCCGCTCCGTCTGAATCCGGCGTCGCCATGGTTCTCTGGATTGATTCCGAGGCCCATGGCTACGTAGAATACTCAATTCCCCTGTCCACCGCAACGTCTGCCCTTTGTACCGGTGGCTCGAGCGTGACAGGAATCGCGACGCGCGCGCACTTTGCCACTTTGTTAGAAGCGCCCTACCTAACCGCGACGGTGGCGCTCAAGGCGCTCGCAAAAGACTATTGCTACCCGTACTTGCGGCGGCGCGGCCTCCTCGCGGTCGCGCCTCCCCCGCTCCGTGTATTACACTTTGAAGGTGTTTCCATCGCGTTCGACGAGCACTTCATGCCGACGCGTGTGCTGGTGACGGAGAGGCGGCAGGAACTCGCGCTCGAAACGGCGCAATTCTTTGCCGCGGTTCAGGAAGGTCGTTTCGGTGACTTGGACAGCATATTTGCAAAGTAAAACGCAGAGAAAAAACACAATAGGACGCGGGCGGGTGGGTGCGCCCGTTTTCGTGCGCCATTCCTCCCTGCCGAAATGGAGTCCAAGGGCGTCAAGGTTGTGGTCCAAGTGTTTACTGATGACTACCCCCCATACCTTTGCTGGGCGCACCCGCAAACGGGGCGCGAGATTCTCTCCCTCTGCGCCGCGCCCGCCCCGGCCCCGACCCCGAACAGATTCACGACAGACCCGCGCCAGCCTGAACTACCCGAGTTTTCTCGCGACTGGCGCGCCGCGCTGTGGCTGCAGAGCTTGGATGGCCGCATGTGGTGCTTCCACACGAGCGGTGACGCCGTGGGCGGCCTGCTCGACCCGCCGCGCGTCGTGTTCGACAAGCTTACGCTCTATCTGACCGACAACGCGGCGCGTGTCGTGGGCTACACGTGCGACTTCTCTGACATCCCGCGCGGCCACATCCTCCGCCGCGTCAGCACCGTCTTCTCTGCGCTCGAGTGCGTCGAGGACCGCAAGCGCAAGCTCTCTACTGCGTACGATGCGCTCGAGCGCGCCCGCAAGCGCCCCCGCCGCATGGCAGATGAACAGGAAGCCGCATTGCTCGTAATCACCGCGCCGCTCACAGAGGAGGAGAAGGAGGCGAAGGCAACGCTGGACCGCTGGTTCCAGTGAACTCTGAATATATATCTCTTCACGTCGCCGCACGCTGTATAAGTCCCGTCCTGCATGCAGTCTCAAAGCAAGCTGCGTAGCTGCGGCGGTCGCTGAGCCAGTTGAGTGTGAAGGAAGAGGAGCGCGCGACGCCGTCCGTGGAATCGTTTGGTGAGCGCAAGGCACAGAGACCAACTGGGAACGCGAGCCAGAGCAGCGCCCGCAGGTTGTCACCCAGGCGATGAACGCCACCCTTCGCGTCGACGTATAAATCGAAATGAAGCGCGCTCTCTCCTTGCTCGGTGAGGACGTAGTCAAAGGCCATAGTAAAAGAATGTGGAGAGCGCGCCCGGGTCGTTTTTTTTTCTTCCTGGCCACCGCTCTTGAAAAAAAATATGGAATCCGGCAGTACTTCTAAGCCGCAAAGAAAAATCTTGATCAGCGGTCTTGGCTCAGCGGCGATCCGCGAGGAGTCTTGACTACTAAGCTGGTCGAACGCGCCGGTTCGAGGTTGGCTGGTGTCTTCTTTTTTTCTTTTTAATTACATGGCCCCACTCAATTGCAGTGCGACCCGCGGGCGTGGTAGGTCAGAGCGATCGGGCGCGCTGGCTAACAAGGCGCTCGCTTCCTCCTCGCTCAGAAACGGCGGTTCTTCAATGGGCACGCCGCACGCGCGCGCGTAGTCGGTGATCCAGTCGAGTCGACGTGCTGCGGCCTCGCGCGAGGGCGGCGTCACGGGATTCAGGATCACAGCGAAGCCGTGCTCAAGGAGTTGCAAGCGTATCCAATCGACCGCGATATTAACAGCGTCTGCAGTGGCCATGGTTAGAAAAATGAGTGCGGGGGGTGGTTATTGTTGGTCGTTGATCGTGTGTCCTTTTCTGACACGAGCGCACACGTGTTATTTCATGCATTACTTCAGCTGAGGATCATGCGTGCGTGGCTTGCTCTGCTCGAGCGTGTGGTCGGCGTGAAGGAGGAGATCGTGGTCGCGGCGGCCGCGTATCCTCCGCCACCACCACCACCCGCGGACGATCCCACCGGAAGTGCCGGCGTTTACGACATTATCGTCGCGATCGGCCGACAGATCGACGATTACAAAACGCTATATTCCTTGTTACGAGCGGCGCCTCCGCGCACGACATCCGCACGACTCGCCGCGGACGGATTGTGGCTCGCGCTGATACGACGTCGCTATGAAGCTGACGCAGCCGTTTGGATTGAGAAGCTTGGAACGTGGCGTGAGGACATGAGGCGACGCGGAATTGACATTCATGAGTTTTGGTTCAACGCGTTCGCGCTGCTCTCCGCTGTTGCGCGTGTGGCCGTCGTTCGTGGGCTTCGTTATCTCCAGTGGCTGGGTTACGCGAACTACGACTGGGAGATTACGTTTCCCGAACGTCTGGGGCGCCCCGTATGGTGGTCAGACCTCGTGCTCGGCGGCAGCAACGCAGGTGACGTCAAATTCTTGACGAAACGAATCGGGTACGACGACCCACTGACGGGTGATTTCGTCGACGCATCCAGTATTGTGATTGGCGATGACTACGTCATTTCTGCGCGCGGCGTGGACGAGGAGACGGGTATGCAATCGTGGGCATCCACAGAGGGTGATACCTTCTGGCGACTGCCAGGAAAGAGTTTTCTATTCCTCGTGAAGATGGAAGCGGATCGCGCACTCAAGCGCGAAACAACACACCACTGGTTCATGCTCACGGCAGAGACCGATGCGTTTTTAACGTATGGGGTGAGTACGGTGATCAACTTGTTGACGGACGCGTACGCGAATCCTATCGACCTTGACAACGCGTTCCTTCCGCGCGGCTCTCGTGGCACAAAACCCGTCATATTTCGCGCAAAAGAGACACACATGCAATGAGAGAATTCGTTGCGCCAGCGCGCGCTCATTCTTGTGCCACATCGTGCCTCTTGTTATTTCGTGACCATGGCCCAGGATCTCGCTACGACTATTCGCCTTGTGTGTGAAATGCCGCACGACGCGGGCGCACGGAAGCTGGCGCAGGGGAAAGACATGACGATCATCACGGTCGCCTGGGAGGACAATGGACGCAGCAAGAACTCTTCCTGGGGCCCGTGTATAACGGACATGACCCTTGAAGTGGAAGGACACGCGATGCCGCTGATCAAAGCACCGAACTTCTCGGACAAGACGTGGGACGCGCCCATGGAGAAGATCCGCCTCCTCGTGGGCAACGAGCACGGCGAAGCACTGCGCAGCACCACGCTGACCGAGTACCTGGAGAACTTCCGCGACTACCTGCACGATGGGACGACGTGGCCCAAGAAGGGCCACGAGCAGCGGAGCTTGCTCGCGCGCGAAAAGGACTCGCACGTGCTCATGAGCGCACAGGCGTGCTTCCTCCCCGTCCCCGAGCTCGGCGGCGAGGTCGCGTTCAACGTCGCGGCGTACCAGTACCAATCGCACGCGCAATCCCCGGCTGTGCTCGCGATCATCTCAGGAGTGCACGGCACGTCGGCGCACGTGATTACGAACAAGCTGGATGGCGGACGGCGCACACGCTACCAACGCCTGTGGTTCAACAAGGACGGCCAAGCGTGCCCGTTTGTGGGCCAGCTGCTCAAGGAGTGGCGCGTCAAGCGCGGCCAGACGACGAACCTGGACGCGCCGCTCACGGAGGAGGAGAAGCTGCACAACGCGCTCCTGTTCATCCAGGTGCCGCTGGTGCAGGCGTCCACGGCGCGCAGCAGTAGCTTCAACTTTGGTGGCATTCCCAAAGGAGCGCAAATGATGCCGAAGAGCAGCGGCAGCGGATTTTCCTTTGGTGGCGTGGTGCCCGAAGGTGCTATGATGAGTAGTCCCTTCGGTGGCTTTAGCTTTGGTGGCGGCGCGGCCAACCCGGAGCTCTCCGCGCAAATGATGCCGAAGAGCAGCGGCAGCGGATTTTCCTTTGGTGGCGGAGGCGGGGACTGGGAGATCGCTGATTCCGCCGCGGTCGATTTTCCTGAAGATGAAGAAGACACGCCAGAAGGCGCTTTCATGAGCAACCCGGCACTCGCAAAGTACAATGGCAAAACAGACGCCGAGATCGACGAGATGCTCTTGGAGGGTGAAGAGGAAGAGAGCTACCGTGGTTCCGAATCAGCCAAGGTGACGAAGAAGGCGAGCACCACCAAGGACGCGATCGTGTCCATTGGCGACGCGCGTGGCGAGTACAAGGAGCTCGAGGACGTGGGCGCGAAGCTCAAGCGCGACCCACGCTACCCGGTGCGCGTCACGGTCCAGTTCTACAAGACGACGAGCAACGGCGGCGTGTCGGACGAGGACTTGGCCATCATCGCGTCGCAGTTCGACGAGGTCCGTACCAAGACGCAAGGCACCCCAAAGGCTGCGACGTCGCTCGTGACCGCGGGTGACACGGGCCGCCCGACGGAGCCCGGGAAGGTGGGGTGGCCCGCGTGGTGGATGCACTACTATGGTACCGCGGCACAGCAGGCACGCGCACGCCTTGGCCCACCTTTCCCATCCACTACCAGTGTTTATACAACTTCCACTTACACTGTACAGGCCTTCTTCAACACGTTGGGCGACGATTACCAGTCTGTCGGCGCTCGGCTCTTCAAGGGCGGGCGCTTCCAGAGCGGCAACGACGGCGCGGACATCAAGGCCCTCGAGCGCTACATTAGCTTGCAGCAAGAGGCAGTGCCCGCGGGAGCTGCGCGTTGGGGGGTGTTCTAGCGTTTCCGATAGCGTAGTGTGTCGTTAATACGACGCATGTAATCACTCGCGTCGGCGGCACTGAATGTGAAGTACCGCGCGACGGGTCTCCATGGGTGCATGTCGTCGACGAATTTGCGCAGGGAAGAGAATGGTCCATAGGCGCTTGGATTGTTGCCGACGTCGCATGTGAATTCCCAGTCAATGTGGTCCAAGACATAAGGGACCGCGCCGTCCACTCCGAGTTGCGTTTTGAACCGGGGGACTGGATCGACCGCGTCGGTGAGCCATTTCCAACCGGCAGCACGATAGCGCGGCGTTGCGGTGAGCGCGATCTTCGTGGAATCGGTCATCCTCGAGGCAATGGAGAGCAACGTGTCGCCGTTGGATACCCGTATTTCTGGTTCTCCCGGCGTGGCGAACAGTCGACCGCGTCCCACCGTCTCGAGCAGTCCCACCTCTGCGAGCTCCGCGATCGCGCGCTTCATAGCCATGCGCTGCCACTTGTCCCCGAACGCGATCCAGTGTGGCATCTGAGGCCTGTCCTCGCGTCGATTGAGCTTGCACGTCAGGCTGAGCCGCGCGCGCGTCCGTATGCCCAGCTCTTTGCGCACCATCGCGCGGATCTCGGACGGCAGCGTGTCCCAGTAATTGGGAGAGGCAAGCGCCGCCGCGGTCGTGCCCATCTGGACGGGGGGGAAGACGAATGACCGCGCCCCGCGTGACTCCGGTAGCCGATGTGTGTGGCACTTCTATTCAGCATGAAAAAATAGACGAGGCATTCATTGTCGTCCGTCTACGAGAGATCTCCCTTGCGTTCTCACGGCCTCGGTGTGATTCAACCGCCGCCTGAGCAGTACCAAGAGCGGTCGCTGCCAATCCACGGGAGACCTTGCCCATTCGAACAGAACGGACGACACGGGCAACACGAGCGGAGCGACATATGTCGAGATGAGCGTGTCGACCGGCACGTCGCGGAGTATGTGGCAAACATGGGATAAGATAGACTGGTCGCCGATGAGGTTGAAGGGCACGACGCATGCCCATGCGAGCACGTTGAGCGCGTTATGCTGTGCGTTTTTGTGTCCCTTATACCAATATGATGGAGCCAAGATGCGTGCGTGGTGTTGGTCGAGCTGCGTGTCGTAGAGGATTTGGTAACGATAGGGCCACTGTCGTAGAATTCGAAGCCAGATGGACTGTGACAGAGTGCCTGTGAATGCGAGCGCTTGTTGGTGGAGCGTTTCACACGCGACCGTCTTTTCGAGAATGGCGAATATTCGATTGTCGTTAGTATCCGCGAGTAGGCCGATCAATGCCGTTGTCCAGGCAGAGGGCAACTCATGGACATTGCGGCGGTCGTCGCCTATCATGGAGACAAGCACTGAAATGAGCATGCGAAGATCGGCGACGCTCTTGCACATTGACCGCATTTCAGCGAGGGGCGGGTATGTGAGCCTCAGTCCTTCGTACGGTCGGTCGCGTTTGTTATAGACGTGTGCGCCGAAAACGTCCGAGATGAAGTAGCCCTGCACATCAGGTGCCCATTGCCAGTAGAGGCGAAAGAACATCGCGAGGAGAGCACGCGACCACACATCTGTGAGTCCTCTTCTTTGGTCGTCCTCGAGCGGACCTCGAATGACATTCAGCCAGTAGAATTCCGCGGCGTCTCGTCCACCATACGCGGCGTGGGACAACCCGATAAGCTTGTCCAATGCGATCGCATAGTGTGGATTCCGTATGATCACGTAATAGTGGAAGGCAATGTGCTCGACATTCCCGACTCGAAGAACAGCGTAGAAGACGTCGAGCCAGTCGACGTGGACCACGTCTCGCGCCGCAAGAAAATGGTCCACCCATGAACCCACTGTAGTTAGCGTCATGTTCATGACAGCGAGATCAGCAAATAAGCCAGCGAGAACGCTCTGCTGCGTTGTGTTGGCCACGATCGGGTGCACCGCGAAACACTCGACTTGCTCTGGACATAGAGTTCCGTCCCACAGCGGAGGCCTATCGAGATGGCCGTAGTCGATCCTCAAGTGCATCAGACCGAGTGCGCCCTCATCTGCACACGATGGAGTATCACCTGAGAGTTCATAGCCACCATAGTCCCAGAGGAAGTCGTCGCCACGGGGGATGAACGTGGTTTTCAGCCATTCGTAAACAGTACCACGCCCCGCGGCCAGTGCATGAGCCAGCGCCGACGAAAGCGGAGGAAGGGGAAGGGAGGCACGCGCGCGCTTGCATGTCAATGACAATGCAAAGAGCGCGTCGGCCGACAGGTAGGAAGTCGCGAGAAAGACATCAATGTCGGCGAGCGGCGTCCAAAGACCACCTTCCAGACCGCGGTCCAGTGCAATGCGTTTTAAATCACGTTCGTATTCTACGGGATCGTACTCACGCGGGCGCTTTGACATGGGGTGCACCGCGAAGAATGACGATCACTCGACTATCACGGCCCATAAGGATACACGCTTTGTGGTATTTTACTTCGTAATTCAACGTTGTTTCGCGCAGTCACGTAAGTTTTACCGTCTATCCTTGTTTCCCGTATCGACTATGCCGAACGAGTTCTTGCAATGGTGGCACCTGCGGCGACGTTTCTTCAACCAACGGGAGCGTGTGTGCTATCTTCAGGTCGTGGTTAGCCGTATCATGTGCGCGCAGTTAACGGCCGCGCGACCGGTAGAGAACCCAGGTCGCCTTCTCGACCTCGCCCGCGACATTTGCGTGCGGCCTGGCCAGCGTGCACGCAAGGGCGAGTGGCACGAGCCGCGGAGGCGCTGGGCACCACCACAGTCTTGGGAAGACTCGTGTACTGCGCTTCCAACGTCCATGCGCGAACCCGCTCTTACTCGAAACATGACCGTGCGCCTTGCCTATCGGCGCGCGCTGTGTGACACACGTGCTAATATGTGAGATCATTCCCTCGGTGCGCACGCATGTTCTCGCAGTGCGTCGCAATCCTCTTGTATCTCGGGCTGGGCGTGGGCACGATGCTCGCGGTCTTGACCGCGCAACTAGCGGTCGGGTCTTTCGCCTTCGCGGGCGCGTTCATGGGCGACGATAGATCGCGCACTCTTGTTACAGATGGCGACGTGCCGCTACTCACGCTATACGACACGTTCTACTGGCGCGGTGTCGCGCTGCGTCACAAGTGGGTCCACTACTTGCCAAGCGAGCCGGCGCTCACGATTGCAGAGGTGAGCGTGATTGCCGCCGTTGTAGGACTCGTAATATGGCGTAAATGGCACTAGACGCGGGCGTAGGGCGCGTAGGCGGGGCCGAAGGTGGTCGTCTCGTCGTCCACGAGCAGGAACGCGCACCAGAGGAGTGTGAGGGTAATCGCGGCGCCCCAGGTGAGCAGCGACCACAACAGGTGATCCAGTAGTGCGACGCGCGGAGGCGGTCGCCGTTTCGCACAGTCATAGCCGAGAACTTCCTCCGCGTTCTCCTCGCTCGCTGTAGCAACGTAGACCATGGCCACGAACGCGAGTACTGCTAGCCAGGTGAGCCAGTCGTAATGTACATACAGCACACGGATCAGCACGGACGACGCGATGACGATCGCAACCCAGAGAAGCCGCGACATGGAGAATGATCATCCATTTACACCAGACGCCGCGACAGCCCCGTCTACACTACCACCGTTGTTTACCAAGAGAAGCTCGGCGCGCTCCCGTGTGATGCCAGGGACACGGGCGCATACGATCTTGACAGAGGAGTCCCATCCGTACTGGTCGGTGCGCAATGAATAACGAGGGACCGCTAGGGATGGGCGTACCGGAAGAACCATGCGCGCTCGCTGCCGCCAGCACTTGCGGCACCACGCGTGGAACACGAAATCCGCCGCTCGTTCTCGCGGGTGAAGCGTATGTTGAAGGTGAATAAAGAAGGCACCATCGAAACGTTCTCCCGCATGCTCAGCGAGAAGCACCAGCAATGCTTCCCGGTCGGCCCACGTTGAAAGGTTGAGTGGCGCAGAGAGGAACAGTTCCCGTCCGTCAGTGAGACAGAAGCGCGCGAATCCATCCCCGTACCCCTCGT
>Ga0307479_10000292_pt1 | contig 46803 bp, 46 predicted proteins | sample atmos_gasesECM4C_FD_203743 | JGI IMG/M metagenome (GOLD analysis project Ga0307479, IMG submission 203743) | Hardwood forest soil microbial communities from Morgan-Monroe State Forest, Indiana, United States - atmos_gasesECM4C_515 | ecosystem: Environmental > Terrestrial > Soil > Temperate...
GCGGAGCCCACCGTAAGCTCGCGAACGACATGCGGATGCCCATTAAAATGGCATTTATCGCCAACACCCGCTCGCGGGCGTCGTCAGGCCGGCCGCAAGGTTCGCTCGGGGGCAGGCAGGAACACAGCTAGGCGAGAGAGGGGTTGTGGAAAACATGTTAAAAACGCAATATTCTGTAGTTGATACACCGGATACGCGGAGTTATAGTTGGCGGGTTACTTACGGTGGCACGAGGTGAGGAATGGCTCAGAAGCTTCGTTTGAGGATCGGGGAATACGAGATGGAGGCCGAAGGAGAGGACAGCTTTATCGAGAGGCACCTGCAAGAATTCCTTCGGCAGATTCCAGCAGGGCCCAAGCCTGACGCGAAAGCGCCGGACGCTGCTCCGAAAAAGGGCGTTCAGAGCGCCAGCATGAAGGGGTACTCGGCTGCGGAATTCTACAAGCAGAAACGGCCAGACGGAGGGACCAAAAGCTTGGCCGTCCTTGGGAAGTTCCTGCACGACAGCGAGGGCCGCGAGGAGTTCACCCGCGCCGACATCAAGGCGCTTTGCGGGCAGATAAGAATCAAGGATATTCACTCGCAGTACTACACGCTTGCCTTGAAACAGGGTTGGATGAGGGAAACGGAGAAGGGATTTGCGATAACTCTGTCGGGTGACGAACTCGTTGAGAAGATGGCCGGCGTAACCCATCCCGTCAGCGTCGGGAGCCAGGGATAACCGATGGACGAGCTGCTGGAGGCAAGGAAAAAGGCCGAGGCTGCGGTCCAGGGCATGGCTGACGGCGACCTCAAGACGAAGGCGTTCGAAGTGTTCCTTCGCCATCTCCTATCACATGGTGAGGGCGCCCCGCGGTCGGCGCCATCGGAGCCGCGCGTCGCGCGAAAGGCAAAGCAAGCGGCGAGGAGGGGAGCCGGAAGCGGAGGCGGCTCGCTGCCGGTATACGCCCCGGATCGAATTCTGTCTTTAAAGGATGAGGGGTTCTTCAAAGCTGGGAGGGGCATGCGCGAGATCCGGGACGAAATGCAAGCCCATGGATGGATGTATAAATTGAACGCGATCAGCGGGCCTCTGATGAAACTCGTACGGCAGCGTCAATTGAGGAGAGCGACATTCAGCAATGGTAACAAGAAGATTTTCAAATACTTCAACCCGTGACGGGCCAAGCGCTCCGTCCGACTCGCTGGCCGCGTTCTCCGCGGCCGTCCGACTGCTCGGGGAAACGGCGGGGAAAGCGAAGAAGCACGGCTTTCGGCTGCTGACTCACAACTACTATGGCCCGAGGGCGCAGGATCAACTCACAACGATCTGGCGGAGCTTCCTGGTCCTGAAGAACACGTTTCCCGACAAGACGCATCCCTCGGTCGCAGCCCAGCTAAACCAGATCGAGCCGCTGGTCGAGAAAGTGAAAGCAAGCCTGAACGATCCTCCGAGGGATCTCCAGGCGGCCCTCCGCGACATCGCGCAGAGGGCGGAGTCAGACGTGGCTGCGGCGGTGGAGTCGGCCCAGTCCACCGCACGAGACGCGGCCCCGCCATTCTTGCCCCCTGAGATTGTGCCCGACGGGGTATATAGAAGGATCGTTGAAGAAGCTAACACATGCCACCGCAACAAGTGCTATAACGCGTGCGCCGCAATGCTGAGACGGCTCATCGAAAACCTGATCATTGAGGTATTCGAGAAAAAAGGGATCGAGGATAAAATCAAGGTCGGCGACGACTATCAGGAGCTCAAGGCTCTCATCGGGAAAGCGATCGGTGAGCAGCAGTTGCGCCTCGGTCGAAATACAAGAGAGGCACTGCCCAAGCTGAAATTCTTCGGCGACCTCAGCGTGCACGGCAGAAAGAACTTGGTCCGCGAACCAGACCTAGAGAGGCTGCACGGTGCGTCTAGGGCCGCGGTCGAGGAACTAGCATCGCACATGCAATGAGGCCGGGGCGAACGGGCGATCCACGCCTCCGCCTTTACCCTCCAACCCCCCGCATGTTATCCTCACTACTGTCACCACGATAAATCGAAACTGAGAACAGGAGTGCATCAGGTTAGTGCTAGCCAGAGAGCAAAAGAAATCTGTCATTGACCAGTATCAGACGCACGCGACTGACACCGGGAGTCCGGAGGTTCAGATCGCCATCATCAGTGAACGCATTGGCCAACTGACGGATCACTTCAAAACGCACCAGAAGGACCACGGCTCGCGCCGCGGCCTGCTTATGCTGGTCAGCAAGCGGCGTCGCTTGCTCGACTACCTCAAGAGATACGATTCCGAGCGCTACAAAACTGTCATTGGGAAACTCGGCATCCGCAAGTAATTAGAAAAATCTGGGTGGACCATCCTGTGGCGTTTTGTGCGATAGGGTGGGACGAGATACTCCATCCGCCCGTAAGATTTTCCGAAAGTAATCTCTGAGAACGCCGCCTTCCTCACGAAGCCGGTACGGCATTGAGCCATCTTCCCCCGCGCTATTCGGGGACGTGTACAGAGCCGAAGCTCTTATTGGCACCCGCTCATCTGCACTCGAGCATTCATGGCCCACGCGCCCGTCAATCCACCGAACCCGCGGCAACCGGATAGCGCAACCGCGCTCCTGATCAAACTCATTAAAGGATGAATATGAAACCAGAAGTCAGCACCGTCACCGTCGACCTCGCCGGCGGAAAGCAACTCTCATTTGAAACTGGAAAACTGGCCAAGCAGGCCCACGGCGCAGCCGTCGTAAGAATGGGCGACAACGTCGTCCTCGCCACCGCCACCGCCAACCCCGATCCCCGCGAAGGCATCGATTTCTTCCCCCTCACTGTCGACTACCGCGAATACACATACGCCGGCGGACGCTTTCCCGGCGGCTTCATCAAGCGCGAAGGCCGCATGAGCGAGCGCGAAGTGCTCACCAGCCGCCAGATCGATCGTCCAGTTAGACCAATGTTTGCCGACGGATTCAAGTGCGAGACCCAGGTCATCGCCTTCGTGCTCTCCGCCGACGCAAGTAATGATCCAGATGTCCTCGGAATTAACGGCGCCTCCGCAGCGTTGACTTTGTCGGACATTCCGTTTCTAGGTCCCATCGGCGCAGTGCGCGTCGGTCAAATCGGCGGCCAGTTCGTCATCAATCCCACCTACGATGAAATGCGCGAGAGCACGGTGAACATCATGGTCGTCGGCACCGCCGATGGAATCGTGATGATCGAGTCGGGCGCGAAGGAAGTCAGCGAAGAAGTCGTCGTCGACGCGATTGAATTCGGCCACACCGAAATCAAGAAGATCTGCGCCGCCATCAACGACCTACGCGCCAAAGCCGGCAAGAAGAAACGCGAAGTCACCCCGCCAGAATTCGATCAAGCGTATTACGATCAGCTCAAAAAGAAAGTAGGCGCGGACCTATCCGACGCCCTCGACACCAAGAAACATCCCAAAGCCGAGAGCTACACGCTGGTTAAAGACCTAAAGAAGAAGCTGCAAGCAGAAATCCCCGAAGACGACGAGAAAGCGTTAGCAAAGTTGAAACAGTATTACGAAACGTTGCGCGAGCGTATCTTCCGCGAAGAAGTCCTGGAGAAAAAGCGCCGCCCCGACGCCCGCGCCTTCGACGAAGTCCGCGAAATCTGGATCGAAGCCGGCGTCCTGCCCCGCACCCACGGCAGCGCCATCTTCACCCGCGGCGAAACCCAAGCCCTGGTAACAACAACGCTAGGCACGAGCGACGACATGCAGCGCCTAGAAGGCTTCGAAGGCGAAGCAAAAAAAAGATTTTTTCTTCACTACAACTTTCCTCCTTTTTCTGTGGGGGAGGTTGCTTTCTTGCGTGGAGCTGGACGGCGGGAGATTGGACATGGGGCGCTGGCGGAGCGGGCGATTTCTGGCGTGCTGCCGTCGGAAGAGTCTTGGCCTTATGCGATGCGGGTGGTGTCGGACATTCTCGAGTCGAATGGATCGTCGTCGATGGCTACGGTCTGCGGCGCTTCGTTATCGTTGATGGATGCTGGGGTTCCGTTGAAGGCTCCGGTGGCCGGAGTCGCGATGGGACTGGTGAAGGAAGGCGAGCAGTATGCCATTCTCACCGACATTGCGGGCGCGGAGGATCATTACGGCGACATGGATTTCAAAGTTGCCGGAACGAAAGATGGCATCACCGCGTTGCAAATGGATATTAAAGTCGCGGGCATCACTTCGCAGATTATGCGCGAGGCTTTGGCGCAGGCAAAGCGCGGGCGGTTGCATATTCTCGGCAAGATGGAAGAAGTGATCACTGCGGGGCGCGAGAAGATTTCTGATTTCGCTCCGCGCTTCTACACCGTGCAGATTCCGGTCGACAAGATTCGCGACCTGATTGGGCCGGGCGGAAAGATGATTCGCTCGATCGTGGAACAGACCGGGGTCAAGATCGATGTGGAAGATTCCGGACTGGTGAAAGTTGCGTCGAGCGATCAGGCGTCCGCGGCGAAGGCGCTGCAGATCATCGGCGACCTCACGGCGACTGCGGAAGTTGGAAAGACATATTTAGGCAAGGTGACGCGACTGGCGGATTTCGGTGCGTTCGTCGAAATCATTCCCGGCACCGATGGATTGCTGCACATCAGCGAAGTTGCGGAGCATCGCATTGCCGATGTCCGCGACGAGTTGAAGGAAGGCGACCAGGTGCTGGTGAAAGTGCTGGCGGTCGAGGGCAATCGCATCCGGTTGTCGCGCAAAGCGATTCTAAAGGAGCAGCGCGCAAAGATGGGCGGCGGCGAAGGCGCACCGGTGGCAGGCGTGGCTGTCGAAGGTGAACCGATTCCCGCGCCAGCCTTAACTGGAACGATGGTGATTGAAGGCGGCGGAGATTTTCCCGACGAGGCTGAGCCCAACTTCAACCGTGAAGGTGGACCGGCGCCGGTTAGTAGCAGCGATCGTCCTCACGGTGATCGTCCACATGGCGGAGACCGTGGTGGACGCGGTGGTCGTCCCGGCGGCGGCGGACGAGATCGTGGACGCGGCGGACGCGGTGGACGTCCCGGTGGCGGCGGACGGGATCGTGGCGGGCGCGGCGGGTCGGGCGGGGGAAGGCACTAAGAACCTTTGCCACGGATTTGCACGGATTCACACTGATAAAACAAAAGTAGGCCACGATGCGAGTCGTGGCCCTTTTCATTTTGGCAGTTTTTCCAGTTCGATTAAAAGAACACTGCTGGCGATACGTTAAATTTCTTGCTCAGCCGGCGAATATGTTGCTTCGTTAGTTCACGCTTGCCGCGCAGCACTTCGGACGCGATGCTTTCGGTGCCGAAGACATCGAGCAGGTCCTTCTGCCGGAGGCTATGCGCTTCCATCAAATGGCGAATGATCGAGGCAGGTTCGGCATCCGGCACGGGATCGTGCTTCGCTTCATAATCTTCGATCAATACGGTGAGCAAAGCCACGAGCTTCTTTTCGGCGGGCGTGGCCGACTTTTTCGCGGTGAGCCTTTCCAGTCGCTCGATATAGAGGCGGTTCTGATGCTCTCCGTTAATCACCCGCGGTTTTTCCAAAGATTTTCCCAATTCCAGGTCTTCACTGCGGCTCGGCCGAGTTGAGTGCGAACCTTTCGCTGACGCGCGGTCACGGCTCACTACCCCTCGACCCATAATAGCTCCGGCTGTCGGCTAGCTGGAAGTAATCCACTTCATCCGTGATGCGAAATGGCCCCATTGCCGCCCATTTCACCATTTCCGCTTGACATTAGAGCCCTTTGCTCTAAACTGGCCTCGATTCGGTACACGTAGCCTTATCCATTCTGAAGGAGTCACTAATTATGGCGGGTTGTCCGTTGCGAGCTGTCTTCGGGAACCTAGTAATAGTCGTTGCTTTTGGAACATTGCTTCCTGCGCAGGAGTGTGCGGATATTACAAAGTATGGAATTTTCGATGTACAGCACACGAAGACGCAAAGCGACTTCGTGCAGGATTTGATTAGCTGGCTCTCAACCAACGAATTCCTCTCCGAGGCCCAGGCAAAGAATGCCGCGCTCAAGGTCGGAATCGTGATCCCTGATATTAACATCCCCGTTAATGCCGATGGAACCTATGGTGAGTCCCATTCCAAGACTTGGAGCAAAGCGGCTGAGCAATATTTCAGAAACCACACCGAGGCTCACGCTAGCTTCGAAAGCGATGTTACAAAAGCCAATCCGAACATCGTGGCTGCTTGGCAAGCGTGTGTGACCAGAGCGAAGGGACTGGTCTGTTGGGCGCGGCAAACTCCCAATCCGAAAGAGGTTTTGCTCAGCATGGAACTAAGGCCAGTAGCAACAACTCAGTCTTCCCTGTCGGTGCGCGTGCGAGATGTCCAATATTCGAGCAACCTAGCAAGTAGAACTCGTAACTTCTCCCGACGCTTAGGTTTCTCTAGTACGACGTCATACCTATTTTCCCGCAAGCCTGGCTCCGAGTACGCAGAGGCAAGCAATTTCCTAGTGGAAACGAATGATCCAGACTATCAGTGCACGGCAGCAGCGCCCAGCCTACCGCCATTGCCGTCCCCACCAACGGCGCCCTGTCATGAGGATGTTTCACATTTGAGTGCCGACTGCGTGAGGGACAGTAATCAGGAGAAATATGTTGGACAGGGGGCGAAGACGGTATTTTACTTTGAATGTGGGGCACCAGCCCCGGGCATTGTGATAGGCGCTGCCAAGGCCTACTCGTGTGAAGGGGGAGCACCCTGCAGTTTCTTAGACCGATTGGAGACAGAGGACGAAGTGAAAAACAACGTGGCGCAAGTGCGATTCCAGTCGAATTCTGGTGCCTACATCAAAGTGACGACACCAATTTATTACGATATCAAGCGCACGGTCTGCGCACCCTAGGCCCACGGTGCACTTCTAACAGAGCGGCTCAGCCCATCCTTTCGTGCTCTCTGTCCAGTCGTCGAAACAACCACCCAACGACGAATCTGGGGATGTCGCTTTTACCCCCTGGTTTTGTCCCCAATTCGTTATTCTTGTAGTCTTCTTGGTATGAGCAGGAAGGTGCCGCACCGAAAGCCGAACGCATCAGCAGACGCGAGCCTGACGCGAGTCCTGCGAACGACCGTCGCTCCGGAGCACCTAAAATTGTCTCTCGAAGAAAACGCTTACGGCTTCCTGAACCAGTCCCTGAAACATTACCGAAAGACTGCGCGAAATATTCAGGAATGGCCGTTCGCGCTTCTGCACCTCGTGCAGTCGCTCGAGTTATTACTCAAGCGTGTGCTCGAAGCAATAAATCCCATCCTCATATACAAGGACATTGATCAGCCAAATCCCGACCGACACACGGTTTCCTTGGAACAGGCTCTGCCTCGCTTGGAGAATCTGAGGGTGCCGATCGAGGAAAAGGAACGGATAGTGATCGCTAAAGCCGCGCTGAAAAGAAACCTTGTGGTCCACTATAAAGTCGAACTCAACAAGTTCGAGTGGAAGCAGCTGTATGCACAATTGTTCGAGTTTCTACACTTTTTCCACCACAAGCACTTGAGGTCGGACCTCCACTCGCACATCGTCCGTGAAAACTGGAACGTCGAAGCCCGATTGATGGAATTCTTTAAGCAAAATTTCGTCATTTACCACGGGATCGAGGTACACAAAGGGCATCCAAGGGACATAATCGCAGCGCAGAGGACAGTTGGCTTCTCTGACGGGGAGCAGGATTTTTACAGAATCAAATACGGCGATGAATCGCCGGGGTCCATTCTCTATGGGTGGGGTGATGTTCCGTGCGGCGATTGCGGTGTCATCAAGGGGCAGTATCATACCGATGGATGCGACCTCGAGGAATGTCCCAAGTGCCACGGGCAGGCCTTGGGTTGTCCGTGCACACGCCAGTTTGAGTTCGAGTTAACTCGTCCGTGAGAAGAGTGCCCAGCCACCCTAATTGTTTACAAAGGCACGCGTGGCTCACCGGCTAAAGCCGGAATATCTTTCGGCACTTTTCGGCGCGGCTGAAGCCGTGCCCTTGCCGGTTGTGGTGGATCGTTCAGTGTCAGGCGGCGTCGGCAGAGAGGCTGCTGGGGGCTGAAGCCCGGTTGTATTGTGTGGGGCTTTACGCGGCGCTGGAAGCGCCGCTCTTCCACGGTGCTGGACGCATTCGTGAGTCTTTCAGTAACTTCTGGAAGCCGTGCTCTTCGGTCCAAATCAAAAGCAAGGTCAAAGGCAAGCGGGCAGAGTGCCCGCTCCATACAATCAAAGTCAGAATCAAAGTCAGAATCAAAGGCAAGGGCGACGGACAGGAGTGGCGGAATTCCAGGCACAGGACGAGCAGATTCCTCACCGGGCTTGGCGCCCGGTTCGGAATGACATCCGTTAAAAGGGGCATCAATTCAATAGTCTAGGAGGGCATCATGTACGAAGTGGTTCTGAAGCAGTTTGAGCAGCCGGACGAGGTGCGGACGTTTGAAAAGGGAAAGTTTGAACTTGTCCATCTCGGAGGCATGACGATTGGCCGTGCGACCTATGAGCCGGGCTGGAAGTGGTCGCTTCACGTGGGGAAGGCTACAGGGGCGAAGAGTTGCATGGTGGAGCATGTTGGCATGGTTGTCTCGGGGCGGGCGACGGCGGCTATGAATGATGGCCGTGTGATCGAGATGACAGCCGGCGACGTGTTCTACATTGCGCCGGGACACGACAGTTGGGTAGTGGGCGAAGAGCCTTATGTGTCGCTGCATTTTTTGGGCGCGGAGCAATATGCGCAGAAGAAGTGAGAGAGCAAAATCTGCTCACTAACACAGAAGCTGGCGGAACTTAAGTGATACAGCATTTCTTGTAGGCGAGGCGCAGAAGGTTCCGTAGCGCGCCTGTGCCCGTGTTTTGCGCGGCGGCGATAAAGCTTGCAGATAGAACACCCGGCTCGTAGGCCAACGAACATACGGTAGTGCGCGACGATTTGGCACACAGGTTGCTCCCATCCGTCAGAGAAATGACGTCCTAAAGTCTCTCGGAGGAATTCATGAAAAAGCAATGGAAGTCCATCTGGTCCCTCGGCGCACTCGCGATGATTCTCAGCGTTGGCGTTTCGCTCAGCGCTCAACAAGCTACGTCACCGGCAACGTCAAGCGATCCGGCCGCCGCCCCGCAGACGCAACCGTCGCAACCAACTGACCCAACCGCGCAACAGCCAGCAACGACTCCGCAAACCCCGGAGCAGCAGCCCTCACAAGCGGCTCCGGATGCGCAGGCTCAGACCACGCCATCCGCAACCGACTCGCAAACCTTCAGTGGCACGGTCGTGAAGTCAGGCGATAAGTATGTGCTGCAAGATGCCGACTCAGGCAAGACCTACGACATCGACCATCAGGATGAGGTAAAGCAATTCGAAGGAAAGAAAGTTCGCGTGCATGGAACTTTGGATGCCAGCGGCAAAATGATCCACGTGCAGTGAGCCAGTAACAATCCGCTCAAACGGGGGCCGCGATAAACGTCGCGGCCTTTTTTTTCATTCGGAGTGGGCTGCGTGTCAATCTAGTGAGCTTAAGATCTTAAATCGCGGAGTTTGCGGAAGAATAGCCGGGGAGTGCGCGGAGAAGGGCCGCCGGAATTGTGTGCCGCGCACACTCCCACCCTTGCAGAGGATGCAAGGGTGGGCTTCCCGCCAGAGGTGGGCGAACCTGGAAGGTGGGAGCTTACCCGCATTTCAGGCAGCGGTTTGCGGGTAAGCAGCGGCTGGCAGTTGGGCGAACGATAGCTTTGCCGACAGCGGCAGTGTGATATTCCCCGAAGGAATAGTGCGCGAATGAAAAGAAACGTTTCGAGGAAACTGCAGAGGTTTGGAATTATTTTACGGCGGCGGCTTTCTTGGGGAACATTTCTCCGATGCGCTTGATTTGGGCGCCCACGGTACGGAGTTTTTCTTCGATGTGCTCGTAACCGCGGTCGAGGTGGTAGACGCGGTCGATGATGGTCTCGCCATCGGCGACGAGGGCGGCGAGGACGAGCGAGGCGGAAGCGCGCAGGTCGGAGGCGAGGACAGCAGCGGCGCTCAGTGGAGTTTTCCCGCGGACTACGGCGCGTCGGCCTTCGATTTTAATGTTTGCGCCCATGCGAACTAATTCCTGCGCGTGCATGAAGCGGTTCTCAAAAATGTTTTCGGTGATGACGGAAGCGCCTTCAGCCTGCGTGGCGAGCGCCATGAATTGGGCCTGACAGTCGGTGGGGAATCCGGGAAATTCTTCGGTGGACATGTCGGCGGCGGTGAAGGGATTGTCGCCCATGACGCGGACGGAATCGGCGGTGCATTTGGTTTTCACTCCAACCTCGTGGAGTTTGCTGAGCAGGGCGTCGAGATGAGCGGGATCGCATCCGGCGATGTTGAGGTCGCCGCCAGTCATGGCGCCGGCGATCAGAAACGTTCCTGCTTCGATGCGGTCCGGGATGATGCGGTGCTTTGCGCCCTTTAATTTGGTCACGCCTTTCACGCAGATTGTGGCCGTGCCTGCGCCATTGATCCGGGCCCCCATTTTGTTCAGCAGCTCGGCGAGGTCGGCGACTTCGGGTTCGCGGGCGCAGTTTTGCAGAATGGTTTCGCCTTCGGCGAGAGTGGCGGCCATGAGCAGATCTTCGGTTCCGGTGACGGTGATTTTGTCGAAAACGATCTCCGTGCCTTTCAGCCGATCGGCGGAGGCTTCGACGTAGCCGTGATCTTGCGTGATTTTTGCCCCGAGTTGTTCGAGTCCCTTAATGTGCATGTCAATGGGGCGGCTGCCGATGGCGCAGCCGCCGGGGAGCGAGACGCGAGCGCGTCCGCAGCGGGCGACCAGCGGTCCAAGAACGAGCGTAGACGCGCGCATGGTCTTCACCAGTTCGTAGGAAGCTTCCGGGCTGGCGAGATTCTTGCAGTGGAGCGTGGTGCGGTGCTGAGCGCGTCCGTAGCCGAGTTCGACTTCAGCACCCATGGCGGCAAGCAGGTTGCGCGTGGTTTGAATGTCGCGGACTTGAGGAATGTTTTCGAGGATGACGGGTTCGTCGGTGAGCAGCGCGGCGGCCATGCAGGGAAGAGCGGCATTCTTTGCTCCACTGACGCGCACGGTGCCAAGCAACGGCTCGCCGCCGCGGATCACGAGTTTGTCCATAGAACGATCGGTCCTTAACGAAGCTTTATTCTAGCGAGGAATAGCGCGGAAGGTGGGTAATCGAGAGGGCACGGCCTAGTGGGGCGCGACCAAACCCATTTCTTGCCCGAGAACGGCAACTCAAACAGTGAGAACGGAGTGAAATAACAATAATTTGCGGTCGTGCCACTCAAGAAGATTTGTCCCAACCCGTCCACGGGCAACCGCAACTAAGTAACAGATGCCAAGAATAATCCCGCAGCGGCGCGGTCAGCCCGTGCCCTGCGAAAAATGAAGGAGTAAAAGATGGCAGACGATATGGAGAAGAACAAGCAGCAGGGTGGCCAGTACGGCCAAGGACAGCAAGGTGGCCAGCAGGGCCAGAAGACGGGACAAACTGGACAATCCGGCCAACAGCAGAAGGGTAATGTTGACCCCAACAAGAAGAATCCTTCTCAGGACGATGAGCAGGAAGAGCGGGACCGGCAGCGCCGGGCTTCGTAATCTTCAAGACGGAACGTAGATTTAGGGAGTCTCGACCGAAGGGTTGGGACTCCTTAATTTTTGGAGGTAAAACCTTAAGCTACGAAATGCACGAAGGATAACGAAGTAGGGCTTCGGGGATGGCGGTCTATTGTTTACAATAGAAGATTCGTCCGCCGATGCGGGTACTAACCTGCGCCGGACTGAATCATTTTGGAATCGTCAAATCACAAACCCGGCGCGTCCCCCCGCGTGTCGCCCACCGTGTACTGGCGGGTCGAGGGGAGCCTGCTTGACCTCACGGTGGTGCAGCCGGTGGCGTTCTTTACCTGGAATGCGCAGACATTTTCGGAGCGCCTCCGGCGGCGCGGGCTCATCTTTGTGATGGCGGCGTTGCGCCCGTTTCTCTATTCGACGAACCGCAAATTCTCCACGCGCGTGGTTCATACAGTATTGCGTGGTGTGACCCGCGACCGGCTCGACCTGCTCGGGGAAGAATATTTCCAATACAAGTTGAAGCCGCAGTTAAAGGCGCGCGGGGTAGAGCGCGTGCAGGAACTGGTGCGGGCGGGAGCGGATGTAGTGCTGGTGAGCCAGGGTCTGGAACACGTGATGAAGCCTCTGGCGCAGCATCTGGGAGTGAAGCGAATCCTGGCCAACCGGTTGGATTTCCGCGACGGGGTGGCGACGGGACGGCTGCTGGAACCAGTGATCCGGCCGCGCGGTGGTTTCGCGCTAATCCGCGAACAGAGTCCGGATGGGCGGCGTGCGCCGAAGACTCTTGCCCGGCAACTGGATATTCCCCTCGAAGAATTGCGGGCTGCGGCGATCGAATCGGGGCGGGATGCGGTGGCGCAGGAGCGTCCGGTCGTGCACTTCGAAGGCCGGCAGCAGGCGGTGGGATTCTCGGTTAGGCGGGCGCTGGCGGGCAGGCACGTAATGCTGATCGGAGTCACGGGATTTATTGGCAAGGTATGGCTGGCGAACACACTAATGGAGTTGCCGAAGATCGGGCGGATTTACCTTCTGATTCGCAAGCAGAAATCGAATCCGGCGCAACGGCGGTTTGAAAAAATCGTGGAAGAGTCACCCGTGTTCGATCCGTTGTTTGAAAAATACGGAGCGGGACTCGGGGAATATCTGCGCGAAAAGGTGGAAGTAGTTGAAGGAGACGTCACGCGGGAAGGCCTGGGGCTGGATGAGGAAGTCGCGCGACGGCTGCGGAACAATCTTGACCTGATCGTGAACAGTTCCGGATTGACAGACTTCAATCCCGATCTGCGGGATGCGTTGTCAACCAATACGGACGCGGCGATGAACATTCTGGAGTTTCTGCGAGGGACGGATCACGCGGGACTACTGCATCTTTCCACCTGTTATGTGGCGGGGGAGCGGGATGGACGAGTGCCGGAGAAACTTGTGCCGAACTATACCCCGCGGCACTTGGCGAACTTCGATGCGGAGCAGGAATGGCGGTCGCTGCATGGGGTGATTGCCAAGGCTGAGGCGCAGGCTGAGGGCGAGGAAGTGACTGCTGGGCTGAGGTCGCAATCGCTGGCGAAGGAACATGCGGCGAAAGGTTTGCAGGGCGCGGCGCTGGAGAATCAGATCCGTAAGAATCGGATCCGGTGGTTGAAGACTTATTTGACGGAAGAAGGAACGCGCCGGGCCAAGGAGTTGGGCTGGCCCAATACCTATACCTTGACGAAGAGTCTGGCGGAATCGCTGATCGTGAAGTATGGCGAGGGGCTGCCCATTGCGGTGGTGCGTCCGGCGATCGTGGAAACGTCGGTGGCGAAACCATTTCTGGGATGGAATGAGGGGATTAATACTTCGGCGTCGCTCTCTTATTTGTTGGGGACATATTTCCGGCAGCTGCCGTCGAACGAAAGCAAGCGGCTGGATATTATTCCGGTGGACGCCGTGTGTGACGGGATGACTCTGATTGCGGCGGCGATTGTGGAGCGGCGGCACGATGAGTTGTACCAACTAGCCACATCGGCGACGAATCCTTGTGATATGGGACGGTCGATTGAGTTGACGTCGCTGGCACATCGCAAACATTACCGGGCGCAGGAAGGACTGGAGTCCTGGTTGCGGTTGCGGTTTGACGCGATTCCAGTGTCGAAGACGCGATACCAGCGAATGTCAGCGCCTGCGCAGAAGGCGATCGTGAAGTCGATTCAGCGGATTATGTCACCGCTGCCGCTCAAGAAAACTCCGCTCGTGAAAACGGAGAGAAACCTGGAGCGCCTTGAAAAACTGATTGAACTGTTTGAGCCGTTTATCCTATTGAATGAGCACGATTTCGCGGCCGACAATGTGGAAAAGCTGTCGCACGCGCTGATAGAAGACGAACAGGAAGTGTTCGGGTACAAGGCGCGATTGCTTGACTGGTGGGATTACTGGATCAATGTGCATATTCCGGCGCTGCGCAAGTGGACTTATCCTCTGATCGAGGGCAGGCCGCTGGAGGCTCGTCCGGCGCGGACTTTGGAGAACGGTGAGACAGTGAAGACGGGCACGAATGGGAATTGGTGAATGGCGATATTTCTAACGGGATCGACGGGATACATTGGGGCGCACGTAGCCGCGAACTTGTTGCGGGACGGCGCAGCGCTGAATGTGCTGGTGCGAGCGCGGGACGTAACCGAAGCGGAAGCGCGCCTGTGGCAGGCGCTGCAGTTGCATTTGGACTTTCCGCAGTTTTATGAATATTTGCAGACGCGCGTGCGCGTATTCCGTGGGGACCTGACGGACTCCGGCTTCGGATTGGGTCGTGATGAATACGACCGGTTGGTCCATACGACCGACTCAGTGATTCATTGCGCGGCGTCGCTGAACCGGAAGTCCGAGAAGAGCTGTTTGAATGTGAACTTGCGAGGCACGCTCGAGGTGCTCACGCTGGCGCGCCATGCCGAGCATTATCACGGATTGCGGCGCTTCAGCCAGGTGAGCACCGTGGCGGTGGCAGGGAAGCGGCAGAACGAAGTGGTGAGCGAGGATCGCTCGATTGATTGGGAGCGTTCGGATTACGATCCGTATGCGCGCACTAAGAAGTTTTGCGAACACATGATGCGGGTGTTGCTGCCGGAAACGCCCAAGACGATTTTCCGTCCTAGCATCGTTCTGGGCGACAGTCGCTATGCGGAGACCACGCAATTCGAGATGGTGAAGGCGTTTGTATTTTTGGCAGGACTGCCGATGCTGCCGTTTCGTCCGACCGACAAGATCGACATTGTGAACGTCGACTTCGTGGCGGATGCGATTGCGACGCTCCATCAGAAAGAGCGTCCACAGTTCGATACTTATCACTTGTCGTCCAGCACGGGGTCGCAAACCTTCCGGGAAATTACAAAGGCTCTCGCGGCCGCACAGAATAAGCGCGCGCCTGTCTTCGTGCCGGTGGCGGAGCGGCCCTTTGCCGGTTCGGTGAATTTTCTGGCGAACCGCAAGGGCGCGATTGCGAAAAGTGCATCGCTGATGAAGGTGTTCATGCCGTATCTGGTATGGAACACCGTCTTCGATAACACGAGGGTGACGCGTGAACTGGGAAAGAAGCCGGTTCCGTTTTCCGACTATTGCTATCCTCTGCTGAAATTCAGCAGAGAGAATGATTTCGAATACAAGTATCAGCCCTGGCCGGCGGCGGCTGGAGGTACAGCCGCATGATGGATTTTATTCTGGAAGCCTGGGTCAGCGCCTCGATTGAGCGCGCGAAGGCCGGATGGATGCTAGGCGCGGGCAAGCGCTGGAAGCCGGGCGAGAAGCTCAAGTTATTGTTCGCGGGCTATAACGGCACGCGAAATATGGGATCCGATGTGCGCGTGGAAGAAATGTTGCGCCAGATCCGGCACATTCTGGGAGCGGAGCGCGTCGACTTCAGCGTAATGAGCCAGAACTTTGATTTCTCGCGGGGATATTTCGAAGGCACGAAGCAGGTGCACCTGCCCGATATTTTCCCGCCATTCCTGGCGAATGAAGTTCCGCAGCATGATGGAGTGGTGGCCTGCGAGGGGTCGATGTTCAAGAGCAAGTTCGCCAATGCCCTGACCACCATGATGATCGGGTCGCTGGGAATTGCGGCGGCGCAGAACAAGTTATCCGTGGGATACGGCGCAGAGGCTGGGCACATGGATCCGCTGGTGGCGAAGATGTGCGGCCGCTATTGCCGAAATTCATTTGTGATTACACGGAATGAGGAATCGCGGGGCGTGTTGCGGGAACTCGGCGTACCGACGGAACTGGGAACTGATACTGCATGGACTTTTGAGCCGCGCCCGCCGGAATACGGGCAAAGCGTGCTACGGAAAGTGGGATGGGACGGGCGGACTCCGGTGTTGGTGGTGTGCCCAATCAATCCGTTTGAATGGCCGGTGAAGGCGTCGGTGGTGAAGTATGCGGTGCGCAGCTTGACGGGAGCTTATAAAGACAGCCACTACCGGACGGTGTATTTTCACAACTCGGGGCCCGCGGCGGAGCAGGCTTATGCGAAATACTGGACAGCGATTGCGAATGCGGTCGATGGGTTCCGGAAGAAGAAGAATGTGTTCGTCATTTTGGCGGCAACGGAGCGGCTCGATGCGCGTCCGGCGAACAAGATCGCGGAGAAACTCGGCGGCGTGCCGGTGCTGACCTCGGACGAGTACAACATGTATGAATTGGTAAGCGTTTTGCGTTCGTGCCACATGATGGCATCGTCGCGCTATCACGGGATTGTGACGTCGATGCCGGGCCTGGTGCCTTCGGCGGGAATCACGATGGATGAACGCATCCGGAACCTGATGCGAGAGCGGGGACATCAGGATCTGCTGATGACGGTGGACGATCCGGAGCTGGAAGGGAAGCTCCTGGCGGCTTTGGAGAAGCTGAGTTGTGAGGGTGAAACGATTGCTAATGGGATTGCGAAAACCGTGGTTAAGAATCTGAAAGTGATGGCGCGCATGGGTGTTTATTTCGAAGAAGAAGTGCAGAGACGGTATCCGGAGTTCGAGACGCGGCGCGGGGAGTGGAGTTGGGAAGACTACTTGCCGCCGATGAGCACCGGGCTACGGGAGTTGGCGGCGGCTTACAGTTAGTTACACGATTGATTGCGAGAAAAGCTTTTGACCGCTAAGTGCGCTAAGGATGCGCGAAGATCGCTAGGAGCATCTGGATCGGGTTCGCAGTAACATTCATCGCGTTTGTGGACACAGCCATTCCATTCATCGGAGACATCTTTTCGCAACTGCAGGCGGCTGCGGACGCGCGGGTTCTCGCGGAGATTCGCGACGGCGAGGTCACGGGCGTCACAGGGGCCGAGTTGCTGGAGTTGGTGCGCAAAGCGCGGACATTTATCGCGTCGAAGGGCTTGAAAAAGGGCGACCGGTGCGGCTTGCTGGGGGCGAACAGTATTCGCTGGGTGGCCATGGACCTGGCGCTCATGGCGGAAGGGTTGATCGTGGTGCCGCTGTATTCGCGGCAGGCGGCGACGGAATTAGTGGCGATGATGAAGGATTGCACACCGTCGCTGCTGTGCTGTGGAGATGCGGCGTTGCGGGATGGGATTGCGCTGAGTTGGCCGGGTGCGCCTCCTCTGGTTTTGTTTGACGAGATTTTTGCCGGCCTCGCCGGAGCGCAGCTGGAGCGGCCGCAGGTGGGGAAAGAAGATGCGGTAACCATCATTTATACGTCAGGAACTTCGGGCGAAGCCAAGGGCGTTGTGCTGACGGCCGCGAACGTGGGCTTCATGCTGGACCGGACGGCAGAGCGGCTGGATCAACTAATGTCCGGATCGACCCGGCAGGATCGCATCTTCCATTACTTGCCATTTACTTTTGCGGCGTCGTGGATTGCTCTGCTGACGTTTTTGAAGCGGCGGAGTTTGGTCACCATCAATATGGACCTGGCGAAGATCGCGAGTGACATGCGAACGGTAGCGCCGGATTATTTTCTGAATGTCCCGCAGTTGCTGGAGCGCATGCGGCGTGCGGTGGATGAGCAATTGTGGCAGACCGGCGGCGTGGCGCAAGCCATTTATTCCCGGGCAAAAGGCGCATGGGCGCGGCGGCAGGAGGGGCAGTCGAAAGCAGGAGACGCGCTCTGGCTGGGCTTGGCGAACCAGTTGGTGTTTCCCGCGATTCGCAAGAAGATGATTGGGAAAAATCTGAAGGCGCTCATTTGCGGGTCCGCGCCGCTGACTTCAGAGACGCAACTTTATTTCATGATGTTGGGCGTTCGCGTGTTGCAGGTTTACGGATTGACGGAGACGACGGCGATTTGCACGATGGATGATCCCAACCGCGTGGAAGTGGGGCGGGTCGGACCGGCGATTCCAGGCATGGAGATCACGCTCGGAGAGAATGACGAGATCCTGGTGCGGGGGCCGAACCTTTTCTCGGAATATTGGAACCGTCCAGAGCAAACTGCAGAAGCGTTGCGCAATGGGTGGTTCCACACCGGAGATCAGGGTGAGGTGAATGCGGCGGGGAATTGGCGGATTGCGGGGCGGATTAAGAATCTGATTGTGCTGGGTTCGGGACACAAGATTTCGCCGGAGCCGATTGAGAACCAGATTGCGAAGCTCTTGCCTGAGGCTCAGCACGTAGTGGTCGTAGGAAATGGGCGCGGTTATTTGTCGGCGATGGTGACGGGAAGTGTGACGCCGGAGCATGTGCAAGCGGCCCTGGATGCGGTGAACCCGGAACTGCCGCACTACAAGCAAGTACGCGCGTTTTGCGTGGTGCCGGAAGCGTTCTCGATCGAGAACGGATTGTTGACGGTGAACGGGAAGTTGAAGCGCGACGTGATTTCAGCGCGGATGAGGGATCAGATCGAGGATATGTACGGCGTGAAGCAGGCGGTATGAAAACTCTAACGACTCCGGCGAGCGCTCTGTCGTGGGCTCTAGTAGACGGTGTGATTGAGTTGGCATTGCATCGCGCGCCATGCAACGAGCTGGGATCCGCTTCTCTGGAAGAGCTTGAGTTATTTGCGATGGCCTTGGAAAGTATGCAGGCCGAAGCGCATGCGCTCATTATTTATAGCGAACTGAAGCCGGGATTCTGCGCGGGCGCGGACTTGCGGGAGCTGTACCAGCGTTCGCAGGCGATGAAGAAAGCTGACGCGGCGAAAGGCGTCCGGGATTTTCTGGATCGCATTCATCGCGTCTTGAATCTGATTGATGCCGCTCCTTTGACGACGATTGCCGCGGTGCATGGAGTGACGTTCGGTGGAGGGTTTGAGCTGGCGCTGGCTTGCGATTTGATCGTTGCCGATAAGATGGCACGGTTTTGTTTTCCCGAACTGCGTTTGGGATTGATTCCCGGTTTCGGTGGAATCCCGCGATTGAAGCGTGATCTTGGGAATGCTGTGGTGAGAGATCTGTTACTGACAGGAAGAAGTGTTAACGCGACAAAAGCGCAGCAAATCGGGCTGGTAAGCCAGGTGGTTGGAGAGGGTGAGGCGTTGCGTGCGGCGCGGGCAACGGCAGCGCAGCTCAAGAAATTTGATCGGACGACAGCAGCGGCGGCGAAGAAGTTTATCAAACCGATCCCGCATGAGGAATTGCGACGGGAAATCGACCTGTTTTGCGAGCTGTTTGCGAGTCCGGCGGTGGAGGCTGGGTTGCGGAAGTTTGTAGAGAGTACGGATGCGCTGCCTTATTTGCCTTAGAGAGCAAGTTGCATAGCTCCTACGCTCCGCTCAGGATGACAATGCATGTGAGTACGAAGGACCATTTATGAAGGCTGCCGAACAGACACTGGATGAGATATTGAATTTGGCTGCGGTGCACTTCAAGGTGCCGCGGGAAAACCTTTCTCCGGACGGAGATTTCTTTAAGGCCTTGGGCATCGACAGCTTGCAGACGCTGGATCTGCTGACGAAGCTTGAAAATCATTTTCGGGTGGAGTTACCGGACTACGAACTACAGGGAGTTTCTGACTTCCGCACACTGGCGGAGAGGATTCAGGCGAGGCTGTAAACGGGAAGTTCAAATTGCTGATTGTCGAGTAATGACGGTGAAGCGTCGCTCCCAGTTGTTAATCAACAATCATCAATCTACAATCAGCAATTCTCTTTATGCTCGATCTCCAAAAATATAGCTGCCTAGGCGCAGCTCTGCGCGATGCCCTGGATCGTTTTTCTGGGGAGACCTGCCTGATCGAAGCGGACCGGGATCGCGAAAAGACGCGGCTCACCTATTCGGATTTCAAAGAGACTAGCTTGCCTCTGGCGCGCGCGCTCGAGGACGCCGATTTCGATGCCGGCGATCGCGCGGCCATCCTGATGACCAACCAGTCGAAGTGGCTGATTTCCGCATACGCGATTTTCTACAGTGGCGGCGTGCTTGTTCCTTTGGATTACAAACTGACGGCGACCGAACAGTTGCAACTGCTCGAACACTCGAAGGCCAAGGTTTTGGTGGTGGAATATTACTTGTGGCGCGCAATCATGCAGTCGCCGCAGTTTCACAACATCAAGACGGGGCTGGTTCTGGTGACCGAAGCGCCCCTGGGTGCGGACCTGGCAGGGGGATTTCGCTGGGAAGACTTCAAGCGCAAGGGCGCGCCGGATTTTGTGATGCGGCAGCGCGAGGACGTGGCGTGCATCGTGTATTCGTCCGGTACGGGCGGCCGTCCGAAGGGATGCGTGCTGACGCACGAAAATTATCTGGAACAGTGCCGGGCTCTGACCGCTTGGTATCCCTTCTGGCCCGGGGTGCGGTATTTGAGCATTCTGCCGACGAATCACGCCATCGATTTCATGGTGGGGTTCATTGGGCCGTTTGTTTGCGGAGCCTGCGTGGTGCATCTGCGGACGCTGCGTCCGGAGTTTGTGCGGGATGCGTTTGTGCGGTACAGGATTACATACGTCGCGCTGGTGCCGATGATTGTTAAGAATCTGGAACGCGGGTTGCGGGCCAAGTTCGACGAGTTGCCGTCGTGGAAGCGTGCGATTCTCAATCGAATGATCGCGCTAAACAAGATGTTGACTCGAAGCCGGGCGCGCGTGAAGGTGAGCCGTGCGCTGCTGCCGCAAGTGCATCGCGCGTTTGGAGGAGACTTGCTGGCCCTGATCACAGGCGGTGCGTTCATGGAGCCCTCGACCATGCAGTTCTTCTACGATCTAGGAATTCCAGTGGTGAATGGATATGGACTGACGGAAGCCGGAACCGCACTGACGCTGAACGATCTGAAACCATTTCGTGCCGATACCGTGGGTAAACCGCTGCCGGGCGTGGAACTGCGGGTGCTGAATCCGAACGAGGAGGGCATTGGTGAAATTGCGGCGCGCAGCAAAACGGTCATGTCGCATTATCTGGACGATGCGGAGTTGACCCTGGAGACGATCGTCGATGGCTGGCTGCTGACGGGCGATCTGGGGCGATTCGACAAGAGCGGGCATCTGCAACTTTCCGGGCGAAAGAAAAACATGATCGTCACCGAAGGAGGGAAGAATATTTATCCCGAGGATATTGAGACAGTCTTCGACGGGCTGCCGCTGAAAGAATATTGTGTTTTCGCGGCAAATTATGTGTGGCCGCAAAAAGAATTGGGGAGGGAGATGCTGGTGATGGTTTTACGTCTGGAGCAGACTCAGCGTTTCGACAGCACGTTGCTGCAGAATATCGTGAATCTCAACCGGCGGCTTCCAGATTTCAAGCGCGTCGGCGGATATTTCATCTGGGAGAAAGATTTTCCCCGGACGGCGTCGATGAAAATCAAGCGGCAAGCGCTCGCGGAAGAGATTCGACAAACCGTGGAGCGGGGTGCGGTGGTGGGTCTGTGAGTGAACGGCAACCGTATCTGGCCATTGTGAATCCTGCGGCGGGAGGCGGGCGGAGCCGCAAATTGTTAGGTCCGGCATTGGATCGCTTGAGAGCGGGCGGAGTTGCGGTTGATATTATGGAGACGCGCGTCGCCGGCGACGCGACGCAGATTGCACGCGAGGCCTATGCGGCCGGGCGGCGGAAATTTATTGCCGTGGGCGGAGACGGCACGTCGTACGAACTGGTGAACGGGTTGTTCCCGGAGGCGAGCGCGGGCGAGCGGCCGACGCTCGGGTTCCTGCCGCTGGGAACGGGCAATTCTTTTCTGCGCGATTTCAGCGATCAAGGAGTGGAACATGCGATTGAATCGCTGATCCAGCAACGCGCGCAGCCTTGCGATGTTTTGCGATTGCGCCACCGGGGAGGCGTGATCCACTACATCAATCTTTTGAGTGTGGGATTTCCCGCCGATGTTGCTACTCTCCGGGCGCGACGTTTTAGCGGGCACGGAGAATTCGGCTATGTGGTATCGATCTTCCTGGGTCTGGCTCGCTTGCAGAGACGGCCCTTTGCCGTGCGACTGGAGGGCGAAAGCGCGTTTGACCGGCGCCGCTGCTTGTTTCTTACGTTCAACAACAGCAAATATACCGGCGGAACGATGATGATCGCGCCCAAGGCCGAAGTAAATAGCGGCATGATCGAACACGTTCGCTGGGGGCCGATCGGGCGCCTGGGCTTGATGCGAAACTTGCCGAAACTTTACGATGGCACTCACATTGAGCATCCTATGGCAGAGAGATCGGCGGTCCGAAGGGTGGAGTTCGATTTGAGCGAACCGGTGGATGTCATGGTCGATGGGGAAGTGCTGACGCTGCATTGCGAAGAATTGGATGTACTGCCAGCGGCGTTGAGCGTTGTGGCTTGAGCAGTGATAAAACTGAATTGTGGGGAAGGAAAGCATGTCTGAGCAGCGACGAAAGCAGCAGCTGAAGCGAACGCCGTCCGAGGAAGCGAGTGGGATATCGCGGAAGATGCTGATCTGGGGAGGCATTGCGGTTTTATTTGTTCTGGCCTGGGCAGCGGGCTGGTATCACAAGAACCATCGCTACGACGGGTTTGCAAAGTGCCTGGCGTCGAAGCAGACGAAAATGTATGGCTTGTATTGGTGTCCGCATTGCGCCGAACAGAAAGAAATGTTTGGGAAGGCATTTCAGTACGTGCCCTATGTCGAATGTGCGATTAAAGGCTCGCGGGAACTGGCGCCGGAGTGCAAGGCGGCGGGCGTAAAGTTGTTTCCCAGTTGGCAGTTCGGATCGAACCAGCCGAAAGAAGGAGTGTTTCCCCTGGACGAACTTTCCGACAAGACTGGATGCGCCTTGCCGTGAGTGCAACCTCCCATCAATCGGACGTGTCTGATCCAACTTCCGCGAAGGGCGTTCGAGTCCTCTTTGTGGCGATCGCGGTTCTGGCTGTGGCGGGGATGGTGCTATCGGCGGTGTCATTGCAGCGTCACTATGCCAAGTCGGCGACGACGTTCTGCGATTTTGGGGAGAGATTTAATTGCGACATCGTGAATCGCAGCGAATATTCGAGCTTGATGGGAATTCCGGTAGCGGGGATTGGGGTCGTTGGCTACGGCGTGCTCTTCGCGCTGGCAACGCTCTACCGCTCGCGGCGGGAGACGCCGCTTCGCCTGCTGGTGGCGGCTTCGGCGGGCTTGGGGTTCGCGCTTTATTTGACATACGTCGAAGGCTACGTGCTGGATACGTGGTGCATCTTGTGTTTGAGTTCGCTGGCTGTGATCGGGATGATTACAGCCTTCGCGGTGGCCCTGAAGGCGCGGGCAGGAACATCCGAGTGAATCTACCAATCCTCTAATGGCAAGTGTGCAGAGAGTCGAGATGGAGCCTGCCGCCGTCAACGTAATTCGGGCCGGTGGCGCGACAGGGGATTTGCGCCTGCATGAATTTCGCAGCCGGGTTTTCACAAACACGCGCTTCCTGCGAGTGTGGCTGCCGGCAGGGTACGACGATCCTCAAAATGCAGGCCGGCGCTATCCAGTTTTCTATCTGAATGACGGTCAAAATCTTTTCGAGTCTTCGACCGCCTTTGGCGGCGTGGAATGGGGCGTGGACGAGACTGCCGACCGCATGATCCGCGAGGGGATTATCCCTCCCATGATTATCGTGGGGCTGGATAATACGGGGAGGGACCGGCTGCGCGAGTACATGCCGCATCGCTCGATGCATCCCATGATGATGCGGGTGAAGGGGCGGTACTATCCGGATTTTCTGATGAAGGAAGTGATGCCGTTTGTGGAGCGGGTTTACCGCGTGGCGACGGGTCCGGAGAATACGGGCTTAGGAGGATCTTCGCTGGGGGCGTTGATTGCCTTATACACGGCGATCGCGCGGCCGGGGGTGATTGGACGCTTGTTGCTGGAGAGTCCGTCGCTGTGGGCGTCGAACCGGCAGATCGTTAAGGATAGCCGTGGGGTGAAAATTTGGCCGGAGAGAATATTTCTGGCCGTGGGCACGGCCGAAGCGGGAAGCCCGGAACGCAGCCGGACTGCGGTGGACGACGTACGGGAGCTAGCGGCCATCATGCGGCGCGCAGTTTTGAGTGAAAGGCGGTTGCGTACGGTGATCACAGAGGGAGCCGTGCACAACGAGTCGGCATGGGGCGAGCGCTTTCCGGAAGCTCTGCAGTTCTTGTTTGGAGCGTAGATTTAGATTTACTCCCGAGCGAAATCTTGAAACTCGGCTGCAAAAGCCGAATTCAAGAATGTCCTTACCGCACCGCCGAAGGCGCTGTGCCACCCAAAATCAGGGACTTTGCTGCGATTTTCCAAATTCCATACAACACAGCAGCCATCACGGGGACGGTGAGTTGAAAGTGTGTCCAGCGCGCAAGGGGTCCCAGCAGTGGGAACGCGAAGGCGAGATACAAGAGAAATTTGAGGTACAGAGTGGCGGATTGATCTGGTTGGCCGACGATCCAATCAGAGAGCAGTAGGAATGCCGGCGCCAGTATCACGAGATCATAAACGGTGAGATGCGGCGCAAGAAGCACGGTCGAGATCAGCAACGCCGAGTAGCGCAGAGAGAGCGGCAGACGGCTGCGCCAGCAGGCGACGGTTAATCCAGAAACAACGATCGCGCTGATGATATACAACGCGAACGAAACTGAGGGCCAGGGGACGAGCATGGTCCAGAACGTGCGCAGGCAGTGGGTTTGGTAAGGCTTTGGTTCGAGCAGGGGCAGCAAGTGGGGCGCGTCGAGCAACACACGCACCCACTGGCGCAGCGGGACTAAACCATAGTAGAGCCACGCTACGATCAACTCCCCAAGCGCAGAAACCATCGCGCCCGCGATGACTTTCCAGCGCAATGTGACCAGGAAAACGATCGCAGCAGCCAGGCCTAGTTGCGGTTTGAAGATCAGACATCCTAGCGCTACGCCGGCGAGGAATTCACGATCGGATCTCAGAGCTAAGAAGGCGAGCGTGAAACAGGCGAGAGCAAGCGCGGATGTTTGTCCCCACGCGATGAGGTGCCAGAAAGCTGGGATGGCGAGAGCGAGAATCAGCACTGTCGTCTTGTGATGCTGCAAGTTGGGACAGGCACGCCACACGGCATAGCAGCAGAGTCCGTAAATGAGTGCGCTTAATGTGAGCCAGAGTACCAGCGCCGAGGGATAAGACAATCGGGCAAATGGCGCGAAGAATATGGAGAGTTGCGGAGGATACAGCGGCAGGTATCGAATGCCTGCGGCAGCGGGAACACGCTGTGCCGCCAGTTCCGGTTGCGCTTGCAGGCTGTAAAGATCAGCGCCGCGGTGAGCGAGTGCGAGCGATCCCAAAGTGTAGAAGTGAAGAAAGTCAGTTCCTTTCAGATTTCCGGCGCGATCGAACCAGCCGGGCGTCGCCATGTTCCACATGTAGACAGACCAGAGGCAGACCGCGAGGATCAGGCCATGCGCGCGAAGGCGTTTGGGGGTTATCAAGGTGTGAAAAGGAAAGCCCATAGAGTGACCTTATCGCAATGCTTACCGTGGGATCGTCATTGGGCGGATTCCGCGATCTGTCGACAATAAGTCCGCAGTCTACGCATCTGGATGAGGACACTGAACGCCGCGAATGGTAATGCAAGACTGGCGGAAAGCGGCGCTAACCAGACGTACAGTGGCCAGGATTGTTCCGTAGTGGTCGGCACTAGAGTAAGGATAAAAGCCAGAAGCCAGGGAAGAAATCCGCATGCGCAGAACATAACTACGGCGAAGCAAGTGAGAGTATTGGCGTGCCAAAGATCATCCCAATGGCGGATCAACAGGAAGACCACAGGAAGAAGCAAAACATGATTGAACGGACCAATAACAGTAGGGACAATCGACACCGTTAGTGTCAGAGCGAAACTCAATGAGATCGCGAAAGCGGCGCAATTTGCTGGCTGGCGTCGTGACTGCCACCAGAACGCCGCCGCCACGACGAATGTGAGCGTCGCTATCAGCCAATGTAGGGGCGACCGGACGAGCACTCCCAGCAGAGATCTTGCACCAGAATAATCGGCGTAGGAGCGCAGAGCATCGGGATAACGCCAAAGCCATCCAGGCAGCAAATATTCCGATCCGATGATAAGTGCGCCTAAGGTAGCTGCGAATCCGCCCAACAAAGAGCGGCGCTGCCGCCAATCTGACATCGCCCACAGAGCGAACCAGAGGACAGGAAGCGCGACAAGCTGCGGTTTAATAGTGGAGAGGGCGAGGAATAGTCCGGCCAAAAAGAGTTGCCCAGAAATGGCGCAGACGGCTGCGGCGGATATAAAGAAGGAAACCAGCAGACCCAGCTGCAAAATGCTGAGCCCCTGAATTCCTCCAATGCTGCCGAGAAACATTACCGACAGTGTTCCAAAGGCAGCCCACGACAGCGAAAGGCCGAAAAAACGCTGCCACAGGGCCGCACTACCAATCGTGACGGCGGCAAGCAGCCACCAGAAGGCGATGCGCACGGTATGGAAGTCCATATTGACGAATGGCGCAAGGAGAAATACGACGTAGAGGGGATACGCGAAACGCTCTTGGTCGCGCGGTTCGCCGGGCCGCGAAGCATCTAAGAGCCTGCCATAAAATGCAATTTGGAGTTCGCGCGACACGTCTGCTCCGTATGGGTCGCGGTGGTACAGAAGCAGTTCCCGGGCCCCATACCACCGGGGATAGAGGTCCGTCAGAGCCTTGGGCCTCAGCGTATTGGATTCCGGCGCGGACACGGGAACGTCACGAGTAAGACGGTTCCAGTAGGTCCACATTGCAGCCGCACAGAGCAACGAAAACAGCAAGAGCGCCAGCTGATTTAAGGTCACTCGCTTGGTGAGCATGAATCCCGAGAAGACGTTCAACCTTCCTTTGCGCAGACCATCGCGGCCAGTCATTTTGGATAAGGCATCAGTAGCGGCGAGTTGTCGTCGGGCCTCAGAAGCCAAACCGTTCGATCGCCGAAATATCGAAGTAGTTCCTGGTTGCTGCTTGTACCCATGTCTCGCGCCCACACTATTTTGGAACGATCGATGTCCGCGCGGTTCCAAACCCATTCCGAATCGACGTTGTGATGCGGCCCGTAACCTACAAGAACGAGTCGCTTGCCCGGCAGGCGATCTAACTCGCGCATGATCTCGGCGCGCGCCAAATTACCGCGCGGCCATGCGGGTTCGATCTGGACATGAACGGCCGCGGCTGTTACTCGAAGAAGAATCATAGCGCATGCCAGCGCGGGAATCGCGCGAACCAAGGCCGGGCTGATCACGCGAGCCTTAAGGCGCGAATGCCAGAGGTGACGCATGCATTGAACCAGAAGAATGTAGAGAGCGCCGGTCGCAGGCGAAAAATAATGGGGGAGACTCCAGGTTTGCACCGCGAACCCTGCGACCATAGCCGTGCAGATGGCGACCGGAAGGCGCATCTTCCTCTGGCGCACAACCCACGGCAGCGCCAGCAGCGGCAGTGTCAGCAGCGGCCCCAGATAAAATTGCCACCATGATCCCGCTTTCTGCGCCGCGCGCCCTAGGTAACCCACGACGGTGAAATTTTTCTCAAACTCGCCCAACTCCCAGCGATAAAAGTCGCGCATGACCTCATGGTGATAAACCGGCTCTGACCGTGGTGTTTGCCAGAGAAAATACGGTGCGGTGGCGTAAGTCGCACGGTTGACTTGATACGCCATTCGGAAGGGATCGCCTGTGACGCGAAAGTAATAATAGCCGGTCGCCAGCGCGCCGACTCCGAGAACTATCAACAGTGGTAGCACAACCCGCGTGAGTGAAACCTTCAACGGCGGACGTAACTTACCCGCAAGCCACCAAAGCATCGCCGCAGCCACGGGCAGGCTGAAGACAAAACCTTCGTAGGGGCGGCTGTTTGCCAAAATCACCAGACCCAATCCCATTAGCAAAGCGTCGCGTGCGCGAATGCGTTTGCGCAAACGGGGCCATGCTCCCAGCACCAGCGCACCTCCCAACGCTGCCACCGAAGCGCACCAGTAGGTATTCATCCAGTAACTCAGGATGCCGAGCCGCAACACGGCCAATGCCGCGCCCAGCAAGGCCCACGGAGGAGGAACCCAGCCTTGCAGCATCCAGTATAATGCCGAGCACATCAGAGCGGTCACCAACACTTGGCCGATCCACGGATTTCCCAGCACTTGCCCGGCGGCAAGCACCAGCCCCTGCGCGGGCGGATACATTGACATGTAGGTGGGTCTTTGAATGATGTGGAAACTTTCAAAATGGATCCACATGGGATGCGTAGGATTGGTGAGCCTGCCGTGGGCGAACGTGTCGGCCGCGAGCAGGTAGCTGAACTCGTCATTGAAGCGCGGCTGAGGAACGCCCAGGATCGGGATAAGGCCCGCACGAATTGCGATCACGCTGAGACCCACGAGGAGTCCGCACAGGCGCTTACGTCTTGCCAATCTCGCGAACCGACGTTCGAGCGAGTGGAAGGCCGCAGGTTGATCGGAGCGGGACGCATCTCGAGGCTGCAACAAGATGAGCGTACAAGCGGCGATCAGCAGCAGGGCTTCTATCAGCGCCAGCAGGTGCGGAGCGAGCCGCGGATATAGATTCTGCATCGTGACCGGGCCGGGGATCGAGCCGGCGAGCATTCTATAAAGCCTGTCGCCGCGTAAGAGACAATTTTATTTGTCGGCGGCTTTTTCGAACAATCCGTCGACGATGTGAATCATTTCGTCGTCCACTACACGATTCTTCGAGATGGCCTCCAGCAGCGGGATGGAGACGATTTTGTTCGCGCGCAGGGCGGCCATGCATCCGAATTCGCCGCGATGCACCATGTCGATTGCGCCCAGGCCATAACGCGTGGCTAGAACCCGATCGAAGGCGCTGGGCGATCCACCGCGCTGGATGTGTCCGAGAACCACAGCGCGAGTCTCGAAGCCCGTACGCTTTTCAATCTCGCGAGCGAGAATGTTGGCGATGCCGCCAAGCTTGACGTGACCAAACTCGTCCTTGCCCATGTCTTGCTGGACGGGCGCCCCCTGGCTTGATTCGGGAGAGGAAAATTTTGCTCCCTCGGCGACTACGACGATGGAAAAATAACGGCCGCGGGCGTGGCGCTGCCGGATGGAATCCGCAACCTCATCGACGTCAAACGGCCGCTCCGGGATGAGGATCACATCGGCGCCGCCGGCGATGCCGCTGTAAAGAGCGATCCATCCCGCGTCGCGGCCCATCACCTCGACCACCATCACGCGGTTATGAGCTTCCGCGGTGGTATGAACGCGGTCGAGGGCCTCGCAGACAATATTGCAAGCGGTATCGAATCCGAAAGTGTAGTCGGTGCCGCCCAGATCGTTATCAATGGTTTTGGGAACGCCTACAACTTTAGCGCCGCTTTCGTGAAGTTTTTGCGCGACCGAGAGCGTGTCATCGCCCCCGATAGCTACCAGAGCCTCAATTTTGTGCTTTGCCAGCGCGGCCAGGCAACGCGCAATGCCGTCAGGACGTTTTGAGGGATTGGTGCGAGAAGTGCGCAGGATGGTGCCGCCGCGCGGCAAAATGCCTCCGACAGCTTCAAGATCCAGAGGCGTGGTGTTGTCCTCAACCAGGCCGCGCCAGCCTTCGAGAAACCCGACGAATTGGTCGCCATAGGTGAAGATGCCCTTGCGCACAACTGCGCGAATCACAGCATTCAATCCGGGGCAATCGCCTCCACCTGTCAACATGCCGATCTTCATGTCCGCTCCCTATAAATATGAATAGCGATGAAACAATTCCTCGGATGCACTTCGGGCCGGACTGCTTCCGCCACAGCCTTGAGCACCACGATTCCGCACACGCCGGGAAGGGATAGATTATCACTAAAGCGAGATTATGCAGGCGACCAAGCTAGCAGGCAGGGGGCGGTTTTGAAATCGCAGAATTACAGAGCGGTTTTAAGGTCAAAGGCTAGGCTGTGGAAACAACTGCATTCCGCCACGGGACACCGAACCTCGCCTCCCTTTGAAAAATCATTCATATCGTAGGCGACCACGATGTGGGGATTGAACGGGTGCCCGCATTGCCTACAATTGCCGTTGGCATCGTCTAAGCTGGTTTTTTCTTGTTCGCCCATGCCGCGACCTCTGATGCTTTTCTACCTAATGATGCCACCAATTCCGTAACGCTCCAAACGTGATTTGATAGACGCGCGATTGTGACGCGTCCAACTTCACGCGTGTCGAGCGATAAGCGCAAGGGCTTCTTGTGGAACTAGTTTTCCAGGCTGTGGAGTCGCAAAATTATATCGGTAAGGGCCTTGAGCAGAGCGCGAAATCGCCGCTCAGTTTGCCTGATACACCGTTTTGCCCGCCACCATCGTCCAGATCACCTTGGTGTCCCGCATCTCCTCGGGAGAAACCGTCAGAACGTCGCGGTCGAGCAAAACGAGATCGGCACGTTTGCCCGGGGCAATGCTTCCGATGGACTCCAAATTCATGGCTCGCGCCGAATTGCGTGTGTAGGCATAAAGCATCGCTTCCCGCGGCATTGCCTGCGATGGGTCGAGTACGCCTTCTGGCCCTTTGCGTGTTTCCGCCTGATAAATCGCCATGAATACATTGGCGGTTGAAACCGGCCAGTCGCTCGCGCCAGAAACGATCCCGCCATTGTCGAGGATAGAGCGTGCGGGATATTGCCACTTGTAGATCGCAGGATCCAGATAGGGCTTTAGAATTTCAATCGTATCCTTACTTGCCTCCGCCCAATAAAGCTGCAGCGCGCTCACCACTCCGAGTTCCTGAAAGCGCACAAAATCCTCGGGCGTCACGAACTGTTCATGAGTAAGCGTATGCGGCAAGCCGGAGTTTCCATTCGCTTTGCGGGCGGCGGCAATTCCATTCAGCGCTTCGGTCACCGCGCCGTCGCCGATGGCATGGACGTGAATGATTAATCCCTGCTTGTCCGCGGCCACGCAGAGTTGGGCAAATTTCTTCGGATCGAACAGGAGATCGCCGTTGCGTCCCGTATTTTTGTACGGCTTGCTCAGGTGCGCCGTCTGCGAGGGAAACTCCGCCACGCCGTCGGCAAAGACTTTGATACCGGTGACGTGCAGATTCGGAACGCCCTTGTAAGTCTCGCGCGTCTTCTGCACCCCGGCGAGTTCCGCCTCGGGATCCTTCGCAAACACTTGCGGGAAAGCAACCACCTGCGAAACCAGTTCGCCGTGGTCCGCCAAAAATTTGTAACCCTTCAACACATACGGGAAGGCCAATGGATCAAGCCAGGCCGTAATGCCAAGGCTGTAGTTGTACTGCACAGCGGCGCGCGCTGCCGCCAGCAACTTGTCATCAGTTGGAGGAGGAAGCAGCGCTTCGACTTTTTCCGTGCCAGCGTCGACAAGGAAGCCATTCGGTTGCATGTCCTTGTCTACTCCATAGTAGCTTCGTTCTCCGGCAGATAGTTTCTTCACATAATCAGCCGTGATGCCCGCACGCTGCAACAATGCTCGGTTCGCCCAGGCTGTGTGGCCGTCCATCCCGCGCAGGAGAACGCTTTGTTTCTCGTAAGGCCCGGCGCTGAACCGCGCATTGAGGACGTCGGTATGCGACCAGAACTCCAGCGGCATGCCCAGGATCTCAAGCACATCGCCGTGCATGCCCCGGCCCGTCTTTTTCGCGTCGTCGACAAAGGGAGGAAGTTCATCGAGAGCGTGTACTTTCTCGCTGGCATCGGCTGAAATCAACCCGAGTCCGCCGTCGATCGAATGGCTGTGCGAATCGATGAATCCGGGGAAAAGGCTCTTGCCCTGCAGGTCAATACGCTCAACCCTAGCCGAGGTCGCCTTTAAGACCTCAGGAAGATTGCCCACGGCAAGAATCTTGTCGCCCCGAATCGCGACTGCTTCGGCATAAGGGTTCTGCGGGTCGCCGGTGAAAATCTTGGCATTAAATAAAATTCGTTCGCCGGAGTCCTGCGCCCACAGCGGAGAGCCAGCCTGCAGAAAAAAGAATACTGTAACGACCAGAACTGCCAAGCAGCGTTGGAAGAATCGTCTCACTGGAGAACCTTTCCCAAGTCACCAAAAAGATTCAACCGCACCGGCAGACCACTATACACAAATTGCCGCGTTGGATACTTATCAGCTCGTAGGCTCTCTAACGCTTCAACCCGATGGCCGCTGCTTCCAACTGATCGTGAACGTCCTGGGCGCGGCGGATCGCGGCCTGCACGTTGTCGCAGATATTCTCCGCACCCACCACCTCTTCGAACTCCGCCTGATGAATGAGGCTCGCGGGTTGTTCCCGCGCGCCGCACAGGATCAATACTCGATTAGTGGCCTGAAGAGCTCGCGCCACTTCCTCAATCGCGAATAGTCCGGTGGCATCCAGGGCGGTCATGTTGCGCAGGCGCAGAATAACCACAGGCGGAAGCGTGTGCAGGTTTTCGGTCACGGCGGCGATTTTGTCAGTGGCGCCGAAGAGAAATGGGCCGTGAATGCGGAAAATGGTGGCGTAGTAAGGGATGTCCTTGTCTTGCAGGATATGCATGCGGCCGTCTTCGACGTATTCGTCGGTGACCTGAGAAACCGTTGTGGTGGCGGCAACGCGGCCAATAAAAAGAAGAGCGGCGAGGATCATGCCCGCCTCCACAGCTACGGTGAGGTCGGCGAAAACGGTGAGCGCCAGAGTGACGAGCCAGACGCTGATGTCAGTCTTCGTGAGTTTCAGAAGTTGGGGAATCTCACGCCACTCGCCCATGTTGTAAGCGACCACCATTAATATTCCAGCGAGCAAGGCCAGCGGAACGTGGCTGACCCAGCGTGCTGCAAAGAGCAGGATGCAGAGCAGGGTGAGTGCATGAATCATGCCCGCAACCGGAGACTGGGCGCCGGAGCGGATATTCGTTGCGGTGCGGGCGATAGCGCCGGTGGCTGGAAGTCCGCCAAACATGGGCGAAACTATGTTGGCCACACCTTGCCCGAAAAGTTCGACATTCGGATTGTGATGGTCATTGCTCATGCGGTCGGAGACCACGGCCGACATGAGCGACTCGATCGCGCCCAGCATAGCGACGGTGAGCGCCGGGCCAAGCAATCCGAGGATGAGGTCCGCGCGAAAGCGCGGAACTACGAAGTGAGGCAATCCCGCAGGGATTCCGCCGAATCGTGAGCCGATGGTTTCCACCGGGAGCTTGAACAAGACCACGGCTAAAGTCCCGAGCAAGAAGGCGACGATGGCGCCCGGGATGCGATTGGAAAGGGCACGGCACAAAATCATCACCGCGACCGTGCCCGCGGCTAGTGCGGTCGCGGTGTAGGAGAAGGTGTGGAAGTTAGCGGCCAGGGCCTCCATGCGGTACCAGAAGACGCCCGGAACTTTGGCGAGTTGCAGGCCGAAGAAATCCTTCACTTGAGTGCTGGCGATAAGAATGGCGATGCCGTTGGTAAAGCCTATGACGACGGGCCGCGGAATGAACTTGACCGCTGTGCCCATGCCGGCAATGCCCATGATCATCAGCAGAACCCCGGCCATCACAGTACACATGAAGAGTCCATCGACTCCATGAAGCGCAACGATTCCTGAGATGACCACGACGAAAGCGCCGGTCGGCCCGCCAATTTGAGTCTTGGATCCGCCCAGGGCGGAGATCAGAAAGCCGGTTACGATGGCACAGTAAATCCCGGCCTGCGGCGTGAGTCCGGAAGCGATGGCGAAGGCCATGGCCAGAGGCAATGCGACCAGGCCAACGGTGATCCCGGCAATCAGATCGTGAAGAAATTTGTTGGCGCTGTAGTCGCGCAAACAAAGAATGGACTTCGGGAGCCAACGGTCTTCGAAGAAAACACGCGCCATTATCCTATTATGAGGCGCAGCCTGCGGCGAAGAAACAAAATTGCGAACACAGGAACATTCTAAAGAACATGACCGCGTGAAGCCGGGTCTGCTCACCCGAACGTGCGTATTGCGTCGCGGCCCAGCTTTCGGCACAATGCTCAACTGGACTGGAGCATGACGAACACCCTGAAAATTCTCGGTTGGGCGACCGCTGCGGCGCTGGGCGCGGTAGCGGTGGGGGCGATTGCGCTGCATCGCGGCGAACCGGTCAACGCACTGTGGCTGGTGGTTGCGGCAATCTGCTGCTATGCGCTTGGTTATCGCTTCTATAGCAAGTTTATTGCGACGAAAATTCTCGCGCTGGATGGTCTGCGGGCCACGCCCGCGGAGCGGTTGGAGAATGGCCGCGACTTTCTGGTCACCAACAAGTGGGTTGTGTTTGGACATCACTTCGCGGCCATTGCGGGTCCGGGGCCGCTGGTGGGGCCGGTGCTCGCGGCGCAGTTTGGCTATTTGCCGGGAACCATGTGGGTGCTGGCCGGCGCGGTGTTTGCGGGCTGCGTGCAGGATTTCGTGATCCTGCTGTTCTCGGTGCGGCGCGACGGAAAATCACTCACCGAGATGGCAAAAGACGAGATAGGGCGCGTCGGAGGGTTCGTCGCCTACGTAGCGGTGATCGCGATTCTGATTATTTTGCTGGGCGTCGCGGCGCTGATTGTGGTGAACGCGTTGAAGGCAAGTCCGTGGGGAACGTTTACGATTGCGATGACGATGCCGATCGCGTTATTGATGGGCGTTTATTTGCGGCGGATTCGTCCCGGGAAAGTGCTAGAAGTTTCCGCACTGGGATTCGTTTTGGTGCTGGCGGCGATTTGGGGCGGGCAATACGTATCGCAGAATGAAGCGATGGCAAAGCTGTTCACGTTCAGCGCGCCTACACTGGCGATTCTGATCATGGTCTACGGCTTTGCGGCGTCGGCTCTGCCAGTTTGGCTGCTGCTGGCGCCGCGCGACTATCTCAGCACATTCGTGAAACTGGGAACGATCGCGCTGCTGGCTGTGGGAATCGTGCTGCTGCATCCCACTCTGCACATGCCGGCGCTGACGCGGTTTGTCGACGGAACCGGCCCAGTGTTTGCCGGAAAGATATTTCCCTTTGCCTTCATCACGATCGCGTGCGGGGCGATCAGCGGATTCCACGCGCTCATCTCCAGCGGAACCACTCCCAAAATGATTGCGCGCGAGACCGAGACGCGCATGGTCGGTTACGGCGCGATGATGGCGGAATCTGCGGTCGCGATTATGGCGATCATCGCCGCGTGCGTGCTGCAGCCGGGCGTGTATTTCGCGATCAACAGTCCCGCGGGAATTGTCGGGACCGCGCCCGCAACCGCAGCCGCCTCCATTTCCAGTTGGGGCTTTCCCGTGACGGCGGCAGACATGCAAGCGCTGGCCCATGCGGTTGGCGAGCAGACGCTTTACAACCGGACGGGAGGTGCGCCTGCGTTTGCGGTAGGCATGGCGCATATCTTCTCGCATAGTCTGGGCGGAGAGCGACTGATGGCGCTCTGGTACCACTTCGCAATCATGTTCGAGGCGCTGTTCATATTGACGATTCTCGATGCGGGCACGCGGGTGGCGCGCTTCATGGTGCAGGACGCGCTGGGGCATGTGTATAAGCCTTTGGGACGGACGAGTTGGTACCCGTCGATCCTCGCGACCAGTGCGTTGATCGTTGGCGCCTGGGGATATTTTCTGTGGCAGGGCGTGAAAGATCCGCTGGGCGGAATCAATTCTTTGTGGCCGCTGTTTGGCATTTCCAATCAACTGCTGGCCACGGTGGCGTTATGTGTAGCCACGACGATCATCATCAAAATGCATCGGGCGAAATATGCAGCCGTGACGCTGTTGCCGCTCGCCTGGCTGGTTGCGGTGACGTTCACCGCGTCGTGGCACAAAATGTTCGATGCGAATCCGCGAGTTGGATTTCTGGCGCAGGCGCGAGTATTGGCTGCCGGGCCAGGTCCGATGACGACCGCAACGGAGCGAGTGATCTTCAACAATCGGCTCGATGCAGCCGTAAACGGAGTGCTGATTGTGATGGTGACTCTAGTACTAGTGGAGTCTTTACGCCAGTGGATTGGGATTCTAAGTGGCGCAAAGGAAACGCGGGTGAAAGAATCGCCGTTTGTGAGGACGCGGTTTGTGGAGGAGCAAGGATGAATACATTGATAGACGCGTGGCGAACTCTTGCGGCGACGCTACGAGAGATCTTTGACGAAGCGGCTTATGCGCGGTTTCTGAATCGCGCAGGTATGAGTGCGTCTGGCGAATCGTACGCGGCCTTTCGGCGGGAGTTCGAAGAAGCTAAACTACGACGCCCGAAGTGCTGTTGAGATATGCCCACCGCGTAAGAGTGCCAAAAACATTCATCTTGACGGGGCCCCAAACCGGCAACATACTGTCAACGCTGTCCGGGGCGGGGAAGCCTACGGCTCCGAGGGGTAATTATGAAATCCGCAAGCGGTTTCTTGACCTCATTTTCTCTGATGTTAATGCTAACTCCGCTGGCAGCCAGCCAGACTTATACCGTCACCGACCTCGGATCGCTGGATGCCGGAGGCGTGGTCGACGTCAGCTACGCGAATGGGATTAACCGTTTCGGACATGTCGTTGGATCTTCCTATACGGCACTCAGCCTGCATGCCTATCTCTGGACCAAGCCGCAAGGAATGCAGGATTTGGGGACATTGGGCGGAAGCACGAGCATCGCCTATGCCATCAACGGTTCGGGCACAGTGGTCGGCCAGGCCGATTTGGCGAATGGAGACCAGCACGCTTTTTCTTGGACTCAGTCCGGCGGCATGCAGGATTTGGGCACGCTTGGCGGCCACGAGAGCGCGGCTTTCGGAATCAATGATGCAGGCCAGATAGTGGGCGAGTCGTATCCTGCTAATGGGGTCGCCCCACATGCGTTTTTGTGGAGCAAGGAACATGGCATGCAGGATCTGGGAACGCTGGGCGGGAATACCAGCGAGGCCCGCGCGATCAACAATGTCGGGCAAGTGGTGGGGGATTCCGCGATCACAGGAGGCGTCAACACCCACGCATTTTTCTGGAGCCAGAGTAGTGGTATGGTCGATCTGGGCACAATGAAAAGCTATGACCCCAGTTACGCCTATGGCGTCAACGACATTGGCCGGGTGGTGGGTTACTCGGGCGTAACCCAGCTTTTTACCTATACCTACGGTTTCTTGTGGACGCAAAACAAGGGCCTGAAGCCTCTGGGCTTTCTCGAAGGCGGCATTCAAAGTTTTGCTTTCGGAATCAACTTCTTTGGCGAAGTTGCAGGATCATTTAACGACTCTCAGGGCTTTTCCTATGCTTTTTCGTGGACCGAGTCCGGCGGTATGCAAGATTTGAATAAGCAGATTCCGGCGAATTCGGGCTGGATTCTGAGTCAGGCATCCGCGATCAACGTTGGCGGGCAGATTGTGGGGTCCGGACCTGTGCTGATCAATGGCAATTACACGAACCACGCTTTCCTGTTGACGCCGCAGTAGTTGTGCGTCCTGTGCCCCGTTTGGGAACCTCACCTGACACGCCCTTCCCGGACGAATCCAATTTGTACTGTGACCTGCTAGGAACTGCGCGGGTTCCGCGATAGACTGCACTCAACATGCGAGTACTGGGCATTGATTGCGGAGGGGCGTACACCGGGTACGGCGTAGTAGAGATGGATTCCGGAGGGCAGTTAGTGTGCCTTACGTGCGGGGCGATCAAACTTTCGCCGCGAGAGCCGCTGGCGCGCAGGTTGTCCCGAATTTATGACGGGCTCGGAGCGCTCATTGTGGAGCATCATCCGGACGAAGTGGCGATTGAAGGGATCTTCTACGCGCTGAATGTGAAGTCGGCGTTGCAGTTGGGGCAGGTGCGGGGAGTAGCGATGCTGGCGGCGGCTGCGGCGGGGTTGGAAGTGGCGGAATATTCGCCGTTGACCATCAAGTCGTCAGTGGTGGGATATGGCCGGGCGGAGAAGCAGCAGGTGCAACACATGGTGACGCAGCTGCTCAGTCTGGCGGAGCCGCCGGAGCCGATGGACGCCTCCGACGCGCTGGCGATCGCAATCTGCCATTTGCATACGGCCGGAACGCTGGAAAGGCAGAGGGCGGCGGCGCGCTGATGAATCGAGCTTCTGTGATCCGGGCGTTCCTGCTTCGGGCACTCCTAAGTCGAAGGGCGACCTGGCACATACCTGGGGCTGCACTGTTGGCAGTGGCCGGGATGTCTGGGCTGCTGCTGTCGCAAACGCGAGCGATCAGCGCTGCGGGCTCGAGTGCGGTGATTACGTTTACGCTGGACTTCCCGGAGTCGGATCCCTCGCACTACTCGATCGCAGTGGACGCTACCGGTCACGCGATCTATGAGTGTACGGCCAAGGTTCAGGATTCCGATGATCAGGCGTACCACACGGATTTTCAGGTGTCGCAGGCAACTCGGGAGCGCATTTTTGAGTTGGCAAAACAGGCAAAGTATTTTGCGGGAAAGATTGACTCCGGCAATCGCAAGCTGGCTTTTATGGGTGAAAAAATCCTGAGCTATCAGGATCCGCAGCGATCCTTTACCGCGAGCTACAACTACTCCAGTCTGGAGCCGGTGCGCCAGTTGACCACGCTCTTTCAAAATATCGCGGGCACGCTCGATTACGGACGGAGGCTCGCTTATTACCATCAATATCAAAAGCTCGCTCTGGACGACGAGTTGAAGCGCATGGAGAAGCAGGCGGCCAACAATGAACTCGGCGAGATTCAGGCGGTAGCGGCGGTTTTGCAGGGGATTGTGGACGACACCTCAGTGATCAATGGCGTACGGGCGCGAGCCAAGGAACTGATCGAGATGGGCAAGAGCGCGCCGGAGAGCCATCAGCGCTAACTTAAGGAGGTCAGGACCGTAGGTTGAAGATCACGGCTGGTTTTCTGGGCGATTACTTCCGGATAGCCGACTAATCGGGAGTAGTTGGCAAAAGACGAGTCACCTTTCTTCAGAGCAACAATTGAATCTTGTCAAACTGCTGAGCCCAACCGATCTTTGTCAGGGCGTACACGATGAGCGGAATGCCTACTTCTGCAACAGTGACTCTGGCCTTCCCCTCGGATTCACTGAATTCAACGATAACGGTGATCTCGTTAGGCCACTGCCCGGGAACCGATACTTGCGAGCCAGGAATTATTATCCCGTTCTCGTTACAGAAAGACAGCGTTGACACAATTTTCTTGTTTGCGACGACTTCCTTGTAGGTTCCGGTGTTCCAAAACATCCTTCCTTGCGCAGATTTCATCGCCCAAAGATAGCTGCCACCCTCTCGCAGGTCGTTCCGGACGACGAGTGCGGTGTAGCCCTTCGGCCCCCACCACTTCTGAATAGAGTCCGAATCGGTCCAAACCCTCCATACATCCGCTTCAGAGGCGTTGAAGGTACGTTCCGTGCAGACGGTCGTGTGGAACTTCCATGCACCGAGCACCAACAGGGCCAACATCAAAGTGATAGCGCCCGATATTTTGTAAATCAAGCTGAACCTCCCGGTATTCGACATTCCCGCCTTAGCTGGTAAGGACTAGAGCATTCCTTCCAGGCGAACGTAGCTCGCTTCCATTCCATGTTCCATGCCCGTTACAAGCATCGCCGCGCGCGTCTTACTATCGGGCAGCGTCATTCGCATGGTCATCAGGGTTCCTTCGCCGTCGGCTTCAAATCGCGTTTCAATATGGTTGTCTGGCGTGGGATCCGGCAGATGCATGCGCTCGACATGTACGATCCTGTGATAAGGCTCCAACTCCAGGTATTCGCCAGTAATGTGAAATCCACCGCCTTTGCCGTTGGTCCATTCGTAACGGAACTTGCCGCCCGGCTTCGTCTCGGTGATGCAGACCGGCATCGTCCAACCCTCCGGACCGAGCAACCATTTCTGGATTAATTTCGGTTCGGTATGGGCGTGGTACACGGCCTCCGGTGGCGCGGCGAAGCGCCTGGTCACAACTACTTGCGTGTCTCCTTCGGTCTTCAGCGTCATCTTGCTCATCGTTTTTTCCCTTTCTTGTGTTTTTCCATCCCCGCCAGAACTTCGTCCAGTCGGTCGTAGTTTGACTCCAGGGCTTTTCGCAGCATGGCGAGCCATTGGTCCATCGCTTCAATACCCGCTTTTGCGAGCCGACGAGGGCGCTTCGTACCCTCGACTCGGCGAACGATTAGTCCCGCATCTTCGAGCACCTTCAGGTGCTGGGAGATTGCGGGCTGCGTCATCTCGAACGGCTCTGCCAATTCATTGACGGTGGCCTCCCCCTTGGCAAGGCGCGCAAGAATAGCGCGACGCGTCGGGTCGGCCAATGCAGAGAATGCAGCATCGAGCTCATACATAATCAATACCTTATATAAGTACATAATTATAGTCAAGCAGAAGTTTTTCTCATCCACGGAAAATCATGGAAACGTGCGCTAACCTCCAGTTTTGAAAGGTCTAGTCCGACAGCCGATTTCGTTGTTCGCCATCGGAGATCAGGTGATGGTCGGCAGTTGTCGCTTGTCTAAAGGAAAACCTCATGAGCTGAGGATCGAAAGAGTTTGTTATGAGCGAGTGACAAGCAACCCTGAAGTAATCCCAAGGTTAAATTTGTCGACATTCCGCTCGGGAACCTGCTAAGGGAGATAACCACTCTAGCGTTGCGCTAGGAGACCAGGAACCTATCTCTTTTCAATTCCACCTCGACACTCTTCTTCAGCATGGAAGATCAAGGCTTCCGATTCTGCTGGATTTCCGGATAACGGAAACAATCGACGAGATGATCGTTCACCATTCCAACGGCCTGCATGTGGGCATACACGACCGTCGAACCAACGAAACTGAATCCGCGATGCTTGAGGTCCTTGCTGAACGCATCGGATTCGGGTGAAGTCGCGGGAATCTGTCGCATGATCTTCCACCGGTTAAGCTTTGGCTGGCCGTCAACGAAACGCCAGCAATAGGAGTCGAAGCCTCCAAACTCTTCCTGGATTTTGAGAAAAGCGCGTGCGTTGCGCACGGCGGCCTCAATCTTCATACGGTTGCGAATGATCTCAGGATTTAATACGAGCTTCTCGATTCGCCGAGCCGAATATCGCGCGACTTTCTCGGGATCGAACCCATCGAAAGCGCGCCGATAACCTTCCCGCTTCTTCAGTACAATCGTCCAGCTCAACCCGGCCTGCGCAGCTTCAAGCACGAGAAATTCAAAGTGCTTGCGGTCATCGTGGACGGGGACACCCCACTCGCGATCATGATATTGGAGCATAAGCGGATTATCGACATTAACCCACGAGCATCGTTCAATCGTTGCGGTTGCACTGCGCATAGTGACGGTCTTCCTTGAATTTTTACTTGACCACAGGACGTTTCACGCAAAGCGCCGGAACTGACTCAGCTAGCGCGTTGCACTTTGTACCGATATTTGTTGATTTTGAAACGCTTGATCTTAGAATCGAGCGTTCGCGCGGGCAGCCCTAGTTTCGTGGCTGCGCCCGACGGGCCCGAGATCTGCCCATAACACTCCGCGAGTGCGGCTTCAATCATTTCCTTCTCCTGCCGCGCGAGGACACCATTAAGCGTACTCCGTCGGCTACGGGCAACCGGGAGTTCGAGGCGAAGCCAGGTCTCGTCCACCGAAAAGGGGTCGCCCTCGCACAGAATGACGGCGCGCTCAATTACGTTTTGTAGTTCACGAATGTTCCCGGGCCAATCGTATGCCTGTAATAATCTAAGACTTTTTTTATCGATCGTTCCGAATTTCTTCCCAGCTTTCTTGCCAAAGCGGTCGATGAAATACTCAACCAGCAAGGGAATGTCGGCTGCGCGTTCGCGCAACGGCGGTACATCGATAGGGACTACATTCAGTCGATATAGAAGGTCTTCACGGAATTTGCCTTCGGCTACGAGCGCGTTCAGATCACGATGTGTAGCCGCGACCACTCTAACGTCGATGGGTATTGGCTTATTGCTGCCGACGCGCTCAATTTCACGTTCTTGCAGCACTCGCAACAACGCGACTTGAATCTCGGGAGGCACGTCGCCCACTTCGTCCAGAAAAATTGTCCCCCCATTCGCCGCTTCAAAACGCCCGAGGCGCCTTTGTGTTGCGCCGGTGAAGGCGCCCTTCTCGTGACCGAAAAGTTCGGAAGCAATCAGCGATTGTGGGATGGCAGCGCAATTCACCCCGATGAATGCCCGATCCGCGCGATTGGATCGCTTGTGGATGCTGCGAGCTATCAGCTCCTTTCCTGTACCAGTTTCGCCGAGGATTAAGACCGTCGAATCGGAAGAAGCCAGCTTAGCGATCTTGCGTAACACTTTGCGTAGCGCTTCCGAAGAGCCGACGATGTCCTCAAACATCGAGTCACGATCGATTTGCTCTCGCAACGCCAAATTTTCGTTTCGTGTCCTCTCCTCGGCTCGGACGCGGTCATCAATGTCGGTTCCCGTCGCATACCATCGAGTCACTTGGCCTTCATCATTTCGGAACGGGTTGTAACGAATAAGAAACCAACGATATTGGCCGTCTTTTCGACGAGCCCGCTGTTCAATTTCGAATGGAATCCCCCGACCGAGAGCAGCGTTGCGCTCCTCGCGTAATCTCTCCAGGTCGTCGGGGTGGAAGATTCGTTTCCGAAAGTCCGGAGCAATCACATCTTCCGCGGCCAGACCGGTGTAGTCGAGCGCCGCTTGGTTGGCGTAGGTGGGGGTACCCGAGGGATCCTGGACGACAATCGCCTGCGGTATTGAGTCGGTGATGCGACGAAGCTCGCGTTCATCTTCTCGCAGCTTCGCTTCTGTTTGCTTAAGGGTTTCGATGTCGGTGCATGCTCCGCACCATCTGACAATCCTGCCAGTCTCGTCTCGTAGTGGCTCAACCCTCATGAGAAACCAGCGAAAGACCCCGTCATGGCGACGAAGGCGCGCTTCCATTTCGCCGGCTTCACCGGTGACCAGGAGTCCTCCCCATTTCTCCGTCAATGGCGCTCGATCTTCGGGATGGATCGCAGTTTGCCAACCCCAACCGTGCGACTCTTCGGAAGACAGGCCGGTGTACTCGTGCCAGCGCTTGTTAAGGAACTCGTTCGAACCATCCGGCAGATTGCACCAAGCCAGCGTAGGGATCGTGTCGATCACCTGCCGAAGTTTTTTTTCCGAGTTCTTTAGTTCGTCCAGCGTTCTCTCGATCGCCTCTTGGGATTGCGGTCGTGTCGCAGAAGCCATCGGGCGATTATAAGCCCGCCCGGTCTTTTCCTGATCAAGAATGAATTCCTGAAAAATCAGGACGATGTGCCGGTCTAACTTCAACTGCAAGAGGCTTTTGCAAATGGTCTGAGACTTGCACTGCCGTCACTGTCTTCCGGAGCCGATAAGCAAATGACGCTGCGGATTGAACAGGTCAAAGGAGGGATTCGGCTCAGCGGCGAATTTCGAGTTGAGTACCTGGATCAAGTCAAAAGCGAAATCGAGAGCTGCGAGTCGCCAATCGTTTTGGATTTGGAAGAATTGGATCTTATCGATCTCGAAGGCGTTCGTTTTCTCAACGCGTGTGAGTCGGCGGGCGTGTCGATCCTGCACTGTCCGCCTTACATCGGGGAATGGATGCTGCAGGAGCGTGGTCGTCCGAAAGAGCATCCAGAGCCGTAACAGGGGAGACTCACTTCAATGAAGGCCAAATAGCCGTTCGGTTTGTGGGAAGCCAATGTGCGTCAAAGGAAAAGAAAAACGGAGAACAAAATGAAACCTAACTGGAGAAACGTCATGACGAAGCTTTATGCGGTTGCTGCACTTGCTTCTACGCTGATGGGTGCGACTCTGAACGCTGCCGCGGCGGGTCCTGCGCCGACTGGCATCAAAAACGTGGTTCTGGTGCATGGAGCGTTCGCCGATGGCTCCGGTTGGGACGCCGTCGCCAAGATCCTTGAGAAGGATGGCTACACGGTATCGGTTGCGCAGCCCCCCGAGACCTCGTACGCCGACGACCAAAAAAACACGAAAGCTGCAATCGACGCCATGGGTGGGCCGGTCGTCCTGGTCGGCCACAGCTACGGCGGGTCCATCATCAGCGAGGCCGGCAACGACCCAAACGTTGCAGCACTTGTCTACATCGCCGCATTTGCGCTTGATGAAGGTGAGAGCTGTGCGTCAATCGAAGCGGCCGTGCCGCAAGCCTCCAAGGCATTCAAGCCGGATAGCAATGGGAACTGGTGGATAGAACAGGAGCATTTCGCGGCTGACTTCGCAGCGGATATTCCCCCAGCCGAGTCCCACTACATGGCTCTATCGCAGGTGCCGATCTCCACCGACTCGTTTACCCACAAAGTCACGAGTCCCGCCTGGAAGAACAAGCCGACGTGGTACATGGTGGCCAGCTCAGATCGGTCGATCAATCCGATACAGGAGCGCATGATGGCCAAGCGCGCCAATGCGAAGACGGTCGAAGTGAATGCCAGCCATGTGGCCTACATGTCTCACCCAAAGGAAGCAGCCAAGCTCATCGAAGAGGCTGCTGCCTCAGCACACGCCAACCAGTAAATCCTCAACAAAAGTGCGGGCCTCCTCCGATCCTGCCGACATCGGCGGAGGCCCGGAGGAAAGTGCCGTCTCGGGAGAACACAGTGAAAGATCACATCACCATAGAAGGACATGACGGCACATTCGCCGCCTATATCGCAAGACCGAAGACCTCGCCGGCTCCCGCCGTGATCGTTCTGCAGGAGTTGTTCGGGGTGAACGCTGACATCCGCAAGCACTGCGACGAACTGGCGGAACAAGGTTACCTTGCGGTCGCGCCGGACCTGTTCTGGCGGCAGGAGCCGCGCGTCGACCTTAATGTTACCTCCGAGGCCGACTGGCAACACGGCCTGCGTCTCTACGGAGCTTATGACCGAGACGCGGGCGCCAAGGACGTCAAGGACACCATCGACACCGTACGCAACCTCCCTGAGTGCAACGGCAAGATTGCCGTCCTCGGCTATTGCCTCGGCGCGCTGATGGTCTTCCTGACAGCCGTGCGCTGCCACGGCGTGGACGCCGCGGTCGCTTATCACGGCGGCGATACTGAGAAATATCTGGGAGAGGTTGACGGGCTTAATGCGCCTCTGCTGATGCATCTGGCCGGAGAGGATGAGTTCATTTCCAAAGCTGCGCAAGCTGAGATCACGGCGGCACTTGCTAAGAAACCGAACGCGACAGTCTACAGCTATCCCGGTCAGAATCATGCCTTCTCTCGGCATAATGGCGCACACTACAATGCCGCCGCGGCAGCGCTCGCAAACGGACGGACAAGCGAATTTCTAAATCAACAACTGCGGTGACCTTCGGTCGCTTCAGCCATTAAAGGAGAAGAAGCAATGACAGCGAAATCAATGCAAACCAAACCCAGTATCGTGTTTTGCCACGGACTCTGGGCCGATGGCTCGTGCTTTAGCAAGTTAGTCGTTCCTCTTCAGGCCGAGGGGTATGAGTGTATTACAGCGCAGTACGGCCTCAACACAACGGCAGAGGACGTCGCCTTGGTGAAGGCAACGATCGGCCGGGTTAGCGGCCCCGTCATCCTGGTCGGCCACTCCTACGGCGGAACCGTCATCACCGGCGCCGGGACCGACAATCGTGTTGCCGGGCTGGTTTACATCTGCGCGCTCGCTCCGGACGCCGATGAGACATCTCAGACACAGCAGTCTAACTTCCCGAAGACGGACGTCTTCTCCCACATCGAAGTCGTGGATGGACGTATCTGGCTTCGCCCAGAAGGTACGAAGTATTTCTGCGGAGATCTTTCGGAGCAGGAACAGAAACTCGTTTGGGCGACTCAGGGCGTCCCCAAACCCGATTTGTTCGACGCGAGGGCCGGGGGAACCGCTTGGAAGTCGAAGCCAAGCTGGTACATCGTTGGCAAAAAAGACCACACCGTGCATCCCGATCTGGAGCGTTTTTTCGCCAAGCGCATGGGGGCAACCGCCTATGAGCTCGACAGCAGCCATGTGCCGATGCTCTCCCAACCGGAACGTGTCATCGACGTGATTCGCACCGCGGCGAAAGAGGTACAAGGAGCCACGATAGCAGCGTAAAGTCCCCAGGGGCTTTTCGCTGGGGCGCCATCAGCCTTAGTAACTGTTCAGTTGGGTTGTGATGATCTGTCGTCCAGTCCGGCTGAACAGTTACACGTTTGAGCTCGTTTTTTTGCATTGGGGAAGACTAGGAAAGAGCTTCGCAATGATAAGAAAGACCGAAATCGAGCGATTCAGCCTTACCTGCTCTAAACCGTTCGATCAGGTTGTGGCAGCTGTTAACGCCGGAATCGGTCATCCGGATATGGTTGAATTCGGCAGATCAACTCACGCGGCGCGTAATTTTGCCGAGCTGAAAAGCGCAGTTGAGAAAGGCTTGAGCAAAGCCGGCCTGATGCTGTTTATGCAACTTGATCAAGGCGCAGTTCTGCAGAAAGAAACGGGTCAAGACAGACCTCGAATCGTCCGCTTGCTTATCGGCAACCCTCTCATCATGAAGGAAATGGCGAAGCATGTTCCGGACGCGGGCTCTTACGCGCCGGTAACAGTCCTGGTGGATGAACGCGCTGATGGCGTGCATTTGTCATATGACAGGATGGCGAGCCTTCTAGCTCCGTACAAGAATCGCGACGCGCTAGAGGTCGCTCGGGATTTGGATAGAAAAGTCGAGGATCTCTTACGAAATGCTGCGGGCTGAGATGCCAGAGTTCCTGAGATGGTCGTGAGCTCAGGCTGTGCTCAATCGTGGTCGAAGCAGGGAGCGAATTATGACTGAATCGGCAGCGCCTGTGCGCATCATCGAGGAAACGCCTGCGTACTGGAGGGTTGTGTTCGATTACCCGCCCTTCAACATCGTAGACGCCAGCATCTTCGAAGCCCTACAGGATCTGCTCGCTCGAATGGACGCCAGCCCGAGCCTGCGGGTAGTCGTATTCGAAAGCGCGAATCCCGAGTTCTACCTTTCCCACTTTGATTTGACAGGCAAGTTAGGCAACATCATGACTGCGGTCGGGGCTTCGGGCCTCCCGATCCTGCTGGATACGTTCGTGCATCTCACCAAGTCCCCGGTGGTCAGCATCGCGAAGATCCGAGGGTGTGTCCGGGGCGTGAGCAGCGAGTTCGTCCTCGCCTGCGACATGCGC
>Ga0307479_10000293_pt1 | contig 46790 bp, 38 predicted proteins | sample atmos_gasesECM4C_FD_203743 | JGI IMG/M metagenome (GOLD analysis project Ga0307479, IMG submission 203743) | Hardwood forest soil microbial communities from Morgan-Monroe State Forest, Indiana, United States - atmos_gasesECM4C_515 | ecosystem: Environmental > Terrestrial > Soil > Temperate...
TTCGACCGAGCTCGCCATTCGCGCCGTCCGCAACTTGCGCACCGGCGGCGTCATCATCAACGGCTGCTCGACCTGGCGCACCGATCAGCTCGCCTATGGCGGGGTAAAGGATTCCGGCATCGGGCGCGAGGGTCCGCGCTATTCGATCCGCGACATGACGGAAGAGCGCGTGGTGCTCTTCAATTACTAGGGCATGATGTGGAAGAGCACGCGGATGGGGGTTGTGTGAACGCGCCGCGCCGGACAATGATAGGGCCGGAAGCAAAATTCGGCTTCGTCGCATGGAGGTTCATCCTGTGAGAGCGCGTACCAAGCAAAAGACCGGTGAGAAGCAGGCCCCGCGCAAGTCGGCCATCGCCAAATTGGTGCCGCCTGCGCAAGGAGATATCGACGACGAGGCCGACGAGCGGCAGCGGGTCGGCGTCCAGTCGCTTGGCCGCGCCTTTGCCATCCTCGAGGAAGTCGCGCGCCACCGCGAAGGCATCGGACTGGCCGAACTGAGCAAGCTGGTCGGCCTGCACAACTCCACCACCTTCCATCTTGCCAAGACGTTGGTGTCGCTGGGCTACCTGCGCCAGGAAAAGGATTCCAAACGCTACCGCGTCGGCCGGCCGCTGTTTGCGCTTGCCGCCAGCGCGCTCGACGAAATCGAGATGGTCAATGTCGCGACCCCGGTGCTCGAGGGTCTGTCGCGAGAAACCAGCGAAAGCAGCCACTTTGCGGTGCGGATGGGCGATGCCGTCGTCGTCATCGCCCGCACCAGCGGGCCCGGCGCGTTTCAATTGACCGATCGCGTCGGCGTGGTGCGCCCCGCCCATTGTACCGCGCTCGGCAAGATCATCCTGGCTTCGCTTCGCCCCGATCAACTGAAGCGCTTCCTCGAACGCGTCGATCTGAAGCCGTCGACGGCGAAGTCGATCACCGACGTCGCCGTGTTGATGCGCGAGATCGCCGAGATCAAGCGCACCGGGATTGCCTTCGACGACGGCGAATTCAATCCCGAGGTGCGCTGTGTCGCGGTTCCGGTGACCGACTTCACCGGCCACGTGATCGGCGCGCTCGGGATTTCCGGGCCGATCTGGCGCTTGTCCAACCAGTCGCTGCACAGCAGCGCCCAGATCGTTCAAGCCGCCGCCAGCCGCCTGTCGCAGGAATTCGGCGCAAAAGGCGCAGGCTGAGCCGACTTAGACCTAAGCGCGATGGGATCGCGCTTAGGTTCTTGATTGCGCGTGATCTTTTCGGAAAACCGCTGCCCGCTTTTCCGGATCATGCTCTAGACGAAGCCCGACCCGCGCTTTTGGCGTTGACAGCGGGGCCCTGGTCCGGAATGATCATCCAACAATAGAAAAGCGTCTCTCACATTCTCGCATGGACCGCGATCCAAGGCCTTGAATCGATAAGGCCCTGAATCGAAGAGGGACCTCGCAAGCCGCCAGGGGAGGAGACCAACGATGAACCGCTACGCCAGGCGAACCCTGCTGAAGGCCGGCGCCGCTCTTGCCGGCGCTTCGGCGCTCGGATTTCCCGCGATCGTCAGCGGCCAGACCGACAAGATCAAGATCGGTCACCTGACGCCGCTCACCGGTTTTCTCGGCGCGCTCGGCACCTATGCCACGCTCGGCATGAAATTGGCCGTGGAAGAAATCAACCAGAGCGGCGGCGTCATGGGACGCCAGCTCGACGTCATGTCGGAAGATTCGGTCAATCCCGCCACCGCTGCGACCAAGTCGCAGCGCATGCTGGAGCAGGACGGCGCGACCGTGCTGATCGGGGAGATCAATTCGGCTTCCGCGCTGACCATCATGCAGGTCGCGGCGCGCAACAAGAAGCTGTTCATGCAGACCGGCGCGCGCTCCGACGCGCTGCGCGGCAAGAACTGCAACAGATACACCTTCCACACCGACATCCCGAACACCGTGATGGTGAACACGGTCGGCCAGGCGCTGCTGCGCGACAACATGGTGAAGGGCAAGAAGTTCTACACGCTGACCGCCGACTACATTTTCGGCCACGATCTGCTGGCAGCGGCCAAGCGCTTCTTCGGCGCCACCGAGGGTAACCTGATCGGCGACGAACTGATCGCCACCGACGTCACCGATTTCAGCCCGTACCTTTTGAAGATACGTCAGGCCAAGCCCGACGTGGTCTGTTCGAACCTCGCCGGCAATCAGGTGACGACCCTGATCAAGCAATATGCCGAATTCGGCCTGCCCTATCCGATCGTCGGCTTCAACCTCAACACGGCGGACGCCTGGGCGGCGGGTGACGGCAATCTGAGCGGCACCTGGCCGACGGTCTGGTACCACACCCTCGACGTCCCGGCCTCCACGGCCTTCGTTGCGAACTTCAGCAAGAAGTACGGCAAGCCGCCCGAGAACCATGCATGGATCGAGTACATCGCGTTCAAGATGATGGCGCAGGCCATGAACGAGACCAAGTCAACCGACACCGAAGCGCTGATCGCCCATTTCGAGAAAGAAACCGAGTTCGACATCCTGAAGGCCCGCAAGGCGCATTTCCGCTCCTGGGATCATCAGCTGATGCAGGAGGCCTATCCGTTCACCGTCAAGCCGAAGGGCCAGGCCAAGGACTCCTGGGATTTCATTGCGCTGGGAACCGCGGTGCCGAAGGGGAACGAACCGCTGGAGTCGCTGGCGCCGACCAAGGAACAGAATCCCTGTTCCTTGTAACGGCGGCGTCGGTGAGGCGGCGCTCGGGCCCTGATCTGGGCTTACGCTTTCTGTCGGCGGGATTGCTCCCGCCGAAACTTTGTGCCTCCGGGACCCTGGTATGCAGTTCGAGTTCTTGCTGGAACAGGTGGTGAATGGCCTCGTGCTCGGAGGCTACTATCTCCTGATTGCGCTCGGGCTGTCGCTGATCTTTTCCGTCGGGGGCATCGTCAATCTCGCCCATGGCGCGTTCTACGCACTCGGCGCCTACGCTTCCGTCGAGCTCACCAAATATCTCGGCTTCGGCCCCGCCGTCGTGATCTCCCCGATCGCGGTCGCCATGCTCGGCATCCTGTTCGAGCGCTTCATCCTGCGCAGGTTCTACAACGCCGATCCGATCCTGAGCCTGTTGGTGACGTTCGGCCTTGCCATGGTCGCAGAACAAGCGATCCGCATCATCTGGGGCGCGGCGCCGTTGTCGGCGTCGATCCCGCCGGCGTTTCGCGGCTCGGTCATCCTCGGCGATTTCCTGTTTTCGCGCTACCGCCTGCTCATTCTGGTCGTGGTCGCCGCAGTCCTGCTCGGCGTCTGGCTCTTGCTGCACAAGACCTCGTTCGGGCGCGTCGTGCGCGCCGGCATTCAGCGGCCGGACATGGTCGCCGCGCTCGGCATCCGGCTGCAGCCCTACATGACCGCGATCGTCATGCTTGGCGTCGGCATGGCCGCACTCGGGGGTGCATTCTTTGCTCCGATCACGATCGTGCATCCGGCCATGGGCGCCGAGATCATCACGGTGGCCTTCGTGGTGGTGGTGATCGGCGGGCTCGGCAGCTTCTGGGGCGTGGTGATCGCAGCGCTTCTGGTCGGCGTGGTGCGCGGCATCACCATTCATTTCGCCCCCGCCGCCGGCGAAGCGTCGATCTACGTCCTGATGTTCTTGATCCTGCTGGTGCGTCCGCGCGGCCTGCTCGGCGAGCGCATCGAGAAATTCGAATGAAGTCCTCAGCCTCCGAAAAATACCGGCCGCTGCTGCTCGCGGCGCTGGCGATGGTTGCCCTGCCCTTCGGGCTGCAGGCGCTTGGACTCTCGCTCAACACGGGAACCATGGTGGTCATCCTCGCGATCGCGACCATGGGGCTCAACTTGTGTGTCGGCTACACCGGCCTGGTATCGTTCGGCCACGGTACATGGTTCGGCATCGGCGCCTACGCCGCCGGCCTGATCCAGTTGAACTGGTTTTCCGGCGAGATCTGGCTGCCGCTAGTGTTGTCGATGGTCTTTGTCGCGATCCTGTCCGCGGCCGCCGGTGTCGTCATCCTGCGGCGCCGCGGCGTCTACTTCTCGCTGCTGACCCTAGCGCTTGCCGCTCTCACCTACACCATAGCCTTCCGCTGGAGCGCCGTCACCGGCGGCGAAGACGGCCTGGGCGGCCTGCAGCGCGGCAGCATCGGCCCGCTGAGCCTTGACCCGGTCCTGACCTACTACGTGACCGTCGCCGTGATCGGTTTGGGCGTCGTGTGGTTTCTGTTGCGGTTGGCGCGCTCACCTTTCGGTCACGTGTTGGTGGCGATCCGCGAGAACCAGTTGCGCGCCACCTTCCAGGGCTACGCGGTTGAGCGCTACAAGCTTGCGGTCTTCGTGATATCGGCTGTGGTGACCGGGCTTGCCGGGGCGCTGCTGGCGTTCCAGACCTACCTGGTTTCGGCGGAAGCGGTTTCCGTGCCGTTTTCCGGCGAATTGCTGGCGATGGTCGTGATCGGCGGCATGCGCAGCATGCTGGGACCCGCGCTCGGCGCGCTGTTCTTCATCCTGTTCCGCGAACTGTTCTCGATCTGGACGCCGAACTGGCTGCTCTGGTTCGGATTGATCTTCGTCGGCTTCGTGCTGTATTCGCCCGACGGGCTGGTCGGGATCTGGAGCACGCTGAAGCGGCGCTTTCGGCCCGCGCCGGAACGGGCCGCCGCCATGGGCAGCCGCAAGATCTATGAAGACCTGCCGTTGCCGGCCTTTCTCAAGCCAAAGGGCCTCAAGGGAAAGGTCCTGGAGGTCAACGGCGTTTCAAAACATTTCGGCGGCATCTGCGCTGTTGCGGGCGCCAACCTGAAACTCGGCGCCGGCGAGATCCACGCCTTGATCGGTCCGAACGGCGCCGGCAAGACCACGCTGTTCAACCTCGTATCGGGCCTGTTCCCGTTGGATAGCGGGTCGATCCGGCTCAATGGCCGCGATATCCAGGGCGTGTCGTCGGAGGCGATCTGTCATCAGGGGCTTTCGCGTTCGTTCCAGATCACCAACCTGTTTCGCGGGCTCTCGATCTACGAAAACCTGCGGCTGTCGCTGCAGGCGCGCAGCCCGATGCGGTTCAACATCTGGCGCGACATCGACAGTTTTCCCGATATCCATGCCGAAACCGCCGAGCTGGTCAAATTCCTAGGCCTCGAAGGCATCGAACGCGTCGAAGGCGGCGAACTGTCCTATGGCGGGCAGCGGCTGGTGGACCTCGGCATTGCGCTCGGCTCCAAGCCACAAGTGCTGCTGCTCGACGAGCCCCTGGCAGGCCTTGCGGCGGCCGAGCGCGAGCGCGTCTCGGACCTGGTGCAGGACATCGCCGTCAATATTCCGGTCCTGATCGTCGAACACGACATCGACCGCGTGCTCGGCTTCTCGCAACGCGTCACCGTGATGAACCAGGGCGAAGTGCTGATGACCGGCTCGCCGGATGCGGTGCGTGCCGACCGGCGCGTGCAGGAGATCTATACCGGCAAGGGCATTCCGGAGATCGCGCATCAGCGCAGCGACGACACCAGGCAAGATGCCGCGCCGATCCTGCGCTTCGAGTGCGTCAACACCTTCTACGGCAAGAGCCATATCCTCAACGATGCCACCCTCGACGTCCGCGACGGCGAGATCGTCGCTCTGCTCGGCCGCAACGGCGCCGGTAAGTCGACGCTGCTGAAAACCTTGGCCGGCCTGGTGCCCGCGGCATCGGGAACCATCGAATATCAAGGCCGCGATATCGCGAAGCTGCCGGCGCCGGATATCGCGCGTTTGGGCATCGGCTACGTCCCGCAGGGGCGCGGCCTGTTCGCCGGCATGACGGTGCGGGAGAACCTGGCGCTCGGCCGTCTCGCCCGCAAGACCGACGGCAAGACCGGCATCGTCTGGGGCGAAGACAAGATCTTCGAATATTTTCCGCGCCTGAAGGAGCGCATGGACGTCGCCGCGGACTATCTCTCCGGCGGCGAGCAGCAGATGGTCGCGGTCGCGCGCGCCATGTCGGGCAATGTCAAGCTGCTGCTGCTGGACGAGCCGTTCGAGGGCCTGGCGCCGGCCGTGACGCTGGAACTGTTCAAGGTGTTCGATCTGCTGCGCCGGCACATGTCGATCGTGATCGTCGAGCACAATCTCGACCTGGTGCTGGCGCTCGCCGACCGCGTCTTCGCGCTGGAGCGCGGCGCCGTGTTCCACCAGGGCCCCGCAGGCCCGCTGCTGACCGATCTCGACTACCGCAAGAAGATCTTGTGGCTGTGAAAACCGGGTAACAACCATGCGAAACGTGATAATGACGACGCTGTTCGCTCTCGTCACCGTGCTCTCGGGCAACGCCATGGCCTCCGACGACAAGCCGACGATCGCGGTTTTCACCAAGAACACCACCAATCCGGCCTATCAGGCGTTCCGCGTCGCCGCCGACCGGATCGGGCGTTCGGCCGGCGTCAAAATCCTGCACTTCGTTCCGAAGCAGCCGGACAATGTCGACGAGCAGAAGGAGATGGTCGAGCAGGTGCTCAAGGACCGCCCCGACGCCGTGGTCTTCATTCTCGTCGACGACGCGGCGATGATCGGTTCGGTCAACAAACTCAATGAAGCGAAAATCCCGATCGTGCTGGCTGCCAACCCGCTGCCCGGCGATTTCGTCACCTATGTCGGCGCCGACGATTTCGAGATCGGCACCCGCGAGGCGCGCTATCTGTTCGAGAAGCTCGGGGGCAAGGGAAAGATCGTCGTCATCGAGGGCACGGCCGGCGCGCCCACCAACCGCGAGCGCGTGCGCGGCTACAAGCGCGCGTTCGCCGAATATCCCTCGATCGAGGTGCTCGGCTTCGGCGCCGGCAACTACCAGCAGCCGGATGCCAAGCTGGTGATGGAGAAATTCCTCGCGCAATACCAGCAGATCGATGCCGTGCTCTCGGCCAATGACAGCATGGCGCTCGGCGCGCTGGAGGCGGTGAAAGCCGCTGGCCGCACGGCGATCGTGATCGGCATCAACGGGATTCTGCCGGCCGTGAAAGAGATCGAGAACGGCAACCTCCTCGCCAGCGTCGATTTCAACATGTTCAAGATCGGCTGCACCGCAACGCGCGCGGCGGTGCGGTACCTCAACCATGAGCCGTTGCCGGACAAGGTGATCCTGCCCGCCGAAATCATCGACCAGAGCAATTACGAGGCTTGGCTCGTGCCCGTGGAGCAGCGGAGCTGCCCGGAATGGAGCGAATTCGTCCGGTAGGCCGCGTCGCAACCGACGTGACCTTAAGAGTGGGACTCACATGCAGCAAAGGGGTCGTCATTGCGAGCGAAGCAATCCATCCCTCCGCCGAAAGAAAGAATGGATTGCTTCGTCGCTCCTCGCAATGACGGGTCCCGCCGTTGCTAATCGTACGATGACGGCCCGGTGTCGCGATACGCCCAGCAGGCTTCCTTCGGGATGGAAACCGGCGCCGCCGTGCCGACGGCGTGCCGCGCCGCGGTGCCGAGTTCGAGCGCTTCGAGCTTATGGCCGAACAGGTCGATGTCGTAGACCGTCTGCGTCCCCTGATAGCGACGGGCGACGACATCGGCGGTAAAGCAGTTGCCGGCCTCCTTGCTGCCGATCGCAATATTTTCCGGCCGTAGCGCGATCCGCACCTTGTCGCCGACTTCAAGCGACTGCAGCAGCGCCGCGTCGGCGCGCCGCCCGTCGCCGAAATCGACCACGCCGAACGCGCCGCTGCGTTCGACCAGCGTGCCCGGGAGCTCGTTGGTGGCGCCGGTGAAATTGGCGACAAACAAATCTGCCGGCCGGTTATAGATCTCGTCGGGGGAGCCGATCTGCAACAGCTTGCCGTCGCGCATGACGCCGATGCGGTCGCCGAGCACGACGGCCTCGGCCTGGTCGTGGGTGACGTAGAGCGCGGTCATGCCGGTCTGCTTGAGGATGACGCGCAGATCGTCGCGCAGCCGCAAGCGCAACTTGGCATCGAGGTTCGACAGCGGCTCGTCGAGCAGCAGAAGCTGCGGCCGATAGACGATGCTGCGCGCCAGCGCCACGCGCTGCATCTGGCCGCCCGACAGCGCCACCACCGGCCGTTCGGCATATTCGGACAGCCCGACCAGTTCCAGCGCCTCAGCGACCTTGCGGTTGGCATCCGTGCGCGAAATCTTGCGGTGCTTGAGCGGATAGATCACATTCTGCCGCACCGTCATGTGCGGCCACACCGCATACGACTGGAACACCATGCCGAGCTCGCGCGCGCGAGGCGGCACCAATATGCCGTGCGCGGGCGACGACACAATTTTCCCGGCGATGCTGATCTCGCCATCGGTCGGATGTTCGAGGCCGGCGACGCAGCGCAAGGTCGTGGTCTTGCCGCAGCCGGAGGGGCCGAGCAGCACCACGATCTCGCCGGCCGGAACTGCAAAACTGACGCCGTCGATGGCGGGGCGGCCGACCGCGAACTGCTTGCGCAGGTCGGTGACCTCGAGCGTCGCCGTCATGACTTGACCAAACCCATCGAAGCGTCGATCACTGCCGGTAGCCGTAGACCTTGTCCCAGTCCGCGACCCAGGACGCGTGCAGCTTCACATACTGGTCGAAGTTCGGATACCACACCTTGACCACCCCGGGATCGAAGCCTTCGGGATAGACCGGCGCCACCTTCAGCGAAGTGAGGTTGCCCAATTCCTTGATCATGAAAGTCTGCCCTTCCTTCGACAGGCACCAGTTCAGGAACAATTTTGCCGCGCTTGGATGCGCCGCGGTCTTCGGGATGCCGGTCGCGTAGGGATTGACCGGCGCGCCCTCCGGCGGGAAGAAGATCTGGATCGGCGCGCCGTCCTTCTGCTTCGGATAGATCGCGTTGTAGAGCAGCGGCCCCATCGCGATCTCGCCACGCACCAGCGCATCCGCCATCGGCGCGCCGGATGGATAGAGGATCGGATGGGTCGCGGCCTGCTTCGCCCAGTAGTCTTCGCCCAACACCTGCCGCTCGAACATGGTGCGGGTCCAGGTGGTGCCGCCGGACGCCGCGAACACCTGGCCGGTCATCTTGTCGTATTCCGGCTTGGTCAGGTCCATCCAGGTCTTCGGCGCATCCTTCACCAGTTCGGTGTTGTAGGCGATCGCCCACACCAGCGTGGCGCGCGGCCACAGCTTTGGTGAAATCTGCGCGTCGGGATTGTAGTCGGCCGCGTTCGGCGGCGCATAGTCCTGGAACAGGTCGACAAGTTCGGCCATCAGCGCGCGGTCAGAATGATCGACGACGTCGGCGATCAGCTTGCCGGTCGCTGCTTCGGTCTTCACCCGCGTGATGAGCTGGCCGCCGGGCGCGCGCACCATCTCGACCTTGATCTCCGGAAAACGCTTGTTGAACTCCTTGATCACCTGCTGCTCGACCTCGGCGAAATTCGCTGTGTAATAGACGAGCTTGCCTTCCGCCTTTGCGGCTGCGATCAATTCAGGCGAGCCGAAATTTTCCTCGGCCCGTGCCGGCGCGTTGCCGAGCGCCAGGCCGAGGCCTGCGACGGCGGCAACCGTGAAAATCTTTCCGAACATCACCGATACTCCCTCTATCTTATTGCATTATCTTATTGCTCGCACGACGCCGCCTTGCGCCGTCCCGCGCGACAGCCAGTTGGCGCCGCCGATCAGAACGCCGAGCAACACCGTCTGCACGAGACTGAAGGCGGCGGTCTTTCCGACATTGCCGCCTTCGTAATAATCGAGCAGCAGCACCGACATCACCATGGTGTTGCTGGTGTAGAGAAACAGCGACGAGCCCAGTTCGCGGATCGCCAATACGAACAACAGCGTCATCGAGGCGATCACGCCCGGCCGCGCCAAAGGCAGCACGATGGTTCCGATGGTCGCGAGCGTACCCTTGCCGCAGACCCAGGCCGCCTCCTCGAGCTCGCGGTGGATCTGCAGGAACGACGTCGACAGCGCCTTCACCGTGTCCGGCATGAAGCGCGCGATGAAGGCGAGCGCCAGGATCCAGATGGTGCCGTAGAGCCCGCCCGGCACGCCGATCCAGGCCCAGAGATAGGCCACGCCGATCACCAGGCCGGGGATCGCGACCGGCACGGTTGCGATCAGGTCGATGCTGCGGCGGCCAGGCAAATTGGTGCGATGGATGGTGTAGCCGATCGCGAAGGCGAGCGCGCCGCCGACGATCGCGGTGATGATGCCGACCTCGACCGCGTTGTAGATCGAATTGAGCGTCAGCGGATTGTCGAAGATGCTGTAGAAATGCATCAGCGAATATTGCCGCATGTCGAACAGAGCGGCGGCGTCGCGGACGAACATGAACTTGCGGAACGCCGCCACGATCAGCGCCAGCATCGGCAGGATCACGACCACCAGCAGATAGATCAGCCCGAGCGCAAAGGTGAGCCAGCGCCAGTGCCCGAGATCGAGGCTGCGCGGCCGGAACGCCTTGCCGGCGACCGTCGTATAGCTGCGTCCGCTCAGCACCTTCTGCTGCAGGAACACCAGAAAGCCCGTCACCACCATCAGGATGATCGCAACCGCCGCGGCCGTGTTGTAGAGCGGCGGCGACCAGTTGGTGAGCTTGAAGATGTAAGTCGTCAGCACATTGATGTTGGCGGGCGCCCCCAGCACCGCCGGAACGCCGTAGATGCCGAGCATGACGATGAAGGACAAGAGCATGCCGGAAACGATCGCCGGCATGATCAGCGGGAAAGTCACCGAGAACAGCGTCGCGAACGCGCTGGCGCCGGAAATCTCCGCGGCCTCCTCCAGGCTCGGGTCCATGTTGCGCAGCGCGGAAGAGGTGAACATGTAGACATAGGGCGCGTAATAGATGCCGAACACGAACACCAGCCCCGACAGCGAATAGAGATCGACATGCCAGTTTAGTCCCGCCCATTTGAAGGCGGTGTTGATCAGCCCGGTTTTCGGCGAGCCGAGAATGGACCACGCCACGCCCGCGACCAGCGGCGGCGCGAACAGCGGCAAAATGCTGGCGGCGGCAATAATGCCCTTGAACGGCGTGTTGGTGCGCACCACGATCCAGGAAAACAACAGCCCGATCGCGACCGCGATCACCGTGCCGCCGCCGCAGGCGACGAGCGTGTTGAACAGCGCCTCCGCGACGTTCGGATTGGAGAGCACGGTGAGGAAATTGGCGATCGAGAGGTGCTTCAGGCTCAAGCCCTCGACCACCGGGTTGGTGTCGGTGAGCGCGCCCAACAGCAAGGTCAGGACGGGATAGATCACCAGAAATCCGAGGATCGCCAGCAACAGCGCGACCCAGGCGCCGGCCATGATGCCCCGGCGCTTGCCCTCAATGCCGCTCCGCGCGGCCTCGATGCGCCGGCTAACCACTCCGTTCAAGACGTTTTTCCTCGCCGGCGGGGTTTACCTTCTTGTTGTGACCGCCATGAGGGGGAGCCTAGTGGATCGGTGAGCGGGCTGGAAGGTAGCCGAAAGTCGGCAGAAATCCCGGCCATGGCGCACGCATACGCATCATGCAGTAGGGTGACTGTGGGCGGCCCCGTCCCCGTAGTACATGCCGGACGGCGTCGGCGCTTCGTCGCCGGCCGAAAGAGCGCGTCAGGGATGTCCACCGACAAGATAGCGGCGAAGCCGCCCACGCCTGCGGCCGGCGACGGCTTGCCGTGGGAACGCCGGCGCTGGGCGGTGGCTGCGATTTTCACCGCGCTGGCGATGGCCTCGCTCGATACCGCCATCGCCAACATCGCCCTGCCCGCGATTTCAGCCGATCTTCACGTCCCACCCGCCGAGGTGGTCTGGGTGGTCAATGTCTACCAGATCGCGCTGGTCGCGACGCTATTGCCGCTCGGCGCGCTCGGGGAGATCGTCGGTCATCAGCGAATCTATCTCGCAGGACTGCTCCTGTTCACGCTGGCGTCGCTGGGCTGCGCCCTGGCGTGGTCGCTGCCGAGCCTGCTGGTGGCGCGGACGCTGCAGGGTCTCGGCGCCAGCGGCCTCATGAGCGTGAATACAGCGCTGGTGCGTTTTGTCTATCCGAGCCACATGCTGGGCCGCGGATTCGGCCATAACGCGCTGGTGGTCGCGACCGCCTTTACCCTGGGCCCCACCGTCGCGTCGGCCATCCTCGCGGTCGGGCCCTGGCCCTGGTTGTTCGCCGTCAATATTCCCTTCGGCCTCGCCGCCCTGCTGATCGGGATCAAGACCTTGCCGTCGACGCCGCGGGCCAAGCACGCCTTCGATTTTCCCGGCGCGCTGCTCGCAGCTGGCTGTCTCGGTCTTTTCATCATCGGAATCGGCAGCGCGGCACATCAATCATCGCCTGCTATCGTTGCCATCGAACTCGTCGCCGCCGTCCTGCTCGGCTTGCTCCTAACCCGCAGGCAGTGGGATCACCCGGCGCCGATGTTGCCGGTTGACCTGTTCCGCCGGGCGCTGTTCGCGCTATCGGCGGCGACCGCGGTCTGCGCCTTCGCGGTGCAGGGTCTGGCGTTCGTGGCGCTGCCGTTCTACTTCGAGGATGTGCTGGGGCGCTCGCAAGTCGAGACCGGCTTTTTCTTGACGCCGTGGCCGCTGGTCGTGGCCTTCATGTCGCCGATCGGCGGCCGCCTGTCCGACCGGTTTTCCGCCGGAATTTTGGGCGGCCTCGGCCTCGTGCTGCTCGGGATCGGCATGGTGCTGCTCGCGACGCTGCCGGCGTCGCCAAGCGTCGTCAACATCGTCTGGCGCATGGTGATCTGCGGAATCGGCTTTGGCTTCTTCCAGACGCCCAATATGAAGGCCATCATGTCGAGCGCGCCGTCGCACCGCAGCGGCAGCGCCAGCGGCATTGTCGCAACCGCCCGCCTGACCGGGCAGACGACGGGAGCAGCGCTTGCCGCACTGTGCTTCAGCCTCGCCGGTCACAACGGCGCAGGCTTGGCGCTTGCGCTCGGCGCCGGCTTTGCCGCGCTCGGAAGCTTGATGAGCTTTCTGCGACTGATGGTCAAATCGCAGCGCAACATCTAGCGGTTGCATTTGCGCCGTAACACCGCCAAATCAAAAATGTTCCCCTCCGCATCAAATTTCTTCGCGTGTGTGAGCGCAGAATCTTGATTTGAATCATTCTAGTTCCCAGTCCAGCTTCGCCTCGAAGTTCAATCGATGGATTGAACCAATCAGGGGACCTGCGATGGCAAACCTCAAAATAAACGGCAAGGCTTTTGATATCGACGTCGAGCCCGATACACCGCTGCTCTGGGTGATCCGGGAAAACGTTGGACTAACCGGAACCAAATATGGCTGCGGCATCGCCCAATGCGGCGCCTGCACCGTCCATCTTGACGGCGTGGCGACCCGCTCGTGCGGCGTGACGGTCGGCGACGCCGGCGGCAAGGATATCACCACCATCGAGGGCCTTGCGAGCAATGGCGTCCTGCACAAGGTGCAGCAGGCCTGGATCGCCAACGACGTCCCGCAATGCGGCTATTGCCAGAGCGGAATGATCATGGCGGTCGCAGCGCTGCTGAAGGACAATCCGAAACCGACCGACCAGGACATCAACGACGCCATCACCAATATCTGCCGCTGCGGCACCTTCCAGCAGGTGCGCGAGGCGATCCACACCATCGCGAACGCGTGAGGAGGATGGCCATGAACAAGCACGTATCGCCTCAGCTCAACCGCCGCGCCTTTGTGATCGGTTCCGCAACCGTCGGCGCCGGTCTCGTCCTCGGCCTCGACATCCCCTTCGGCGGCCCGACCGTGGTCCGCGCCGCCGACGGCTCCCCCGAAGTCAATGCCTGGGTCGTGATCCGCCCGGACGACACCGTCGTCATCCGCATTGCGCGATCGGAAATGGGCCAGGGCACGCTCACCGGCCTCGCCCAGCTCGTCGCCGAGGAACTCGAATGCGACTGGACGAAAGTCACTACCGAATTTCCAACGCCCGGCCAGAGCGTCGCCCGCAAGCGCGCCTGGGGCGATTTTTCGACCGGCGGCAGCCGTGGCATCCGCACCTCGCAGGATTATGTGCGCAAGGGCGGCGCCACCGCGCGCATGATGCTGATCCAGGCCGCGGCCGACGAATGGAAGGTGCCCGCTTCCGAGTGCACCGCCGCCAACAGCCTCATCACCCATACGCCGTCGGGCAAGACCACGACCTATGGCAAGGTGGTCGAAGCCGCGGCGAAACTGACGCCGCCGGCCGACGTCAAGCTGAAGGATCCGAAGGACTGGAAGCTCGTCGGCAAGGGGCTGAAGCGCCTCGACACCCCCGACAAGGTCACGGGCACGACGGTTTACGGCATCGACGTCAAATTGCCCGGCATGCTCAATGCCGCGATCAGCGATTGCCCGGTCACTGGCGGCAAGTTGAAGAGCTTTGACGAAGCCAAGATCGCCGGCATGAAGGGCGTCAAGAAGGTGGTGAAGGTCGGCGATACCGCGGTTGCCGTCGTCGCCGATACCTGGTGGCACGCCAAGACCGCGCTCGAAGCGCTGCCGATCGTCTGGGACGAAGGCGAGAACGCCAAGGTGAGCAGCGCCACGATCGCGCAATGGCTCGCCGAAGGGCTCGATTCCGGCCCAACTTATGTCGGCAACAAGAGCGGCGACGCCCCGGCCGCGCTTGCGAGCGCGGTCAAGAAGGTCGAGGCGGTCTACAACTATCCCTACCAGAACCACGCCACGATGGAGCCGATGAATGCAACCGCGCTCTACACATCGGACAAATGCGAGGTCTGGTGCGGAACACAGAACGGCGAGGCGGCGTTTGCCGCGGTGCTGGAAGCCTCGGGGCTACCGGCGGACAAATGCGACGTGCACAAGCTGATGCTCGGCGGGGGCTTCGGCCGCCGCGGCCAGACCGACTATGTGCGGCAGGCGGTCGAGATCGCCAAGCAGATGCCGGGCACGCCGATCAAGCTGTTGTGGTCGCGCGAGGAGGACATGACGCACGGCCGCTATCATCCGATCACGCAATGCAAGATGACGGCAGCCCTCGATGCCGACAACAACCTGACCGCATTGCACATGCGGATCTCCGGCCAGTCGATCCTGTACAGCCTGCGGCCTGAGGCCCTGGTCAACGGCATGGATCCGGCGACCTTTGCAGGCCTTGCCGCCAGCGGTGACGCCGCGCTCGGATATTCGATCCCGAACCTGCTGATCGAGCATTCGATGCGCAATCCGCACATCATCCCGGGCTTCTGGCGCGGCGTGAACGTCAATCACAACGCGCTTTATGTCGAATGCTTCATGGATGAGCTGGCGCTTGCCGCAGGGCAAGACCCGCTGGAGTTCCGGCGCAAGCTGATGGCCAAGCACCCGAAAAACCTTGCCGTACTCAATGCCGTGGCCGAGAAGATCGGCTGGGGCACCCCGGCGCCGCAAGGCATTTATCGCGGCCTCGCCCAGTATATGGGCTATGGCAGCTATGTCGCGGCGGCCGCCGAAATCTCCGTGACCGACGGCACCAAGATCAAGGTGCATCGCATCGTCGCCTCGACCGACCCCGGTTACGCGGTCAATCCGGCGCAGATCGATCGTCAGATCGCGGGCTCCTTCGTCTACGGCCTGACCGGGCTGTTCTACGGCGGCTGCACCGTCAAGGACGGCCGCATCGAGCAGACCAATTTCGACACCTACAACTCGATGCGGATCAACGAAATGCCGAAGGTGGAATCGATCGTGATGCCGAGCGGTGGGTTCTGGGGTGGCGTCGGCGAGCCGACCATCTGCGTCGCGGGACCGGCGGTGCTCAACGCCTATTTCGCAGCGACCGGCAAACGCATCCGTTCGGTGCCGCTGCGGGATCAGAACATCACGTTCGCTTGAGATAAGCAGGCGGCGGCTTAGAGCATGATCCGGAAAAGTGGAGACCGGTTTTCCGAAAAGATCATGCCCAATCGAGAATCTAGGCCGCCGCCTTAATCCTCGGATCATGTTCATGGACGTACTGCGCCCGCTGACGCGGAGAGACGCCCTTCGGGGCGTCGCTGTATCAGCGGCTACGTTTGCTTTCCCCTCCCCCTCCCTAGCGCAATCGTCGGCGCGCGTCGTCGTGATCGGTGGCGGTTTCGGCGGTGCTGCTTGCGCGCGGGCGCTGAAGCGGATCGATCCAAAGCTCGAGATAACGCTGGTCGAGCCTAACAGGACATTCACCGCCTGCCCGTTGAGCAACGAGGTGATCGCGGGCTTGAGGGAAATCGACGCGCAGCAATTCGGCTACGGCCGGATTGCCGCTGAGGGCATCAACGTCATCGCGCAGGCCGCCGCGAAGATCGACGCGCAGGCGCGCACCGTCATGTTGGCCGACGGCACGTCGCTGTCCTACGACCGGCTGGTGCTTTCCCCCGGCATTGATCTCCGCTTCGACGCCCTCGAAGGCTATGACGAGGCGGCCGCAGTCAAAATGCCCCATGCCTGGAAGGCGGGCGAACAGACGCTGCTGTTGCGCCGGCAACTCGAGGCCATGAACGATGGCGGCCTGGTGGCGCTCGCGGTTCCGGCGAGCCCCTCGCGCTGTCCGCCGGCGCCTTACGAGCGCGCCAGCCTGATCGCGCATTATCTGAAGGCGCAAAAGCCGCGCTCAAAAGTGCTCATTCTCGACGCCAAGGACACCATTCCTCAACAAAAGCTGTTCGAGAATGCCTGGAAGGAACTGTATGGCGACATGATCGAGCGCGTGTCGCTGTCGCAAGGCGGCAGGGTGACGTCGGTCGATCCCGCGACCAACAAGATCATCACCGAATTCGGCGATTACACCGCAGAGGTCGCCAACGTGATTCCGCCGCAGAAGGCCGGCCGCATCGCCGAGATCGCGGGTGCCGCCGACAAGACCGGCTGGTGCCCGATCGATCCGGTGACGTTTGCGTCGAAACTCGTGCCGAATGTTCATGTCATTGGAGATGCCTGCCTCGGCGGCGGCATTCCGAAATCGGCGTCGGCTGCGAACGCGCAAGGCAAGGCCTGCGCCGCCGCAATCGTGAATCTGCTCGCGGGCAAAACGCCGGAGACGCCGCGCCTCGCCGGCATCTGCTACAACACGGTGGCGCCTGGTTACGCGTTCTCGCTCACCGGCATTTATCTGCCGAAGGGCGACATTTTTGCGGAGGCGGAGGGCAACGCTACCAGCGTGGTCGATGCGCCGCGCGAGGTTCGCGCGCGCGAAGCCGAGGAGGCGCAAGCCTGGTACAAGTCGATCACGGCGGATGCCTTTGGCTAGGACGGTGAACCATACGGCATGGCTCGTGGCGGCCGCGTTCGCCCTGCCCTGTGCGGCCAACGCGCAGACGCTCGCGACCTATGCGGTCGTCGGCGACGGCATTCCGGATTCGCTGACGGGTACGCCGGGCGATGCCCCGCGCGGGCGCGCGCTGGTGCTGGATCGCGTCAGCACCTGCATCCTCTGCCACTCCGGGCCGTTTCCGGAATTAAGGTTCCAGGGCGACCTCGCGCCGAACCTTGCCGGCGCCGGCAGCCGCTCGACCGTCGCGCAGCTACGGCTGCGGCTGGTGGATGCGTCGCGCCTCAATCCGGCAACGATCATGCCGTCCTATTATCGCGCGGACGGACTCGCGCGCGTCGGCCGGAACTGGCGCGATAAGCCGATCCTGTCGGCGGAACAGATCGAGGATATCGTGGCTTACCTTGCAACGCTGCGCGACTAGAGAGGCCCACGGATCGATGCGCAAGCCGAACCCATCCACACGACGCCGGTTCCTCGGCTTCGCCGGCGGCATGGCCGTCGCCGGTGCCGTACCGATCGTGACGGTGCGCCCGCTCCAGGCGACGCCCGCGATGCTGGCCTCCGCCATCCGCAACGTCACGGGCTCAGCCGAGGTGCACACCGGCAAGGTCAAGCTCGACATCCCGCCATTGGTCGAAAACGGCAATACCGTGCCGATGACGGTGAGTGTCGCAAGCCCGATGACACCAGAGGATCACGTCAAGAGCATTCACGTCTTCAACGAAAAGAACCCGCAGCCCAATATCGGCAATTTCTACGTCGCCCCCGCGGCCGGCCGCGCGCAGGTTTCGACCCGCATCCGGCTCGCCGACAGCCAGAAGGTCACAGCGATTGCGCAGCTATCGGACGGCTCGTTCTGGTCGGCGAGCGTCGACGTCGTGGTGACGCTGGCGGCGTGCACGGAGGACGTGATCTGATGACTGCCGCATTGATCAACGTGCCGGCCAAGGCGAGGCGCGGCGATATCATCGAAGTGAAGACGCTGATGTCGCACATCATGGAGACCGGCTATCGCCGCACCGCAGCCGGTGAACTGGTGCCACGCAACATCATCACCAGCTTCACCTGCCGCTATAACGGCAAGGAGGTCTTCCGCGCCGATCTGTTCCCGGCGATCGCGGCCAACCCGTTCATATCGTTCTTCACGGTCGCGACCGACAGCGGCAAATTCGATTTCGAATGGATCGGCGACCAGGGTTTTTCCGAAACCGCCTCCGCCGCCATCACCGTGGTCGAATGATCCTGGCGCGCGCCATCGCCTGCGCGGCGCTTCTGGCCACGGCCCTTCCCGCCCGGGCAAGCGAAATCCCGCAAGCTGAACGCCGTTCCGGCTACAGTTTCATGGCCCCGGACACCAAGGCGATCCAGGACGATGACACCACAAATCCCGGCATGCTCTGGGTGCTCGACGGCGAAACGCTATGGAAGAAGAAGATCGGCACGGCCGACAAGGCCTGCGCCGACTGCCATGACGATGCGCGCACCAGCATGAAGGGCGTGGCGGCGCGCCATCCGGCCTTCGACAAGACCCTCGGTCATCCCGTCAATCTGGAGCAGCGCATCAACCTGTGCCGCGCGCAGCATCAACAGGCGCCGCCGCTCGCCTATGAGAGCCACGACCTTCTGGCGCTCAGCGCCTTTGTGGCCGAGCAGTCGCGGGACGTTGCGATTTCGGCGCCCAGCGATCCGGAGCTCGAACCGTTCGTCGCGAATGGGCGAAAATTGTTCGGACAGCGGCAGGGCCAGCTCAATCTCGCCTGCGCCAATTGCCATGACGACAACTGGGACAAGCATCTGGCGGGCTCAGCCGTCACGCAAGCGCATCCGACCGGCTATCCGATGTACCGGCTGGAATGGCAAACGCTGGGTTCGCTGGAGCGCCGCATGCGCGCCTGCATGACCGGCATCCGCGCGCAGGCTTTTGACTTCGGCGCGCCGGAATGGGTCGAGCTCGAGCTTTATCTGATGTCGCGCGCAGCCGGCATGCCGATCGAGACGCCGGCGGTAAGGCCGTAAAAAAGGCCGGGCGATGGCCCGGCCGTTTCACATCCGATCCACCAAAGCCCCTATTCCGCGGGCGCGGCCTGCATGTCCGGATGCGGGACGAAATGCTCGCTGGTTCCGAACTTGCCAAGCGCAAACAGCCCGCCCGCCATGACCGCGTAGGCGAGCGCAACGGCCGGCGTCACGCCGAGTCCGCCGCCGATGCCGACGGCTTCGCCGTGCATGAAGCCGAAATAGGTCAGCACCGCGCCGGCCAGCGCAAAGGCCGATGCCTTGGCGAAGTCCCGCTCGATCACGAACACGCCGATCGCGCCGAGAATCAGGCCAGCGAGGATCGAGCCGCCGCCCATCACTTCCAACCCGCGATACAGCACGCCCTGCTGCGGCAGCGCGGCGATCGCCGCGGCCTTGACGTCACCGACCTTGTCGGCCGCAAGCCCGCCGACCGCCTGCGCGGCATTGAGGGTCGAGCCGAGCATGGTGTCGATCTGCAGCTTGGCCCAGGCGGCCAGATGCGGCGTCAGCGCCAGCACGATCGCCGGCGCATGCCGGGCCGGCGTGGTCTGGAACGCCTGCGCGCCGATCAGCATGCCGATGTAGAGCAGGATCGGTGAGATCGCGACCACCGGCACCAGCGCCAGCAGCACCGAGATGATGCCGAACCACGACAACAGGATCACCATGACCCCGGTCGCCGCCGAATAGCCGATGCGGCCGCCCATCGCCTTCCAGCCGGGATGGCCGATATAGACCGCGTTGATGAAGGGATTGCCCATCAGGCAGCCGATCAGGCTGACGATGCCATCGGCGGTCAGAACCCGCGTGGTCGGATATTCGTCGCCGGCGGCTTCCGCGCTCTCGACGTTGTCCATGGCTTCGACGAGGTCGTAGATGCCGAAGGGAATCGCGGTCACCAGGATGACACCGAGAAACTCGAAGCCAGAGAAGACCTGGCCAACGGCCGGGATCGGCACCGAGAAGCCGAAGCTGGCGAAGGCATCGCCGAGGCCTTTCAGGCTCAAGCCGCCGAGCCCGAGACCAAAAATGTTCGAGCCCCACGCGATGATCATGCCGACCGCGATCGCGACCAGGCCCGCCGGGATTCCGCGCGGATATTTCACGCCGCCGAACCAGCTCACCAGGATGATGGCGAAGCACACCAGCCCGATCTGCGGCGTCATGTACATCTCAAGCGCCGGCCGCATCGAGATGAAGGTAACGGAGACACCCGCAAGTGTGCCGAGCAGCGCGGCGCGCGGAGTGATCTTTCGGATCACCGGCGCGATGAAACCGCCGATCATCAGAATGAAACTCTGGAAGAACACCCAGACCAGACCCGCGGACCAGGCCTTCATGGGATCCCCGGTCTTGAGCGCGACCGGCAGCATGATCACGAAGGTGACGATGAACATGTGCGGTACGCTGACGCCCGACGGCAGCGCGCAGACGTCGCTGCGGCCGGTCCTTTGCGCCAGCCGATAGGCGAGGAACGCATAATAGAAGGTGGAGAGGCACAGCATCAGCCCGAGCGCGGGCAGGATGCGGCCGAACACCAGGCTATCCGGCATCTTCAGCACGAAGCGCAACAGGCCGGTCAGGACCAGCATGTTGACCAGGATGTTGGTGCCAAATCCGAAAAACGCGTTCCAGTCGCCCGGCGTCCACAACGCCGGTTTGAAGTCCGTTTGAGTTGCCGTCCCCGTGCTCATCGTGATGCTCCCGCTGCCAGACTGTTAGATGATGTCTCCGATGCCATCGCCTTGAGAACCGCGGCCGAGTCGGCAACCCAGCCGAAGATGCCACCCTGGGCCTTGATCATTTTCAGGCCCATCTCGTGGAATTCCGGGAAGTAGGAGGCGCAGCCGTCCGAGATCACGACACAGCGATAGCCGCGGTCGTTGCCCTCGCGCACGGTGGTGTTGACGCACACTTCGGTGGTCACGCCGCATACCAATAGATTTTCGATGCCGTATTTCTGCAGCACGTCACTGAGCTCGGTGGCGTAGAACGCGCCCTTGCCCGGCTTGTCGATCACGACCTCGCTGTCGAGCGGATAGAGCTCCTTGATGATGTCGTGGCCGGCTTCGCCGCGGATCAGGATCCGCCCCATCGGGCCGGGATCGCCGATGCGAAGGCTCGGCGCGCCGCGTTCGATCTTCGCCGGCGGCGCATCCGACAGATCGGGCAAATGGCCCTCGCGGGTATGGACGACCAGCATCCCCATGTCGCGCGCCGCCGCGAGCACCGATGCAATCGGCTGCACCGCCCGCGCCAGTTGCGAGACGTCATTGCCGAGCGTTTCGCCGAAGCCGCCGGGCTCCATGAAGTCGCGCTGCATGTCGATGATGACCAGCGCCGTGCTCGGCCAGTCCAGAGCGATCGGCTCCGGCTCGGCGATGACCGTTGCGCTTGAAGCTTGCCGTGAGTTCGCCATTAGAATTGCCCCCAGGGCGCGAGAACTCTTCGGCTTCAGTTAAGCAAGCGCCATGCCATTGTGTACAATGCGCGGGAGCGACACGGCGTCTGAAAATCTCGCGTATTTTCAGCTGGTTACGATCGCGAATACGGTCTGCTCATTCGCTGTGCGACCGCGGTGTGACAGGCATCTGCTTATTTGGTGAGCGCGAGTTGCATGCAGGCATGCGCCCACCGCTCGCAAATTGAGCTAACCGAAACACTGCTGTGTGAAGCGATCGCTGACCTTCCGCATCAGCACTGAGGGGGCGAAGGCGGCGTGATCCGATGGATGGAGCGCGGCGATCATCGAGACGGAGAGGAGATGGTTGAGATCGAGGGGCGCGGCGGGGCGCGCGACAACACCCGCTATGCGTCGCTCGGTTCCTTGCTCGGTTGCTTGCTTCTTTCGCTGGCGGCTGTCGCTTTGCGCTTCTTGTCGAGCGTATAGGCTTGGCCGCGTTGGTTTGCCTTTTCCCTGGAGACGCGCAACCGCCCGTCCCGCAGTTCCAGCCAATCGCGCAATTGGCCGGTCTTGAAGATGGCAAAGCCGAACTCGTTGCCCTGCTTCGGGAACAGGCTCACCAGTGCCTTGACGGCCGGCGCGACCGCCTTGAGCACGCGGCGCCGGAACGGCGCGTCGACATTGTCGAAGCGCAGCGTCGGCAGGCGCAGGCCATAGAAGAAATGGATGCTCTCGACGTGGCCGGGATCCACCGCCCGCACCACCTTGATCACTTCCCGTTCGGTCCAACGATAGACGAAGTTCGGGATAGGTCCATTCCTCAAGCCTCCGCTCTCAAGGCCCTGAGACGTGACGGCTTCGAGCTCGAAATCGTTGTTGAAGCGCAGCCATGTCGCGAGCCGCATCAAAAGGCTTTCGCGCGCTTCGAACACGATCGCGGCCTTTCTTGCCACGCGGTACATCTCCAGAAGCGCGCGGTGTGGCGAGGCGCAATGGTGCAGGCCCGCATGCACGATGACGAGGTCGAACTCGCCGTCGCGGAATGCGGGATTCTCGGCATCCGCACGGCGGTACGGATACGCGTCGATCTCATCAGGATCGATGTTCGTGATCAGGACACGTCTGAATCCAAGCTCGCTCAGCACGTCGGCATCGGTGGGGCCGCCGCAGACCACCAGCACCCGATCGTCGGTCGAGATGTCGTTCGAGGCCAGCAGCCTCACCAATGTCTCAGTATAGAACACGCCGGCAGTCCTCATAGCCGCAGCGTGCAGTAATCAGCGACAATCGGGTTTTTTGCGGTTGGACGTCGCCCGGTTCGGGAACATCTTCGAGGACATTTCAAGGCGCCGCGCGCTGGTGATGAACCAGGCGACGGCTGCGATCTCTCAGGAATAGAGCTGGCGATACTCCTGCGCGTAAGGCGCGTAGGAGTCCTTCAGCGTGGCGAGGTTGAGAAGCATGGTCGCTATCGGCGAAGACGCCTCGTTCGGCTCGAACACCGACGTCCGCTGCCACAGGCTTTCGGTCCGGCGGCTGCCGCTGAGCGCCACCACCTCGCGCTCCAGCTCGTAAACCCGTCCAACGAACAAGGGTCCCCTCAGCAGCCTGATCTCCTGATCGGCGAACAGCCCGACCGCCGGCCCCTTCGACGGCAGCCGGTCTTCCTTCGACTTATATTGAAAGAGCACACTCAGCATTTCCATCGGGATGATCGGATGGCCAAATGGATTGTCGGCGCTCGCATAGAACGGCGAGTTTTCGGTGATCACCGCGAGCTTCTCACGAAGCGAAAAAGGATAGAGCTCGCCCATGTTTTGGTCGAACGCCATCCGCACGGTCTGGCGTTTGGTCTTCATGCCGACGTTGATGTCGCGCAGGATCACGGGATCGGCGAGCGGGGTGAGCTCCGCGAGCCGCTGCTCGAGCGCTGTCTTTAGCCCCGACGATCCGATCGAGGCGGTGCCGCGCAAGACCTCGGTGCCGTCGCGCTTGATCATCTGAATTTGTGTCTCGCTTTGCCCGGGACCGGGCTTTGCAAGAATAGCCTGCACCTCCTCGCCTTCGAAGACGGCATTGCGGTAATGCGCGGAGATGCAACCGCTTGCGAACCAGGAATGGCCCCACAGGCGCTCGCCCAGCGGGGGGAATTGGCTGAAATGGGTCGGTCCCTCGATCGTGCCGCCCTGAAATCCGAGCTTCTGCGCGGTTGCATCATCGTGAATGGACGCGTGGGAATCGTAGACTTGCGCGTTCAGCATCTGGTGCGGCCGGCGCCACGGCCCAACCAGAGCCTCGGAGGTCTCCTCGATCGCTGTATCGAATGCTTTCATAGCCATGAAATTCCTCCACAACCGCTATGCCGACGGATCGCAATCTGCCACCGATATTGACATTGGCGATACATCCTTTTCACTGACCCGCCGCACCGACCTGCCGGGGCTCGCGCCCGGCGCCGTCCGCCAAGAAGACCAAGGGAGCGAACCAAGATGACGCTGATGCAGGTCGGGTTGGACGACAAATACCGCCTGGAGGCCAAGCGAATCTACCTTTCCGGGGTGCAAGCGCTCGTGCGGCTGCCGATGCTGCAGCGCGAACGCGACCGGCTGGCCGGACTCAACACCGCAGGCTTCATCTCGGGCTACCGCGGCTCGCCGCTCGGGATGTACGACCACACGCTGTGGCGCGCAAAATCGCACCTCGCGGCGCAGGACATCGCCTTCGTGCCCGGGCTGAACGAGGATCTCGCTGCGACCGCGGTGTGGGGCAGCCAGCAGGTCGGGCTGTTTCCCGGCGCCAAGGTCGATGGCGTGTTCGGCATCTGGTACGGCAAGGGCCCCGGTGTCGACCGTTCGGTCGACGTCCTGAAGCATGCCAATTCGGCGGGCTCTTCGCGCAATGGCGGCGTGCTGGCGCTCGCCGGCGACGATCACGGCTGCCAGTCCTCGACGCTGGCGCATCAGAGCGAGCAAGTATTCGCGGCGGCGCTGATGCCGATCATCAACCCGGCGACGCTGCAGGATTATCTCGACCTCGGGCTATTGGGTTTCGCGCTGTCGCGCTACTCCGGCTGCTGGGTCGGCTTCAAGGCGATCGGCGAGACGGTCGAGAGTTCAGCGTCGATCTACAGCGACCCCACGCGCGTGCAAGTGGTGCTGCCGACTGACTTCGAGATGCCGCCGGGCGGATTGAACATCCGCTGGCCCGATCCGCCGCTGGAGCAGGAGAAGCGGCTGTTCGGCCCGAAGATGGCAGCGGTCGGCGCGTTCGCGCGGGCCAACCAGCTCGACAGGATCGTGCTCGACAGCAAGCCGGCGCGGCTCGGCATCATCGCCACCGGCAAGGCCTATCTCGATCTGCGCCAGGCGCTCGCCGATCTCGGCATCAGCGAGCGCGACGCCCGCGATCTGGGTTTACGCATCTACAAGGTCGCGCTGACCTGGCCATTGGAAGAAAGCGGGGCCAAGCGTTTCGCCGAAGGATTGCAGGACGTGCTGGTGGTCGAGGAGAAGCGTGGCTTCATCGAGGACCAGTTGAAGCGCATTCTCTATAATGTGGAGGCCTGGAATCGTCCCTCGGTCGTCGGCAAGCGCGACGAGGCCGGGGCACCGCTGCTGCCGAGCGAAGGCGAGCTCAACCCGACCATGGTCGCCTCCGCGCTGCTCGCGCGGCTGCGCCGGCTCGGCCACCAGAGCCCGCTGCTCGAACAGAGGCTGGCGCGGCTCGAAGCGTTCGAACATCCGGCGCCGGCGCACGCGCCGGTCTCGCTCCAGCGCACGCCCTTTTTCTGCTCCGGCTGTCCCCATAATACCTCGACCAGGATACCCGAGGGCAGCCGCGCGATGGCCGGCATCGGCTGTCACGGCATGGCGCTTTCCGTCCCGTCCCGGCGTACCGCGACCATCACCCACATGGGCGGCGAAGGCGCCAACTGGATCGGGCAAGCGCCCTTCACGAGCGAGACCCACATCTTCCAGAATCTTGGCGACGGCACCTATACCCATTCCGGGCTTTTGGCGCTGCGGGCTGCTGCGGCATCGGGCGTCAGCATCACCTACAAGATTCTTTATAATGACGCGGTTGCGATGACCGGCGGGCAGCCGGCCGAAGGCGGCTTTACGGTGTCGCAGATCGCGCACCAGGTCTGGGCCGAAGGCCCCAAGCGCGTCGCCATCGTCTCCGACGATCCCGACAAATATCCGAGCAATTATTTCCCGATAGAAGCGACTGTCCATCACCGCCGCGAGATGGACCAATTGCAGCGCGAGCTGCGCGAGATCAAGGGATTGACGGTCCTGATCTACGACCAGACCTGCGCCGCCGAAAAGCGCCGCCGCCGCAAGCGCGGGCTTTATCCCGATCCGGCCAAACGCGTCTTTATCAACGATCTGGTCTGCGAGGGCTGCGGCGACTGCTCGCAGACCTCGAACTGCGTCTCGGTGCAGCCGCTCGACACCGAGTTCGGCCGCAAGCGCCAGATCGACCAGTCGAACTGCAACAAGGATTATTCCTGCGTCGAGGGATTCTGCCCGAGCTTCGTCACCGTGCATGGCGGAACGCTGAAGCGCATCAAGAACGAAGCGGTCGATTCCGGACAACTGTTCGTCGACCTGCCGCTGCCCCCTGCCCCCAAGCTCGATGCGCCCTACAACATCCTCGTCACCGGCATCGGCGGCACCGGCGTCATCACCATCGGCGCACTGCTCGGCATGGCCGCGCATATCGACTGCCGCGGCTGCTCGACGCTGGACTTCACCGGTCTAGCGCAAAAGAACGGCGCGGTCATGAGCCATGTCCGGATCGCAGCGACGCCCGAAGATATCGCGACCGTCCGCATCACCTCGGGTGGCGCCGATCTCATTTTAGGCTGCGACATCGTGGTGTCCGCCAGCGCCACGGCGCTGAGCCGGATCGAACGCGGCGTGACCAAGGCATTCGTCAACGCCGATTTGCAGCCGACCGCGAGCTTCGTGCAAAACCCCGACATCGATTTCGAGATCGGTGCGATGCAGACGACGCTGCGCGACGCCGTCGGCGAGCGCAATCTCGACATCCTGGATGCGACCGGCATCGCCTCGGCCCTGATGGGCGACAGCATCGCGACCAATGCCTTCATGCTCGGCTTCGCCTTCCAGAAGGGCAGCATTCCGTTGTCGCTGGAGGCGATCCTGCGCGCGATCGAAATCAACGGCGCCGCGATCGAGATGAACAAGCAGGCTTTTACCTGGGGAAGGCTCGCGGCCTACGACATGGCACGCGTGCGCAGCGTCACCCAGTTTCGCGCCCGCGCTGCGACCACGACCCGGACGCTCGACGAGATCATCGCCTACCGCGCGCAATTCCTGACCGACTATCAGGACAGGCCCTATGCCGACCGTTATCTCGCGGCGGTCGCAAAAGTTCGGAAAGCCGAAATGGCGGCCTCGCCCGCTTCCAGCGAGCTCACCGAGGCCGTCGCAAAGAACCTGTTCAAGCTGATGGCCTACAAGGACGAATATGAGGTTGCGCGGCTTTACACCGACGGCAGCTTCGCAAAGAAGATCTCGGAGAAATTCGACGGCGATTTCCGTCTCAAATTCCACCTGGCCCCGCCAATCTTCGGCGCCCGCGACAAGGTGACAGGGCACCTGCGCAAGATGGAATATGGCGGCTGGACCATTCACGCGTTCCGGCTGCTGGCGCGGCTCAAATTCCTGCGCGGCACCGCGTTCGATCCGTTCGGCCGCACCGCCGAGCGCAGGAACGAGCGCAAGCTGATCGAGGATTATCTCGCGATGCTCGATCAGCGCACTCCGGCAATCAAGGCCGAGCAAATTCCACTAATGGCAAAATTGGCCCGGCTTCCCGAGATGATCCGCGGCTACGGCCACATCAAGGAAGAGAACATCGGCAAAGCGACGGCCGAAAAAGCCCGGCTCGAAGCGGAGCTAGAGAACGCCCGGTTTGCTGCGGCCGCGGAATAGCAGGCCGGCACCGCTCAACGGCTCTGAGCCAGGTGCCGGCCCGCGATATAACCGAACGTCAGGGCCGGCCCGAGCGTGATGCCGGGTCCCGGATAGTTTCCGTTCATGATCGAGCCCATGTCGTTGCCGCACGCATAGAGGCCGGCGATCGCAGTGCCATCCTCTCGCAAAACCCTGGCGTCGGCGTCGGTCTTGAGACCGATCGCGGTGCCGAGATCGGCCGGATGGATGCGCAGCGCAAAGAACGGCGCGCGCTCGATCGGGGCGACGCAAGGGTTGGGCGCGTGGGCGGCGTCGCCGAGGTGACGCTGATAGATCGTGCCGCCGCGCCCGAACTCGGGGTCGAGCCCCTTCTTCGCATGCGTGTTGAAGTTCGCGACGGTAGACACCAGCGCCGATGCCTCGACGCTGATCGCTGCGGCAAGCTTTCCAATGCTCGGCGCCTCGACCAATTCGCCGGTTTCCACGTAGTGCCGCCAACGCCGGGTGAACGGCTGAATCCGGCCCAATCCGTAGCTCCAGAGAAAGGCGCGATCGCAGATCAGGTAGCACGAACGGCCGGCGGCATCGTTGCCGTCGCGCAGCATCGCCCGGACGAATTCGTGGTAGGACAGCGCCTCGTTGACAAAGCGTCTGCCCAACGAATTGACGGCGATGACGCCGGGCTTGGCCCGATCGGTCACGGTGTGTGGAAACATGGCGCAACTGCCATCGGCGCGCTTGAACAACGACGCCGGTACCCAATAGGCGGGATCGGCGACTTTGGTGCCCAAACTCGCGCCGGCGGCCATCGCGAGCCGCAGGCCGTCTCCGGTTCCCGCGTGAGCGGTTGCGGAAACAAAGCCGGCGGCAATGGGAAACAACTGCTCGCGCAGCGCCTTTTCGTGCGAAAATCCACCGCTTGCCAGCACGACGCCTTTGCGCGCGGCAATGGTTCGCTTGCCGGATGCATCCGTCACCATCGCGCCGCAAACGGCGTCCTGCTCGATCAGCAGGTTTTCCACGGACGCGCCGAACAATATCTCCACGTTTCGCGCCAGCAGGGAGGCATAGAGCCGCGCGGCCAGCGCGTTGCCGAGATGCAAGGTCGTTCCCCGCGGCGCCCGCAGCCGTTGCAGCGCGTATTGCGAGACGAGCCGCAGCGATCGCAGGGTCGAGCGCAGCGAACGGCCCGCTTTCCGAAGATGGGGAATATCGAGCCGGTTGACCATCATGCCGCCGAACAGCGTGAACTCCGGCAGCGGCGGCCGCAATCGTCCGAAGTTTGCACCTAACCTGGTGCCATCGAAGACGACGGGCTCGAGCACCCTCCCGCCCGCGGTCGCGCCCGGCTTTTCCGGATAGTAATCCGGATAGACTTTTACGGGCTGCAGCCGGACTTCGGTGTTTTGTTCGAGATAGTCGATCGCCTCCGGGCCGCGCGAAAGAAACGCCGCGCGAAGCTCGGCATTTTCCGTCTCGGGCACCGTGCTCGCCAGATAGTTTTGCGCATCGCAAAGACGATCCGACAGGCCAGCCTGTTTCATCTTGGCATTGCCGGGAATCCAGACCATGCCGCCCGACCACGCCGTGGTGCCGCCGACCAGTTCCGTCTTCTCGATCAGGAGAACCCGCAACCCTTCCGCGGCACCAACGGCTGCGGCCGTCATCCCGCCGGCGCCGGCACCGATGACCACGACATCATAGGCATCAGTCGTCGGCATCATGCTTCGAAATCCCGGGCGGACGTGGGTTTGACGGCATGCATCAAGCCCGCATCCTCCCAGCCGTCAAGCGCTACGGTTCGAGATTCTGCCGCGCCGACGGCTTGCGCTCGACCGGGTGAATGTCGAACGCCCGCAACCGGCCGAGCCGCAGCACATCCATGGCGAGCGTGCGGCCGATGCGGTCGCGGTCGAGCACGCGGATCAGATCGTCGACGCCGTTGATGTCGACGCCGTCGAGCTTGATCACGACGTCACCGGGCAGAAGGCCTGCCTGCGCCGCGGGACCGTCCGGCTCGATCTGCATCAAGAGCGCGCCCATCTTGTTGTCGACGCCGGCAATCACCGCGTGCCGGCGCGGGATCGGCGCGGTCTGGCCGGACACGCCGATATAGGCGCGGCGGACATAGCCGTGGCGGATGATCTCCGACAGCACGAATTGCGCGGTGTTGCTGGCAACCGCAAAGCAGATGCCCTGCGCGCCGTTGATGATCGCGGTGTTGATGCCGATCACCTCGGCGTTGGACGACACCAGCGGGCCGCCGGAATTGCCGGGGTTGAGCGCCGCATCGGTCTGGATCACGTCCTCGATGGTGCGGCCGCTGACTGAGCGGATCGAACGGCCGAGCGCCGACACCACGCCAGCGGTGACGGTGGATTCAAAGCCGAGCGGGTTGCCGATCGCGACCACGAGCTGGCCGCGGCGCAGGCTTTTTGAGTTCCCGAGCGCGGCATAGTGCAGATCCCGCACCGCATCAGCGCGCAGCAGCGCCAGATCGGTATCGGGATCGACGCCGAGCACGCGTGCGTCGGTGACCACGCCCTCGGTGTCGCGCAGCCTGATCTCTTTCGAGGTTCCGACCACGTGGCTGTTGGTCAGCACCAGGCCGTCGGGCGAGATGACGATGCCGGAACCGAGCCCGCCGCGCTCGCGCGCGTTGCGCACTTTCGGCCCGGTTTCGACCCGGACCACGGCCGGCCCGACCCGTTCGGTCACACCGATCACGGCGTTGGAATAGGCGTCGAGCAGGGCCTGGTCGTTGCTGGCGGCGTGTGCAGCCGGTGCCGCCGACGAGCCGTCAGCGGGACCATCAGAGGTATAGTCCAACATGGCGAAGTTTCCTTTGGCCATGTCAGATGGGTGGCGGGTGGTGTCGACGCAAGGCCTTGCGGAAGCTACGCGAGCGGCGTGCCCGGGTACGGAAGCTGCGGCGGTGTGTCGTTCATCGGCCCGGTGTAGTCGGCGCGCAGGCTACGGTCGGAAACGACATAGCCCCAGTTGACGATCTGCTTCGAAATGGTGTCGCCGAGATCGCTGAGGCGGGTCGAGACCCGCGCCAGTTGATGGGTCAGTTTGGGATCGCAGGGCAGCGCATTCGGCGGATTCACTTTTCCGGGATCGGTGTCGATGCCCCAATAGGCCCCCATCCGCGCATCGCCGGTCAGCTTCGTTTCATCAGTCGCCTTGTTGCCCTCGATGAAGCGTTCGATCAAATCGCGGCGGCGCAGCGCCCTCACCTGATTGTCGGTGACATCAAGGATGCGGCGCAGCTGGCTGATCCAGTCGGTCTGCACCGCCGCCGTCCGCTCGAACGGCGCGCCGCCGTCGCTGACAAAATTAGTCAGATAGCTTTTGACGATCGGCTCAATGCCGTGATTGTCGTAGACGCCGCCGTCGCAGAGGATGACGGGCGAGCGATAGGCCGCGATCTCGCTCGCGGCGAGGATCGGCCCCGTCGGCCAATCCTTGAAACTGCCAGCCGACGGGTGCAGCACACATGGCGAGAGCACCGGCGGGAAGGCGGAAGAAGCAGCGACCGCCCGGGCGACCAGCGTCGTCGGATTGTCGATCCGCCCGATCACGTAATCTCCCTCATAGGGTTTCGAGAATCGCCAGAGCACGCCGGTCTGCAGGTTGGTCGCGCAGAAGATGAAGCGCGGCGAGTCGGGCGTGTCCTGCAGGGTCTTGCCGTGAAACAGCCCGCTGTCGTAGCTCTTCGCCACCTGATCGGAAGCCGACGACCACGGCAGCAATCCGGTCAAGGCATCGACGACGTCGATCTTCTCGTGCGAGAAAGTGAGCACCGGATCGACGACGATGGCCTTGAAATTGGCGAACGTTCCCTTTGCGTCCGCCTTGCCGAGCGCGCTCCAGGAGAGCGCGAGGTGGCCGGACATGATCGACCCGCCGGAGACACTTGAAATCCGCTGCGCGCGGGACAACAGGCCAAGCTCGTTCATGCGGGCGAGCGCGCCGGCGTGAAACAACATCGCCCTGAAACCGCCGCCCGATAGCGCGATCCCTATTCCCGGCTTGGGCTTCTCGTCGTCCCACCTGAAGTTTGCGGCGTCCTGAGTGACCTTGACAGGAGAATTCGCACTGACCTCGTCCGTCATGTCGGCCCTCCATCAGTTGCGCGCGACTTGCGTGCGTGACGCGATGTCCGATCCTGCCGCAAACAACTCCAATTTCAAAGTGAATGTTTTGCGTCACGCAATAAAGGGTTGCGCCAACCTTCCTGCGCGAAGCATGTCGGGCTATTCCCCCACGCGCGTGACCTTGCTTCGCAGCGCCCTGACGGTATCGGCCGATACGGGCGAGGCCGCATTGCCCCAGCTATTGCGGACATAGGTGACGACCGCGGCCACCTCGTCGTCATCAAGGCGATAGCCGAGCGAGGGCATCGCAGGCGACGTCGGCCGCTCATCGGTCGCAGCCGCGCGCCCGCCGGCAACGACGATGCGGATCAGCGAGGCCGGATCGTCTTGTGTCGCGACGACGTTGCCGGCAAGCTTTGGGAACATGTGCTCGACGCCGGCGCCGCTGCGCATATGACAGGCGGAGCAGGTGTCGGTGAAGATCGCCTCGCCTGCCTGCATGCGCGGATCGGATGACGCCAGCGGCACGGGCGCAGGCGAGCCGGCCGCGCCGCGCTCCCTGAGATAGACCGCGATCGCCTTCAAGTCGGCGGCCGGCATCTTCGAGGTCGAATTTTCGATCACATCCTTCATCGGCCCGCTGGCGAGGCTGAAGCGGGTCTGGCCGGTCTTGAGATATTGCACGATGTCGTCGACCGACCATTTGCCGAGACCCGCATGCATGTCGTTGGTGATGTTGGGCGCGGTCCAGTTGTCGATCTGGTTGCCCCGCAGGTACTGGCTGGCCTTGCTGGCGCCGAACGCATTGAACGGCGTATGGCAGGCGCCGCAATGGCCGAGGCCCTCGGCGAGATAGGCGCCGCGGTTGAACTCATCCGAGCGCTTGGGATCGGCCGCGAACGTCCCGGGCGTGAAGAACAGTGCGTTCCACCCGCTCATCGAGAGACGGATGTTGAACGGAAACGGCAGGGTGTTGCGGTTGACGCTGTTGCTGACCGCCGGAAGCGAGCGCAAATAGGCATAGATCGCCTCGACGTCGGCGCGCGAAACCTTGGTGTAATAGGGATAGGGAAAAGCCGGATAGAGATAGGTGCCGCCCGGCCGCCTGCCCTCGTGCATGGCGCGCGCGAGATCGTTCGCCGACCAGTTGCCGATCCCGGTCGCGTTGTCGGGCGTGATGTTCGGCGTCATGATGACGCCAAAGGGCGTCTGCAGCGGCAACCCACCGGCAAACGGCGTGCCGCCAGGGGCAGTGTGGCAGGCAACACAGTCTCCGGCCGTGACCAGGGCCTTGCCACGTGCGATATCGACGTAATTGTCGGATTCGGCCGCCGCGCCGCCGGCCGCGATCAGGGGCAATAGCGCGATGAGATGGCGTAGCCGCATCGTATATCGCCTGCTCACGGCTGCACCAGGGGGCCGGACGATTTCAGATAGTTGAAAATCGCATCCAGAGCCCAGTAGGTCAGTGCGCCAACGGTGCCGGTCGGATTATAGCCGGCATTCTGCGGGAAGGCCGAGGCGCCCATCACGAACACATTCGAGACATCCCAGCTCTGCAGATAGCGGTTGAGCACGCTGGTCTTGGGATCGCTGCCCATGATGGCGCCGCCGGTATTGTGCGTGGTCTGATACGGCACGACCGACCACGGCCCGACAAGTCGATTGATCTGTGTGGTCTTGGCGCCCATCGCCTTGGCGATTTCGTCGCAGCGATCAGCCATCCAGTTGGCCATCTTGCGTTCGTTATCCTGGTAATCGAAGGTCATGCGCAACAGGGGCCGGCCGAGCGGATCCTTGTAGGTCGGATCGAGGTCGAGATAGTTGTTGCGGTAGCTCATGACGCTGCCCTGCGCGCCGACATTGGTGACGCGTTGATAAGTCTCATGCACCGCCTTCTTCCACGCGCTGCCCCAGGTCGGCGCGCCCTTCGGCGTCGGATGATACTGGATGGGCCGGCCGTTGGTGTGGGCTGATGTGATCGAGGCACCGCCGACAAAGCCGTGGGGTCCGTGATCGAAATTGTCGCTGTTGTAGTCGTCGAGTGCCACGCCAAGCGAGCCTGCCGCGGCAAAGGGATTGAACTTCGCGTCCTCGAAGAAGGCGGTCGAACCGGAGCCGGTCTGGTAGGCGTAGTTGCGCCCGACCACGCCTTCGTCGCTGGCTTGATCGTAAGGCTTGCCGATGCCTGACAACAGCAACAGCCGCACATTGAACAGGCTGTAGGCGCAGACCAGCACGATGTCGCCGGGCTGTTCCCACTCCTCGCCGCTGGCGTCGACATAGGTGACGCCGGTCGCCGTCTTGCCGTCGACCGACAAATTGACCTTGGTGACCTCGCACTCAGTGCGCGCCTCGAAGCTCGGCTCGCGGACCAGCGCCGGCAGCACGCAGGTCTGCGGCGAGGCTTTCGAATAGTTGGCGCAGCCGAACCGCTCACAGAAGCCGCAATAGGTGCACGGCGCCATGCTGCAGCCGTACGGGTTGGTGTAGGCGATCGAGATGTTCGCCGACGGCCGCGGAAATGGATGCAGCCCCAGGCCGGTGGCGGCCTTGGTGAACAGCCCCTGCGCAAAACCCTGAGTCATCGGCGGCGTCGGATAGTCGCGCTCGCGCACGCCCTCGAACGGATTGCCGCCGGGCTGGATATCGCCCTTGATGTTGCCGGCCTTGCCCGAAATGCCGGCGACATATTCGAACTTGTCGTAATACGGCTCGAGCTCGTCGTAGCTGACCGGCCAGTCCTGGATGTGATTGCCTTCGGGCAAAATGCTTTCGCCGTAGCGCTCGATCATGTGGCTGCGGATGCGGAAATCGTCAGGCAGGAAGCGCCAGGTCTGGCCGTTCCAGTGCAGGCCGGCGCCGCCGACGCCGTTGCCAGGCAGAAAACTGCCCCATTTGCGGATCGGCAGCGCCGTCTGCGACGGGTTGTTGCGCATGGTCAGCGTTTCCTGCTTCGGGCGCAGGAACATGTCATGGCGAACCGCATAGCGCAGCTCGTCCGGCGTCGTGCCGATGTTGAAATCGGCGGCGGTGTCGCGCCACGGGCCGCGCTCGATCGCGACCACTTCAAGGCCGGTGCGCGCAAGCTCGTAAGCCAGGATCGATCCGGTCCAGCCGAGACCGACGATGACGACATCCTTGCGCGGGAGACGGCGGGCCATCAATGTCCTCCCCAGGCGGGGCGGCCCCCAAGGCCAACGGGCGGCAGCGCGTAGGCCTGGTTCGGCTTTTCCATCACGTCGCGATAATCGTAGCGGGTGCCGGGAAAGCCGACCAGCTTCCAGCCCGCCATGTCACGATTGCCGCCATAGATCGGATCGGCAAAATAGCCTTCCATGGTGTTGGCGTAGATGGCGCCAAACAGCATCCTGCTATTGAAGTTTTCGAATTTCACCTCGCCCTTCTCGATGCCGGCGAGCAGCTTGTCCTGCTCATCGGCATTGAGCTGGATAAAACTTCGGCCCGCAAAATTCGCCTTGCAGTAGGATTCGAGCGCCGCCAGGCCCTGACGATATTGCTGGCGCGGCGTCAGCGGCGACTGCAGTCCTTGGCTGGGCAGCGGATTCGACGAGAACGGCCCCTGCATATAGAGCCAGTCATGACCGCCATAGGGTCCGGTCAATTGCCGGTCGATGAAGGTGGTGACGCCCGCATCCTTGGCGCCGGAGCCGAGCTCATCGGTCGGTATCAGTCGGTCGACGATGGCATCGACGACGGCGGCTTCACCGGCCGTGAAGAACAAATAACCGCCGGGTACGACCGGGGTAACCGGATCGGCCTCATTGGGTCTCCAGGGCAGCGCCTTCGTGATCACCCGCGCGCTGGCGCCTGACGTCGTGATCAGAAGTGCTGCGCTCGCCAGCAGATTTCTGCGTGTCACGCCGGAATGCTTCAGCTTCGCGGCAACAGCGGCGTCTTCTCTGCGCCGCGGCAAGCGACCGTCAGGATCGACCATCACACCTCCAGTCGGACGAAAGTCCGGTGCGCGCTTCATGGGACAAATTCGTAAACAAATCGGCATCGATCCGAATGCAAATCGCTCATGGGGCCTTGCGCCACATCGGCGGACGCGCCTTCACCGGCTCCAGCAGCGACCAGTCGCCCTGCTCCAGCGCATGGCCCTTCGGGAATGGCGGCCGTAATTCCAACCCGAGCGAACGCAGCACGCGATCGTCGCGGTAGTAGCACTGCAGCACCACACGGATAAGTGTGGCCGCCGCTGCACCGCCTGAGCTGCGGAACTCTTTCGCGACCGCATCGCGCCGCGCTTGATCGAGTTGCGCCAGCGGCGCTCCTGCAAGCCGCGCAAGATGGTCGAGCGCCTCCGCTACCCGCTTGCTGTCGCGGCCGAGTGTCGCCAGGATGTCGGCCTGGATGGCGCCGTCGTCGGCGCCGGGCACGCCATATTCGGCGCTCTCCGGGATCATCATCGCGCTGACGACGCGCAGATCGTTGCGCTGGGCCGGGGTGAGAGCGTTCTCGGCGGTCATTGTTGCCTCAATCGAACAGATTGGCGAGACGGCTCTTCATCTGGTCGGCGATGTAGAGCGCGATGGCCTGGATGGTGGAGGTCGGGTTGACGCCGCCGGCAGTGACGAACACGCTGCCGTCGACGATGAACAGGTTCTTGACGTCGTGCGAACGGCCCCATTCGTTGACCACCGAGCGCGCCGGGTCGGTGCCCATCCGCGCCGTGCCGAGCAGATGCCAGCCGCCATAGGGAATCGGGCAGTTCACGCAGATATCGGTGGCGCCGGCGGCTAACAGGATTTCCTTGCCGCGCGCGATGCCGTGCTCCAGCATCTTCCGGCTGTTCTCGCCGATGGTGTAGTCGACCCGCGGCGCGGGAATGCCGTGGCTGTCCTTCAAGACGGGATCGAGCGTGACGCGGTTGTGCTCTTCCGGCAAATCCTCGCAGATCGCGGATGCCGCGAGCCGGTGACCGTTGAGCTTGCGGAAGACGCGATGATGATCCGCGCCCCAGGGCAGGATGCCCTTGGCCTCGCTCATGACGGCTTCAAACACCGGCCCGACGCCGCGACCGAACTGGATCGCGTAGCCGCGCACGAAGCCTCGCGAAAGGTCGGTCTCGTAAAATTCCTTGCTCCACAGGCAGGTCGGCGGCGCGCGGTTGCTGTCGGTCGGCTCCTCGACATAGCCGTACACCTGACCATAGGGGTGGAACATCAGGTTCTTGCCGACCAGGCCGGAGGAGTTGGCGAGCCCGTCCGGAAAACGATTGGAGGCGGAATTCAGCAACAGTCTTGGCGTGCCGATGCCGTTGCAGGCGATGATGACGACTTCGGCCGGCTGAAACTGCTCGACGCCATCCTTGTCATAGTAGACGACGCCGGAGGCCATGCCATGCTCGTTGGTCTTGATCTCGCGCACCCGGCAATGCGTGCGCAATTCGATCCCGGCGCGCAGCGCCGCCGGCCAATAGGTGATGTCGGTGGAGGCCTTGGCGCCCTGCGCGCAACCGGGCGTGCAGTGGCCGAGGTTGATGCAGCGCGCCCGCCCCTCATAGTCCACCGTTGCCACCGTCGTGTCCGACGGCCACCAGTGCCAGCCGAGCTTGTTCATCGCTTTCGCGTGCAGCACGCCGGAGCGACCGAGCGGCAGCGGCGGCATCGGCGGCTCGGTCGGCGGAAACGCGGGATCGCCCGATAGCCCGGAGACGCCCATCATGCGGTCGTTCTCGGCAAAGAACGGCGCCAGCATGTCGTAATTGATCGGCCAGTCGTCGGCGACACCGTCGAGCGTCCTGACGCGAAAATCGGAAGGATGCAGGCGCGGGAAATGCGCCGTGTACATGATGGTCGAGCCGCCGACGCCGTTGAAGTTCACCACCTTGATCGGCGAGTTGTCGTCGTTGATGGGGTAATCCTCGGGCCGGGCGCGGATGTTGGGGCTCGGCGAATAATCGCCATAGAAGCGCGCCTCCCAGTCGCGCCCGGTGCTCGGATATTCGGCAGGGTTCATCCAGCCGCCTTGATCGAGGCACAGGATGTGCATTTTAGTCTCGGCGAGAGACCACGCAACCGCAGCGCCGGAAGCCCCCGCGCCGATGATGAGGACGTCAACGGGATCGTTCATTCCAGTTCCTTCCGTCATTCCGGGATGGTCCGAAGGACCAGACCTCAGATGCGCAATTGCGCATCGGGGAATCTCGAGATTCCGGGTTCGATGCTTCGCATCGCCCCGGAATGACGAAATCATGACTTAATCCACAATCCGCACCGGCAGCGAGCGAATGCCGCGGATGAAGTTCGAATAAAGCCGCTGCGGCGGGCCGGCGATTTCGAAGCGAAGGTCGCGCTGCAGGATTTCCTCCCACAGAATTCTCAATTGCTGTTCGGCGAGCCGGTCGCCGACACAACGATGGATGCCGGCACCGAATGCGAGATGCTGCCGGGGTTTTGCGCGATTGACGATGAACTCGTCCGCGCGCTCGATTTTGTCCTCGTCGCGATTGCCCGAGATGTACCACATCACGACCTTGTCGCCTTTGGCGATCCTGCGGCCGGCAAGCTCGACATCGTCGCGCGCGGTGCGGCGCATATGCAAAACCGGCGTCTGGTAGCGGATGATCTCGGAGACGAGGCTCGGAACGAGGTCGTGGCGACCGCATACCAATTCGAACTGCTCTGGATTCTCCACCAGCGCCATCAGCCCGCCGGTCATCGAGTTGCGCGTGGTGTCGTTACCGCCGACGATCAGAAGCGCAAGCGTGCCGATAAATTCGCGTGGCGGCATCTGGCGGGTCGCTTCGGAGTGCGCGAGCATCGAGATCAGGTCGAACGTTGGCGGAGCCCCCGCACGCGCGTCCCACAATTTGCGGAAATATTCTCCCATCCTGGTAAGTTCGGCGAAACGCTCCTCCTCCGAATGCACCACCGCGTCCGGCGAATTGACGTTGGCGATCGCGACGTCCGACCACCAGGTCAGCTTCATGCGACCTTCCCAGGGAAAATCGAACAGCGTCGCCAGCATCATATTGGTCAAATCGGTCGAAACGCGCCCGACCCAGTCGAAGACCTGATCGCGCGGCAGCGCGTCCAGCACGTCGGAGGTACGCTTGCGGATCAGCGGCTCGAGATTGACGAGGTTGGACGGCGCCACGATCGGTGCGACGGTACGTCGATGCGCGGTGTGGCGCGGCGGGTCCATCCGGATGAAGTTCGCAATCTCCTGACCTTTGGGCTGATCCGCGATCTGGATGCCGCCAAGCTCCGAGCTCGACGAATAGTTCTCGTGGTCGAGCTCCACCGTAAAGATGTCGTCGTAGCGCGTGACCGACCAATACGGCCCGAACGGCGACGCCTCGCAATAATGCACGGGATCGTCGCGGCGCAATCGGGCGAACAATGGTCGCCAATTGTCGTCCTGATAGAGCCGGGGATCGCTGACGTCGATCGACTCAAGCCGGCGTTGCCGCGCTTCCATTTGGGCCATCGTTCCGCTCCCGCATCCCGCCGCCGGTTGACGGGCGATCGTTATCTCATTCCCAGGGCAAAGCCGGTTGCGCCTCCAGCCCGCGGGACAATTGACGATAGGATCAGATGGGGTAACGAGTAAAGATGCCGAAAGCGAGGGTCTCCATTGCCTGGCGCGGGCGCAACATGGCCCCGCGCAGGTGCAAGGCGTTGGTGTTTTAATAGCGGGATATGCTAGAGCATTTTCGAGAAACGCAGTGGTTGTGGGCAGACATGCAGTTACGACATCTTCTCGTCGCGATTTGGCGGCCGGCCGCCTACGCCCTGCTTTTGATATTCGGGTTGGTTCTGTCGGCCGCCTTCGGCTATGCCGCGGACGCGATCGTCAGGGACGGCGACACCATCCAGCTCGGCGGCGTCACCTACCGGCTCGACGGCATCGACGCCCCGGAGCTCGATCAGATCTGCATCGACGACCACGCCGATCCCTGGACCTGCGGCATCGACGCCCGCCAGCAATTGACCAAGTTGGTCGGCGGAAGCCAGGTCCACTGCGTCGATCTCGGCGCGGACAAGTCCCACAAGAACCGGCACATCGGCATCTGCAGCGCGGATGGCGCGACGGCGAGTCTGAACCAGCAAATGATCCGCCTGGGCTTTGCGTTGAGCTTCGAGCCTGCCTTGAAGCTCCACTTCCAGGAAGACGCGGCGAGCGCGAAAGACGCGCGCGCAGGGCTCTGGAAAGGCTGCTTCGTCGCCCCGCGGGAATTCCGTATCGGCAAGAAGGACGGCACTTTGCTCGGCGCTTCCTGCCGGACCGACCGCGAGCAGGAAATCCGTGCCGCGCTGTTCCCCGACGATCTTGCAATGCCGCCAAGTTGCAGCATCAAGGGAAAATTCGCGGTGCGCGCACGCGTCACCGGCAATATCGGGATCTACCATTTGCAGGGCTGCCCCAGCTACCCGGCGCTGACAAAGCCCGATCGCTGGTTCTGCTCCGAGGACGACGCCCAGGCCGCCGGCTTCCGCCGCGCCTATAATTGCCGGGCCAGCCGCAGCAAATGACCGGTGGCAGCGCGGCTAAGCCGCAATGAGATCTACGACGACGGAGCTGGCTTCACCTCTCCCGAAGGGAGAGGTCGAATTGCGCAGCAATTCGGGTGAGGGATTCAGGCCTATCGAGAGAGCGCAACCCCTCACCCGGCGCTCCGCGCCGACCTCTCCCTGTGGGAGAGGTGAAGAATATCACACCGCCGGCAGACCGATTCAATCAAAAGCCTGATCAGCGCTGCATCCGCATGATCTGGTCCATCGGCATCATGTTGTGATTGAGGTTCGACATGATCCACAAGGAGCCGCCGATCACCAGGAACACGATCAGCAGGCCGAACGCCAGCGCCAGCACGTTGTTGGTGTTGTCGGCGCCGGTGGTGATGTGAAGGAAGAACACCAGGTGCACGCCCATCTGCGCGATCGCCAGCACGATGATGGCGACGGGAATGCTGGGCTGCCAGACGAGGTCGGTACCGGCAATGAAGAACGATGTCGCCGTGAGCAGGATCGCAAGACCAAGGCCGACGACATAGCCGAGCAGCCTCGGACCGACGCGGACTTCCTCTTCGTCGCCGGGCGCGACGTCGAGCTGGCCGTGCGTGCCATGGAGATGTTCGCTCATGCAGCGCTCCCAAGAAGATAGACCACCGAGAATATCGCGACCCAGATGATGTCAAGCGCATGCCAGAACAGCGCAAAGCAGAGGATCCGGCGCAGGATGTCGGCGCGAAAGCCCTTGCCGAAGACCTGCGCCATCATCGTCAGAAGCCAGAGGATGCCGGCCGAGACGTGCGCGCCGTGACATCCGACCAGCGTGAAGAAGGCGGACAGGAACGCGCTCCGGGTCGGGCCGGCGCCCTGGGAGACGAGACTGGCAAATTCGCGTCCTTCCAGCGCCAGAAATGCGAGCCCAAGGACGCAGGTCGCCGCCATCGACGCCTGGTACCAGCGCGCGCTGCGCACGTCGGCCGCGATAGAGGCAAGGCCGCAGGTGAAGCTCGACAGCAGAAGGCATGCCGTCTCCGCCACGACGCTTCTCAAGTCGAACAATTGCGCGCCGCTCGGGCCGCCGGCGGTCTGCCCGAGCAGCACCGCATAGGCCGCAAAGAAGCACGAGAACATGATGATGTCGCTGAGCAGGAATATCCAGAAGCCGTAACCGGTCACGATCCGCTTCGGCGCCGGCCCGTCATGGACGACGACAGACTCTTCCATCCCGCGCAGCCGGTGCGCTCCACCTTCCGAGAAGGCCAGCGTGGTATCGACCATCACGTGCCCCCCGCGAGGCCGAGCGCGGCGCGCCGCTCTTCCAGGTTGGCGCGATCGATGCGGGCGACTTCCGCCGCCGGGATGACGTATTCGTCGTGGTCGCGCCAGGCAAAGGCGACAAAGGTCGCGAACGCGCCGACGCCGCCGGCGATGACCATCCACCAGATGTGCCAGATCAGCGCAAAGCCCATGATGGTGGCGAAGAATGCGCACACGAAGCCGGTCGGCGAGTTGCGCGGCATTTCCACATCGCTGTAATCCGGCCCGCCCGGCTGAAGCCCCTGCTCCTTCGCGCGCATCTTCATCGACCAATAGGCATCGGCGCCGCTCACGTCGGGCATGACCGCAAAATTGAAAGCCGGCGGCGGCGAGGCGGTGGCCCATTCCAGCGAACGCCCGTCCCAGGGATCGCCGGTGTGGTCGCGCAGTTCGGCGCGGTCGCGGATGCTGACCGCGAGCTGCATGATCTGGAAGATGATCCCGATCAGGATCAACACGGCACCGCCGGCGGCGAGGATCAGCCACGGACGCCATTCCGCGACGTTGTAGTGCTGCATGCGCCGGGTCATGCCGAGGAAGCCCACCGCATAGAGCGGGAAAAAGGCGACGTAGAACCCGACCAGCCAGAACCAGAACGCCGCCTTGCCGTACCCCTCCTGCAGGCGGAAGCCGAACGCCTTCGGGAACCAGTAGGTGTAGCCGGCAAACGCGCCGAACAGCACGCCGCCGATGATCACGTTGTGGAAATGCGCGACCAGGAACAGGCTGTTGTGCAGCAGGAAATCCGCGGGCGGCACGGCAACGAGAACGCCGGTCAATCCGCCGATGATGAAGGTGACCATGAATCCGAGCGACCACATCATCGGCGTCGCGAAGCGGATGCGCCCGCCATACATCGTGAACAGCCAGTTGTAGATCTTCACGCCGGTCGGCACCGCGATGATCATGCTGGCGATGCCGAAGATGGCGTTGACGTCGGGGCCCGCGCCCATGGTGAAGAAGTGGTGCAGCCACACCATGAACGAGATGATGCAGATCGCCATGGTGGCGAGCACCATCGAGCGGTAACCGAACAACGGCTTGCCGGAGAAGGTCGAGACCACTTCGGAGAAAATGCCGAACGCCGGCAGGACCAGGATATAGACCTCCGGATGGCCCCAGGCCCAGATCAGGTTCATGAACATCATCATGTTGCCGCCGGCTTCGTTGGTGAAGAAATGGAAGCCGAAATAGCGGTCGAGCATCAGCATCAGGAGGGTTGCGGTCAGGATCGGAAACGCCGCGATGATCAGGAGATTTGACGCCAGCGTGGTCCAGCAGAACATCGGCATGCGAAGATAGGTCATGCCTTTGGTGCGCAACTTGAGAACGGTGGTGACGAGGTTGATGCCGGCGACGAGCGTGCCGACCCCAGAGATTAGAAGCGACCACAGATAATAGTCGACGCCGACGCCCGGCGAATAGGTCAGCTCCGACAGCGGCGGATAAGGCAGCCAGCCGGTGCGCGCAAATTCGCCGACCACGAGCGAGAGGTTGACCAGAAGCGCGCCGGTCGCGGTGAGCCAGAAGCCGACCGAGTTCAGCGTCGGGAACGCGACGTCGCGGACGCCGAGCTGCAGCGGCACCACCAGATTCATCAATCCGATCACGAACGGCATCGCGACAAAGAAGATCATGATGGTGCCGTGCGCCGAAAAGATCTGGTTGAAATGTTCGGGCGGCAAATAGCCTTGCGAATGATAGGCGAGCGCCTGCTGCGCGCGCATCATGATGGCGTCGGCAAAGCCGCGCAGCAGCATCACCGACGCCAGCAGCGTGTACATGACGCCGATCCGCTTGTGGTCGACGCTGGTGATCCATTCGCGCCAGAGATAGGGCAGATGGCCCGCGATCACGACCCAGGCGAGAACCGCGAGAATCGCGACCAGCACCACGGCTCCCGTTATCAGCGGGATCGGCTGATCGAACGGGATCGCGGCCCAGCTCAATTTACCTAACATTGCCAGCTCCGCTTTCGGGCTTCGCCAGATTCGTCGTCAATTGCGGCCCCGGACCCGGCGCGATCTGCTGGGAGGCGATCTTGCCGAACAGCTCGGGGTCGGCGAGCCGATAGCTCGGTTTGCTGGTCTCGACCGACTGTTGCTTGAGTTTGTCGTAGCTGTCCGCATTCAGCACCTGATCGCCGCGCGAGGCGCCTGCGACCCAGTCGGGGAACGCGAGCGGCGAGATGACATGGACGTCGAACAGCATCTCGGGAAAGCCGTCGCCGGAGAAATGCGCCGACAGTCCCTGATAATCACCTTCCTGATCGGCGCGCAGGTTGAGCCGCGTGACCATGCCGTTCATGGTGTAGATCATGCTGCCGAGCTGCGGGACGAAGAACACGTTCATCACGCTGGCCGATGTCAGCTCGAATTGCAGCGGCGCGCCGACCGGCACAGTCAGCGAGTTGACGGTGGCAACCCTCTGATCCGGATAGATGAACAGCCATTTCCAGTCGAGCGACACCACCTGGATCCGGACCGGGCTGCCGGTGCCCGCGACGGGTGCTGCCGGATCGAGCTGGTGCGCGCCGATCCATGCGACGCCGCCGAGCAGGATCACGGTGAGCGCCGGGATCGACCAGACCACGAGTTCGATGCGCCCGGAGTGGGCCCAGTCGGGCAGATAGGTCGCACGGGGATTGGACTGCCGGAACCAGAAAGCGAAGGCGAAAATCGCGGCGATGGTCGGCAGCACGATCGCCAGCATGATGGCGATGGAATCGATCAGGATGGTCTTGTCGGCGGCTGCGATCGGGCCCTGCGGATCGAGAATATTCATTGGCCAGCCAACCCGCTGCTCCAACTCGCCGGTTACCAAAACGCGCCGGAACGGGCGCGGTTCCAACCGAGCCGCGCCTGACTATAGCGCGGAAATCATGACCGCGTCATCTGAGCGTCCCGCTCTCAAAACCTGTAGTCCCAGCCGAGCCAGGCGCACAGGCCGCGGCCCATCACATCTTCGAGGTTCTTGCCGCTCAGCCACGGCAGTTCCTCGGTAAAGAACGTCACGCATTGGCGATAACTGCACGGCATGCGTGTAATATCGGTGCCCCAGAAGAAGCGCTTTGGCCCGAACGCATCGAAGATGCGGTGCAGCCCACTCTCGATATTTCGGAACGGATAGCCTTCCGTCGAATAGTGCGGCGCGCCGGTCGCCTTCACCGCGACATTGGGCAGCTTCGCCATCGCCACCAATTCGTCGAGATGGATGAAAGCTTCGGCGTCGCGGCCGTTGCGGTTGAGCCCGCAATGATCGACGATCATCTTCAGGTGCGGATGACGTTCGGCGATGTCGCGAAATTTCGGCAGGAACAGCCCGCCCATCATCGCGATCGGCAGCCCCTCCTTTTCCGCCGCCGGCCACAGCCATTCCAACGCGCCGTCATGGAGCCATTTCTGGTGCTGCTGCGAAAGCAGCGGCCAACGCAAGCCCATCATGCCCGGCTGGTTGCGCCAGCCACCGATCAGCTTGCGATTTTCGGGATTATCGAGCGCGAACTGGCCGAGGATCGCGAAACGGTCGGGGTATTTCTTCGCCGCCTCGATCGCAAGCGCGTTCGCATTGGGATCCCAGCTCAAGGGCGGATGAATGACGGCGGCATCGACGCCGGCTTCGTCCATTTCCTTGAGCAATTCTTCGGCGGTGAACTGCGTGACCTTGCGGTGCAGGCCGGAGGGCGGCACCACCGTCTGCGACCAGATATGCACCTGCGCGTCGACGATCTTCACGGGCGTGCCTCCGGCTTTTTTGTTGCGTCGATCATGCACCATCATCGGCAGGCCCGCAACGCGAGCAACCGTCATATGCCACGTCACGGAAAGATCGCACAGCCGGCTGCAACAACAGCCCTTCTCTCTTCGCGCCAGCATTGCTATCGTGAGCCAACAAAAGGAAGAACAAGATGCATGGACCCGAGGATGATGCCGGCCTTGCCGGCAAGGTCGCGCTGATCTCCGGTGGCGGCGCGGCCGGCGACGGCATCGGCAATGGCCGCGCGGCGGCGATCCTGCTGGCCCGCGCCGGCACCAGAGTGCTGGTCGCCGATCGCGATCTCGCCTCCGCCGAACGCACGGTCGAGATGATTGTGGCCGAGGGCGGCACGGCGGCCGCGTTTGCCGGTGACGTCACCAATGAGGCCGATTGCAAGCGGCTGATCGAGGCCACCGTCGATCGCTTCGGCCGGCTCGACTTTCTCGACAACAATGTCGGCATCGGCAGCCGCGGCAGCGTGGTCGACGAGAAGCCGGAGCAATACCGGCGCGTCATGCAGATCAATGTCGAGAGCATGTTCCTGCTCTCGAAATACGCGATTCCGGCGATGATCAGGACCGCGAAGGGCGGCGCGATCGTCAACATCTCCTCGATCTCGGCGCTGCGGCCACGCGGGCTCACCACCTACACGACGTCGAAGGCGGCGGTGATCGGCCTGACCCGGGCCATGGCAGTCGATCACGGCCGCGACAACATCCGCGTCAACTGCATCTGCCCGGGGCCGATGTACACGCCGATGGTCTATGCCCGCGGCATGAGCGAGCGCGCCCGCGCCTTGCGCGCCAAGGCTTCGGTGCTGAAGCTGGAAGGCACCGGCTGGGATGTCGGCCATGCCGTGAAATTCCTGCTCAGCCATCACGCCCGCTACATCACCGGCCAGGTGCTGGTGGTCGATGGCGGCGTCACCCTGCAGGCGCCGGAACGCGAGTCAGAGGACAACTGACAAAAAACAACTGACAACAACAAAACCAAAAAGAGGAAACATCATGGCCCGCCTGCCCTATCTCGAGCCCGACCAGGTCGCGCCCGAATATCGTGACATGCTCAAGCGCAACACCAACCTGCACAAGCTGTTGGTCAATTCGCCGGACATGGCGCGCGCCTTCAGCGGCATCGGCAGTTTCATCCGCTTCAAGAGCAAGCTCGATCCGCGCCTGCGCGAGCTTGCGATCCTGCAGGTCGGCTGGATGGAGAAGTCGGAATACGAGTTCACCCATCATGTGAAGATCGGCAAGGAGTTCGGCGTCACCGACGAGGACATCCAGGCGATGATGGCCGAGACCGAGGGCAAGCCCTCAAAACTCGAGCCGCTGGCGAAGGCGATCTTGCGCGGCGCGCGCGAGATGGTGCGCGAGCTTGCGATGTCGGAAGCGACTTTTGCCGAGATCAAGCGCGAGCTATCCAACGAGCACATGGTCGATCTCGTGCTCACCATCGCCTTCTACTGCGCCGTGGTGCGCGTGCTCGCCACCATGAAGATGGACAACGAGCCCTATTATAAAGAGGTGCTGCAGCAGTACCCTATCCCGGGAGTGAACTGACATGCGCCTGAAAGACAAGATCGCCATCGTCGTCGGCGCCGGTCAGAGCCCGGGCCAAGGCATGGGCAACGGCCGC
>Ga0307479_10000294_pt1 | contig 46770 bp, 46 predicted proteins | sample atmos_gasesECM4C_FD_203743 | JGI IMG/M metagenome (GOLD analysis project Ga0307479, IMG submission 203743) | Hardwood forest soil microbial communities from Morgan-Monroe State Forest, Indiana, United States - atmos_gasesECM4C_515 | ecosystem: Environmental > Terrestrial > Soil > Temperate...
ACCAACACCTAGTGAACATTGTTTAGGGCTAGGACTACCGGGGTATCTAATCCCGTTCGCTCCCCTAGCTTTCGCGCCTCAGCGTCAGTTACAAGCTAGCAAGCCGCCTTCGCCACTGGTGTTCCTTCGCATATCTACGCATTTCACTACTACATGCGAAATTCCACTTGCCTCTCTTGCACTCCAGCCCCGCAGTATTGGACGCAGTTTCGAGGTTGAGCCTCGAACTTTCACAACCAACTTACGGAACCGCCTACGCGCTCTTTACACCCAGTAAATCCGGATAACGCTCGCCCCCTACGTATTACCGCGGCTGCTGGCACGTAGTTAGCCGGGGCTTCCTCAGGTGGTACCGTCAGATCTTCGTCCCACCCAACAGAGGTTTACATCCCTAGAGACTTCATCCCTCACGCGGCGTTGCTCCGTCAGGCTTTCGCCCATTGCGGAAAATTCCTCACTGCTGCCTCCCGTAGGAGTCTGGGCCGTGTCTCAGTCCCAGTGTGGCTGTCCGTCCTCTCAGACCAGCTACCCATCATAGCCTTGGTGGGCCGTTACCTCACCAACTAGCTAATAGGCCGCGGGCCCATCTGAGAGCGTCTTGCGACTTTAGTTGTCAGATGATGCCATCCGACAACCACATGCAGTATTAGCTCTGCTTTCGCAGGGTTATTCTGCACTCTCAGGCAGGTTGCCCACGTGTTACTCACCCGTCCGCCACTAGCGCTAGCCACCCTTGCGGGCAGTTAGCACCCGTTCGACTTGCATGTGTCAGGCACGCCGCCAGCGTTAATCCTGAGCCAGGATCAAACTCTCCGTTAAAACGCCTCGACCCAACAGGGCTGAGGCTTCAGAATCGAATCAGGGTCCCCACGACATTTCGAAGGGCCTTCTCGGAGAAGTCCGTTCCACTCTTCAATTGTTAAGGTGCTCGCCGGCCCTGAGAAGCGCAGGATTACCTCCCGCCTCTCGGGCAGCTTGAGAATGATACCGTATCCGACTCTCAAATTGTCAAGAACGACAAACGGCCTCACTAGCTTACCCGGCCGGACCGCGCCCAAACCCCCATTTCCCTCCACCGCTTGCAGGAGGGCGCAGGAGCGCAGGGGGCCATGCTACTTGTACTCGGGCAGCTGCTCGAGCTCGTCCGCCGCCAGGTCGGTATACACCCGCCGGGTCGTAATCTTCGGAATACGCTCCGCCCGAACCTCCACCTTCCGCCCGCCGGCGGCTAGCTTCACCACGATGCCGTGGAAGATATCGTCCTCCTTGTCGCCCAGCAGCCCCTCCGCCCGGCCGATCTCCTCGCCGGACTCCCCCATCACGGGCGCCTTGTCCGGCATGGCCAGCCAGGCCACCTCCTGCTCCTCTTCGGGCTCGGCCACCTACACCGCCCTCCGACCGGAGAACGCTCGGGCCAGGGTGAGCTCGTCCGCGTATTCCAGCTCCCCGCCAACCGGCAGGCCATGTGCCAGCCGCGACGTCCGGACCCCGAGCGGCGCCAGCTGGTCCGCCAGGTAGGCGGCGGTGGCCTCCCCTTCCATGTCCGGATCGGTCGCGAGGATGACCTCCGATACCGGCTCCCGGCGCAGGCGGGCCACCAGCTCAGTGATCTTCAATTCGGCCGGCCCCACGCCATCGATCGGTGATAACGCTCCGTGCAAAACGTGGTAGAGCCCGTGGTACTCGCCCGTTCGCTCGATCGCCAGCACATCAAGTGGCTCTTCGACCACACAGAGTACGGCTCGGTCTCGTCTCGCTGACAGGCAGATCGCGCATCGCTCGCCTTCGGCGATGAAGAAGCACTCGTTGCAGAATCGGATCCGCGCCTTGACCTCGACCAGGGCCGCCGCCAGCCGGTCGACCGACTCGCGTGGCGCGCGCAGTATATAGAAGGATAGGCGCTGGGCGGTCTTCGGCCCGATCCCGGGGAGTCGGCCGAGCTCCTCCATCACTCGCGTCAGCGCCGCAGGGACGTCAGCCACGCAACCGGACCTTGAGCACGCGAGCGACCGTTACCCCAGAAGCCCGGGCGGGAGGCCCATCCCGGCCGTGGCCGCTCCCATCTCTTTGGCGGCCAGCTCGCGGGCCTTCTCCATCGCGTCGTTCACGGCCGCCAGCACCAGGTCCTGGAGCATCTCGACATCGGCCGGGTCGACCACCTCGGGCTTGACCGTCACCGACATCACCTTCTGGTGGCCGTTGGCCACCACCTCGACCACCCCGCCGCCGGCGGTCCCCGTGACCGTCTTTTCCCCGAGCTCCTCCTGGATCTTGGCCATCTTGGCCTGCATCTGCTGCAGCTGCTTGAGCATCTTGAACTGCTGACCCATCTATCCCCTCCCGCGCGGCGTGACCCGCACATTCGTGGCGTCGAACCGGTTCATCGCCTCTTTCACCAGCGGGTCATCCGCGATCGACGCCGTCGGCCGCACCGGCGCGGGCGTGGCGGCCGAACCCCCGGGCTTTTCCGCTGCCACCAGCTCCAGCCGCGCATCCGCACCAAAGACTTCGCGCACCGCGGCGAGCAGCGTGTCGCGATTACTCGCTCGCTGCATCAGCTCGGCGTGCGCGGGATAGCGGAACTCCACCCGAACCAGCCCGTCCCGAACCGCTGCCAGCCGCGCATCCATCAACAGGCTCGCGACCGGCTTCGGCAGCCGGTTCTTGAGGGCATCCCAGCGCGCATCCGGCCCCAGGACCGCCGGCTCCGGCGCCATCGCCGGTTCGATCAACCGTTCGGCGCCGACCGCATCCGTACTCGCCGCCGCCGGTGCGACCGCCACCGGCACCGGCTGGCTCATGTTCGACAGCAAGGTCACCTCGAGCAGCAGGCGTGCATCCGCGCCTTTGCGCAGTTCGGGTTCCATCTCCATCAGGCCTTTCCACAGCGCCAGCAGCGCGTTCCGCCCCGCCGCCCGCCCGATCTTTTCGAGGCCGGCGGAGGCGGCGCCGCCCAGGCTTTCGGCATCCTGATAGCCGACCGATAGTAAGGCCGCTTCGCGAATCGCGCTCAGCAAGCCACGTACCAGCTGACGGACGTCGCCGCCGGCGTCGTAAAACTTCTGGAGCTCGCCGAGCGTTCGGGCGCCGTCGCCCTCGACCACATAACCCAGCAGTCGCACCAGGGCCTCGGGGTCGGCCAGCCCCAGCAATTCGTGTGTCTTCTGCACCGTGAGCTCCTCGCCGGCCTGCGAGATCAGCTGATCCAGCAGCGTGATGCCGTCTCGCATGCTGCCGCGGGCGAGTCGGGCGAGCAGCGCCAGGCTCTCCGGGTCGACCTTGACCGCCTCCTGCTCGACAATCATGGCCAGCCGGGCAGCGATCGCGCCCGTCTCGATCCGGCGGAAATCGAACCGCTGGCAGCGCGATGCCACGGTCAGCGGAATCTTGTGCGGCTCCGTGGTTGCCAGCACGAACACCACATGCGCGGGTGGCTCCTCCAGCGTCTTGAGCAAGGCGTTGAAGGCCTCCGTGGTCAGCATGTGCGCTTCGTCGATGATGTAGACCTTCACCTTCAACACCGCCGGCAGATACTTCACCCGCTCGCGCAGGTCGCGGATTTCGTCGATGCCGCGGTTGGAGGCGGCGTCGATCTCGATCAGGTCGACCGCAGCGCCAGTCCCGATCTCCACGCAGTTGGCGCATACGCCGCAAGGCTCGGCGCCCTTGCGGTCCAAACAGTTGATCGCCTTGGCGAGGATCCGCGCGGTCGACGTCTTGCCGGTTCCGCGCACCCCCGAGAACAGGTAGGCGTGCGCAACCCGGCCCTGCTCGACGGCATTCTTGAGCGTCTGGGCAATCGCATCCTGCCCGACCAGCTCGCCGAATTTCTGGGACCGGTACTTGAGATAGAGAGTCTGGTAGGCCATCGGCTGCCCGACAATTCTACGGAAGGCTCAGGGCGAAAAACCGGCGTCCCCGAAAACAGAAAGCGGCCGCCGATGCGGCCTCTTTCTCTGTTTCCGATCTAGTCCTGGTTGTTGCCGGTCGCGTCGAACCGTCACGGACGAATGACCGCAGGCGACCGGATCGATTCAACCGCTAACTCGTTTACCTCTCTGCGAGATACGGTTCCATCACCATTACGGGTGATGGACACGCCGTTTCGCTGGCGCGAGCTGTTCCAGGAGGGCCGCGGCCCACTCACCGCGGGCATCCTGCTGGTCGAATTCCTCGTCGCTGTCGAGGCACTCGTCATCGTCACGATCATGCCGGCCATTCGCAGCAACCTTGGCGGGCTCGAGTTCTACGGGCTCGTCTTTGCCGGGTTTTCGCTCGCAGCTCTGGTCCTTTCGCCGATCGCTGGACGGGCGGCGGACCGGCGCGGCCCAGCCCAACCCTTCCTGCTGTTCGGCGCGCTCTTCATCGCCGGCACGTTGTTGTGCGGCCTCGCGCCGTCGATGCCGTTGCTCGCCGTCGCGCGGATCGTCCAGGGAGCCGGAGCGGGCGGATCGTACACCGTCGCGCTCGCCGCGGTGACGAGGATCTATCCGGAATCTGGCCGAGCCCGGGTGCTCGCGTTGCTCGCCGGCGCCTGGATCGTGCCCGGTTTGCTGGGGCCGTCGTACGGCGCCTTGTTGGCGAGCACCGTGGGATGGCGCTGGGCATTCTTCTCGATCATTCCCTTGACGGTGATCGCGATGGCGCTCACGCTGCCGGCGTTGCGCCCGTTACCGGCAGAGGCGCAACGCAGCCAGTTGTCGATCCGCTGGCCGCTGGCGCTCGCGGCCGGCGCGTCGGCGCTGATCGGCGGCCTCTCGCTGCTCACATGGCTCAGCCTGCCGCTGATCGGCATCGGCATCTGGCTCACCTGGTCCGCGCTGGGCCACATCCTTCCGGCTGGATCACTACGCGCTCGCCCGGGTCCGCCGGCGGCCGTCACGACGATCTTCTTGCTCATCCTCGCGTTCATTGGCGCGGATTACTTCATTCCGCTGATGTTGACCGCGGTCCGCGGCCGGTCGCTGGCCGAGGCCAGCGTCGTGATCACGCTGGGCACCGTGAGTTGGTCATTCGGGAACTGGTGGCAGTCGCGCGCGATCGTCCGTACGTCGCCGGTCACGCTGGTTCGCCTGGGCGGCGGGATTCTGACGATCGCGATCGTCGGCATCATCGCGAGCCTGGCGGGCGGACCGCTCGTCATCTCGTACATCGCCTGGCTGATCGCCGGCATCGGCATGGGGATCGCCTACCCGACCGCGTATCTCGTCATCATGCAGGGCGCCGACGCGACCGGCGCCGGGTCGGCCGTCAGTTCCGAACAGGTCGCCGAGCGGCTCGCGCTCGCTCTCGGCGGCGGGCTTGGCGGCGTCTGCGTCGCGCTCGCGTTGGCGCTCCACGCGTCGCTCGCGATCGGGCTTGCTGGTGCGTTCGGGCTCGCGCTCGTGGCAGCGGTGGCGAGTATCGCGATCGCGCCGCGGCTTATCCTGCCGCGCTCACCAGCCGCCCGCCTGGCAGCCCGCTAGAACCCCGTCAACGCGATACGTCTGCGGCCCTCGTTCACGCCCTGGATTCTGGATGTCCGATTTCCGCTAGCGCAAAGCGGCTGCGCCCGTCAGAATGAACCATCGTGATGACCCCAGCCCTCGACTTCGAACGTTGCTATCGGGCGGTCGAGAGCCGCGATGCCCGGTTCGATGGCTGGTTCATCACGGCCGTCACGACGACCCGGATCTACTGCCGACCGAGCTGCCCGACGCCGGTTCGTCCGAAACGCGAGAACGTCCGCTTCTACCCGACGGCGGCGGCCGCGCAGCTCGCCGGCTTCCGCGCTTGCAAGCGGTGCCGGCCGGATGCGTCCCCCGGCTCTCCGGAGTGGAACGTTCGCGGCGATCTCGTCGGACGCGCGATGCGGCTGATCGCCGATGGCATCGTTGACCGGGAAGGCGTCAATGGGCTCGCCCGCCGGCTCGCGGTCAGCGAGCGTCATCTCCACCGGCTGCTGCTTGGCGAGCTGGGTGCCGGCCCACTCGCGATCGCGCGGGCGCAGCGAGCGCAAACCGCTCGGATGCTGATCGAGACGACCGACCTGGCGTTCACCGACGTCGCGTTTGCGGCCGGGTTCGAGAGCATCCGGCAATTTAATGACACGGTTCGCGAGGTGTTCGCGCTCACCCCGACCGACCTCCGTCGCGCGGGCCGGCGTCGAGGCGATATCGTCGAAGGCTCGCTCAGGCTGCGTCTCCCCTATCGTCCGCCACTCGATTGGCCGGGACTGTTTGACTGGCTTCGCGTCCGTGCCGTTGCGGGCGTCGCCGTCACCGACGGCAACAGCTACCGTCGGACGCTTCGCCTTCCCCGCGGCGCCGGCATCGTCACGCTCGAGCCCATCGACTCGCACATCCGATGCACGTTACAGCTCGAGGCGATGGCCGACCTGACGAGTGCGGTCCGCCAGTGCCGGCGATTGCTCGACCTCGACGCCGACCCGCTCAGCGTCGTCGACGTCCTGTCGAAGGACCGGCAGCTGTCGACGATCGTCAGAAAGCGTCCGGGGCTGCGCGCGCCGGGCGCGGTCGACGGGACGGAACTCGCGGTCCAGGCGATCCTCGGCCAGCAGGTCTCGGTTCAGGCCGCCCGCACGCTCGCGTCTCGGCTTGTCACCGCCCACGGCGATGTCACCAAGATTGCGGACCCCAGCCTGAGTCACCTGTTTCCAACCGCCGACCGTATCGCGGACGCCGACCTGTCGGCGCTCGGCATGCCGGCGACCCGGCGAGCAACACTGCGCGGCCTGGCCTTGGCGGCGGCCGACGGCCGGCTTTCACTCGATCCCGGCGCGGATCGGGTGGAGGTTCACCGGCAGCTGCTCGAACTCCCGGGCATCGGTGACTGGACCGCGGGCTACATCGTGATGCGCGCGCTCGGCGATCCCGACACGTTCCTGCCGGGCGATCTCGGCGTCAAGAAAGCCGGCGCGCGTCTAGGCCTCGGCTCGAGCCCGCGCGAGATGTCGGAACACGCAACCGCCTGGCGCCCCTGGCGGACCTACGCGACCCATCAACTCTGGGCCACACTGGCGGATCATTAAGGAGGACTCCATGCAGACCAGATCACCGCTGTACAGTACGACTCGCCCCACGCCGGTGGGTGTCCTGACGTTGATCGCCTCCGACGCCGGATTACGCGCCATCCTCTGGCCAGGAGAATCAACGCGGCGCGCGGGCATCGCGAACCGCCCCCGGCGCGACCCCGAGCACCCGATCCTGAAGCAGACCGCGACGCAGCTTGACGAATACTTCGCCGGCGCGCGGACGTCGTTCGACGTTCCGCTCGACCTCGAGGGCACCCGCTTCCAGGTCGCCGCCTGGCGAGCGCTCGCCAGCATCCCGTTCGGCGGCACCACCACCTACGGGCAGCAGGCCACCGCGCTCGGCATCCCAACCGCGGCGCGGGCCATCGGCGCCGCAAATCGCGCGAACCCGGTTTGCATCGTCTTGCCCTGTCACCGCGTCATCGGGGCTGATGGTTCGCTCACGGGATTCGCCGGCGGACTTGCGACCAAACAGTGGTTGCTCGACCACGAGGCGCAGGTCTTGATGTCTACTATCGTCTCGACCCCTCCATGGCAACTTCCCCGGACGGTCCAATCGCGCTTATCCATGCCCGTGGCCTGACCAAGCGCTTCGATAACCTCGTCGCGGTCGACGCGATCGACTTCGACGTCGAGCGCGGCGAGGCCTTCGGTTTCCTCGGCCCGAATGGCGCCGGGAAGACGTCGACCATGCGCATGATCGGCTGCGTCTCGCCGGCGACTGGTGGATCTTTGAGCGTCTTCGGCCTGGATCCGGTCGCCGACGGGCCCCGCATTCGTTCCCGGCTCGGCGTCGTCCCACAGGCCGATACGCTCGACGCCGAGCTCACCGTCCGCGAGAACCTGATCCTCTACGGCCGCTACTTCGACCTCTCGCGTCCGGTCGTCAGGCAGCGAGCACAGGAGCTACTTGAATTCGTGCAGCTTCAGGATCGAGCCGGCGCCGCGGTCGAGCAGCTGTCCGGCGGCATGAAACGCCGCCTGATGATCGCGCGAGCCCTCATCAATGAGCCGGCGTTGCTGCTGCTCGATGAACCCACCACGGGGCTCGATCCGCAGGCGCGGCACCTGGTGTGGGATCGCCTGTACCGGCTGAAGCAGCGGGGCGTGACGCTGGTGCTGACCACCCACTACATGGAGGAGGCCGAGCAGCTTTGCGACCGGCTGGTGGTCATGGACAAGGCCAGGATCGTTACCGAGGGCTCACCGCGGAGCCTGATCGAACGCTACTCGACTCGCGAGGTGCTCGAACTTCGGTTTCCCACCGACGCCACCCCGCCGCTCGATGGCGCGATCGAGGGCCTCGCCGAGCGGGTCGAAGTCCTTCCAGACCGGGTCCTCCTTTACACCCAGGACGGCGATGCGGCTGCTGTCGCCCTTCACCAGCGTGGTCTCCGTCCCGAAAGCACGCTCGTCCGGCGCAGCACTCTGGAAGACGTGTTCTTACGGCTCACCGGCCGCAGCTTGATCGAGTGAGCGCGAAGTGAAGGGAGCCTTGCTCGTCCTGGAACACAACATCGTGGTCTATCGCCGCACCTGGAAGGGCTCGATCTTTGTCTCGTTCGTCTCGCCCTTGCTTTTCCTCCTCGCGATGGGCGTCGGCCTCGGCAATCTGATCAGTCACGGAGCGGTTCGCACCCTCGACGGTGTCTCGTACGTGAGTTTCATCGCGCCCGGTTTGCTCGCCGTCACCACCATGCAAACCGCATACTCGATGACGACCTATCCGGTCCTGTACAAGATCCTCTGGGGACGCACCTACGACGCCATGCTCGCCACCCCGCTGCGGGTCGGGGACTTGCTGGCCGGCGAGATCGGCTGGATCATCGCCCGGCTCGCGATTGTCGCCAGCGCCTTCTTCGTCGTGATGACGATCTTTGGCGCGGTTCACTCGACGGCGGCCGTGCTCGCGATCCCCGCCGCGATCCTCAATGGACTGGCATTTGGCGCGCCGGTGCTGGCGTTCGCCGCGACCCGGCGGAACGATGTCGGGTTCACCGTCATTGCCCGCTTTGGCATCACACCGCTGTTCATCCTGGCCGGCACCTTCTTTCCGATCAGCCAGTTGCCGAGCCTCCTCCAGGCGATCGGCTGGCTGACGCCGCTTTCGCACGGCGTGGCGCTGGCGCGTGCCCTGACCATCGGTGGCGGAACACCGGGCATGGGGGTCCACGTCGCCGTGCTGCTCGCCTACACCCTGGTGGGGTTCACCGCTGCTGGGTTCACCCTTCATCGGAGGCTGTCGAGCTGAGCGTCTCGACGTCGGCATGGCGGGCCCTGCAGCTGCCGGCGGTTCGCCGGTCAACCAGGCTGGTGGAACGAAGCGTCACGCGCTACCGGCGGGGCTGGATCATCCTCGTCTCCGGATTGGTCGAGCCACTCCTGTATCTCGTGGGAATCGGCTACGGAGTCGGCGGCCTGGTGGGCCTCGTCACGAGCAGCAACGGCGCGCGCCTCCCCTATGCGGTCTTCGTCGCCCCCGCCCTGATGGCCACCTCCGCCATGAACGGCGCGATCTACGAGACCTCCTTCAATTTCTTCTACAAGCTGAAGTTCATGAAGCTCTACGACGCCATCCTGGCCACCCCGCTGGGCGTGGCGGACATCGCGTTCGGCGAGATTCTCTGGGCGCTGATTCGCGGCACCATTTACGCGGCTGGCTTCATCGCGTTCATGGCCGCGCTTCACCTCCTCACCTCGTCGTGGGCTCTACTGGCGCTACCGGCCGCGATCCTGATCGGATTCACGTTTGCCGCGGTCGGGACAGCGGCGACGACGTTCGTCCGTCGCTGGGAGGATTTCGATCTCGTGCTGATCGTCTTGGTGCCTCTGTTTCTCTTCTCCGGAACGTTCTACCCGGTCACGGTTTATCCGGCCCCGCTGCAAGTTGTCGTGCAACTCACGCCGCTCTATCACGGCGTCGACTTGTTGCGGAGCCTGACGACGGGCTCCATTGGGCCATGGATCGTCGGCGATCTCGCGTACCTCATCGTGCTGGGCGTGGCCGCCCTGCTGCTGGCGGCGGTCCGCCTCCAGCGGCTGCTTCTTAAGTAGGCGCACAACCCGCGAGGCCGAAGCACCCGCTACATTACTAAGGAATGCACCCCGGGAACAACCTGACGCGGGACGAAGCCCGCCGGCGGGCCCAATTGATCCAGACCCCCCTCTACGATATTTCGCTCGATCTCACCCGGGACAGCGACACCTTCACCTGCGAAGCGACCATCCATTTTCTGTGCCAGGAGCCGGGCGCGGACACGTTCATCGATTTCCTGGCGCCCTCCCTCGATAGCTGCGAGCTCAATGGCGAAGAAGTTCCCAAGGAGGCCTACGACGGCGCCCGAATCACCTTGAAGAACCTGCGCGACGCGAACGAGCTCCACGTCCTGGGAACGTGCGATTACGGCAACATCGGCGCCGGCTTGAGCAAGTTCAAGGATCCGGTTGATCACAAGGTCTATCTTCACAGCCAGTTCGAGACGTTCGATGCGCATCGCATGTTCCCCTGTTTTGATCAGCCGGACCTCAAGGCGAGTTTCACCTTCACCGTGCTGGCGCCCAGCGATTGGATCGTCGTCTCCAACAATCCCGGGCAGGCCCAGCAGGTTGCTGGCAAAGAGAACATCAAGCGCTGGACGTTCGGAGCCAGCCCGAAGATGTCCTCCTATCTCACGGCGGTGGTCGCGGGACCGTATCACGGGGTGCGCGACCGGCACGGCGACATCGATCTCGGCATCTTCTGCCGCCAGTCGTTGGCGCAATACCTCGACCCCGACGAGATCTTCACCGTCACCAAGCAGGGGCTCGACTTCTACGGCCAGGCCTACAAGTTCCCCTATCCGTTTCAGAAGTACGACCAGCTCTTCGTGCCCGAATTCAGCGCCGGCGCGATGGAGAACATCGGTGCGGTCACCTTCAACGAATCGATGATCTTTCGCTCCAAGGTCACCGAGGCGGTGCGCGAGGACCGGGCCAACGCGATCCTCCACGAGATGGCCCACATGTGGTTCGGCGACCTCGTCACGATGCGCTGGTGGGATGACCTCTGGCTGAACGAGAGCTTCGCCACCTTCATGTCGGTGCTCTGCCAGGTCGAAGCCACTCGGTTCAAAAATGGCTGGGTCACGTTCGCGAACCAGTACAAAGCCGGCGCTCGTCGCCAGGATCAGCTGCCGACCACGCATCCGATTGCCGCCGACATCCCCGACATCCAGTCGGTCTATCTCAACTTTGACGCCATCACCTACAACAAAGGCGCCTGCGTCCTGCGCCAGCTGGTCGCGTATGTCGGCCAGGAGACGTTCCTCCGCGGGGTGCAGCGCTATGTCAAGCAGCGGCAGTACGCGAACGCCACGCTTGCTGATTTCCTGTCGGACGTCGAGGCCGGCTCCGGCCGCGACCTCAAGGCCTGGTCGAAGCTCTGGCTGGAAACCGCGGGGCTGAACACGCTGCGACCGGTGGCGACCTCGCAGAGCGACACCATCGGGTCCCTCGCCATCCAGCAGGAAGCGCCCGCCGAACATCCCACGATCCGCCCGCATCGCCTCGCCGTCGGCCTCTATGACCTGCGGTCGACGGCGCTCCAGCTTCGCCGGCGGGTCGAGCTCGACGTGGCCGATCAGAGCACGCCGGTCAACGACGTGGTCGGGGAGCGGCTCGCCGACCTGCTGCTGGTCAACGACCTGGATCTGACCTACGCGAAGATCCGGCTCGACGAACGCTCGCTCTCGACGGCAAAGGAACACCTCGCCGAGCTCGGCGATCCGCTGGCGCGCGCGATCACCTGGGCCGCGCTGTGGGACATGCTGCGTGATGCGGAGTTGCCGGCGCGCCGCTACCTGCCGCTGATTCTCAACAATATTCACGGCGAGACCGACATCGGGGTGGTGCAGGACCTGCTGGCCCAGGCGTCCTCCGCGATCTGGGTCTACGGCGATCCCGCCAACGCCCAGTCAGCGTTGAAGACGCTCGCCGATCACGCACTTCGGACGCTCGACAACGCGTCCGCCGGGAGCGACTTCCAGCTGGCCTGGGCGCACGCCTTCATCAACGCGGCCCGCTCCGACGAACACCTCTCCATCATTCGCGGCCTGCTCGACGGCATCAAGGTCTTCACCGGTCTCAAGGTGGATACCGATCTGCGCTGGGCGATCGTCGGTGCTCTGGCGGGCGTTGGCGCCGACGATGGACTGATCGATGCCGAGCTCGAGCGCGACCCCACCGACGAGGGCCAGCGTCACGCGGCGGCCGCGCGGGCGGCGCGTCCCACCCCCGAGGCAAAGGAGCAGGTCTGGGCCTCGCTGATGGAGGACGTTAACCTGCCGCTGGCGACCCTGCGCGCGATGATGGGCGGCTTCCAGCGCTTCGATCAGCGTCAGTTGATCGAACCTTACCGCGGTCGCTACTTCCAGGCGTTGGGCAATGTCTGGAAAGAGCGCGATATCGAGGTGGCGTTGGCGTTCGACCGACAGATGTTTCCCACCGTGGTGGTCGGCGAAGCAACCATTGCCGCGACCGACGAGTATCTCGCTGACGAAAACGTTCCCGGGCCGGTCCGCCGCATCCTGCTCGAGGGCAAGGACAACATGCAGCGGGCGATGCGCGGCCGGGCCGCCGACGCGGCCAGCCAGTCCTAGTTCCCGGCCAGAAGCTGCGCCGTCTGCCGGGCGATCACCGCATCTTCGCGCGCCTCGATGCGCAGCACCGCGACACCGCCGCCTGGTTCGCTGATCACGGCGTCATGCTTGACGTCGTTGGCCGGCACCGCGGGAAGACCGAGCGCTACCAGCCGTCGGCTGATCGCCGAGCGAACCGTAGCCGAGTGCTCGCCGATCCCACCGGTGAAGACCAGAGCATCGACCCTCGGCAGCGCGCTGGCGGCAGCCGCGATCCCGGCGCCCGCGCGGCCCACGAACATGTCGATCGCCAACCGGGCACGCTCGTTCCCCGCAACGGCAGCTTTTTCGATCTCGCGCATGCCGGCCGCCCGGCCGTAAACCCCGACAAGACCCGATTTGTGATCGAGCGCCGCCTCGAGCTCGCGCCAGTTGGCCCGTCGCGTGCGCAACATATATAGAAGGATGCCGGGGTCGATCGACCCTGACCGGGTCCCCATCATCAGCCCTTCGAGCGGTGTCAGGCCCATCGAGGTGGCAACCGACCGGCCGTTCAACACGGCGGTGACGGAGCAGCCGCTCCCCAGGTGCGCGACCAACAGGGCCAGCTGGGACGCCGGCCTCCCCAACAGCTCGGCGGCTCGACCGGTGGACCACTCGACCGACAGTCCGTGAAACCCAAAGCGCCTGACGCCGTACTCGCGATGCCAGCCCCATGGCACCGGGTAGCGAAACTGATCCTCCGCGAGGCTGGCGTGAAAGGCGGTGTCGAATGCCGCCACCTGCGGGGCCTTCGGTAGCAGTCCGCGTGCCGCACGGATTCCCTGGGCGGCGACCCGGTTGTGCAGGGGTGCGAACTCGGCCAGCGCCTCGATCCCTTTCAGCACCTGGTCATTCACGCGCACCGCCGACCGATAACGGGTGCCGCCGTGCACCACGCGGTGACCGACCGCGCCGACATCGGCGCCACCGGTGACCTCGAGCTTCGTGAGTAGTGTGCTGATGCTGTGCTCGAGACCATGCCGGCGGCTGGCATCCGTTCCAAGCGAGACCTCGTCCCTGGCGATCGCCCGTAGATCCCGGCTCTCAACGACGCTTCCCTTGATCGAGCTCGAGCCCGTGTTCAGAACGAGAACGCGCACCTCGTCAGTAGGGCCAGATCCAGTCGCGGACGTCCGGCTCGTCTTCCCCGTGGTCGCGGGTGTATTGCCGGTGCCGCAGCCGTTCGTCCGCCATCCGCTGCCGAACGTGCCCGGCCCGGGAAACCAGTCCCGGCACCCGATCGATCACGTCCATCACCAGGTGGAAGCGATCGAGGTCGTTCAGCATGACCATGTCGAACGGCGTCGTGGTCGTCCCTTCCTCCTTGTAGCCGCGGACGTGCATGTTGTTGTGATTCCGTCGCCGGTAACAGAGGCGGTGGATCAGCCAGGGATAGCCGTGGTAGGCAAAGATCACCGGCCGGCTGGTCGTGAACAGCGCGTCGAACTCCGCATCCGAGAGCCCGTGCGGGTGCTCCGACTGCGGCTGCAGCGTCATCAGGTCGACGACATTGACCACGCGCACCTTGAGATCCGGCAGATACTGGCGGATGAGGTCGGTGGCGGCCAGGGTCTCGAGCGTGGGGATGTCGCCCGCGCACGCCATCACGACGTCGGGCTCCCCGGTGTCGTTGCTGGCCCAATCCCAGATCCCGATGCCGCGCGTGCAATGGACGACGGCATCGTCCATCGACAGATAGTTGAGGGAGCGTTGCTTGCCCGCCACGATGACGTTCACGTACTGCCGGCTGCGCAGGCAATGGTCGGCGATGGAGAGCAGGCAGTTCGTGTCCGGCGCCAGATAGACCCGGACCACTTCGGCCTTCTTGTTCATGACCAGGTCGATGAACCCCGGGTCCTGGTGGGTGAAGCCGTTGTGGTCCTGCCGCCACACGTGCGAGCTCAGCAGGTAGTTGAACGACGCGATCGGGCGGCGCCATGCCAGCCGGTTCGTCACCTCCAGCCACTTCGCGTGCTGGTTGAACATCGCGTCGACGATATGAATAAAGGCTTCGTAGCAGTTGAACATGCCGTGCCGGCCGGTGAGCAGGTAGCCCTCCAGCCAGCCCTGGCAAAGATGCTCGCTGAGCACTTCCATGACTCGCCCGTCCGGAGCCAGGTGGTCATCGGTCGGCAGCGTTTCCGCCAGCCAGTCCCGGTTGGTGACGTCGAACACGGCGCTGAGCCGGTTCGACGCCGTCTCGTCCGGTCCCATCAACCGGAAGTTATTCGGGTTGTCGGCGATCACGTCGCGCAGGTAGGCGCCGAGCACCCTGGTCGCCTCGTCGAACGTCGTGCCCGGTTTGTCGACCTTAACCGCATAACTGCGGAAGTCGGGAAGGCGCAACGTTTGCAACAGCTCGCCGCCGTTGGCGTGAGGATTGGCACTCATCCGCCGCTGCCCCTTTGGCGGCAGCGTCGCCAGGTCGGCCACCAGCGCGCCATTCTCGTCGAACAGCTCCTCCGCGTGATAGCTGCGCAACCATTGCTCGAGGATCCGCAGATGCTCGGGGTTCGACATGTTATCGACCGGCACCTGGTGCGAGCGCCAGGTCCCCTCGACGGGCAACCCGTCGACTTCCTTCGGCCCGGTCCATCCCTTCGGCGAGCGCAGCACGATCATCGGCCACTTCGGTCGCGTCGCCCGGCCACGCTTGCGGGCCGAGCCCTGGATCTCGTGGACCTCATCGATTACCAGGTCGAGCAAGGCGGCCATCTGCTGGTGCATGTCGTTCGGGTCGTCGCCGGCGATGATGTACGGCGTGTATCCATACCCCTGGAGCAGCTGTCGCAGCTCGTCCTCCGGAATGCGCGCCAGGACGGTGGGGTTGGCGATCTTGTAGCCGTTGAGGTGCAGGATCGGGATCACGGCTCCATCCGTGATCGGATTGAGGAACTTGTTCGAATGCCAGCTGGCCGCCAACGGGCCGGTCTCCGCCTCCCCGTCACCGATCACGCAGAACACCTTGAGGTCGGGATTGTCGAAGGCCGCCCCGTAGGCGTGTGTCAGCGCGTAGCCCAGCTCCCCACCCTCATGGATCGATCCCGGCGTCTCCGGCGCATCGTGGCTCGGGATGCCGCCCGGGAACGAAAACTGCCGAAAGAGTTTCTGCAGGCCGATCAGGTCGCGGGTCACATCCGGATAGATCTCGGTGTAGGTGCCCTCGAGATAGGCATTCGCGACCATCGCCGGTCCTCCGTGCCCGGGCCCGCAGATGAAGATCGCATCGAGGTTGCGAGCCTTGATCACCCGATTCATGTGCACGTACAGGAAATTCAGCCCCGGCGTGGTCCCCCAGTGCCCGAGCAGGCGTGGCTTGATGTCTTTGATCTGCAGGGGCTTGCGCAGCAAGGGGTTGTCGAGCAGGTAGATCTGGCCCACCGACAGGTAGTTCGCGGCTCGCCAGTAGGCATGAAGCTTCTTGAGTTCGCTCTCGTTCAGCGGTCCCGCGGCCACCGCACCCGCCCCTTTCGGCTGCGCCTGCACAGTTCAACGATACGTGACGCGGCCTCGTCACGTTCTGTTGCAACCTTGACGCATTCCGTGAACATGAGTCCCGTTTGAAAGGTTTTCTGACGGATCGGCGGCTACACTGGCGCCGGGATGAGGAAATCGGTATCGAAACGTAGGCCCGCGCCCGCGAAAAAGCGGAAGCCGGCGCCCGCGCCGAAACGCAAGCCAACTCCCAAACCGAAGCCAACGCCATCTCCTTCGCCTCCGCCTCCGCCTCCGCCTCCACCTACCCCATCACCCAAGGGCAAGGGACCGATTCAGCACGTCGTGATCATCTTCAAGGAGAACCATTCCTTCGATAACTATTTCGGGCGTTTCAAAGGCGCGGACGGCGACGCGACGCTCCCACTTGCACCCGACCCACCCGCTACTGATCATCCGCACGACCACGCCACATGGCTGAAGCGGGCCACCGTCGCGGCCCGCCAGCAATACGACCAGCCGAACATCCCCAACTACTGGCGATATGCGCAGCAGTTCACCTTGTGCGATCGCCACTTCACCGACGTCGCGGGACCCTCGACGCCGAATCACCTGATGGTGATCGCCGCGGACTCGCCGATCATCAACAACCCGCACTATCGCGATCCGATCAGTAAGCAGCCGCCCTTCAACCTGCCGTCACTGCCGGCCAACCTGGAGAAGGCCGGCATGACCTGGCGCAACTATGGCGGCTACGCTCAGGGCTATATCACCGCGCTGAAGAGCAGCCCGAACAACGTAACGGCGGACCAGTTTGCGAAGGATGCGCTGGCCGGCAAGCTCGCCACCGTTTCATGGGTCTACGGACCGACTGGGTTGAGCGAGCATCCGGTGGAGTCGGTCAAAGCCGGCGACCACTGGACCGCAACCCAGATCGACGCCATCGTCAAGGGCGGGCTGTGGGCGAACACGGTTGTCTTCATCACCTGGGACGACTGGGGTGGCTGGTACGACCACGTCAATCCGCCGCTGGCCGAGAAATGGACGGATGGAACGCAGTTCCGCTTCGGCAGCCGGGTTGGCTGCCTTGTGGTGAGCCCGTACGCCAGGGCGGGCTTCATCTCTCACGCGCAGCACTCGCACGTCAGCCTGGTCAAGTTCTGTGAGACGACCTTCGGCCTGCCGGCGATCAACGCTCGGGATAAAGCCTCGGACGACATGTCCGACTGCTTCGACTTTACCCAGAAGCCGCTTCCGGCGCCCGGCTGCGCCATCTAGCTTCTTCCGTCGCGCTGCCACTTCACCCGCACCGGGTCCTCGCAGCGTCTGAATGATCGGACGGTACAAAAGCTGTCCCGATTCAATCGGACTCATAGGAGGAACCGTAATGTTCTCGATTCCACGCTCGTACCGTCGATTGGCGCTGATGGCCGTGGCCCTCGCCACGGGCGCCCTGGCGCTCAGCGGAGCCGTTTCCGCCTCGGCCGATAACCTGGGTGCCTTCACCTGCACGGACAAGGCCGGCGGAGCGCCCGGCGCCTCCGGCACGGTGAGCTCGATCCGGTTCGCCCATCACGACGGATACGACCGCCTCGTCATAGGCTTTGCGACGTCCAACTCGATGCCCGAGTATCGCCTGACCCAGCAAGGCTCGGCCACCTTCACCCAGGATGCCAGCGGGCGGCCCGTTCCGCTCGAGGGCTCGGCGGGCATCCGCGTCGTGCTGCGCAATAGCGACATCGTCGCCGGGGCGCCCAGCGACCAGAAGGCAGGGCTGCCCGAACTCCGCGAAGTCGCCAACATCGGCAACTTCGAGCGGGTGGTGAGCTACGGCGTCGGCCTGGAGGACGCCGCCTGCTTCCGGACCATCGAGCTGACCTCGCCAACCCGGCTGGTGATCGATATCGAGACGCCCGCCAGCGCGCCGGCGGCGACGGTGCCGGCCTCGACCAGCCAGGCCGTCGCGACGGCCGCGCCGACCCAGGCTTCCCAACCTTCGGACCTCGCCGCCACCGGCCATCCGGCCTCAGCGGGCCAGCCAGCCGGCATGCCAATCGTCCCGATCCTGCTGGGACTGCTCGTGGTGACGGCGGGGCTCACCATCGCCGGCCTGCGGCGATTCGCCAGGAAATGAGCACCGTTCACCCGTCCGCGCGGCTCGCGGCGTCGTTACCATTGGCATGCTTATGGATCCGGCGCTCGGACGTGTCATCGAGCGCTGGCGAGCCGGCGATCGGGACGCCTTCGAAGAGGTCGTGGACCGCTACGGGCTTCAGCTCCTGCGGACAGCCCGTGTGATCCTTCGCGACCAGGCGCTCGCCGAAGATGCGATCCAGGAGACGTTCATCAAGGCCTGGCAGCGGATCGGCAGCTTGCGCGACGAGGACCCAGGGCCGTGGCTCACGCGGATTGCCATGAACGAAAGCATCTCGTCGTACCGGCGGCGGCACCGCTTTCAGGCGCTGACCGAGCGGTTCGGCCGCCTGGGGGGCGGGAAACCCGAGGTATCCAGCGAGCAACGCCTCGACCTGGCTCACGCGCTCGACCAGATCACCGCCGAGCAGCGCGCCGCGGTCGCCCTCCACTATTACCAGGACCTGAGTGTCGAGGACGCCGCGAAAGCGCTCAAGGTGCCGGTGGACACATTGAAGTCGCGACTCAAGACCGCGCTGCGCCGGCTGCGTGACCTGACCGGCTCTGAGGAGATCCCGGCATGAGTGATCAATTCGACAAGAACCTGCGCGATCATCTCCGCCACGAGGCCGAGGAAATTCGGGAGTTCCCCCGGCCACTTCGCGGACGGATCAGGGAGGGCATCACTCCCCGAGCGCGGCTGCGGATGGCGCCGCAGTTGGCGCTGGCCGGGGCGCTCGTGCTGGTGGCCTTTGCGGTGCTGATCGCCCGAAACCCGCAGGTGGTGCTCAACGATGTGCGATCCACCATCACCCAGTTGATCCAGCCGTCGCCAAGTCCGACGCCCCAGCCATTCACGTGCAGCGACCGCTCGGGCGGCACCACTGGGCTCTTGGCCCAACTGACCGGAATCCGGACGGCCCATCATTCGGAAGCCCCGGGGTTCGACCGCATCGTCTTCGACTTCAACGGCGGCATCCCCTCCTACGACCTCACTCGTCAGGTATCCAGCACCTTCGTGAAGGATGCCAGTGGCCAACCGGTTACCCTCGATGGCGGTGCCGGCATCAAGCTGGTATTTCGCGATGCCAGCGTTCAAGGTGTCGCCGACGACCAAAAGCTAAACCTGGCGGCGGTCCGTGAGATCGCTCAACTGGGCAACTTCGAGCGGGTCCTCAGTTACGGTATCGGATTGTCGTCATCCAGTTGTGTCCGCGTGCTCGAGCTCACCGGTCCCTCCCGATTGGTCGTTGACGTCACGACCGGCACCTCCGCATCGGCTTCTCCCGCGCCGACGCCGCTGCCAACCATCCCGTCGGCGACTGACCTCACGCCATTTGCGTGCCAGGACCTGGCCGGCGGGTCAAACAATGGGCCCGCCATGCGCCTGACGGCGGTGCGGGTGGCGCACCAGGCCGCCGGCTACGACCGCATCGTCTTCGAATTTGCCGCGCCGTCCGGAGTGACACCGTATGTCCCGGCGTATACCGTCTCACGCCAGGCATCGACGAAATTCGTCAAAGACCCGAGCGGTCAGGATGTGACGTTGCGAGGTTCGAGCGGGTTGCGCATCGTGATGCATGGAGCCAGCGGTGCAGACAGCTACACCGGCAGCCGCGACATCACGCCCGGGCTTCCCGTGCTTCAGGAGGTCGAGCAGCTGGGAGATTTCGAGGCGGTCTTGAGCTGGGGCGCCGGCCTGTCGCGGCCATCGTGCATCCGCACGCTCGAACTCAGCAATCCGACCCGTCTCGTGATCGACGTCCAGACCCCCTGAGCAAGCCGAACTGAACACCCCCGTTACATCGGACGATGCTGCGCGCCCGGCACTCCCCAACGCGCTCGGCTGTCGTCTTCACGGTTTACGCCATCGCGATCTCCTGGATCTGCTGGCTGCCCGTGGTTGCCTCGGATCACGGGATTGGAAATGTGGCGGCATCCGTTTCGCCCCTGTTGATCATGCTGGGGACGTTTGGACCACTATTCGCCGCCGTGACCATGGTTGCCCGCCGGTCCGGCTTCACCGGTGTGGGGCAGTTCGTCGGCCAGGTCTTCAAGTGGCGGGTGGGGATCCGCTGGTATTTCTTCGCGCTGGTCGCACCGGCCCTGTTTCGTATCGCGGTGCTGTACATCCACGTTCTGAAGGGTGGCCGTTTCCCGGACCTATCCGAACCTGCCCTCTGGCTGGCGATCCCCGGAACCTTCGTCGCGGTCCTGCTGATCGGCGGCCCGACCGGCGAAGAGTTCGGTTGGCGCGGATTTCTGCTGCAGCGGGTGCAGCCGCAACTCGGCCTGCTTCCCGCGGCCTTCGTGATCGGCATCATCTCAGCGTTCTGGCATCTTCCGCTGTTTTTCATCCCGACGGCGGTCCAGAGTCATTTGCCGTTCGCCCTGTTCCTGGTGCGGACGATCGCGCTCTCGGTGATTTCAACCTGGATGTACAACGGCACGCGGAGGAGCCTGCTGTTCGTCCTCCTCTTCCACGCCTCTTTGAACACCTGGCCGAATGCGTTCTACATCCTCGAGCAGGATTGGGCGCTCGGCCCCTACACGAGCACCACCATCATCTACTGCGGCTGGGCCGCCCAGCTCGTGATCCTCGGCCTGCTCCGTGGGCGCGGTGATCGTCGCCGGCAAGCCGAAGCCGCCGCGACGATCGCGGCCTAGCAGCTGGCCTGTGCGCCTGACAGCTGCCAGCCCTGGAAAAACCCGTTCGAGTCCAGGGTGACGCTTCCGGCGCAGCCCTTGCCGGAGGTAAGGGTGTATTGGATCGAATATGTGACGGAGCTGCCGTGCCACTCGGCCTCGCCAAGCGAATAGCTGCCCACCCGGCCCCCGGGTAACTGGCCGAGGCGCGCCGCATTACCAATCACGATCGGCGGCCTTCCAAAGTAGGAAAAGGCCGCAGACCCGACGATAAAAAGGACGATGACGGCCACCATGATGCGCAGGCCACGCTGGCGCTCCGCCTGGCTCAGCTGTGCTTCTGCGGCCACGCGGGTGGGCACGACGATCGTCCCCGCCAGGTGGTCGCCCAGCCGCTGGCGGCGCACTGAAAAGCGCGCGATCAAGGCGCCGACCAGGTAAACAGCCGGGAGCGAGTCGATCAGGCGCAGCACGTTACGGATCGGGACCGCTCGCCAGCCGGCACGTCGACCGCCCAGGTCGGTGACGCGAATCCCGACGATCGCCTTTCCGGGCGTCTGGCCGAAAAGGCCCTCGAACACCGAAAAGTATCCGATCGCCACCACCCATAGCCAGAAATCGCCCACCGTCGTCGTCGAGTTGAACGCGGAGAAGCCACCGGAGGTGCCGGGAGCGGTGATCAGGTTCGTGATGTACTCACTCCCGAAGACGGCGTTGACGACGGCCTGCAGGATCGACACAATGATCACGTCCGCGATGATGGCGCGGGTTCGCGCCCAGAGCGTGGCCGTCTCGATGCTCGGCGCCGGAGCCGTCCGGTTGACCGTTTCCGTCGCCTGGTAGCGTACCGCAGTTGACTGGTAAGCTTGGGCGATCTTGGTCAACGGGGCTACCACCAATCGTTTGACTTTCGCACGGCTCTTTTGTATACAAGTAGGCAGTGCCTAAGGCTGATCCGCGGCGGCGCAAACCCGTCGAGCTGAGCCGGGGCCAGACCTCCAGCCCAGGCCCGAACGGGTCTGCCGACGCTCCCGCGAAAGGCGCAGATCGCCGCTCGACCCAGAGCATCTCGCCGGCGGATGCCGAACTCATTCTTACGGTCCTCCGGGAGGTCCGCAAGGGCAACTTCTCGGTTCGGATGCCGGTCGCCCCGAACGGGGTCATGGCCAAGATCGCGGCCGAGATGAACGACCTGATCGAGCTGAATGAGCGGAACGCCAAGAACCTCTCGGGCGTCGCCCGGGTCATCGGCGCCGTCGCCGAAGGCGACCTGTTCCAGACGATGGACCTGGAGCTCGACGGGCGGCCGCTGGAGGGCCAGTTCCTCAGAACCGCCAAGACGGTCAACTCGATGGTTCACCAGCTCCGCTCCTTCACCTCGGAAGTCACCCGGGTCGCCGGGGAGGTCGGGACGGAAGGCCGGCTGGGCGGCCAGGCGCACGTCAAGGGTGCCGCGGGCGTCTGGAAAGACCTGACTGACAACGTCAACTTGATGGCCGCCAACCTCACCGCCCAGGTGCGCAATATCGCCGACGTCACCACCGCCGTCGCTAACGGCGACCTCTCCAAAAAGATCACGGTCGACGTCCGGGGCGAGATCCTGGAGCTGAAGAACACGATCAACACGATGGTGGACCAGCTCAACGCCTTCTCCTCGGAAGTCACCCGGGTGGCGCGCGAGGTCGGAACCGAAGGCAAGCTGGGTGGTCAGGCGCAGGTCCGCGGCATCGGCGGCGTCTGGAAGGACCTGACCGACAACGTGAACTTCATGGCCGGCAATCTCACCGCCCAGGTGCGCAACATCGCCGAGGTCACCACCGCGGTGCAGAAGGGCGATCTCTCCAAGAAGATCACCGTCGAGGTCCAGGGCGAGATCCTCGAGCTCAAGAACACGATCAACGTCATGGTCGACCAGCTCAACGCCTTCGCCCGCGAGGTCACCCGGGTGGCCCGCGAGGTCGGCACCGAGGGCAAGCTGGGCGGCCAGGCGGAGGTGCAGGGCGTCGCCGGCGTCTGGAAAGACCTCACCGACAACGTCAACTACATGGCTGGCAACCTCACCGCCCAGGTGCGCAACATCGCCGAGGTGACGACCGCTGTCGCCGAAGGCGACCTCTCGAAGAAGATCACGGTCGACGTTCGGGGCGAGATCCTCCAGCTCAAGAACACCATCAACTCGATGGTCGACCAGCTCAACGCCTTCGCCGGCGAGGTGACCCGGGTGGCGCGCGAGGTCGGCACCGAGGGCAAGCTGGGCGGCCAGGCCAGCGTGCCGGGCGCCTCGGGAACCTGGAAGGACCTCACCCAGCAGGTCAACCAGCTGGCCGCCAATCTCACCACCCAGGTGCGGAACATCGCCGAGGTCACGACCGCGGTGCAGCGAGGCGACCTGTCGAAGAAGATCACGGTCGAGGTCCAGGGCGAGATCCTCGCGCTGAAGAACACCATCAACGTCATGGTCGATCAACTCAACGCCTTCGCCGGTGAGGTCAGCCGCGTGGCCCGTGAGGTCGGCACCGAGGGCCAGCTGGGCGGCCAGGCCCACGTGCCCGGCGCCTCCGGCACGTGGAAGGACCTTACCGACAACGTCAACTCGATGGCCGGCAACCTCACCGCCCAGGTGCGCAACATCGCCGAGGTGACGACCGCGGTCGCCCGCGGCGACCTCTCCAAAAAGATCACGGTCGATGTGCACGGCGAGATCCGTGAGCTGAAGGAGACGATCAACGTCATGGTCGACCAGCTCAACGCCTTCGCTTCGGAAGTCACCCGGGTGGCGCGCGAGGTCGGCACCGAAGGCAAGCTGGGCGGGCAGGCGCAGGTCAAGGGCGTGGTGGGGATCTGGAAAGACCTCACCGACAACGTCAACTTCATGGCCGGCAACCTCACCGCCCACGTGCGCAACATCGCCGAGGTGACGACCGCGGTCGCCATGGGCGACCTGTCCAAGAAGATCACGGTCGACGTCCGGGGCGAGATCCTCGACCTGAAGAACACCATCAACGTCATGGTCGACCAGCTCAACGCCTTTGCCTCGGAAGTCACCCGGGTGGCCCGCGAGGTCGGTACCGACGGCCGGCTGGGTGGCCAGGCCTATGTCCTGGGCGCCTCCGGCACCTGGCGCGACCTGACCGATAACGTCAACCAGCTGGCCGCCAACCTCACGACCCAGGTGCGCAACATCGCCGAGGTCACCACCGCCGTGCAGCGCGGCGACCTGTCCAAGAAGATCACGGTCGAAGTGCGGGGGGAAGTCCTCGAGCTCAAGGACACGATCAACGTCATGGTCGACCAGCTGAATGCCTTTGCCTCGGAAGTCACCCGGGTGGCCCGCGAGGTCGGCACGGAAGGCAAGCTGGGCGGCCAGGCCCAGGTCAAGGGCGTCGCCGGAACCTGGAAGGATCTCACCGACAGCGTGAACCTGATGGCCGGCAACCTCACCGACCAGGTGCGTGGCATCGCCCGGGTCGTCACCGCGGTTGCCAACGGCGATCTGCGGCGCAAGGTGGTGTTCGAGGCGAAGGGCGAGATCGCCGCCCTGGCCGACACCATCAACGAGATGACCGATACTCTGGCGATCTTCGCCGAGCAGGTCACCACGGTGGCCCGCAAAGTCGGTGTCGAGGGTGAGCTGGGCGGCCAGGCCAGCGTGCCAGGCGCCGCCGGCACCTGGAAAGACCTCACCGACAACGTCAATCAGCTGACCGCCACGCTGACCACCCAGGTGCGCGCGATCGCCGAGGTGACGACCGCCGTCACCGAAGGCGACCTGACCCGTTCCATCGGGGTGAAGGCGAAGGGCGAGGTGGCGCTGCTCGCCGACAAGATCAACGAGATGATTCGCAACCTGAAAGAGACCACCCAGAAGAACATGGAGCAGGACTGGCTGAAGACGAACATCGCCAAGCACACCCAGATGCTCCAGGGCCAGCGCAACCTGCGCACGGTTGCCGACCTGATCCTCACCGAGGTGGCGCCGCTCGTCTTCGCTCATTACGGGGCCTTCTACATCGTCGAGGCGCACGAGGGTGATGAGCCCGCGCTACGGATGGCGGCCGGCTATGCGGTGACCCCAGGTGACAACCCGCACCAGGTTTTCCGCTGGGGCGAGGGGTTGGTTGGACAGTGCGCCCGCGATGGGCGGCGGATCGTCCTCACCACGGTGCCGGCTGGATACGTGATGGTTCGCTCCGGGCTGGGCGAGGCGCCGCCGGCCAATATCGTCGTCCTCCCGGTCCTGTTCGAGGGTGGCGTCAAGGCCGTCATCGAGCTGGCCTCGATGCAACCCTTCAGCCCCTCCCACCTGGACTTCCTCGACCAGCTCACCGACGGCGTCGGCGTCGTGCTGAACACGATCGAGGCAAACATGCGCACCGAAGAGCTCCTCAAGCAGTCGCAGATCCTGTTCGCCGAGGCCCAGGAGGCGAGCAAGAGCAAGAGCGCCTTCCTCAGCATGGCCGCGCACGAGCTCCGCACTCCGCTCTCCGTCATCACCGGCTACCTCTCGATGCTGCAAGACGGCACCATCACCCCCGACAACGCCGAGCGGCCGCTTCGGGTGCTGATCGGCAAGGCGACGGAGCTGAACAGCATCGTGGATGACCTGCTGACCGCGGCCCGGATCGAGGGCGGGACGGTGCCGACCGACACGAAGGTGCTCGACCTGCGCGAAATGGCGCGACAGGCGGTGTCTCGCGCCGAACCGCGCGGCGGCCTCCTGAAGGCCGAAATGCGTTACGACGAGCCCGACGAGCCCGTCTATGTCAATGCCGATCGCGAGCAGCTGGCGCGGATCATCGACAACCTGATCAATAACGCGCTGACCTACACCGCTGGCCACCCCTGGGTGAGCCTGTCCGTCAGCCTTGAGGGTGGTCCATCGCTGATCATCGAGGACCACGGCGTCGGCATCCCGAGAGACAAGCACGAGAAGATTTTCGAACGGTTCTTCCGGATTGACGATCCGGGCCTCGGCCCCCAGCCCGGCACCGGTCTGGGTCTGTTCATCAGCCGCGAGCTGTCTGAGCGGCATGGCGGGTCCTTGACGCTGGAGCGGAGCGAGGTCGGCAAGGGCAGCACGTTCGTCCTGCGCCTTCCGCCCGCGGCCGCGCCCCGCGCGCTCGATCTCCTGGCGCCGCCTCCGGCGGCGCTCGAGGGTATCCCCACCTCCTAGGCGGCGCTTTACCATAGGCAAGGTGCCTGCTGTTCGTCCTTCGCGTCCAGTCGCACTGGTTACGGGCGCATCCTCCGGAATTGGGGCGAGTTACGCGGACCGACTCGCCGGCGACGGCTACGACCTCGTCCTGGTGGCCCGCCGGCGCGACCGCCTCGAGGACGTGGCCAGCCGTTTGCGCTCCCATGGCGCAGCCGCCGAGATCATCGCGGCCGATCTCACTGATCCCGTGGAGCTCGCGGGAGTAGAGACGCGGGCGTCACAGGGCGACGTCGAATTTCTGGTCAACAATGCCGGGTTCGCCGGCTATCGGCCGTTCGCGGAGCTGGATCCGAAGACCGCGGAGGATCTGATTCGCCTGCATGCCCTCGCGGTAACACGGCTCACCCGTGCCGCGCTGCCCGGGATGGTGCGGCGCCGGCGCGGCGCCATCGTGAACGTTGCGTCGCTGCTCTCGCTGTCAGGATCGCTGCCGGCGAATCCTCTTCCCTACCGTGCCACCTATGCGGGAGCAAAGGCCTTCCTCGTCACGTTCACGCAGGCCCTGTCCGGCGAGCTGCCGGGCAGCGGCGTCCAGTTGCAAGCCCTGCTGCCGGGCGTCGTCGCGACCGAGTTCCACGACACGCTCAATGTCGATCCGAGCCGCATGGCGTCGATGGCGATGCAGCCGGATGACGTGGTGGCCGCGTCACTGGCCGCCCTCGAGGCTAGTGAGCTCGTGTGCATACCCGGTCTCGAGGATCCAGCGCTGGTCGAGCAGCTCACCGCGGCTCAGCGCGCTATCATGCAGGCGGGCAACCGGCCGGTGCTTGCCTCACGCTATACGACGGCCAGCGCAACCGGCAAATCGTCCTAGCTGGCAGGTCTTGCGCGTCGAGGCGTAGCCGCCGCAGCGTCTAGTAGGAACGCGGCGGAGCCGCGGAGAACAGCGAGATCGCCTGTTTGACCTCGCTACTGCCGCATTTCGGGCAGGTGTGTTCTTTTTCACGCTCCGCGTAACTACCCATCACCTCGAAAAGCTCCCCGCAACTCGAGCATTTGAACTCATAGACTGGCATGGCGCTCAACCTCCTGGAGCTGTCCGATCCACTGTGTACAGCAGCACGGTAGACCGCAACCGGGTCAACGTCAATCCCTCCGTGCCAGACTGGTGCCGAATGTCGTATCAGGGAGCGGTCCCGGCTGGCACGATTTCTATGTCGTCGCGGGGACGGCGTCGGCAACACTGGTGGGTCTCCTGTTCGTGGGCTTGTCCCTGCACCTGCGAATCGTGGTCAGCACCTCGGAGGTACGGAGCCTCGCCCGCGTGACCCTGGCGAATTTCGGAGCCGTGCTGATCGTGGCGCTCTTCATGGTGATCCCGAAGGGTCCGTCGGCGGCCGGCTCGCAGCTCATCGGTGCCGGGATCGTCAGCATGGCCATTGCCGGCCCGAGCCTGGTGGGCGCTGTCCGGAGTCGGGATTGGAGCTTTCAGATGAGCCTGGTGCAACGCCTGCGCGTCACGCTGCGTTTCGGCCTGAGCGCTATCGGTTATCTCGCCATCGTCGCTGCCGGTGTCCTGCTTCTGGCATCCAACACCGCGGCGTTCACCGTCCTCCTGGTCACCACCGTCGGTCTCCTGGTCATCTCCCTGCGTAACGCTTGGGATCTTTTGGTCACGGTCGCCGACGTTACCCAGTGATGTCGAGCTCGACCACGACCGGGACGTGGTCGGAACCGGGCAGCGGCAGGCGCCAGGCACGGTGCGGAAGTCCACGCGGCGCGGCGAAGACAGCGTCGAGCTTCTGGCGAACGCCCATCGCGCGGTGGGTCCACCCGATACCGGTCGTCAGCTCCTCGAAGCTGGCCGCCGCGGCCAACCGCCGGAGCTCGGTCCAGCGCGGCCGGCCGCCGATGCCATAGGTATTCATGTCGCCGGCGATCAACGAGACGTCGGCGGCGTTCCGCGTCGATGCGTCGTCGAGAATTCTCGCCAGTTGCGCGTGCTTGTGCGTGATCCCGAACACATCCAGGTGGGCCGCGTAGAGCCGGAGACGTAGCTCACCGAGCCGCAGGTCGGCGACCACGGCGTTGCGCCGCTGCCGTGGCAACCTGCGCAGCATGCGGCCGGACGGGGTCGGCAGCTCGAGGGTGTCCGCGCTCAGCATTTCGACGCGGTCCGCGTTCCACAGGATGCCGTTCGCCTGCGGCCGGCCCGCGACGGACTGTGCCGTGATCTGCGCGGAACGCCAGCCCGCCCCGAGCTGAGCCGCGATCGCGTCGGCGTCGTCCCGCCCGCCATGAACCGACAGCTCCTGCATGCTGATCAGGTCTAGACTCGGCAATGCCCGTACACTTTCGAGCACCACTGGCAATCGGCGGCCGAATGCCACGTTCCAGGTTGCAATTCGCAGCATCGACGATCCAGCTCAGCATAGGGGGAACGATGAGACGCTTTGGCGAGCGCCGCGCCATTCTGCGCATCTTCGTCGTCTGGGGAATCAGCGCCATCGCGTTGCACGCGCTTGCCCTGGTGATCCCTGGCGTGCAGGTGAGCGGCTGGCGGGCCGCGATCGTGGGCGCCGCGGCGATCGGCCTCATCAACGCACTGGTCTGGCCGCTCTTCGTTCGTATCGCGCTGCCGATCACGGTGCTGACGCTTGGCCTCGGGGCCTTGCTTGGCAACGGGTTGTTTATCTACCTCGGGTCTCAGCTGGTACCGGGCTTCGAGGTGGCCAGTATCTGGTCAGCCGTCGCCGTGGCCGTCGGCCTTACGCTGGTCAACACCGTTGTCACCACGTTGCTGGCGATCGATGACGACGACTTCTACTACCGCCAGGTCATCCGACGGCTGGCCGAGTCCAGGGCTGTCCCAAGCACCGACGTTCCTGGTGTCGTCTTCGTGCAGATCGACGGGCTCGCCTACGACGTCCTGCGGCACGCCATCCGGAATGGCGACGTCAGCACCATCGGGCGCTGGCTGCGCGACGGCTCGCATCGGCTGCTCCGCTGGGAGACCGATTGGTCCTCCCAGACGGGCGCCTCACAGGCGGGCCTCCTGCACGGCTCGAACGATGACATGCCGGCCTTCCGCTGGTTCGAAAAGGAGTCCGGCGTCCCCATGGTGACCAACCATCCGACCGACGCGATGGAGATCGAGCGTCGTCATTCCAACGGGCGCGGGCTGCTCGCCGCTGACGGCGCGAGCCGGGCCAATGTGTTCTCCGGTGATGCGCCACGGAGCTCGTTGACCATGAGCACGGTGCTCCGCCGCGACCGTGGCGGGCGGATCGGGCAGGACTACTACGCCTATTTCGCGAATCCCTACAACCTGGCGCGGACGTTGATCCTGGCCGTCAGGGAAATCGTCCTCGAGCTCTGGAACGCCGCCGAGCAGCGCCGGCGCGATGTCCAGCCGCGCGTGCGTCGTCCCTTCCCCTATCCCCTGGTTCGCGCCTGGACGTGCGTCATCCAGCGCGACCTGCAGGCCGAAACGGTGATGGCTGACATCTACGCGGGCCGGCCCGTCATCTATACGGACATGCTCGCCTACGACGAGGTAGCGCATCATTCGGGTCCGGAACGGCGCGACACGCTCACCGTCCTTCAGAAGATCGATCGCCAGCTGGCCCGGATCGAGGCCGCGTCCAGGGACGCCCGGCGCCCCTATGCCCTGGTCGTCATCTCCGACCACGGACAGACCCAGGGCCCGACGTTCCAGCAGCGCTGGGGCCAGACGCTGGACGATCTCGTTCGAAAGGCTTGCGCCGGCGGCAACGTTCACGGCTCCGTCCAGGGGGACGAGAGCTGGGGCTATCTGGCAGGCTCGCTGACCGAAGCGGCCGGTGGCACGGGATTGGCCGCCAGAGTGGTGCGACGCGCGACCCGCTCTCGCACGACCGATGGAATCGTCCAGCTCGGACCGAGCGCCAATCGACGCAAAGACCCTCCCAAACCGGCAAAGGAGCCCGTCGAGATTGTCGTGATGGCCTCCGGCTGCCTGGGCCTCATCTATTTCCCGCGTCGACCTGGTCGGGTGACTCTGGAAGTGATCGAGCAGGACTACCCGGACCTCATCCCCGCGCTGCGGGCACACCACGGGATCGCATTTCTTCTGGTTCACTCGAGCCGACGGGGCGCCGTGGTGCTCGGCAGGGCTGGAGTCAATTATCTGGATGAAGGCAGCGTCGACGGCGAGGATCCGCTGGCGCCCTTCGGGCCATCGGCGGCCAATCATATTCGGCGCACCGACGGCTTCCCGCACACGGCCGACATCATGGTGAACAGCGCCTATGATCCCGAGCGCGAGGAGGTCTACGCGTTCGAAGAGCAGGTCGGGTCACACGGCGGCTTGGGGGGTCCGCAGTCCTTTCCCTTCGTCCTGGTGCCGCGCGAGTGGGCCGGTCCCGATGACCCGATCATCGGCGCCGAGTCGATGCACAAGTGGATGCGGCGCTGGCTGAGCGATCTCGGCCAGCCCCAGGACTCCCTCCCTCGCCGTGCGGGGGAGGGTCGGGGTGGGGGCCCGAGTTGATCCAAAAGCCGACCGCCGTCATCGTTGGCACCGGATTGGCCGGCGGAAACGCCGCGGTGACGTTGCGGCAGGAAGGCTGGCCGGGCCCCATCCTGATGCTCGGCGACGAGCCCGGCGTCCCCTTTGGACGCCCGCCCCTGTCCAAGACTTACATGCGCGGTGAGGAGACTCTCGATGGCTGGCTCGTCAAGCCGGCCGAATGGTACGGAGCCAACAACGTCGAGCTTCGCACCGGCGTCAGGGTGCAACGCGTCGACCCCCGGCTCAAGCGGATCGAGCTCGCAGGCGGTGAGAGCGTCGCGTACGACACGCTCCTGCTCTCCACCGGCGGGAGGAACCGGAGATTTCGCGCGCCTGGGGCTCAGCTGCGCGGTGTCTACCAGTTGCGAACGCAGGCCGAGTGCGAGGCCATCCGCCAGGCGGCCCGGCCGGGGGCGCGGGCCCTGATCGTCGGCATGGGTTTCATCGGATCGGAGGTGGCGGCCTCGCTTCGCCAGCTGGGCCTCGAAGTCACCGGGGTACTTAGCGGGCGCGCGCCGTTGACCGGTGTCCTCGGCGATCAGGTCGGAGAGGTGATGGCGGGCATTCAGCGGGACCACGGCGTCAAGCTCGTGACCGAAGACCAGGTCGTGAGCCTCGAGGGCGTGGGGCAGGTCGCCCGCGCCGTCACCGCGAAAGGCGTCACGATCGAGTGTGACCTTGCGGTGCTGGGGATCGGGATCGAGCCGGTCGTCGAGGCGGTGGTGGGCTCCGAGATCGCGCTGGACAACGGCATCCTGGTCGACGAGACCTGCCGCACGAACGTACCGGACGTCTACGCCGCAGGCGACGTCGCCAACCATCTTCACCCGTTATTCGGCCGGCAGCGCGTCGAGCACTACAACAATGCGGAAAAGCAGGGTAAGGCCGCCGCTCGCGCCATCCTTGGCGACCGGAGGCCCTACGATGACATCCACAGCTTCTGGTCGGATCAGTTCCAGGACAAAGTCGAGTACGTGGGTTACGTGCGGTCCTGGGACGAGCTCGTGATCCGAGGCAGCATTGCAACCCGGCAGTTCCTCGCCTTCTACTTGGTGAACGGCATCATGAAGGCGGCCTTCGGCCTGAACCGCGGCGGTGATCCGGAAATCGAGCCCGAGAGCGAAATGCGGGCATGCGCGGAACTGATTCGGGCCCAGGTACCGGTGTCCGCCCGCGTGCTCGCCGACGAAAGCGCGCCTTTCCCTCCCTCGTCGCCTTAAATCTTCCCTTCGTCAGGGTCGCGGGATTTCCCGCGTGGGCAGGGTGGGGGCCTGAATCCACGATGTATTCAAATGCGCGAAACTGGAAGCTGGCCTCCGAACCCCACCCAGCTCGGATGGATCATCGAAAACCGGATCGATGAAGCCTACGTGCTCTCGTGGCCCGGTCAGCTCGAGACCTACGTCCCGCTCCATGACACGGGAGGCTACGATCGCGCCCGAGCGCCCCTCGGTTCTTACGACTTTCGCCTGGATCAGATCAAGGGGACAGCCAGCACTCGCCAGGGAGACCTCGTCGAACTATCCTTCAACACTCCCGCCCTGCATCCCCGCCGCCATACGGATTTCACGATCGCTCGATTCGACCTGAGGATCCGCGATCTCGTCAACCCGGCGTGGCTCTTTCCCAGCACGAAGCTTGCCGAGGTCTGCACGCAAGACCGTTCCGCTGGCCGCAGCCAACGCTGGGTGTTCGCCGCCAATCCCTCCGGCCTGGCGCGCGACCGTGCCGCGAAGTACCAGGTGGCCGTCCGTGAGCTGGCGGCGGCTCGCGGCTGGTCGATCCTGCCCCCGAGCAAATCCCCCTTACCCGGCGTCTCCGCCAACCCCATTGAGACCGGGGCCTTCTTCGAGCGCCACTTCGACGCGGCTTTTCTGGAAGCAGCGTCGGGCGACGAAGTCTTGATGGCTGCGGCCCCGGACAGCTTCGGCCGGCACCGGGTCGCTTTCTCGAAGGACACCGGACGCTGGGCGTCGATCGCCATCCATGGATCGGCGGTGACCAACAGCGCGCAGTTGATCCAGGCCAACATCCATACGGCAACATTCTTTCCTCATCCGCGCCACTACATCTTGATCGAGCACTACGATCGCCGGCGCTCCGAGTGGCATCCGTGGAGCTGGTTCATGTCGTCGATCGACTTCGCCCGGCTGGCTGCTGGGAAAGGCCCCTACATCCTCTTCACCACAACCCTGAATCCGCGGCACGTCAATCGCTGGACGCCGTATCGGATTCCCACGACCAGAGCTGCGTTCGTCTTCCAGTCCGCGCTCCACGCGCCGGCCTCACGCCGCGCCGTCTAAGGGCTCGCCCTCTCGCGACTTGCGACGGCAAGGACCAGCGCCAGGATCCCGAGCACGCCGCCCACCAACGGTCGCACTCCTCCGGCGCCGACCTTGAGATGAATCGCGGTCAGCCCGATGTTGCCGGCCGCGACCATTGCCGCAAGCCCCAGCGTCGCCGCGCTGGCCCCTCGTCGTTCGCCGCGGGCGTATCGCGCCGTAGCGATCCCAAGGAGCGCCACCCAGAGAGCGAGCCCAACCACGGAGCCGGCTGCCCGGCCCGGGGCGTCCGTGAACATCGCGGTCCGAGTTGCGAGAAATTCCGCCACGTCGGCGGTCCCGGCGACCGAAACGGCGATCAAAGCCATGAGTGTGCTCTTCGAGGACCGGCGGACCATCAACGTCACGCGCCCATGGTGCCATAAGGTCAGCGAAGGTGACCGCGCACCCCTTCTCGTTGTAACGCCGCCCGGGGACACAACGCGGACCACTCAGGCCCGGTGGGCTGCGGCGCCCCCGGCACCCCGCTTACCGCTGCTTCCTTCCGGACCTGACGGGGTTCACGGAACCAGGTCGCGCAGGACCAGGCCCTCAACGCGGTCGCACGAAACGCCACTCCGGACAGCGCACCCCTCAAAGGGGAGTTCGACCCCGCTGTAGCGGATTGCGGGTACAGGGCACCGCTAACTCCCCGTCTAGCGCGATCGATTGCATTTTACCGATGCAGCCGGCGATTGCTTCGGAGCCAGACCGAGGATCAGGCCTTTGGTTCGCGGGGCGGCCGGAAGCGCAGCAGCGACCAGGCTCCCAGCCAGCCGATCAGCGCTCCAAAGATGATCGCGAGCGCCAGGTCCAGGCTCAAGTTGATGATCAGTGTCTGCGTGTCCGAGGCCGCGCGTTGCGCCGCCGGGCTCAGCCGGTTGAATGCCGTCTGGCCGATCGGCAGATACGAAAGGATGATCGCGGCCAGCACCGTGCGCATCAGTTCGCTGACCCCACCGGCGATCGCGCCCATCTGCAAGCCCGGGGTCGTCTCCTTGGTGGTCTCCGCGAGTTTGCGGGCCGCGCCGCCGACAATCAGCAAACCGAGCGCTGAGGTGACGAAGTCGGAAAAGACCGTCGGCGTCACGTCGTTCGTGGCAAACACCGCCACCAGCCTGACCACGACGGCAAAGACGCCGGCGATAAGGCCGAATACCAACCCCTCGCGAAGGACGAGACCGACCCGGGACACTAATTCAGCCGGCTGATCAGCTGGCCTCGCAGCTGCTTCACGCGCGCCGTGTCCTCCGGCTCTGGCCGGACAGCAAGGTAACGATTGAAATCCTTCAGGGCTTCGGTGTCGTGGCGCAGCTGAAATTGGATCAGCCCCCGATCGCGCCATTCCGACGTGAGGTGCGGGTCGGTCAGCATGATCCGATCGCTGGCGGCCAGCGCCCGGGCCAGGTCACCGCGCGATAGGTACAGGCTCTTGAGGTTGTTGAGGATTCGGGCGAGAATCTGCCGTTTGGTCGAGGGCTGGAGCAACGCGGGTCGCATCGGCACCGTCCCACCGTACATTTCCTCGAGCATCTTCGCGCATTCCTCGCGAGTCAGCGTGCGGGCATTGAAGGCGTCGATGAAGACCTCCCCGGTCGACGACGGCGCGTAGGCGACCAGGAAGTGTCCGGGCATGCCGACGCCACGCACCGGCAAGCCGGCCCTCTCCCCTACCGCGACGTAGAGAACGGCGAGCGTGATCGGGATCCCGACCCGTCGGTCGATGACTTCGTTGAGGAAACTGTTGCGCGGGTCGTAGTACTCCTCCCGGTTGCCTTTGAAGTGCAGCTCCTCAAAGAAGTACGTGTTGGCTCGCTCGACGACGCGTTGCGGCTCGACCTCCGCGCGAATCCGCTGCTTCAAGTCGCTGCTCATGTGGGCGATCTGGTTGAGGTAGACCGCCGGACGCAGGTCCGCATATTCCTCGGCGGCGATCAAGAGGGCGGCCTCAGCCAGGTCCAACTCCGGCTCCGGCGTCTGCAGCAAACGCGTAAACGCGTCGCGTGCTTCGGCCGGCGTCATGCCCACATTGTGCATATCCTGAGGGCGTGGCCCCGCCCGAGCGCGTATTCGTGATCGTCCTCGAGTCGGAGGGCGGCCGCAATCCGGACGAGATGCCGTTGCTGAGTCGGACCGAAGACGCCGGGCGGCTCACGCCCGCCTTCAGCAGTATGCTGCTGGCCACCATGTTCCTGTCGCGGGCTCAAGAGCTCGGCCACCACGTCAAGCTCGACTACATCTTTCCCGCCGATGGCCGCCGGCTATCGGAAGACTTCCCGGGCCACCATTTCCGGCTCGACCCCAGCCCGGAGGCATTCTTCGGAGTCCCGCCGGCAGATTAGGCCGGCACAAGCTCTTCGCCGCCTCGCACGTTACATCTCCGTCATATGCCCGGCTTCCGCCACCCCCTAGCACTGAAGATCGTGCTTCCTTTCGCCGCCCTGACGCTGGCGATTGGCGCCGTCGGGACCCTGACCGCCACCGGCCAGCTGAGCGCCCGCAGTCAGGAGGCCTTCGACAACCAGCTGATCCACGACGGCTTCGTCGCCCAGTCGATGGTCCAGACGTCGGATGCCGACCGGCGAGCGATCCTTCGGCTCCTGACCGCCGGCCCCGGGCTCAGCCAGAACTGGTCGAAGCCGCCCGAATTGCAGGCCTGGTTGGAACGGGCACTGGCGATCCATCCGAACGTCATCGTCGAGACGGTTGATCCCTATGGCCACGAGATCGTGGGCGTCGTCGGTCACGGCACGATGGCCGATACGGTGACCCAGAACCGGGACTTGAGCGGATGGCCCGGGCTCCCCTACATGCTGGCCGGCGGCAGCTCAACAGTGGATATGGTGGCGGCCGCTCCGCGTCCCGCCGTCTTCACCGGCCAACCCGTGCGTAGCGCCGGCGGGAACTTGATCGGCGCCGTGTTGGTCGGTGAATATCTCGACGATCGCGCCGCCGCGATGAAAACCTCGCTGCACGATGACATCACCTACTACGACATCAATGGACAGGTGCTCGGCACCTCGCTGAGCGCCGCCCCGGGCGACTGGCCTGCGCTCGCTCTGGATGCGAGCACTCGCAGCCGCGTCAACGGTACCAGCGTGGTCGAGCTATCCCGTACGGTGGGCGGTCCGGGCACCGAGCTCATCTCGCCCTGGACCGTGCATACCTCGAATCTCGGCTACGTCGGGACGATCGCCTCGACCGCCGGCTTGCTGGCGGATACCAACCAGTTGCGGATCATCCTGGTTGCCTTGTTCCTGGCCGGCGTCATGTTCACCCTCGCCATCGGCATCTGGTTGGCACGCCGCATCATCAAGCCGGTGCAGCACCTGGTGGAGGCCACCCGGCTCGTCAGCGCCGGCGACCTCGACCACCGCGCCGTCGTGACCACCCACGATGAGATCGGCGAGCTGACCGAATCGTTCAACCAGATGACCGCGTCGTTGAAAGAGAAGAGCGGCTCGCTGAAGGCCGCCATGACCCAGCTGCAAGATACCTATCTGATGACGATCGAGGCCCTGGCGGCCGCGGTCGAAGCCCGAGACCCCTACACCCACGGCCATACGCAGCGGGTTGGAGAGTACGCCGTCATCATGGCCAGGTCACTGGGCTGCGACGAAGCGGAGATCAGCGCGCTCCGCCGCGCCTGCGTGCTCCACGACATCGGCAAGATCGGCATCGAGGACCTCATTCTGCGAAAGCAAGGGCGGCTCGAGCCCGACGAGGAGATCCGGATGCAGAAGCACCCGACCATCGGCGTGGACATGCTCAAGGGCATCGACTTCCTCGACCCGGTGCTGCCCCTGATCCGCCACCACCACGAGCGTTGGGATGGCAATGGCTACCCCGATCAGCTTCGAGCCGACGAGATTCCGTTGGGCGCTCGCATCCTCGCGGTGGCGGACGCGCTCGATGCCATGACCTCGGACCGGTCGTATCGGGCGGCGCGCACCTTCGAGTACGCCAAGACCGAGATCCTCAAGGGATCGGCGACGCATTTCGACCCCGAGGTCGTCACCGCCTTCATCAAGAGCCAGCGTGAGATCGAAGAACTGCTGCGACAGTCCGCCGAAGAAGAAGCCGAGCATCACCCCGAGGCCGGCGATCTAGGCGGCTGGCGCCTTCACGTCATCGGTCGCTAACCTCTCTCTATATCTCCCTCCCCCTTGCGGGGAGCCAATGTTGTCAGGGTCGCGGGATTTCCCGCGTGGGCAGGGTCGGGGAGGGGGTCTCACCTCTCGAGCAGGTTCTTCAGGTTGTCCAGGTCGTGCCGGTTTGCCCGCCGCATGGCTCCGGCCATCAGCGGCGCGGCAATTCTTGAAAAGCCGCTCGGGTTCCCCCGGTTCCTGAGCGTCATCCGTGTCCGGCCCTTGTCGACGGCGTCCCAGGTGTAAGTCGTTTCCATCGGAAACGGGCCCTCGGCGGTACGCATCACCAGGCGCCGACCGGGAATGAGATCGATGACCTCGTAGGTGTACGCGAGCCGGCGCCCGAGGAAGTGGGCGACGAAGGCCAGCTTCGAGCCGACCGTCATCGGCGGGGGTGTCTTCCAGTCGACCGATTCGATGTTCTTGTACCAGCGTGGCGCGTTCGACGGATCGCCCGCGTAGCCGGCCACCTGGCCAACCGGCCGATCGATGACGACCTCCCGTCTGAACGTCAACGGCCACGGGCTACGTCGGCGGCTATTTGCAGCCGCTCACCGAGACGATCGAGCATCACGCCCCAGCCACCGCGATGCGATGGCGCCGCCGCCTCTGGCAGCTGCTGATGGACCAGATGCAATCGGGTCGCGCCCACGCCGTCCGGTTCGAGCTCGAGCGTAACGATGCTGGGCTGCGGACCGGTGTACGGAGACGTCCAGGTGAACACCAGGCGGCGCGGTGGTTCGATCTTCAGGTAGGTCCCGAGGTGCTCGATTTCCATGCCGTCGCTCCTCATCACGATCCGGAACATACCGCCCACCCGAAGGTCGACCTCGGCCTCCACCGTACCGACCGGCGACATCCATTCTCGAAGCCGCTCCGGGTCGGTCCACCACTGAAAGACCTCGTCGACCGGGGCTGGCAGTCGCCGGTGGATCTCGACCGCGTCCGGGCCGATCATTTTGGTTTTCGAGCCCGAATACGGGCGTCGAGGAGATCGAGCCGCTCCTCCCAAAATCGTTGATACGTGTGGAGCCAGCCGGCTGCCTCCCGCAGGGCTTCCGGCTCGAGCGTGAGATGGTGCTCGCGTCCCGCCACCGTCCGGCGCACCAGGCCGGCCACCTCCAGGACCCGAATATGCTTCGATACGGCGACCAGCGACATCGGATACTGCGATGCCAGCTCGGTCACCGTTGAGCCGCCCGGGCGGAGCCGGTCGAGCACGCTGCGACGCACCGGATGCGAGATCGCCCGATAGACGGCATCGACCTGCCGATCGCGACGTTTAACCAATTGGTTAACTTTAACCAGCGATTGGGCGCTCGTCAAGCCAGCAGCGTGATCAGGGAAGGCCGACCGGCAACGGCGGGAGCTTGACGGGCGTTGGCTGGATGCTCGGGACAGGCAGCGGCACGACGCTGGGGGTCGGTGTCGGCGTTGGTGTCGGCGTCGGAGTCGGTGTTGGTGTTGGTGTTGGTGTTGGTGTTGGTGTCGGCAGAGGCACCGGGATCGGTCTCGGCGTGGGCACTGGAACGCTGATCGGTGAAGGCGTCGGCGTTGCCCTGGTGCCGCGCCCGGGCGTGCTGGCCGGCGTCGCCGTCGTCGCCGTCGCGCCGGATGCATATGCCTTCGTCGCGTCCTGCTGGGCGTCGGCCAGGATCCGCAGCGAGAGTGGTGCGTGCCGCTGACTCGAGTCGTCTGCAAGACTTGTCAGGTTCAAGCCGTGGACGTTGACGTCGATCACCAGCAGGGTGGGAACCGCTGTGGCGATGACTCCCGACAACCAGAACGTCAGCCCGAACAGGGGCAGGACGGCCAGGATGGCGAGACTCCGCAGCCCGCGGCGCCAGCTCATGCGGCCTCAGTCGCGGCCAGGATCGTGCCGCGTTTGCCAAGGTCTCGGAGCATCGCTTCGATCACCGGCCGCCGGCTCAGAAAGGCGGTCACCACGTCGGGGTCGAATTGCAGACCGGCCTGCACCACAATCGCCGCGGTCGCGGCCTCGAAGCTCATCGCTTCGCGGTAGGGGCGGTCCGAGGTGAGCGCGTCGAAGACGTCGGCGACGGCGAGGACGCGGACCGGCAGTGGGATGGCGTCGCCGCGGAGCCCGGTTGGATAGCCGGCGCCATCCCACCGCTCGTGGTGATACAGGATGCCGGGCAGGCTCGGCTTGAGGAAGGGCAGCCCCTTGAGCATGTCGTACCCGATGTGGGCATGCTCGCGCATGTCGTCCGCCTCGTCGGAGTTGAGCGGGCCCGGCTTGCGCAGCACCTTGTCCTCCACGCCGATCTTTCCGATGTCGTGGAGCAGGGCGCTTCGGCGGAGCGCCTCGCGGTCCTTCTCAGGGATTCCCATCGCGTCGGCGATCTCGAGGCTGACCGCGGCGACGCGAGCCGAGTGCCCGTAGGTCGACGGGTCGCGCGCATCAATGGTTCTGGCGAGCGCTTCCATGCTGGCGAACGTGGTTTCCTCGAGCGCGGCCGTCTTCTGCTCCAGGCTGGCCGTCATCTCATTGAAGGTCCGCGCCAGGTAACCGATTTCATCGTGAGAAACCACCGAGGCGCGGTGGTGGAGGTCGCCGCGCGAGACCGCCCGCATCGACCGGACGAGCAGGTCGACGGGACGGGTCAGCAGCGACGCCGTGGCCATGCCCACCAGCAGCGTGAGCAGGGCGGCCGCGGTGAAGAGCAGCGTCAGGACGAGGCGCAGCTGGTTCATCGAGTCGACCAGCGAGTCGGCGCGCGCCTGCACCGCCAGGAAACCGAGCGGGGTCCCACGCATCGTCCAGGTACTGAACAGCGTGCGGTAGGCGTGGCCGGCCAGCGTGTCGTCGGTGCGCACGGTGTTATCCGCTTTCACCCCGCTCCGGACGGCGTCGGTCAGAACGGGTGGATTGGACACACTGCTGGCCAGCCGGACGCCGGACAGGTCGTAGAGGGCAGATCCCTGGATGCTCGGCAACACCTCGCTGAGAGATTCACCGGTGAGCACCGCACCGACGATGCGGCCGCCCGCGGAACGCACCGGGCCGGCCCAATAGAGCACCGATCCGGCGGGCTGACGAGAGAGAAAAACCTGCCGGTCGGGCGCCTTTCCGGCCAGCACATTGGTCACCGCCGGGTCTGTGCCAAACTCGCCGGGATCCGTGACCGTCATCGAGCTTGGCCCGGCGCTGCTTCCCTGGACACGAACGATCTCGCGGCCGCGCGCATCGAGGACGCGCAGGTCGATACTGGCCACCGTCACATTCCCGGCGACCGGCAGCAGCAAGCGGGTCAGTGCCGTCGTATCACCGGCCGTGAGGGCCTCCGACACCCCGACCGTGTCGGTCGCCACCCGAAGGTCGGCAAGCCGCGCCGCGTCCACCTGGAGGAGCAGCTGGTTGGCGACCAGGCTGCTGTGCAGCAGGTTGGCGTCGAAGGGCACCACCGCCGCATTCGTCAGTTGCGCGGTCGCGACGCTGTTGCCGATGACCCCCACCAGCACCAGCAGAACCGCGAACGGGAGGATGATCTTGTAGCGGATTGGAAGCCGCATCGCAACTGGATCCGATGATGTGAGCGCCAGGTTGCGAAAACCGTTGCAACGCAGTCAACGGCACCCACGCTGGGCCTCACGGACCGACGCCATGTCCGAACGGCCGATGCTCGGCTGGGTCTTACGGCCGGGCGCTAGTCGGCCTTTGCCTGGCGCGCCTCCCAGAAGGCCAGCCCATTTTGCGGCCGTTGCATCTCGGCCTGGAGGAACGGGATGTAGACGGCACGCCAGTGCGCGATATCGTCGGGATCCGTACTGTCCCGGTTCTCGCCGTCCATCAGCCGGCCGAAGTTCAGGATTCGATTGATAAAGTCGGGCGGCTCCATCAGCAGCCAATGATAGGGGGTTGTTTAGCTCCCTCTGGAATGGGTACGACCCTCGAAATGGTTTCGGATCTCGAACTGCTCGACGCCTACTCGCGCGCGGTCATTTCCGTCGTCGACACGGTCGGCCCGGCGGTGGTCGGCGTCAGCGGGGTCGGCACCGGCATGCTGATCACGCCCGACGGCTACGCGCTCACCAACAGTCACGTGGCCAGCGCGGTCAAGGCCTACGAGCTCACCCTCCGCGACGGCTCGACGCTCAAGGCGGAACTGGTTGGCAAGGATCCGCACACCGACCTGGCCGTCCTCCGGGCGACCGCCACCGGCCTTCCTCATGCCAAGCTGGGCGATTCCAGCCAGCTGCGCGTGGGGCAGTTGGTGGTCGCCATCGGCCATCCGTTCGGGTTCCAGTCCACCGTGACGACCGGCGTCGTCAGCGCCCTCGGGCGCACGATGCGAGCCCAGAGCGGCCGGACGATCGAGAACATCATTCAGACCGACGCCGCCCTCAACCCCGGCAACTCGGGTGGGCCGCTGGTCGACACGCGTGGCCAGGTGGTGGGCATCAACACCGCGATCATCGCGATGGCGCAAGGGATCTGTTTCGCCGTGCCGAGCAACACCGCGCAGCGCGTGGTGTCCCTCCTGATCCGCGACGGCCGCGTGATTCGGTCATACCTGGGCGTTACCGGAGAGTCGTGGCCGATGCACCGCCGGGTCACCCGTTACTACCACCTCGATCAGGAGAACGGCGTCAGGGTTGTGCACGTCGATCCGAACGGACCATCCCAGCAAGCAGGACTGCAAAAAGAAGACATCGTGATAAGCCTCGCCAATCACCCGATGAAAGGCGTCGACGACCTCCAGCACTTCCTCACCGACTGGCCGGTCGGCATTCCCGCCGAAGTCCAGTTGCTACGGGGAACGGAGCTGCTCAAGCGCACGATCATCCCCACCGAGCTCAAGAGCTAACGCGCCGACACGGCGGCGAATCCGCCAAACGCGATCAGGGCTAGCCCGGAAATGAGGCCGATACCGCGCATGATCCTCGGCGTCAGTAGCTCACGGACGGTCGACACCACAGCGACCAGCAACGCCCACCAGAGCGCCGACGCAATGGTCACGCCCATTACCAGCCCAACAGCTGACGGCCAGCCTCGTCCAACCCGTAAGCCGAAGCCGGCGAAGATGGCCGTGAAAGACAGAATCGTGGGCGGGTTGCTCAATGTGAGCGCAAGCGTCGAGAAATAGCTGCCCGCAAACCCTATTTCCCTCCCCCCATGTGGGAGCGGCGCAGGGGATATTTCCCTCCCCGTTGTGGGGAGGGTCAGGGAGGGGGTCTCAAGCATCGTCCGCACCCCGATCGCTATCAGACCGATCCCGCCGAGCAGGCCGATCCAGCGACGCTCCGCGACCAGGAGGTTGGTCACGGCCGCAACGCCAAACGCTGCCAGCGCGGCGTAGGACGCATCGCCGCTGGCGACGCCGAGCCCGGAGACGAAGCCGCTACGCCAGCCGCGGGCGAGCGTGCGCCGGATGATGAGCACGAACATCGGACCCGGCGATGCGGCAATAGGAAACCCGACGAGAATGCCAAGCGCCAGCGCTCTGGCCATTCGTGCTCACGCCCCCCATGCTACCGAGCATCCATCGCACAGGTCTGCCGGGCTCGGGAAGGCAAAGCCGGCAGGACCTGCGGAAAATTGAAGCGACCTATCGTTACGGTTGATAACCCGCCGGTGTGACCCAACGAGTCCTTACCGCCGCCCAGTCCACCCGTTTCCGAGAGGACCTTCGCTCCGTACTAACCGAGCCCTTGCGAGCCCGGGGTTCGGGGGCCCACCGATGTCGTTTCCTTCATCGACTGGCTTTCTGACAGGTCGCGGGCGTAAGCGTAAAGGCCAAGGTTTGGAGCCGCAACTCCAAACTGCGGTTCGCAAACGGATGATCGTTATTAGGTCGTCGCCACCACCATCAGCTCAGTATTTGCTGGCCTCGTAGAAACTGCCGCAGGCCCGACACTTGCACTGCATCGTCATCACCTGGCTGCCGAACAGCGAGATGACTTCCGTGTCCGTCGCCTGGCAAAAGGGACACGTTGATCCTCCCTCCCCCTTGTGGTCGAATTCTCCCTCCCCTTTGTGCGGAGGGTCGGGGAGGGGGCGAATCTCTCCCTCCCCCTTGTGGGGAGGGTCGGGGAGGGGGTTATGCACTCGGCATGTACCTCTTCTCCGCCAGTCCCTGCAGCATGTCGAGCGTCTCCCGATCGATACCGCCGGGCTCGGTGCGGCGCCGGACCCGATCCCATTTCGTCCAATCGATCTCATCTGGCGGCGCCGTGGTGCCGACTCGCTCCGCAAGCAGCCGGCGCAGGTCGCGAACACCGTAGGCGAGCTGGCCAGCCCGCCGCAGCTCGTCGACGTCGTCACCCTCCGGGCCGATCCAGGCCACGGATTCACGCCACGCCCGCGGGATGGCGTCGCCCGCCTTCGCCTCTCGCATCCAGCTTCGGCCATGCAGGAAGTGATAGCGCTCTTCCTGCAGCATCTTCTTCAGCCGGCTGCGTAATACCTCGACATTCCCGTTGGCCAGCGCCTCGATCATCAGGGTGAAGGCGCTGTCGAGCACCGCGTTCGCCGCCACGAACTGCGCCCAGTCGGTCCATGGCTTGTCGAGATACGGCACATTCGCGTAACCGCTCTCGTCCGTTCCGTCCGGGGTGCCGAGCTCGCGGAGCGAGCCGTAGAGTACCCGGCTGTGGCCGATGTCGTCGAGCCCCATGGCTGCGGCCGCGATGTCCGCTTCCAGGCTGGGCGCGGCGATGCACCATTCGGCGTAGCGCATCCCGAGCAGCTGCTTGTTGTCGGCGAGGCTCTTGACGAGCGAGTAGAGACTCAGGTCTCGGAGTCTCCCGGAGCCCAGAGCCGGATCACCGCATCGCGTGGCACGATCATCATCTCCACCCAGCGCTCCTCGTCGTAGGTGGCGCGGGCGTAGGCCATCGCCAGGTCGTCGTCAGGCGCGACCACGCTGCCGACCTGGCGCAGCGGCTCGACCCGCGCCTTCCGAGCGAAGACGTCGTACTCGCGGACGTGCGCGTGCACACGGCTGTACGCCATCAGACCGAGAGTCCCCAGGCACGCAGCGCCTCGCGGCCGTCGGCGGTCAGCCGGTCCGATGACCAGGGTGGGTCCCAGACCACCTCGATGACAACGTCGTCGACACCGGGCTCCCTCAGGAGTTGCTCGCGGATATCACCGACGATCATGTCGCTCGCCGGGCACCCCATCGCCGTGAATGTCAGTCGCACCCGGACGATCCCATCCCCCGCCTCGACGCCGTAGATCAGGCCAAGGTCGACAAGGTTCACGGGCATTTCGGGATCGTTGATCTCCGCCAGCACCGACCAGACCCGTGACTCGAGTGACGCGCTCGTCTCCCGGGCCTCGATCATGACGGGCGCACCTGGAATTTCGCGAAGCTTTCCTGGAACAGCGCGACCATCTCGGCGTTCCGAGGACCGCGCGCCCGCCAGCGGGTCAGCACGTCATCCCAGGTACAGGGATCCTTGAAGTCCCAGCGCTTTGCCTCGGCGTCGAACGTGCACGGAAACGGGTAGTCCACGATGAAGTGGCTGTTTTCCTGGTGGGCCGGGACCCGGATGCCGATCGATTCCATGAAGGGCACCACCGTCGACAGCCATTGCTGCCGAAGCTGGTCGTTGGTCAGCCCTTTCAACCGGTAGTCGAGCTGGGCGCTGTGTTGCTTGAGGTTGTCCGGCAGGCCAAACCACTCGACCGTCAGTGGGAACATCCAGTCAACGGCCCGCTGCAGCTCTTCCTTGGCGGCCCCACCCGCCTGACTGATGCGTTTCGACCAGTTGCGCCCATTGCGCAGGTGAAAGTTCTCCTCGGCCATGACTTTCACGAGTCCTCTTTTCCAGGGACCGTACGAGCACTGCTCGTGGATATCACCCAGCAGGCAGAAGCCCGCCTGGTCGTACATCGCGTTGGCCACCACCAGCTCCGTCCAGCTCTCCAGCGGTACATCGAAGGCGTACGGATATCGAAACGCCTTGGGATCGCGCTTGAAAATCAGCGCCTCCTGGCTCTCGCCCAACTCCTCCAGGATATGGAACGCGATGTGGGCGTGGGCCAGCTCGTCCTGGATGATGGCGATCCCGGTCATGAAGGCGTTGACGCTGGGCGCCTTTTTAGCGGCCAGGTAGTAGGCAGGCGCCGAGATCAGCTCCGTGTCGCCGGAGACGATCAGCGTGTGCTTGAGCTCGCGCAGGTAATCCGGGGTCATCTCGGATGTCGACTCGATCAGTTCCCCGCGCTTGAGCAGGGTCTCGAACGTCCCGGAGTTGGCGGGCTCCATTCGGCTTGATTCTAAGATGGAGCCCGAGTTGATCGAGGCCAACGGGCTTCAGTTCCACGTTCGGGATGAGGGGTCGGGGACGCCCGTCATCCTGCTACACGGGTTTCCCGATACCGGCGATCTCTGGCGCAACCAGGTACCCGAGCTCGTGAAGCACGGCTTTCGCACGATCGTGCCAGACATGCGCGGCCGCGGACGCAGCGGCAAGCCGGCGAACGTTTCCGATTATCGGCTGTCGGCGATCGTCCGGGACGTCACCGGGATCCTGGACGCCCTCGGTATCCAGCGGGCGCATGTCGTCGGACACGACTGGGGCGCCGGGGTAGCCTGGCTGGTCGCTGCCCTGGCGCCCGAGCGAGTCGATCGATTGGTCGTGATCTCGGTCGGTGCTCCCGGTACCGGGGCGAAGCCGACGCTCGAAGAGTTTCAGAAGGGCTGGTACCGCCTTCTGTTTTTGTTCGAAGGCACGGCCGAGGAGCTGATCCAGCGGGACGATTGGTACCTCTTCCGCTTATTTCTCGGCGACGCGAAAGATACAGACGCCTACGTCAGGACCCTGTCCGAGCCGGGCGCGCTCACACCGGGGCTCAACTGGTACCGCGCGAATCTCCCGGTCCAGGCGCTGCTCGGCCGGACGGGTGGGCCTCAGCTGCCAATGATCAAATCGGACACGCTCGGGATCTGGAGCACCGGCGATCTATATCTCACGGAAGAAGCGATGACGCGATCGGCCCAGCGTGTTGAAGGTCGCTGGCGCTACGAGCGTCTCGCGGGCTCCCACTGGGTGCCACTCGACCAGCCTGACCACCTGAACCGTCTGCTCCTCGAATTTCTCGCCTAGCCAGGACTGACCCGGGCCCAGGCGATACAGGCGGCCGGGAGCTAGGCGATTAGCTCGTCGCGCTGCTGCCGCAACCGGTCCAACCTTTTCTCGAGATTCGCTGGCACGACCACCGAGGAACGACCGGCCAGCCAGCGATAGAGCGCAGCCTCGGTCTGCAAATCGGGTATCGGATGGCCATGCTTCTCCGCGACGATGCAGGCAAATTGGTGTGCTTTCATCAGGCTCGCCTCACCAGGGATTGCCAGAACACCCTAGGCCTCCGGACTGGCAAGGACGGCCGTATAGCCCATTACCTGTCAAGCACGTTTGGTGCCCAAAATAATGCGACCCGTCGTTACGGTTTACAACTCACCGGTGTTACCCAGCGAGCCTTCATCCCGCCGCCCAATCCAGCCCTTGCGGGCCAGACCTTCGTCACTGACAGAACCGGTCGTCTTGCGACAACCAATTCCCCAGCCCTTGCGGGCCGGGCCCTCGGACCTCACGATCCGAGAGTGGGAACCTTGCGGTCCCCTCGTCAGCGACCGACTAGAGTCGTTTCCTTCTCTAGCTGGCTTTCTGACAGGTCGCAGGTGGAACTCTACTGACCTTGTCCAGATGTCGCAATAC
>Ga0307479_10000295_pt1 | contig 46764 bp, 34 predicted proteins | sample atmos_gasesECM4C_FD_203743 | JGI IMG/M metagenome (GOLD analysis project Ga0307479, IMG submission 203743) | Hardwood forest soil microbial communities from Morgan-Monroe State Forest, Indiana, United States - atmos_gasesECM4C_515 | ecosystem: Environmental > Terrestrial > Soil > Temperate...
AAGCAGTTCGATTACCGAACCCTTCGCGTCACCGGCAACTTCACGAACGTGAAAGTCGGCCACGCCAACGTTCCCATCAGCGTTGACAACAGCGACCCCAACGTCACCATCGATGCGCCGTCGTCGGTTGGGGTGACGGTCGATGAGCTCGGCAGCGCGAACCCGACGGTCTCGATCGACCGGGTCGGTTCGCTACCAGCGGGATTCCACGAGCAGACGACGGAGACCACGGTCACGCCGGCCAGCGTCAAGGTGGACGGCCCCAAGAGCAAGCTCGCCGGGATTCAGGCCGTGGTGCAGGTCCACCTGGCGGACCTCACGGTGTCCGGGATCAACGCGCCGATACTCGTGGTCATCCGGGACGCGAACAAGAACGTGGTGCCGCAGACGATCGTCACGCCTCCCCAGGTCACCGTGAAGATGGTGATCCAGGCCGATGCCATCACCGTGGCCAAGCCGGTTGGCTTCACCCTGACCGGCCAGCCGGCAACCTGCTTCCGGGTCAGCAACGTCCAGATCGCGCCGCTCGAGGTCCAGGCGACCGGCCTCCAGAACGCGCTGGCAAACGTGACCCTGCTGGCGACCGATCCGGTGGACGTCAGCAATGCCAAGTCCGACGTGGTCAAAACGGTCACGATCCGCCCGCCGGCCGGGGTCGAGGTGAACCAGAAGACGGCCACGGTGCACGTGTACATCACCCAGATTACCCAGTCTCAGGGGGCATCCCCCTGCCCGTAACCTTCCCGCCATCAGCCCGTTGAACCGAAAGGACCAACTGAGTTCGCTGGTTTGACCGTGCCTGGTTTGGGAACATAGGAGGCCGCTAAATGTGCGGGATCATCGGCTACCTGGGCGAACGTTCGGCGGCGCCCATCATCATGGACAGCCTGAAGCGGCTGGAGTACCGCGGCTATGACTCAGCCGGCGTCGCCATCTTCAACGAAGCCGACGGCCAGACGTCGGTCGTAAAGAGCGCCGCCAAGGTCGACACCCTGGTCGAACGGCTCACCGAGGAGATGCCGGAGGGCCGCCTGGGCATCGGCCACACCCGATGGGCGACGCACGGCCGCCCGACCGTCATCAACGCCCATCCGCACACCGATTGCAAGAAGGAGATCATGGTGATCCACAACGGGATCATCGAAAACTTCGCTGAGCTGCGCAAAGAATTGCAGGCGCGCGGGCACGTCTTCATCTCGGAGACGGACACCGAAGTCGTTCCCCACCTGATCGAGGAGAACGACCAGGGCGACCTGGTGGCGGCGGTGCGGGCCGCGCTCGGCCGGCTGCGCGGCGCCTACGCGATGGCGATCTTCTCGCAGAAAGATCCGGATCTCTTGATCGGCGCGCGGCTCAACGCCCCGCTGGTGGTCGGCATCGGCGAGAGGGAGTGGTTCGTGGCGTCGGATATCACCGCCGTCATCCCGTACACGAAGAAAGTCCTGCTCCTTGGTGAAGGCGAGATGGTGTCGATCACCCGGCTCGGCCCCGAAGTGAGCACGATCGACGGCGCGAGCGTGAAACCGAAAGTCATCGAGGTCAAGTGGGACATCAGCCAGGCCCAGAAGGGTGGCTATCCCCACTTCATGGCCAAAGAGATCAACGAGGCGCCGGAAGCCGTCTCGAACGCCCTGCGGGGCCGGCTGACCGACGAGGGCGAGGTGACGTTCGAGGAGTTCGGCCTGACCGACCGCCAGCTGCTGAAGATCAACAACATCAAGATGGTCGCCGCCGGCACGTCGTACTATGCCGCGCTGCTGGGCAAGTACATCGTCGAGGATCTCGCCCGTATCCCGGTCGAGGTCGAGCCGGCCTCCGAGTTCCGCTACCGTCAGCCGATCATCGACCAGGACACGCTCGTCATCGGCATCTCCCAATCCGGCGAGACCGCCGACACGTTGGCGGCGATTCGCGAGGCGCGCGAGCGCAAATCGAAAGTCGTTTCCATCACGAACGTGGTGGGGAGCTCGATGGCGCTGGAGAGCGATGGCGTGATCTACCTGCACGCCGGGCCCGAAATCGGCGTGGCGTCCTCGAAGACCTTCATTGCGCATCTGACCTGCCTCTACTTGCTCGGCATCCGGTTGGCGGCGATCCGGCACCGGCTGGCGCCGGAACGGCTCCGTGAGCTGACCGCCGAGCTCAAGACCCTGCCCGAGGCGGTGCAGTCGGTGCTCGATCGCGCCGAGCAGCTGCAGGCGCTGGCCCGGAAGTACTCGGGCCACCGCAACTTCATGTATATCGGGCGCGGGATCAACTACCCGATCGCGCTCGAGGGGGCGCTCAAGCTCAAAGAGATCTCCTACCTGCATGCCGAGGGCTACGCCGCCGGCGAGCTCAAGCACGGACCCATCGCGCTGCTCGACAATGGCTTCCCGGTGTTTGCCATCGCGACCCAGGCCGCCACGCTGGAGAAGATGGTCAGCAACATCCAGGAGGTCATTGCCCGCGACGCGCCGGTGCTGGCCCTGACGACCGCGGGCGACCAGACGCTCGACGAGATCCAGGCGGACCGTTTCGAGGTCCCGGCGGTCTCCGAGTTCCTGTCGCCGATCGTCAACGTCGTGGCGCTGCAGCTCTTCGCGTACTTCGTGGCGACCGAACGCGGCTGCAATGTCGACCAGCCCCGCAACCTGGCGAAAAGCGTCACCGTAGAGTAGGGGCATGACCCCTCGGGTCGGCGTAGATGTGGCGGCAATTCCCCGCATCGCGGAGGCCCACCGGCGCTTTGGCAGCCGCTTTTTGCATAAGTTTCTCTCGGACCGCGAGATCGCCTACTGCGGCGAGAGTCCGGAGCGCTGGGCGGGTCGCTGGGCGGCGAAGGAGGCGATCGGCAAGGCGATGCCGAGCGGGATCCCGCGGCCGCGGATGCGCGACGTCGAGATCCTTCCCAGCGATGACGGGCGGCCGCATGTTCAAGTCGCGCCGGCCACGACACTGACCGGCAGCGAGATCGACGTCAGCATCGCGCACGACGGGCATTTCGCCGTGGCAGTGGCCGTGATCCCTGAGACCCCCTCCCCGACCCTCCCCACAAGGGGGAGGGAGGAAGCGACGAGACCCGCCACCATGGGGAGGGAGCAACCGCGCGATCTCCCGGATGGATTCCGGCTGCCGGCGCGGCCGCGCGATGGTCACAAAGGAACGTTCGGCACCGTTGTCGTGCTGGCCGGCTCGCAGGGCTTCACCGGCGCGGCGTACCTGGCCAGCATGGGCGCCGCGCGGGCGGGCGCGGGCATCGTTCGCCTGCTGGTGGCGCAATCGATCTACCCCATCCTGGCCGAGAAATGCACCGAGGTGATCGTCGGGCCGGTGCCCGAGATCTCTCCCGGGGTGGTCGGACATGCGTCGCTCAGCGGCATCCTGCGCGGCTTCGCGGGCGCCGACGCCGGTGTCATCGGGCCCGGGATCGGCCGCGATGCGTCGACCCGACGCTTGATCGAAGACCTGGTCCCGCGGGTCGCCGCGCCGCTGGTGCTCGATGCCGACGCGCTGAACCTTCTGTCCGAGCACCGCGCTCTTCTGCCGCGGCTGTCGCCGCAGATCGTGCTGACGCCGCATCCCGCCGAGTTCGGCCGGCTCTCCGGCCTCGACACCAGCGCGGTTCAGCAGGATCGGCGCGGCGTCGCCTCGAGATTCGCCAAGGCGTGGAACAAGGTGGTCGTCCTCAAGGGCGCCGGCACGGTGATCGCCGCCCCGGACGGCCGCGTCACGCTGAATCCCATCTCGACCCCAGCGCTCGCGTCGGGTGGCACCGGCGACGTGCTGGCCGGCTTGATCGGCGGGCTGATGGCGCAGAAGCTGCCGCCGTTCGAGGCCGCCGTCACCGGCGTGCACCTGCACAGCCTGGCCGGGCTGGATCTCGAGGCCTCGCTGGGGCAGGCCGGCGTACTGGCCTCGGACCTGCTACCGCAGATTCCACGGGTGATGGAGCGCTTGCGCTGACGGAACAGGGCGCGACGAAGTGGGCCGACGTCGATCCGTCGGCCATCGCTCACAACACCAGCCTGGTCAAGCAGCTCGTCGGCGAGAAGACGGCCGTGATGGCGGTCGTCAAGGCCAATGGCTACGGGCACGGCGCCGTGCCGGCGGCGCGGGCCGCGCTCGACGGCGGAGCCACCTGGTTGGGCGTTTCATCGGTTGCAGAGGGCATCGAGCTGCGCAAGGCGGGCATTCGCGAGCCGATCCTCAACCTCGGTTACACACCCCCGGCGGCGCTCTCGGCGGCGGTCGCGGCGAAGCTGGCCCTCACCGTGTACGAGCGTGCGAGCCTCTCATTGCTGAAGGCTGCGGCCACCGAGATTCCCGTCCACGTCAAAGTCGACAGCGGGATGCATCGCCTCGGCACCCGTCCCGACGAGGCCGTCAGGCTGGCGACCGAGGTTCACGCCGACCCGAGGCTAAACCTCGAAGGATTCTGGACACACTTCGCGGACGCCGACCACGATCTGGACTTCACCAGGGAACAGCTCCGGATCTTTCTCGATGCCCGAGCCGCGCTGGTTCGCGCCGGCGTCGGCGGCTTCATCAGCCACGCCGCCAACTCGGCCGCGGCCCTCCGACTCCCGGAGGCCCGGCTCGATCTGGTTCGTGCCGGCCTGATTCTCTATGGCGTTCGACCGGTCGCGAGCTGGAGCGACCTGCCCTCCCTACGGCCGGCACTGACGTGGCAGACGATCGTCACGAACGTCATCACCCTGCCTGGTGAGGCGACGGTCGGATACGGCCGCCGGTTCACAGCCAAACAGCCGGTCCGAGTGGCGACGATTGCGGCCGGCTACGCCGACGGCCTGCACTGGCGCGCCGCGGAAAACGGGTGCGCGATCGTCCGTGGCAGGCGGGTCCCGTTTGCCGGATCGATCAGCATGGACCAGGCGTCGCTCGATATCGCGACGGTGCCCGACGTCGAGGTGGGGGATGTCGTCACATTGATCGGCCGTGACGGCGATGCCGGGCTGACGGCCCACGATCTTGCCACCGCGGCGGGCACGATCCCGTACGAGGTGCTCTGCGCCATCTCCTACCGGGTGCCGCGTCGATACCTATAATCTATGTAGCCCTAGCGGAGCGGAATGCGCTGAGAAAGTCGGTTCGCCGGCTGACGCTGGAACCTGATCAGGGGTGAAACCTGCGGAGGGAACGGGCTCTCGAGCATTCCGTTAGCTACAGGGACATGCATATGAATCGGGCCGAGCAACGACGCGAGACGCTTACGCGGATGCGCCTCTACGTGATCACCGGTGATCGGGGCGACGAGGTCGAGACCGCCCGGATCGTCGAGGCCGCCCTCGACGGCGGCGCGACGGTGATCCAGCTGCGCAAGAAGTCGATGCAAATGCTCGAGCAATACCGGCTGGCGCTGGCCCTGCGGACCCTCACCCTGGCGCACGAGGCGCTGCTGATCATCAACGATCACGCCGATCTGGCCATCGCCGCGGACGCGGACGGCGTGCACCTCGGCCAGGGCGATCTTCCGCCCGCCGCCGTGCGCGCGCTTCCGGGGTTCGAAGGCCGCCTGATCGGTCGCTCCACCCACAGCCTGGGGCAGGCCCAGATCGCGGTCCACGATGGGGTCGATTACATCGCAGTCGGCCCTGTCTATCCGACGCCGACGAAGGAGGGAAGGCCCGCCGTCGGGACCGGCCTGGTTTCGCGCGTCGCCGATGCCGTCGATCGTCCGTTCGTGGCCGTCGGCGGGATCGACATCGGCAATGCGCCCGCCCTGGTGGACGCCGGGGCACGTGCCGTGGCCGTGGTCCGTGCCGTCTACGACGCGACGGACCCCGCCGAAGCCGCACGCCGGCTGCATGAGGCCCTGGTGACGCGACTGGAGGTGTCCCGCCGGTGAGCGACGTGACGGTCACGTTGAATGGCAAGCCGCGGGTCGTCCCCGCCGGGCTGAGCCTGCTCGAACTTCTCGAACGGCTGGACGTGCAGCCGTCGCGGGTGGTGGTGGAACACAACCGCGAGATCCGCCGAAAGGATGACTTCAAGACCGCGAAAGTTCGCGACGGCGACGAGCTCGAACTGGTGTACTTCGTCGGCGGCGGGTCCCCGACGGGCGATGATCCTTTCGTCGTCGGTGGACGAACGCTCCGCTCGCGGTTGTTCCACGGCACCGGAAAGTACACGTCGAACGAGGTGCTCGCGCAATGCCTCGAGGCCGCCCAGCCGGACATGATCACGGTGGCAATCCGCCGCCTGAATCTGGAAGGGGGCAGATCCGAGCTCGAGGGTATCGACCTGCGCCGCTACACGCTCTTACCGAACACCGCCGGCGCGACCACCGCGGAGGGGGCGGTTCGGCTCGCCCGGCTCGCGCGTGCGGCCGGGTTCTCGGACTTCATCAAGGTTGAAGTCAGCGGCGACGAGGACACCTTGCTGCCCGACCCGCAGGCGACGCTCGAGGCGACCCGCCAGCTGGTGAAAGAGGGCTTCATCGTGATGCCCTACACCAGCGATGACGTCGTTCAAGCGATCCGGCTGTACGAAGCCGGCGCGGCGGCCGTGATGCCCGGCGCGGCGCCCATCGGCACCACCCTCGGGCTGCAGAACCTCCTGAACCTCGAGTTGATCGTCAGCAAGGTCAACGTCCCGGTCATCGTGGATGCCGGGCTGGGTGTTCCGTCCGAGGCCGCCCGCTGCCTGGAGCTCGGGGCGGCAGGCGTGCTCGTCAACACCGCGATTGCACGAGCCCAGAACCCGCCCGAAATGGCGCGTGCCTTCGCCGAGGCCGTGGTGGCCGGCCGCCGCGCGTTCAAGGCTGGTCGCGCGCACATCGGCGTCAAGGCCGTCGCCAGCAGCCCGGTCGAGGGCGTTCCCGTTTAGCGCAAGCACCGCTCGCCGGTCGCGAACACTTGCGGAACTCGGCGAGTACCGACTGCTGCGCTCGATCGCTCCCTACTTGGATCGAGAGTCGGCGGACCTCCTGGTGGCCGCGCCGGACGATGATGCCGCGGTCTGGCGCGGCGATCCGCTGGTCGCGGCAACCACCGACACCATGGTGGAGGAGATCGATTTCCGACTGGAATGGCCCGGGTTCGACTTTCGGACCCTCGGCCGCCGGCTGCTCGCGATCAACCTCAGCGACCTGGCGGCGATGGGAGCCGAGCCACGGTACGCGCTGGTGTCGATCTCGCTCCGCGGAACGCTACCCGTGGCCGACGTGCGCCGTCTCTATCGAGGCATCGCCGAAGAGGCCCACCGATTCGGCTGCCGGATTGCAGGTGGAGACTTGAGCGGGACCCTGGGTCCGCTGACGCTGACCGCGACCCTTTACGGCCGGCTGCGGTCGCGACGGACCATGCTCAGACGAGTGGGGGCCCGGCCGGGCTGGTTGATCGCCGTCACGGGATGGCTCGGTGCGGCCGCGGCCGGACTGCGTCTGCTCGAATCGGGCGTCAAGCCGGCCTCCGCCGTCGAACGCCGATGGGTGTCCGCGCAGCTCGACCCGGTCCCGCGCATCGCCGCCGGGCGCGCGCTCGCCGACGCCGGGATCACGGTGGGCGGGGACATCAGTGATGGGCTGCATCGCGAGGTCGAACGCCTGGTGCAGCCGCAGCGCCTCGGCGCGACCATCGACATCGAACGACTGCCGCTCGCACGCGGCTTGCGTCACAAGCAATGGGCGCTGGCGGTGAACGACTCGGAGGACTTCGAGCTGATCTGTGCCGCGCCCCGGGCACGCATGACGATCGCGCAGCGCGCGCTCGAGCGCATCGACGTGCCGCTGACCGTCGTCGGGGAAATCGAGGCGCGTCCAGGGATCCGCCTGAAAAACGGCACGCGGTTCGAGCGGCTGAAGACGGCAGGCTATGAACACTTCCGTTGAGACCGCCTCGGTCGAAGAAACCCACCAGCTCGGTCATCGGCTGGGCAACGTCCTGCAGGCCGGCGACGTCGTCGGCCTGGAGGGTGACCTCGGATCCGGCAAGACGGAGCTGGTCAGGGGGATCGCTGAGGGGCTCGGCGTGACCGGCAACGTGCACAGCCCGACCTTCGTGCTGCATCACCGCTACCACGGACGCCTTCCCATCGAGCACTTCGATCTGTATCGACTCGAGGGGATGGGCTGGCGCGAGACCGGACTCGACGACCCGGCACCTGATTCGGTGACGCTGATCGAATGGCCCGAACGCGTCGGCGTGTTGAATTCCTGGGCCACTACCCTGATCCGGCTGACCAGCCGCGGGACGAACCGGCGGCGACTGACCCTGGTCCGTGGGCCGGATCGGGTCCGCGAGGTGTTCGAGCATGCGCCTCGCGATTGACACCTCCGGGCTGGACCAGGCGCTCGTCGTGCTCGAGGGGCGCCGTCTGCTGGCGGCCGATGACTGGGTGCGGCGCCGGGACGACCCGCCCGTGCTGGCGCGTCTCGATGCCGTCGTGAAGCGGGCCGCCGGGCGTCCCGACGATCTCGATGGGGTGGCCGCCGCCCGCGGTCCCGGCTCGTTCACCGGCCTGCGCGTCGGCCTCTCGCTGGCGGCCGGGCTCGCCTATGCCCGGCACGTGCCCTTACATCTCATCGATTCCCTGCCGATCCTGGCCCGGCGCGCGTCCGGCGATCCCGCCGGGTTCGCGCTGCGGGATGCCGGGCGCGGCGAGGTGTACGCATGGCGGGAGGGGGAGGCGGCGCGTCGCATGCTCGCGGCTGAGCTTGCTGAGTGGCTGCCGGCCAGGGCTCGCGTCATGGTCGAACCGGCCGGGATGCTGGCCCAATGGTCACCGGAGCGGGCCCACCTGGAGGTACCGCCCGCCGAGCGCCGCCCACTGAGTGCGGCCCTACTCGATTCCGCCATTTGGACCTTCGAGTCGCAAAAACCGCTGCGATATGATGAGGTGCAGGCGCTCTACGTTCAGCCCGCGGCCGCCGAAGAGCGCATAAGGAAGGCCCCATGATGCAGCTGAAATCCCGGACGCTCGTCGATGCCATGCGCGAGGATGACATCCCCGAGGTGCAGGCGATCGAGCGTGAGATCTTTCCCACGCCCTGGCCGCGCAATGCCTACTACCGGGAACTGCACCACAACCGTTCCGCCTACTATCTGGTGCTGCGGCGCGACGATGAGATCGTCGGCTACGCCGGCCTCTGGAAGATGAGCGACGAGGCGCACATCACGACCGTCGGCGTGCGCGCGAACCAGCAGGGCAAGGGATACGGGCATGCCCTGATGGCGGCCCTGATTCAGCGGGCGTACCAGCTGGGCTCGCGCTGGCTCACGCTCGAGGTGCGTCCCTCGAACGATGTCGCGGTCCGGCTCTACGAGAAATTCGGCTTCAAGGTGATCGGTCGGCGTCGTGGCTATTACACCGACAACAACGAGGACGCCATCGTGATGTGGTCCGACTCGATCCAGGCGCCCAGCTTCAAGAAGCGCTTCCGCGAGATCCTGGAGACGCTCGAGATCGAAGGGCTGGACAGCAGCACCGCGCAGTAGCTCTCACGAACCGGCGTGTCCTGGCGATCGAAACCTCCTGCGACGAAACGGCCGCGGCCGTGATCGCCGGCGGTCCACGCGTCTTGTCCAACGTCATTCGATCGCAGGACGCTCTGCATGCCCCGTTCGGCGGCGTCGTCCCGGAAATCGCGGCCCGCGCGCATTTACAGACTCTGATCCCGGTGGTCGAGCGCGCGCTCGAGTCCGCGTCCACCCGATGGGAGCAGGTCGATGCGGTGGCGGTGACACGCGGGCCCGGCCTGGTGGGCTGCCTGCTCGTCGGCGTCAACGTCGCCCAGGCGATCGCCTGGGCGCGCCGCCTGCCGGTGATCGGGGTCAGCCACCTGGCGGCTCACATCTACGCGGCGCAGCTCGAGGAGCCCGACCTCAAACCGCCGGTGCTCGGGCTGGTCGTTTCCGGCGGCCATAGTGACCTCATCCGGTGGCAGGAGGACGGCAGCATCACGGTCATCGGCCGGACCCGCGACGACGCCGCGGGGGAGGCGTTCGACAAGGGTGCCAGGATTCTCGGCCTGCCCTTCCCAGGCGGACCGGCGATCGACCAGCTGGCCGCGCAGGGAAATCCTCGCGCCGTCAACTTCCCCCGGCCGCGGGCGCCGGGCCTCGACTTCAGTTTCAGCGGCGTGAAGACGGCGCTGCTCTACGAAGTCCGCAAGCGGGGCGAGCTTGGCGAGCAGGAGCGTGCCGACCTGGCGGCCAGCTACCAGGAGGCGATCGTCGACGCGCTGCTCCAGCGGGTCGAGGCGGCACAGGCCGAACACCCGGCGCCGACGATCGTGCTCGGCGGTGGGGTGGCCCGCAACCGGCGGCTGCGCCAGGCCGCGCAGGGGCGTCTGGGCGCGGGCGCGCATCTCGTCATCCCGGCGCCCGAGCTCTGTACCGATAATGCGGCGATGATCGGGGCAGCCGCCCTGGTCGAATGGGACCGGCGAGGCCCCGATCCGGTGCCCTTCGACGCCGACCCAGGTCTCGGCTTCACGTAACCTCCGTTGACGCGCCGGCGTTTTGGTGCTATTGCTGATTAACGCGTCCAAGAGGAGGAGGGAAACTCATGCGGTTTCGACCCATTGCCATTGTCGCCGCCGTCGCCGCTTTGCTGGTCGGCACGACCTCGGTCAGCGCCTCGTCGGAACACAACAATTCGCCTCAGCATTACTACCTCGCGCTCGGTGATTCGCTGGCGTATGGGTATCAAGACGCCATGTTCCGCGCCGAGGCTGCCGCCGGTGACATTGATCCCGCGACCTTTCCCGGCTATGCGGGGGATTTCGCCGGCATGCTACGAGAGATCCGCCACAACGTTCGCTTAGTGAACTACGGCTGCCCCGGCGAGACCACGACGTCGTACTTCGTCGGCTGCGCTTTCAGCGCGGTCGGGCATTTCCCGTTGCACAATGCCTACACCGGATCACAGGAGTCGGCGGCCCTGGCCTTCCTCCGCGCCCATCGTGGTCAGGTCAGCCCGATCACTTTGGACAACGGGGCGAACGACGTGACGCCATGCCTGTCAAGCCCTGACCCCACGTGCTTTCCGAATGCCATCGCCGCGGTCGGCGCCAATCTCGACAGGGCGCTTGCGGAGCTACGCGCGGCCGCGCCGAATGCCGAGATCATCGTGATGCAGTACTACGATCCCTTCGCCGCGGCGTTTCCGGCCACCCTCGGAACCACCCAGGCGCTCAACCTGACAATCGGCCAGGCAGCGGCTGCCCACGGCGCCCTGCTGGCTGATGCCTTCGCTCCATTCAACCTGGCCCAGCCGCAGCCCGCGACGCTCTGCGCTCTCGGGCCGTTCTGCCCGCTCACGGATATTCACCCGAGTGATGCCGGCTATGACCTGATCGCCCGGCAGTTCTGGACGGCATCGGGCTTCGGCCGCGAGGACGACGGCTGACGTTGACAGGGGTCCGGCCGACGCCGGGCCCCTTGTCGCCTCTCATCCGTTCCGGTATCATTAGCACTCGGGCTAACTGAGTGCTAACCACCGCCAGCAAGGAGGATCGCGTATGAATTTGAGACCACTGGGAGACCGGGTCGTGATCAAGCCGATCGAGCGTGAGGAGCGGACCAAGAGCGGCATCGTGCTGCCTGACACCGCCAAGGAGAAGCCGCAGGAAGGGCTGATCGAGGCCGTCGGCAACGGGCGCTTCATCGAGACCACCGGCAAGCGCGAGCCGCTGGACGTCAAGGTCGGCGACCGTGTCGTCTACGCCAAGTACGCCGGCAGCGAGATCAAGCTCGATGAAATCGAGTACCTGATTCTGTCCGAGAAGGACATCCTGGCCGTCGTCGCCAACGGCAAGAAGTAACCCCGCAAATTCCGCAGAGGCCAGCCTACGGGCTGGCTTTCTCTTTTTTCTGCCGAGGGATCATCGGCAGGGCGAGCATGGCCTCGGTCATCGCGGCGTACTGCTCCTGGCTGCGCCAGTCATAGTGCTCGTTGCGCCAGCGGACATAACCGCGGTAATCGATCAGGAAGAGCGAGCGGTGGGCCACGCCGCGCTCCTCGTTGAGCACGCCGTAGCGGCGGCACACGGACTTGTCCCAGTCGGCGAGCAGCGGGAAGGGCAGGTCACCCAGGCTCTTGGCGTATGCCTTGTGCGCCCAGATGTGGTCGACGCTGACGGCGAGCACCTGCGTCTCCGCCTTGACGAACTGCTGGTGATCACCTCGCAAGGAGGTGAGCTCGTTCGTTCAACCCGGGCTGAAGTCGAAGACGTAAAACGCGAGCAGCACGTGCTTGCTGCCGCGAAACGAGGAGAGCGAGACCTGGTCGCCATCCGGGGTTCCGGGAAGGCTGAAGTCGGGCGCCTGGTCCCCGACCCCGGGCATCGTGGCCATCGCGCTCGACATCGACCTATTGTAGGGTTGATGCTTTTTCGCGACCGGGTGGACGCGGGCGAGCGACTCGCCGCGGCGCTCCGACGATACCGCGATGCCCCGAACACGGTGATCCTCGGCATTCCGCGCGGTGGCATCGTGGTCGCGAAGGCAATCGCGTCGGAGCTGCACCTGCCGCTCGGGATCTGTCCGGTCCGCAAGCTCGGCGCGCCGGGAAACCCCGAGCTCGCGCTTGGCGCGGTCGATGACGATGCCGTGCTGGTCTTCGACCGCAAGCTGACCCGGCACATCGGATTGAGCGAGGATGACCTCGTTCGCGCCGCCGCACGCCAGCGTGAAGAGTTGCGTGCCTGGCTGGCAGGGCTGGGCGCGGGCGCGCTGCCACCCGTCGATGGGCGCGTAGTGCTGCTCGCCGACGATGGCGTGGCCACCGGTTATACGGCGCAGGCCGGTATCGAAACCGTGCGACGGCGCGGAGCCGGTCGGGTGGTTCTGGCCGTGCCGGTTGCGCCGCCCGACACCGCGGATTGGCTCGCGCCGCAGGTCGATGAATTCGTCTGCCTGGCGACTCCCGAGCCCTTTTATGCCGTCGGCAACTTCTTCGAAGAATGGCCACAGGTCACCGACGACGAAGTTCGAGCGCTGCTGCTGGCCGGTAACACGTTGTAGCGGGACCCTGTAGACCGGCAAGGTCGGCCGCCTTGGATCGGTTACAGGGACGTGACGCTCTTCAACAAGGGCAAAGGGAAGGCCGACTCGGCCCCCCGGGCCCAGGCGTTCCGTCCCATCGACCGAAACGGCTTGCTCGGCCTCCTCGACCAGGTAGTCAACGGCGGCCAAACGGGCGTCCTCGAGCTGCACGAGCCGCTGGGGAACTGGGTGTACGCGTTCCAGGCGGGCGCCCTGACGCACGCGAGCGGTGGCCGTGTTCGGGGTGCACGGCAGGCCTTCGACCTCCTGTGGGAATTCCAGAGTGGCGAATTCACCTTCACGCCTGGCGCGAATCCGAGTCTGGCCGGCAACCTCTATATCGACAAGAGCCGGCTACTCGACTTGCTCCGCCGCAGCCAGGCGGTGCTCCAGGGGCCCTCGGCGCCATACATTCCACCCGACCAGCAGCGGCCCATCGCCCCGGTGAATCGTCCCTACTCGCCGCCCTCCCCCAACTCCCTGCCGCCCGCCTGGCAGCCGGCTCAGGCGCCACAGCCCTATCCGGCGGCCCCGCCACAGGGATGGCCGCCGCCGCCAGGCTATCCGCAACAGCCCGGCTACGCCCAACAGCCCGGCTATCCGGCCCAGGCCTATCCCGCTTACCCCGGTGCGCCGGCCCCCGGCCAATACCCGCAACCGGGATATCCGCCGATGCCACAGCAGGGCCCGCCACCGCAGATGATGCCGCCCCAGATGGCACCGCCACACGGGCCCCCACCGCAGATGATGCCCCCGCAGCCTGCGCCACCCGCGATGATGCCGCCGCAGGCGCCCCCAAGACAGGTCACGCCGCCGAGCTTCTCCGTGCCTCCAATGGCGATTCCGAAGAAGCGGGAGGCCGCCCCGGCCTATCAGCCACCGGCCGCGGCCCCGCCCGCGCCGGTTGCCCCCGAGCCGGCCAGGCCGGCCCCGCCGAAGGACGACCTGGCCTCCCTACGGGCCAGCCTGGTCGCCCAGGCTCCGCCCGTGCGTCCGGCTCCAACCGGGCCGGCATGGGGCGTGCGGACGGCCGAGGGCACGGTCGCCCCGCCGCCCGTACAGAATGCCAAGGGCTCCGGAAAAGGCAAGGGCAAGAGCAAGAGCAAGCGCGGCTCGAAGCTGATGGGTGCGATCAAGGTCGAGCTCATCAAGTTCTTGCTCTGGGCCTGCGAGCGTCGCTACACACCGGAAGATCACTGGACACTGAAGGACGCGTTCGAGGTGTCGACGATGGAGCTTCGTGATCAATTCATGAGCGCCTTCTCGCAATCGTTGAAGTCATCCAAGGGCAGCAGGCCTGCCGACGACATGGACGATATGGATGACATGGCCGCCGGTCGTATGCGCGGCCGAGGCCGACGACACTAGGCTCTCCATCGGTTTGACCCAGCGCGGGGGTCGGTAGACTTGCCTGTGATTTGGCAACGTCCTCGCCTGCCGCTGAGCGCGGCGTCGACCTCTTAACCGGACTCAATCCGCCACAGCGTGCGGCCGTCACCGCGGACGATGGCCCACTGCTGATCTTCGCCGGCGCCGGCAGTGGCAAGACGCGGGTGCTGACGCATCGCATCGCCTGGCTGATCCAGCAGGGCCGGGCCGAGCCCGGCGAGATCCTGGCGGTGACCTTCACCAACAAGGCGGCGCGGGAAATGCGCGGTCGGGTCGAGCAGCTGCTGAACCTCACCGCGGGCGGGATCTGGATGGGCACCTTCCACGCCATCGCCGTCCGCATGCTGCGGCGCGACGGCAGCGCCGACGGCATCGATCGGCATTTCGTCATCTACGACGAGGCGGACCGGCTGGCGGTCGTCAAGCGCGTCATGAACGAGATGCGTCTCGATGAGAAACGGTATCCACCGGGGGGCATGGTGGCGCTGATCTCGCGCGCCAAGGACGAGGTGATCGACGCGCAGGACCAGGCAAAGGCGGCCGGCACCCATAACGAGGAGCTCGCCGCGCAAATCCGGCTGCGCTACGACGCCTTTCTCGAGCAAAACAACGCCCTCGACTTCGACGATCTCCTGATGCGAACGGTGTGGCTATTCGACCGCCACCCCGAGGTGCTCGAGAAATACCAGGCGCGGTTCAAGTACATCATGGTCGACGAGTACCAGGACACGAACCGCGCGCAGTACCTGATGGTCCGGCACCTGGCGAGCAAGAATCGCAACCTCTGCGTCGTCGGCGACGATGACCAGTCGATCTACGCGTTCCGCGGCGCGGATGTCCGCAATATCCTGTCGTTCGAGCACGACTATCCGGATGCGCAGATCGTCAAGTTGGAACAGAACTACCGATCGACCCAGATGATCCTCGACGCCGCGTATCACGTCATCAAAGCGAATCCAAACCGAGCCGACAAGCGGCTGTGGACCGATCGGCCGGGCGGCCCCAGGGTCGTGGTGGCGCAGACCTACGACGAGCAGGAGGAGGCGCAGGCCGTCGCGCGGGAGGCGCTTCGGTTGGTGGCCGAGGGCGACTACCGGCTCGGCGACATCGCCGTGCTCTACCGCACCAACGCGCAGTCCAGAGCCCTGGAAGAGGTCCTCCTTCGACGGGGCGTGCCCTACCGGCTGATCGGCGGCCTGCGCTTCTACGAACGCCGCGAAGTCAAAGACGTGCTCGCCTACCTGCGGCTGGTCGCCAATCCGCAGGACACCCTGAGCTTCTCGCGGGTGATCAACGTGCCGCGGCGGAAGCTCGGCGAAAAATCGCTCGCCCAGCTCGGCTACTGGGCGGACGCCCATGGCATGTCGGCCTGGGATTCACTGAGCCGGCTGGAGGAGATGGCGGACCTGACCGCCGCCGCGAGGACCGCGCTCGCGGACTTTCGCGACCTGATCAACGAGGTGCGCGCCGCCAGCCAGGAGCGCCGGCTGGTGGAGGTGATCGACCTGCTGCTGTTGCGCAGTGCCTACGAGCGTTTCGTCAAGGAGGGCAGCGCCGAGGGCGAGGAGCGCTGGGGCAACGTGCTCGAGCTGCGCGGCCTGGCCTCCGAATACGATGGGCTGCCGCCGGGCGAGGGACTGCAGGCCTTTCTCGAAGACGTCGCGCTGATGAGCGACGTGGACACGATGGACGATCGCGCCCAGGGCATGACGTTGATCACGCTCCACATGGTGAAGGGGCTGGAGTTTCCGGTGGTCTTCATGCTGGGCATGGAGGAGGGCCTCTTTCCCCACAGCCGAAGCCTCGACTCGCCCGCCGGGCTGGAGGAGGAGCGCCGCCTCGCGTACGTCGGTATGACGCGCGCCAAGGACCGGCTCTACCTCTTTCACGCCTTCCGCCGGCACCTGTGGGGCAGCGCCAACCTGAACCTCCCGTCGCGCTTTCTCAAGGACATTCCGCCGGAGCTCGTCGACGGGTCGGCGGGAATCCCGCAGGGCGTTCCGGATCCGAGCATGGCGCCCGCCCGCCTGGTGGAGGCGGCCCGCCCGCCGCAGCCGGTCGAGCTGGTGCAGCGCTTCAGCCCGGGTGACCAGGTCGAGCACCGGTCGTGGGGGCGCGGCACCGTATTGAAGAGCACCATGACGCGGACCGACGAGGAGATCATCGTCAAGTTCGACCGGGTCGGCATGAAGATCCTGGCGGTGAGCCTGGCGCCGATCGTCAAGGTGTGACGAAGGCCCCCACACTACCCTCCCCCGCAAGCGGGGGAGGGACATTATCGAAACGGGAAGCAGAGGCGCGCATCCTTGAGCTGCGCACGCTGATCGACCGCGCCAACCGGCAGTACTATGTCCTCGACAACCCGGAGATCACCGACGCGGAGTACGACGCGCTGTTTCGCGAGCTGGTCGAGCTGGAAACCCAGTTCCCCGAGCTGGTCACGCCGGATTCACCGACCCAGCGGGTCGGCGGTCCGCCCTCCGACGCCTTCGCCAAGGTCACCCATCGCACCCCGATGCTCAGCCTGGCGAATGCCTTCGAGCGCCAGGAGGTGCGGGAGTTCGACAAACGGGTCCATCGCGGCCTGGGGAACGTCAAGGTCCAGTACGTGACGGAGCTGAAGATCGATGGGCTGGCGATGAGCCTGCTGTACGAGGACGGCCATTATCGGATCGGGGCGACCCGCGGTGACGGCTACGTCGGCGAGGACGTCACGCCCAACGTCAAGACGATCACGAGCGTCCCCCTATCGGTGACGATTCCAAAGGAATTTCCGCGCGCCTTCGAGGTCCGGGGCGAGGTCTACATGCCCAAGCGCAGCTTCCAGCGACTGAATGCCGAGCTCGCTGCCGAGGGCAAGCCGCTGTTCGCGAATCCTCGCAACGCCGCCGCGGGCGCGGTCCGGCAGCTGGACCCGCGGGTCACCGCCCGCCGCCGGCTGGACACATTCATGTACGCGCTCGATCCGCCGGGCGGGGCGAAGAGCCAGGAGCAGATCCTCGAGCGGCTCGCGGAGATGGGCTTCCATGTCAACGACAACCGTCGCACGCACGACGACATCGATGGCGTGATCGCGTTCCTCGACGAGTGGCAGACAAAACGCCATGGCCTGGACTACGAGATCGACGGGATCGTGATCAAAGTCAACGACCTGGGGCAGCAGGCGGAGCTCGGCTTCGTGTCGCGCAGTCCGCGCTGGGCGCTCGCCTTCAAGTTCCCACCGGAGCAGGCGGAGACCGTGATCGAAGACATCAAGGTCTACGTCGGCCGGACCGGCGCGATCACGCCGGTCGCGTGGCTGACGCCGGTTCAGATCGGCGGCGTCACAGTCGGCCGCGCCACGCTCCACAACGAGGACGAGGTGGCGCGCAAGGACGTGCGGCCGGGCGACCACGTCATCATCCAGCGAGCCGGGGACGTGATCCCGGAAGTCGTACGGGTGGTGACGAAAAAGCGCCCGGCGTCCAGCCGCTCCTGGCACATGCCGAAGAAATGCCCGGAATGCGGCACGGCCCTGGTCCGCGAACCCGGTGAAGCGGCCACCCGCTGTATCAATCCGACCTGCCCGGCGCAGGTCCTCGAGCACCTGCGCCACTTCGTCGGCGCGCTCGACATCGAGGGCTTCGGCTACGCCACGATTCAACAACTGCTCGACAAGAAGCTGGTCCGCGATCCGGCCGATCTGTATCACCTGACCAAAGCGCAGTTGCTGACGCTCGAGGGCTTTGCGGACAAGTCGGCACAGAACCTGCTCGACCGGATCGAGGCGAGCAAGACGACAACGTTTCTGCGGTTTCTGTCCGCGCTTGGCATCAATCACGTCGGCTGGACCATGGCCGGCCTGCTCGCCGATCACTTCGCTGGCATCGACCAGTTGCAGGCCGCCAGCATCGATGAACTGCGGGCCGTCGGCGGTGTGGGTCCGGTGGTGGCCGAAGAGGTCCACGAGTACTTTCAGCGGCCCGAGTCCCGAAAACTCATCCAGCGCCTGCTCGAGGCCGGGATCACGATCAAGCCGCCCGAACGGCGGGAGGGCCCGCTCTCCGGCAAGAGCTTCGTGCTCACCGGGACGCTCGTCTCCCTGACTCGCGGTCAGGCAGAGGAAAGAATCAAGGGCCTCGGGGGCGCGATCGGATCGAACGTCACGAAAAAGACGGATTACCTGGTGGTGGGGGCGGACCCAGGCTCCAAGCTCGAGAAGGCGCAGCGGCTCAAGGTGCCGATCCTTGACGAGTCAGCATTCCTCGAGCTGATCGGAGTCCCATCAGATAACGCTCAGTGAACGCTATCAAAATTTGTAACGAATTGTGACAGCTCCTTAACTTCTCTTTGGGGGCCTGCCACGCATAGTGCGAGTGTGGTCGCCCCGCCGGTGCTCAATGCTCCCGGCGGGGTTCGCCAGCGGCTGATCGGCAGCCGCGGCGCGCTGATCCTGCTGGGGGCCGCCATCCTGATGGCCGTCTCCGTCCTGCTGGCGCTGGTGCCCAAGGGCACGCTGCCGCTCACCTGGTACGTGCCGGTCCTCGATATGACGATGGTGGTGACCCTGGCGGTCGTGCTGTTTCTCTCCGCGCTGGACGTCATCATCCGGCGGCACGACCGTTTGCTGGCGATTGGATTCGCCAGCGCGATGCTCGGCATCATCTGGCTCGCCCACATGCTGACGTTCCCCGGCGTCATCCCCGGCCGGCCGCCGTTCGTCTCGCCGCAGACCGCGCCGTATCTCTTGCACCTTGGTCAGATCGGGATGCCCTGTCTGCTCACCTGGATCCTGCTGCAGCGAACCGGAGCGCTCGTGAACCCCCGACGTTCGCTGGCGCGGATGCTCGCCCTGGCCGGCGGCCTCGGCGCCCTGAGCGTCGCCATCACCGCCGGACTGGCCATGGTGCTGCCGCCCTTGATCGTGATGGGCCGATTCACCGAGCTCAACACCCTGCTGGCAACGGTGCCATTCGCGGCGGTCGCCCTGGCGGCGGTGGTTTACCGCCGCGGTCGCTTCCCGGACTCGCGCGTGGAGAGCAGCGCGTTGATCGGACTGGTGCTGGTGTCGGTGGAAGCCGCGATTTTTCTGTTCACCCGAGCCCGCTACGACGGCTTCTGGTACGTCGGGCTTGCGTTGCTCTTCCCTCCCTGCGCCGCCCTGTTCGCGGCCACGGTCGGGGTCCATGCGGCCGCGCGCCGCGAGGCCGAGGTCCAGCTGCGGGTGATGGAAAAGTTCCGCGAGTCGCAGCAGCGGCTACAGGTGATCATCGACACCTCGCCCAGCGCGGTGATCACCGCCGACGAGGACGGCCTGATCACCGGTTGGAACCGCAAGGCGGAGGCGATCTTCGGCTGGTCCCACGACGAAGCGGTCGGACGAACGCTGACCGGCACCGTCATCCCGCGCCGCTACCGCGACGCGCACCAGCGAGGGCTGTCGCGCTTCATCGAAACCGGTGAGGGCAAACTCATCGGTCGGACCGTCGAGCTGACGGGGCTGCATCGTGACGGGCGCGAGCTTCCGATCGAGATCTCGGTCTCGGCCACCTCGCGTTCCGGGCCGCGGGTCGCCTTCGTCGCCTTCGTGACGGACATCTCGCAGCGGCGGATGGCCGAGCGTTTGCGCAGCGCGCAATTTGCGGTGACCCGGCCGTTGGCCAACGCTACCACCTGGTCCGAGGCCGCCCCGCAGGTGCTGCAGGGCATCTGTGAAACCCTGGGCTGGGCCGCCGGCGAGTTTTGGACGGTCGACCGGGAGGCCAACGCCCTGCATCTCGAGCACGCCTGGCACCGTCCGTTGAAGGACCTCGTCAGCTTCGAGGCGGCCAGCCGCGAGCTGACCTTTGCCCGAGGCGTCGGTCTCCTTGGTCGGGTCTGGGCTAGCGGCCGGCCCGGATGGATCGAGGACGTTGCCGGTGAGGAGCCGCGCGCCTCCCTGGCCACCCGCGCCGGGCTCCACGCCAAGTTCGCGTTTGCGGTCACCAACGGGCGAAAGGTCACCGGCGTCATCGCGCTCTTCAGCCCGGAGCGCCGCACGCTCGATCGGGTCACGCTCCGGGCGATGGCCGACATTGGCAGCCAGATCGGTCAGTTCATCGAGCGGCGCCGGGCCGAAGAGGAGCTGCGCACCAGCGGCGACCGAATCCGGGCGATCCTCGACAACGTGGCCGACGGCATCGTCACCGTCGACGAGCGCCTGACGATCCGCTCCTACAACCCGGCCGCCGAGCGACTCTTCGGCTATGCCCCACAGGAGGTGATCGGCAAAGACTTCCCCCGGCTGATTGCCGAACCCTACCGGGCGGAGATCAAGCCCCAGCTGCGCGCGTATCTGCGCCCTCAGAAGCGCGAGGTCCTGATGGGAAGCCACGAAACCTCCGGGTTACGCAAGGACGGCTCGACCTTCCCGCTCGAGTTCAACGTCGGCCGCGTCGGACTGCAGCGGCTGGTGATCGGCAGCCTCCGTGACGTGTCGGAACGCAAGGCGGAGACCGAAGCGCTCCAGTATCGAGCCCTGCACGATCCGCTGACCGGCCTGCCCAACCGCACCTTCCTGCGCGAGCGGCTGGAAGAAACCATCCGGGCCGGCGAGCGCGACATGAAACCCTGCGCCGTCCTGCTGATGGATCTCGACGGCTTCAAGAGCGTCAACGACAGCCTCGGCCACGAGGCGGGCGACCGGCTGCTGCAGCAGGTCAGCCAGCGGCTACGGTCCGTGCTTCGGAAGGCCGATACCGTGGCACGCTACGGCGGCGACGAGTTCGCGGTGGTGCCGTGGGGCGCGACGGACGTGGCGCGCGCAGCCCTGATCGCGGAGAAGGTCCTGCAGGCGGTCAACCAGCCATTCAGTCTCGACGACCAGCCAGTCGACGTCAACCTGAGCATCGGCATCGCGGTTTTCCCTCAGCATGCGGAAGACGGCGACGCCCTGATGCGCCGAGCCGACGTGGCGATGTACGCGGCCAAGCGGGCGCACAGCGGCTACAGCGTCTACTCCGCGGACCAGGAAGGCGGCGAGAACGGCGATCGCGTGCCCCTGATTGGCAAGTTGCGTTACGCGATCGATCAGTTCGAGCTCCTGCTGCATTACCAGCCGATCGTGTCCACGCGCGACGGGCATCCGTCAAAGGTGGAGGCGTTGGTTCGCTGGGGCCATCCCAGCCACGGCCTGCTGCCGCCCGACGACTTCATCCCGTCTGCCGAGCAGACCGACCTGATCAAGCCGCTTACCGCCTGGGTGCTGAACGAAGCCCTGGGCCAGGTGCACGCCTGGTCGAAGGCGGGCATCGACATCGGCGTCTCGGTCAACCTCTCAGCGCGCAACCTGCTCGACGACGAGCTGCCAGACGCGGTCGCGCAGCTGCTGCGCACCTGGCAGGTGGCCCCCGAGAAGCTGAGCCTCGAGATCACCGAACGGACCATCATCGCGCTCGAGGCCGAGGAGACGTTGCGGCGACTGCATGAGATCGGCGTGCAAATCTCGGTCGACGATTTCGGCACCGGCTATTCGTCGCTGACCTATCTGAAGCGGCTTCCGGTGCGTGAGATCAAGATCGACAAGTCCTTCGTGCTGGACATGGCGACCAACTGGGACGGCGCCGCCATCGTCAAGTCGACCATCGACCTCGGCCACAACCTGGGGTTGAGCGTGGTGGCAGAAGGGGTCGAAGACGAAAAGACCGTACAGCTGCTGCGGGAGTATGGCTGCGATTTCGTCCAGGGCTTCCATATCAGCCGGCCGGCCGCGCCCGGGCCGCTGGGCTCCTGGCTGCGCACTCGCGCCGGCCTGAACGGGGCGCTGAGCGCCTAGATCGGTGGCCGAACCGGGACCCAAACGACGAACCACACGATGCCTAGAACGGTCGCGATGAGCCGGCTGCTCCAGGTGGCAAAGCCGATGCCGAAAATCGCCGCCCCAACCGCTGCCGTCCCGATGGGGTGACCTCGGCCCCACATGGTGGCCCAGCGGCGCCAGGCGGGCACGAGCGCGATCAGCAGGACGGGAATGCCGACGACGATGAGGAATACCGCCGTAGCCGCGGGCGTTGACCATCCGGTGGTAGAGAGGCGAGTAAGCATCCCGCGATAATCTATAGGTCTTGTCCGAGCCTGAGTCTGAGCTTTCGTCCCGTGAAGTCGAGCACGTCGCGCGCCTCGCCCGCCTGGGGATTAGCCCCGACGAGGTCCTTCGATATCGGGACCAACTGCGCAACATCCTGCACCACATCGAGGCCTTGAACCGTGCCGACACCTCGAAGGTTCCGGCCACGGCGCACCCACTGGACGAGCGCAATGTCATGCGCGAGGACCGGCGCGAGTCGTGCCTGGAGGCTGAAGAGGCGCTCCGTAACGCGCCCAGCCGGGAGGGCTCCTACTTCAAGGTCAAGGCGATCCAGGAATGAGGCTCTTCCAACGGACCATCCGCGACCTGCATCAGATGCTCGTCGACCGCGAGATCTCGTCCGTCGAGCTCACGGAGTCCGTCCTCGAGCAGATCGGCCACGTCGGCGACCAGACAAAGGCCTATCTGCTGGTGACGCGCGAGCTCGCGCTCAAACAAGCGCGGGCGGCTGACGAGCGGCTGCGCAGCCAACGCGACGTCCGCCCGCTGACGGGGATTCCGATCGCGTTGAAGGACGTGCTCTGCGTCAAAGACGTGACGTCGACGGCCGGTTCGAAGATCCTGAAGGGCTTCACGCCGCCCTATAGCGCGACGGTCGTCGATCGGCTCGAGGCCGAAGGTGCCGTGTTCCTGGGCAAGACGAACTGTGATGAGTTCGCGATGGGGTCGTCCAACGAGAACTCGGGCTACTACCCGGTGCACAATCCCTGGGCGCTCGACCGGGTGCCCGGGGGGTCGAGCGGAGGATCCGCCGCCGCGGTCGCCTCGGGCGAGGCCATCGCGGCGCTCGGTAGCGACACAGGTGGCTCGATTCGCCAGCCCGCCGCGCTCACCGGGATCGTAGGGTTCAAGCCGACCTACGGCCGCGTCAGCCGCTATGGCTTGATCGCCTTCGCCTCCTCGCTGGATCAGATCGGGCCGATGACCCGGGACGTCGCGGACAGTGCCGTGCTGTTGCAGGCGATCGCCGGCCACGACCGGCGCGATTCCACCAGCTCGCCGAAGCCGGTGCCCGATTATCTGGCGGGCTTGGACCAGGGCGTCAAGGGGATGCGGCTCGGCGTTCCCAAGGAGTACTTCGTGGCCGGCATGGAACCCGCGGTCGAACAATCGATCCGGGATGCCATCCGACTGCTCGAGCAGCAAGGCGCATCGATCGAGGAGGTCAGTTTGCCGCACAGTGATGTGGCGCTGCCCGCCTACTACATCATCGCGCCGGCGGAAGCCAGCTCAAACCTGGCGCGCTACGACGGCGTCCGCTATGGGTACCAGGCCGAAGGCGGAAGGAATCTCATCGAGCAGTACATGCTGACCCGTCAGGCCGGCTTCGGCGCCGAGGTGAAGCGCCGCATCATGCTCGGGACGTACGCATTGAGCTCGGGGTACTACGACGCCTATTACCTGCAAGCCCAGAAGGTGCGCACCTTGATCATCGACGACTTCAAGCGCGCCTTCGAGAAGGTCGACGCCCTGCTGGGGGCGACCTCGCCGACGGTCGCCTTTCCGCTGGGCGCCAAGACGCAGGACCCGGTCGCCATGTACCTGAACGACATCATTACGATCCCGGCGAACCTGGGCAATGTCTGCGGCATCTCGCTGCCCTGCGGGCTCGCGGACGGCCTGCCGATCGGGCTGCAGGTGATCGCGCCCGGATTTCGTGAAGATACGGCACTGCGCGTCGCCTACGCGTTCGAGACGGCCACCGAGTTCCACAAGGCGCGCTCGCCGCTGATGGGAGCCGCCGCGTGAGTGCTGTTGCAACAACGTATGAAGTCGTCGTGGGGCTCGAGGTTCACGCCCAGGTGCTGACGCAGAGCAAGATGTTCTGCGGCTGCTCCACGGATTACCTGAAGGCGGCCCCGAACGCGAATACCTGCGAGGTCTGCCTGGGTCTGCCGGGGTCGTTGCCGGTGATCAACAGGCGCGCGGTGGAAGCGACCATCCGCACCGCGCTCGCCCTCAACTGCGAGATCCCCGAGTTTTCCAAGTTCGACCGCAAAAACTATTTCTATCCGGACCTGCCGAAGGGCTACCAGATCTCGCAGTACGACCTGCCCCTCAGCCGGAACGGCCACCTCGACTTCGATGTCAAGGGCGAGCCGCGCCGCGCCGGCATCACCCGGGTGCACCTCGAGGAAGACACCGGGAAGCTGCTCCACGAGGGCGCCATCGAGGAGTCGCAGGTATCGCTGGTCAACTTCAACCGCTCCGGGGTGCCACTGATGGAGATCGTGTCCGAGCCGGATCTGCGCAGCGCGGACGAGGCGCGCGAGTACGTGATGCGGCTGCGCGCCATCCTGCAGTACATCGGCGTCAACAACGGTGACATGGAGTCCGGACAGTTGCGCTGCGACGCCAACGTGTCACTCCGTCCGGCCGGCAGCAGCGAGTTGGGCACCAAGGTCGAAGTCAAGAACATGAACTCGTTCCGCGCGATTCATCGCGCCATCGAGTACGAGATCGAGCGCCAGACCCAGGTGCTGGACACTGGCGGCAAGCTGACCCAGGAGACGCGGGGGTGGAACGACGCGCGCGGCTTGACCGTTTCGCAGCGGACCAAGGAATTCGCTGAGGACTATCGCTACTTTCCGGAGCCCGACCTGCCGCCGCTGGACGTGAGTCGAAAATGGGTCGACGAGATTCGGTCGAGCCTTCCGGAGCTTCCGGCGGCGCGGCGCGAGCGGTTCATCACCGCGTACGGGCTGACGCCCTACGACGCCTCACTGCTGACGTCGACCCCGCCGATGGCCGAATTCTTCGAAGCGACGGTTCGGCTGGGCGCTCCCGCAAAAGCTTCCGCCAACTGGATTCTCAGCGACTTCAGCCGGCTGCTGAACGCCGACCAGAAGGAGATCCAGGACGCCTCGGTCAAGCCGGCGCACCTTCGGGAGTTGATCGGACTCATCGACTCGGGTGTGATCAGCGGGAAGATGGCCAAGCAGACCTTCGAGACGATGTACCGCGCGTCCGATCCGGAACCCGCGCTCGCCGAGGCGAAGGGTTCGAGCCAGATCAGCGGCGACGCCGAGCTGGCCGGCATCGTCGATCAGGTCATCGCCGAAAATGCGAAGTCGGTCGCGGACTTCAAAGCGGGAAAAGAGCAGGCGTTGAAGTTCCTGATCGGCCAGGGGATGAAGCTCTCCATGGGGCGGGCCAACCCGCAGCGGCTCGACGCGCTACTTCGCGAGAAAATCTCCTAGTGCAATTGACCGTCGGAGAACTCGCCCATGGTGGGGCGGCGCTGGCACGGGTCGACGGCCGGGTGGTCTTCGTGGAAGGCGCGATCCCTGGCGAGACCGTCGAAGCCGAGGTCACCCAGCGCCGCAAGGATTTCTGGCGGGCGCAGGCCACGGCCGTGCTCGATCCGGCCGAGGCTCGGGTGTCGCCACCCTGTCCGTACTTCACGGCCGGCTGCGGCGGCTGCCAGCTGCAATATCTGGCGTATCCGGAGCAGCTGGTGCAAAAGCGCCAGGTCCTGCAGCGGCAGCTGCTGCGCGGACACCTGGAGTTTCCAATCGAGACGATCGACGTGCTCGGCATGGCCGATCCGTGGCGCTACCGGCTCCGCGGCGAATTCCACGTCCTCCGGCGGGGCGGCGCCGTGAGCCTCGGCTTCTATCGGAAGCACACCTACCAGACGCTGCCGATCGATGCCTGCCTGATCCACGTCGAGGCGATCGAGCGAGCGCTACCCGCCTTCGCCCGCGCGGCCGAAGATCCGGCGGCGTCGCGCCTGACGGCGCTCCAATTGACCTGGGCGCCCGGCACGAACGATCTGCTCTGGTCGGCGTATCCACCGGGCACGGCTGACGCGAATTTCGGCGCGCGGGCGGCCGGGTGGATTCCGGAGCTCAATCTCAACGATGACTCGATCGGCATCGACGACGCCGGCCGTCACTTCCGGGTGCGACCCGAGACCTTCGTCCAGGTCAACGCGCGGCAACGCGATGTGCTGTACGAGCGCGCGATGAAATTCGCGGCGGTCGAACCAGCAGATCATGTCCTCGACGCGTATGCCGGGATCGGGATGCTGACCGCGCGGCTCGCCGAGCGCGCGGCGGATGTCATCGCGGTCGAAGACGGTCCCTATGCGGTCCGCCTCGGCGAGCTCAATATGCAGGTCAACGGCTGCGACAACGTGCGTTACCTCCGCGGCCGAGTCGAAGACGTGCTGGGCCAGGTGAACGATCCGGTCGACGTCCTGGTGCTCGACCCGCCACGTGTCGGATGCGCCGAGTCAGCGGTCGAGGCTATGGCCAAGCTGCGCCCGCAACGCATCGTCTATGTCTCGTGTGAGCCCTCGACGCTCGCTCGCGACCTGTCTCGTTTTTCCACAGGCGGACGGTATAGGCTTGCGGAGGTGGCCCTCGTCGACATGTTCCCCCAGACCTACCACATCGAAGTGGTGGCCCGGCTCGAACGCAACGCATGAGCTTCGTTCACCTTCACACCCATTCCGAATACAGCTTGCTGGACGGCGCCAGCCGGATCTCCGAGATGGTTCGGCTGGCAGTCGAGACCGGGATGCCGGCGATCGCGATCACGGACCACGGCGTGATGTATGGGGCGATCGAGCTCTACCTGCAGGCGAAAGCCGCGGGCATCAACCCGATCATCGGCCAGGAGGCCTACGTGGCGACCCGTTCGCGCCACCAGAAGGAAGGCCGCGCTGATCGTGATCCGTACCACCTGATCCTGCTCGTCAAGAACCTGACCGGCTATCGCAACCTGATCCGCCTGTCGAGCCTGGCCCACCTCGAGGGCTATTACTACAGGCCCCGAATCGACAAGGCGCTGCTGGCCGAGCACACCGAAGGGCTGATCGCGCTCTCGAGCTGCCTGGGCGGCGAGGTCGCCAGCCGCTTGCTCGAGGCCGACGAGGCCGGCGCCGAGCAGGCGGCCCGCGAGTACCAGCGGATGTTCGGCGACGACTACTTCCTCGAGATCCAGGACCACGGCATGGAGGAGCAGGCTCGAGTCAACGAGGGGCTGGCGCGGATCTCGGCGCGCACGGGCATCCCGCTGGTCGCGACCAACGATTCGCACTACACCCGCCGGGATGATGCGGAGGCGCACGACATCCTTCTCTGTCTGCAGACCGGGACGGTCACGTCGGAGCAGAATCGCATGCGGTTCCACAACGATGAGTTCTATCTGAAGACGCCGGCTGAGATGGCGGATCGTTTCCGGGACTTCCCGGAGGCGGTGGCCAATACCGTCCGGATCGCGGAACGGTGCCACCTCGAGCTGGAGACCAGGCCCCTGCTCCCGCGTTTCGAGGTACCGGCCGGACAGACGCCCGAGGTCTACCTGCGCGGATTGGCCGAGCAGGGTCTCAAGCTCCGATACCCCGAGTTGGGAAAGGCCGTCATCGATCGCTTCGAGACCGAGATGGCCGTGATCCAGGACATGGGTTACGCGCCCTACTTCCTGATCGTCAGCGACTTCATCAGCTACGCCCGCAATCACGGCGTCGCCGTGGGCCCTGGCCGCGGATCCGCGGCCGGCAGCATCGTGTGCTACGCGTTGGGCATCACGACGCTCGACCCGCTGCAGCACGGCCTGATCTTCGAGCGCTTCCTCAACCGAGAGCGGATCTCGATGCCCGACATCGACGTCGACTTCGACGACCGCAACCGCGACCGCGTCATCGAGTACGTCGGCCAGCGCTACGGCCAGGACCACGTGGCCCAGATCATCACCTTCGGCACGATGAAGGCGCGCGCCGTCATCCGCGACGTAGGCCGCGCGCTCGACGTGCCCCTCCGAGACGTCGATCACCTGGCCAAGCTGGTGCCGCCGCAGCTGAACATGACGCTCGACAAGGCCGTCCAGATGGTGCCCGAGCTAGCCCAGGCGGAGAAGGATCCCGTCTACGAGCGGCTGCTCAAGAATGCCCGCAAGCTAGAGGGCCTGGTCCGGCACGCGTCCACCCACGCCGCCGGCATCGTCATCACCCCGGAGCCGCTGCAGCAGTACGTGCCGCTGCAGCTGAGCATCACCCGCGGCGACAAGAATGGCCAGGAGAACCGCGCGGTGATGACGCAGTACGAGATGAACGCCGTGCAGAAGATCGGCCTCCTGAAAATGGACTTCCTCGGTCTGCGCAACCTGTCGATCATCGAGGACGCGCTTACGAACCTGGAGCAGACCCGCGGGTTGAAACTGGACCTGGCGACCATCCCCTGGGACGATCCAGCCACCTTCCGCTTGCTGCAGGTGGGCGACACCAATGGCGTCTTCCAGCTCGAGTCGGCCGGCTTGCGCCGCCTTCTGCAGGACATGCGGCCGACCACCTTCGATGACATCACCGCCGCGAACGCGCTCTTCCGCCCCGGTCCGCTGGAGGGCGGCCTGGTCGACCAGTACGTGAAGCGCAAGCACGGCGAGGAGGAGATCGTCTACCTGCTGCCGCAGCTCGAGCCGATCCTCAAAGAGACGTACGGCGTGATCGTCTACCAGGAGCAGGTTATGAACATCGCGCGTCAGCTCGCCGGGTTCAGCCTGGGTGAGGCCGACGTGCTGCGCGGGGCGATGGGCAAGAAAAAGAAAGAAGAGATGGCGAAGATGCGCGCCAAGTTCATCCAGGGGGCGACGACCCGTGGGGTGACCGAGGCCAAGGCAACCGAAATCTTCGACCTGATGGCGTACTTCGCGGGCTATGGATTCCCCAAGGCGCACAGCGCCGCCTATGCCGTCATCTCGTATCAAACCGCGTACCTGAAGGCCAACTACCCGCTCGAGTACCTGGCCGCCCTGCTGAACAACGAGGCCGGTAACTACGACAGGGTCGCGGCCGCCGTGCTCGACTGCCACGCACGCGACATCGAGGTGCTCCCGCCCGACGTGAATCACTCGGACGCGGGTTTCACGGTGCAGGCGGGCAAGATCCGTTATGGGCTGGCTGTGATCAAGAACGTCGGAGCCCGCGCGATCGACCTGCTGCTCACCGAGCGGCGGGCGAAGGGGTCCTTCAAGTCGCTGCTCGACCTCTGCGTTCGGGTCGATCCGCGCGAGTTGAACAAGCGGGTACTGGAGAGCCTGATCCGATCGGGTGCCACCGACAGCCTCGGTGAGCGGGGCCGGCTACTGGCCAGCATCGATCGCGTCAGCGACCGGGCGGCCCAGATCATCAGCGAACGGGAGAGCGGCCAGACGTCGCTGTTCGGCATGCTGCCCGACGCCGACGAGCTCGATGACCCGTCGGCCGGACTGATCTCGGCCATGCCGCCGATGCCCGACGACGAGCGCCTGAAAGGCGAGAAGGAGCTGCTCGGCCTGTATCTCTCTGATCATCCCCTGCGGCGGATCGAGCAAGAGCTGCATCTCAAGGTCGACACCTACGCCAACCAGGTCACACCCGAGATGGAGGATTACGAGGTCCGCCTCGGCGGGGTGATCAAGGCGGTGCGGCCGATCGTCACCAAGACCGGGAAACCGATGGCCTTCGTCCAGCTCGAGGACCTGACGGCGACGATCGAGGTGATCGTGTTTTCTCGGGTCTTCGAGGAGCGTCGCCACTTGCTGCTCTCGGACAACGTCGTGATCGTGCGTGGCAAAGTGGACGCGCGGACCTCAGCCGACGACGAGGAGCGGGGCGAGGTGGCCAAGGTGATCGCGGACGAGATCCTGGCCTTCGACGACGCCGGCCACGAGAGCTGGGTGCGCAACCAGGTGGTTCATCTCGACGTCCCCGGGGAGGCGACCCCGGAGCAGATGGCGGCCCTGCAGGAGATCCTGGGACGCTGCAGCGGGCCGGACCGGGTGGTGCTTCACCTGCAGCGGGCGGACCAGCTGGTCGACATGGACCTGGGCGAGAAATTCCGGGTCCAGGGTGGAGGGTTGGCCGGCGACCGGGCCCAGCGCGAGATCGACGCCCTGTTCTCCCGGCCCGTCTGGCGGCTGGAGGTCATCCGCCGCCGGGCCCCGGAGCGGCAGCTCAACGGGGGGCGGCAGCCTCGCACCCTGGTCGCGTCGACCGCCGGCGGCTAGGGCCCGGATTTCGACCCGGAAACGGGGTTCGGGGAGGCTGAGTCCGCTTCCGCCAGCGCGAGGCCCAAGCACCGTTGTACCGGGGTGGCGACCGGCCCATCCCTGACCCCCGACTTCGACGCCCTGCTGGCGAAAGGCCAGCAGCTCCTCTCCCAGCTCGCCGCCCGGCACGAGGACCTGGGCAAGGAGCTGGCGGACCGGCTGGCGGAGCTCGGCCAGACCCGCGCCGACCTGGGCCAGGCGCGCGGCGAGGTCGCCCAGTCGCGGACCGAGCTCACCCAGTTGCGTACGCTGCTGCGACAGCTCCAGCTCGAGCTCGACGCCCTGCGGACCGCCCGCCAGACCTGGGCGGCGGAGCGCGAGCGGATGATCGTGGAAGCCGACCGGCTCGCAAAGGCCCACGAGGCCCTGGGCGCCCAGCACCAGGCGCTGAAGACCACGAACTCGGCCCAGACGTCGGAGCTGGCCGCGATGCACGAGGAACGCGAGCAGCTCAAGGCCCTCCATGCCAACGTCAGCAACCAGACGACCAAGCTGGCCGCGGACTGGAACGCCCGCCGGGAGACGTTGACCGCGGAAAAGCAGCGGTTGGCCGCGGAGCTGGAGGAGGCTCGCAAGACCCTGGCCCTCGGGCTGGAACGCGAGCGGCAGTGGCGGGCCCAGGTCTGGAAGCTCCAGGACGATATGAAAACCCTCCGAGGGGCGGCCGGACGGGTGACCATGACCGAGGAGCAGAGTCACCACGTCTTCTCGGAGCTGAACGCGATCATCGGCTTTGCGGAGGTGCTGCTCGACGAGGCCGGCAACCGGGCGACCGGAACCGAGCGCCAGGAATTCCTGGAGCACATCAAGAGCAGCGGCGGGCAGCTGGTCGAATACATGAACCGGCTGATGGGAGCGGTACCCGGCGACGGCCCGGTCACCGATGCCGCGGACGACCAGCTCGTGATTCCCCCGCCGGGCGCCCCGGTGGTCCTGGTCGCTGCTGCGGACGCGACCGTCCGCGAGCGCATCGAACCCCTCCTGACCCGGGCCGGCTACCGGGTCGAATTTGCCGCCAACGCCGGCGAGGCGCTGACGACGGCGATCGAGCTGCAGCCGCTCGCCATCCTGGTCGACACCGATCTCCCGCCGAAGGGCGCGCAACCGCTGGTCGATGACCTCAACGCCGAGCCCAGGGTGCGGGACATCCCGGTCGTGCTCACGGTCAAGAATGACGAGGAGCAGCTGGGCCTGAGCCTGGGCCAGGTCGATTTCCTTCGGAAGCCGATCAACCGGCAGCAGCTCCTCCAGGTGATGGGGAAATTCGACCTGCTGGCGGATCGCCGGCGCGCGAACAAGATGCCGACCAGCGTGCTGGTGATCGACGACGATCCGAAGAACACCCGCCTGGTGCAGGCGATGCTCAAACCGTTCAGCATCGAGGTGCTCTCGGCGCATGAGGGTGCCGCGGGGATCAAGCTGGCGAAGACCCGCAAACCCGACCTGATCGTCCTCGACTTGATGATGCCCGAGGTCGATGGCTTCGAGGTCGTCTCGTCACTGCACACGGATCCGGCGACCGCGCAGATCCCGATCCTGATCTACACCGCGAAGAACATCACGGGTGCGGACCGCGAGCGCCTACAGGGCAGTATCCAGGCGATCATCCGCAAGGGCGAGCTCACCAAGGAGCAGTTTCTCGAACTCGTCTACCGGCGCGGCGAACGACGCGGCCGGGCCTCGGCCGAAGACGCCGCCGCCTAGCCGACCCCGATTCGACCGAGATTCGAGACCAGGATGTAGGCGACCAGCAACACCACGAAGGCCGCCACCGGCGCCCAGTCGAATTGCCCCGAGCGCCGCGGGAACCAGCCGCGAAACGGCCGGGCAAACGGCTCGGTGACCTGCATCACCATCTGGGTGATCGGATGCCAGGGGTCCATCTTGAAGAAACCGAAGAAGATTCGGACCAGGACCAGGATGATGCAGAAGACCAGGGCATAGCCGACGATGGCGATCAGGGCGCCGACGATGTTGCCCGACCCGATGAAGATCGCCAGCGCATACAGCAGGACGATCCCGACCAAAAACGAGATGTCGAGGCCGCCCGCGGGCGGGATCACCCGCCGGATCGGCGCCAGGTACCACTCGGTGGCCAACAAGATGATCCGGCCGGCCTCGCTGTAGAGCATGCCGGGGAACCAGGAGAAGATGGCACGCACGATCAACACCAGGATGAAGATGTTGATCAACGTCAGGACGAGGCCGGTGGCAGGACCGAGCATCGGGAGCTAGTTTACGGGGTTGTCCTTGAATGCCGGCTAAGAATCAGCGGCGGCGTCGGCGCGAAAGCAGCTCGCCGGTTGGGTCTTCGGGCGGCTTCTTGGGCGCACGCGGTTGCGCGGTTCGCGCGGCACGCACACTGTCCACTCGCTCGCGGAGCCGGGTGACTGTCGCCTCGGCCGGCATCGCCGGTGCCGGGCTGCGCTGCATCGCGGCCCGCCAGGCGGGCACGTCCTCCAACCGGAACACAAGACGCCGCAGCGCGACGTCGATCGGGAAGAGGAGGCTGGCGAGCACGAGCAGGATCTCGCTGATCGGCCGGGCCGCCTTGACGCTCGGCACCGGCAGCCGAAACGCCTGCGAGACATCGGAGAGCGCCACGCCGCCACCGGCCTGGGCGATCGCCTTCAGGCTGGCGAGATCAGTGCCAAGATCGCGGTACTCGGGCGAGTAGGGAACAACCAGGCCGGTCGTGGTGGTGTGCCGGACGACCCCGCCCGCCGACTCGCTGACGTGCAGCAGGTAGCTGCCGACCTGGTCGGTCGGCAGGTCGCCCTCGAAGCGGCCCGGGCCGGTCGGCGATAGCGTCAGGCTGGCATCGGCCAGGTCGGGGGTGACCGCGCTGACCGTGACGCTGGCGCCCGAGGTCGCCGGTGCCGTCACCAGCAGGTGGGTGTGATCGCCCTGGATGCGGGTCTCGACCTGCAGCGCCGGGTCTCCCGGCTGGGGCAGGCTCGCGTGCACGATGTCGCCGAAGAAGCGGTTCGCCGACGGCCACTGCAGCAGCCCGGCGGTCCACCGGCCCTGGGCGTCGCTCGTCCAGGCGATCACCCGGCCCAGCCCGTACTGCCAGGTGGCGAGCAGCGGATCACCCTGCGGGCTCTTGAGGACGATGTCGGCGGCCGCGCGCGGCGTGGTCGCGACATAACCGCTCAGCGGAGGGAAGCTGTCGAGCGGCACCCCCGGAATCACGTCGGCCAGCGAGGTGAGCTGGGGCGCGATCCGGCCCTCGACGATCCAGGGCTTGAGGGCCTCGCGCGTCTCTTTCAAGAAAATCTGCGGGACGTCCGACAGGCTGTTGCTCTGGTAGAAGCGGCCGTGGCCCCAGCCGGCCATGGCCTGCATCGTCGCCGCGTCGGAGAACGCCGACGCGATCGCCACCGTCGACACCGTGATCCCGTGCGCGTGCATCCCCCTGATCACCGGCTCGTAGTTGTCGGGGGCGTCGCCGTCGCCCAGCAGAATGACGTGCTTGAGCGAGGCGGTGGTGTGGGTGAGCGCCGCGTCGGCGGCGTTCAGGTCAGGCGTGTAGCTGGGCGGGTCGCCGAGACTGATGCCCTCGATCTTGCGTTTCACGGCGGCCTTGTCGGTGAGGGACGCGAGCGGGACCACGACCGTGCCCATCGAGCCATTCGTGACCCCGACCAGGTCGCGCGGGGTGAGCTGGTCGACCACCGCCTCGGCGGCGCCGCGCAGCACCTGGTCGCCGGTCGGACTTTCTGTCGATTCCAGCACCAGCATCACGGCGACCGGCGGCTTCTGCATGTCCTGGGGTAGCTGGATCTGGACCGGCAGCGTCGTCTCCAGCGCCGTGCCGGCGTAGCCGCCGGGGCCGTAGCTGTCAGCGCCGCCGATCACGACCAGTCCGGTGCCCAGGTCTCGCACCGACGCCTGCAGCAGGGCCATGGCATCGGTCGTAAGGCTGGCGGCGGGAATGTTCACGAGGACGACCGCCTGGTAGGCGGCGAGGTCGGCGGCGGAGCGGGGCAGCTGATCCGGGGTGATCGTGCTGGTGCCGATCCCGGTCGAGTGCAACGCCGACTCCAGGCTGGCGGCCTCACCCAGCGTGTTCTCCACGAGCAGGACCCGCGGCGGTCCGACGACCTGGATCAGGGCCTCGCCGAAGTTGTTCTCCGCGTAGGTATCCCGCACCGGGTCGACCACGACGCGCACTGAATGAAAGCCTGGCTGGGTCGGGGTCACGACCTGCTTCACGGTCGTCTCGCCGACCGGCAGGTCGAGCTGGGAGGTGTTGATCAGGGTGCGGTCGAGATACCAGCGGACGGTGGCCGGGGTGGCGGTATTGCTGACGATCAGGCCCTGGGCACTCGCCTGCTCGCCCTGGGTCAGTGTTTGCGGGGCGTCGAGCCGGTCGACATAGACGTCGGCGCCGACCGGCACCGAGAGGGCGACGGTGTCGACCCGGATGCCCTCCGCCCGGAGCAGACGGGCTTCGGCGACGGCATCCCCGAGATTGAGCCGGCCGTCGCTGATCACGACGATGTGCCGGCGGCTGTCCTCGGGGAGGATCGAGCCGCCCAGCTGGAGGGCCGCGGCCAGGTCGGTGAACTGCGGGTTCGGCTGGCTCTGGAATTCGCCGAACTGCGGATCCTTGCTGATGCCCACCTCGATCTGTGGATCCCGGCCGAAGCTGAGCACGCCGGCCCGATCCTCTCCCTGGCGCTGCTGGAGGATTCGACGGACGGCCGTGGCTTCGGTGTCGCGCGCACTCTGCACGCTGGCGGACAGGTCGGCGGCGATCAGCAGCGACTGGTTGCTCGGCGAGGTCTGGACCTGGAAACCGGCGAGCGACGCGGTCAGCAGGACCACGATCAGCGCCCGCAGTCCGAGCGACAGGCGTGCGCGTCCCGGTGACAGCGGCGGGGCGAAGACCCGCCAGGTGACCACGATGATCGGCAGCGCCACGACGCCCACCCCCAAGAACAGGGGGCGGGTTAGGTCAAAGCCCACGGTGGAACGCGAGCCACTCGGCGGTCACGACCCCGAGCGCCGCGAGCGCGATCCACGGCCAGATCTCGAGCTGCCCCGGATGGGTGGTCTGGACCGCGGTCGGCCGCGTCGGTGGAAGGGTCAGCCGGTCGAGCGGCTTCAACTGTGAGATCGGGTCCGCGAAGAGGTTGACGCTGAACCAGGAGCGCTGGATCGATCCGGCCACGCGCTGCTCCACGGTGTAGAGCCCGGTCGGATCGGTGTCGCCGAAGGTGGCGATGGCCGCGCCCGCGAGCGCGCGGCGGCTGCCGTCCGGGCGGATGACGCTGACCGAGGTCGCCCCGGATTCCGGGACGATCGTCACCGGCTCATCGGGATGGAAGCTGTGACTGGGGACGCTGGGCGGCAGCATCCACTCGCTCAGGTTCTGGACCAGGATGGGGAAAGCGATCCGCAGCGGGAGATCCGACTCGTGCAGATCGAAGCCGAACAGCGCCTGGCGGAACGGCTCGTCGCGGACCAGCACCAGCGGGGTCTGCAGGCTGGTGATCAATGGCCGGCCAAAGGTCGAGGCCCGCAGGTCCTGGCTGCGGGCGACGTGGACATCCTGCAGGTCGACATTGGCCAGCAGTGGATCGCCGGCGTCGCTCGCCCGCACCCGCCCGATGCCGACGGCCTGGGCGCCGGCCAGCGTGGTTCCGGCCGGCGGATCGATCACCAGCAGCGGGCCGTCCGGAACGACCGGCGGGAGGAAGCGATCGAAGACGGTCATGGCATACGCGGCGCTCGGCTTGTAGGCGGCCGGCGCGACGACGTCGAGCTGCAGGTCGCTGCGCAGCCGAAGCGCCTGCTCGAGAAATACATTGCCCGGCGTCACGAGCAACACGCGGAACGCTCTCGGCGTTGTCGCGACCGCGGTCGCGGAATCGTCGAGGGCGAAGACGTCGCCTCCGGTCAGGTGGGCGGTGACCGAGGTGGCGTCCGCGGGCACCGGCAGGACGAGGTCCTGGGACTGGCCGGCGGGCAGCGTCAGCGGTCGGACGTCGAGCAGCCGGTTATCGGCCCGCCACTCCAGGCTGACCGAGCGCGGCTGCTGGCCGAAGTTCTGCACGTGGAGGTACGCCGCCCGGGTCTGCGCGCTGCTTCGCACCGTGAGCGAGGTCAGTCCGACGTTCTCACCGGAGACGCCGACGCGGTGGTACTCGACCGGGAAGGGCAGCCCGCTGGCAAATGACGCCCGCAACGGCTGCACGATCCCGTCGCTGAACAGGTAGGCGCGCGCGTCGTCGCCGGCGCGCACCAGTCCGGCCGCGAGGCCGAGCGACGACGACAGGTCGGCGGGCCCGTTGCTGGCGGTGACGTCACCGAGTGCGCGATGCAGGGCGTCGCGATCGCCCGTGATGGCGGCGACGATCCGCGGCGTTGGTGAGACCGTGATGATCGACATCCGGTCCTGCGGTCCGAGCTGGTCGATCAGCGTGCCGGCCTGACGCTTCGCCTCGGCGAGCCGTGACGGCGTGACGTCGGTGGCCTGCATCGAGGCCGAGGTGTCGATCAGCACGATGCTGTGTCGAGCGAGCGACGCCCCTGCCGGGAGGACAGGTTGCACCGCCGCCGCCACCAGCGCCGCGGCCGCCAACAGCTGGAGAAACAGCAGCCAGCTGGGGCGCAGGCGCTGCCACGGGACGTTGGCCTGCCGGTCGCGAATCTGGTTGGGCCACAGATGGAGCGCCGGAACGATCCGCGTCGGCCGGCGGATCTTGAGAAAGTACAGCGCCACGATGGCGGGCAGGGTCAGCGCGAGGACCGCGGCCGCCGGCGCCAGGATCGTCATCCGAGCAGCCCGATGCGGCGCAACGTGAGCTGCACCATGTCGTCGATGGGGTCAGCCGTCGAGAGTCGCGCGAACCGCAGCCCGCGCCGGTGGGCGGCGCGCTCGATATCCTCGCTCCGCTGCGCGAGCGCGCGCAGATAGGCGCCCTGGGTCACGGGCGTGGCGGTGAACTCTCGCTCCACGCCGGTCTCGGCATCACGCAGGCGCGCGTCACCGGACCAGTCCGGCGTCAGCTCCTGCGGCGCGAGCAGCTGCAACACGGCCCCTTCCTGTTGAGCCCGCTGCAGCGCGGCCAGGGCCGCGTCGACACCCGGCTCACCGAGGCCGTCCGTGATCAGCACGCTCATCCCGGGCCGCTGCCGGCCGATCGGCCAGACCAGCTTCTCGTAGTTCGTCGCGCCACCGGCGGGAAACGACTGGAGCCGGGCGAAGAGCTCGGCTGCCGCGCGGCGTCCGCGATAGGGCGCGCCCCCGGAGGTCGGTCCCTCCGCGAACACGGTCAGCCGTACCCGGTCGAGCGCGGCCAGCGCCACGTAGGCGATGGCCCCGGCGAGCTGCCGGGCCGTCTCCGCCTTGTTCGGTTTGCCCCAGTCCATCGAGGCGCTCAGGTCGACGAAGACGCTCAAGGGCAGCTCTTCCTCGGCGACGAACAGCCGCAGCATGAATCGATCGAGCCGGGCGTAGGCGTTCCAATCGATCAGGCGGAAGTCATCGCCGGGCGTGTAGTTCCGAAAATCGGCGAACTCGACGGACTGGCCGCGGCGGCGCGACCGGCGCTCGCCGCCCATCTGGCCACTGACCGCGCGGCGAACCTGCAGCGCCAGGGCCTCGAGGCGGCGCAGCAGGGACGGCTCCAGTAAGGGGGCCATGACGACCCCTAGTCCCGCGCCGGTTCCTTGACGGTATGCTCCAGCAGCTCGCCGATGAGGCGGTCGGTGGTGATCCCATCGGCCTCAGCCTCGAACTGCAAGAAGATGCGATGCCGCAGCGCCGGCCGGGCGACGGCATTGAGGTCGTCGAAGGCGACGTTGTAGCGGCCTTCGAGCAAGGCCCGGACCTTGGCGGCAAGCACCATCGTCTGCATGCCGCGAGGGCTGGCGCCCCAGCGGACGTAGCGGCGAACAGTGTCGAGCTCGCTGCGGTCAGGGTGGGTGGCGGAGATCAGGCGGGCCGCGTAGGCGAGCACGTGCTCCGCGATCGGCACCTCACGCGCGATCCGCTGCGCCGCCAACACGGCGCCGGCATCGGCCACCGGCTTGAGCTGAGGGGTCGATTCGCCCGTCGTGCGGCGCGCGATCTCGAGCAGGTCGTGTTCGCTGGGGAACGGGACCAGGATTTTGAAGAAGAACCGATCGAGCTGCGCCTCCGGAAGGGGATAGGTCCCCTCCAGCTCGATCGGGTTCTGGGTCGCGAGCACGAAGAACGGTGAGGGCAAGGGTCGCGTCTGGGTCCCGACCGTGACGGTGCGCTCCTGCATCGCCTCGAGCAGGGCGCTCTGGGTCTTCGGAGTGGCGCGGTTGATCTCGTCGGCGAGCACCAGGTTCGCGAACAGCGGGCCCGCCTGGTAGCGAAATTCGCGGCGGCCGTCCGTCTCGCCGATCACGTTGGTGCCCACGATGTCAGCCGGCATCAGGTCCGGCGTGAACTGCACCCGGGCAAAGCTCATCGAGAGGACCTGGCCCAGCGAGCGGACGAGCACCGTCTTGCCCAGCCCCGGGACACCTTCCAGCAGGACGTGCCCGCCGGCGATCAGGGCAATGACCGTGTCGCGGACCAGCTCTTTCTGGCCGACGATCAGGCGGGCCAGCTCCGCCTCGAGGGCTTGCGCCAGCTCGGTCACCTTGGTCGCGTCGATGCGGGGTTCTTCTGCGATCATCTTGCCCCCTGACTTTGCTCGCCAAGCTGCGAGAAATACTGACGGACGAGGTCCCGCTCACTGCCGGGGATGAGGCTCTGGTCGGTCGCGTCGAGGGCCGCCTGCTGGTAGGCCTGGATCACCTGAGAGTAGGGGCTCAGCGGCACGTCCTGTCCGGGCCCGAGCGGGGTCGGGTCGTTTTCGGACTGGCCCGGGACCGGTTGTCCGGGCACGTAGACCCGCTCGGTGCTGGCCGCGCCGCTACCGCTGCCCGTGCCGGAGCCATTTGATCCGGAGCCGCCGGTGCCGCCGCCGCCCGAGCCACTGCCGCTCCCCGTCCCGGTCCCACTGCCATTGCCGTTCCCGTTGCCGTTCCCGTTGCCATTGCCGTTGCCGTTGCCATTACCCGTGCCGTTGCCGTTGCCGTTGCCACTGCCACTCGCGCTGGCGCCGGCGCCCGGCGACGCACTCGTGCCGGAATTCGCCTGCGCGCCCTGGCCATTGGCATCGCGGTCCGCTTGCGCGGCGAGCTGCTGCCTCGCCGCCTCGAGTCCATTGATCGCCGAGGCGACCGCCTGGTCGGTGTTCTGCTGCGACTGGAGCGAATCGAGCTGGCTGGCGACGTCGTTGAGCGACTGGGCGGCGGCACTGGTATCACCGCTCTGCAGCGATGACGATGCCTTGCTCAGGGAGTCACGCATCTGGCTGTTCTGCGCCTGTTGCGATGCCTTCGCCAGGGCCTTGGCCAGCTCCTGGCGGTCCTGGGGCGAGAGGTTCTGCAGGCTGGAGGCCAGGTCGCGTAGGGATTGGGCTCCCTTCGCGGGACTGGAGGTGATCGCTTGCGCCGCACCCTGGCCGGCCGCGGTGCCACTCAGGGCATTCGCCAGGTTCTGGGCGCTGCTGTTCAACGCCGGCGTGCCAGGGTCGGTGAGCCGCTGCAGTTGCTGCTCGGCCGGCGTGATCGACTCGAGCGCCTTGCGCGGGCTGTTGGCTTCGCGGATCTTTGCCTGGGTGTCCTGGAGAATCTTCTCGACCTGGGGGTCTTTCGGCGAGGCCTTGTCGCTCGCCGCAACCTTCTTTTGTGCGTCCTGGATCGCTTTGGCCGCCCGCGCCTGGCTGGCCCGATCGGCCTGCCGCTGGGCCAGCACCTGGTCCATCGGGTTGGGCAGCAACGTAAGAGCGAGCGCGAAGATGGCGAGGATGGCGATCAACGACGCTTCGCCTCGATTGACGCGAATGGGGAAGGCCGCCTTGAGGGGCGCGCCGGCGGCGGACCGCACCGCATCCTGGCGAAGCGCGCCGTCCATCGGCCCGGCCTCGGCCCGACGCTCCCAGGCCGTCGACAGCCGTTCCTTCAAGCCGAGCCGCATGTCCGCCAGTGCCATCAGCAGCGCCGCGCTCGGCCGGCGAAGCGCCCAGGCCACCGCGGCGACCAGCACGGCGACCGGGATGCCGATGGCGGCGACCTCGGCACGCCGCTCGAAGGGTACGAGTCGGGCGACCACCAGCACGATCGCGATCCAGGTGACCGCGGCGACCAGGCCGTGGACCGCGTAGCGCGCCGCGCGCGCCCGGGCGGCGGCCCGCCGCAACTCCCGCAGGATCGGCTCGAGCGGGCTCATTCGACCGCCGCCGCCGTCGCCGGGATTGGCTTTGTCCGGCGCCAGGGCAGGTGACGAATCGGTGGGATAAGGACCGCGCTCACGATCAGGGCGGCCAGGCTGACCAGCAATTGCATCGTGACGGTGGCCTGCCAGTATTGCCAGCCGCTGAAGAGCCCGCTGGGAATGGTGGTGCCGTAGGGCTGTGGCGGCGTGCGCACGAAGCCACCCTTGCCGATCGGGATGCCGTTGGGACCAATCGGGACGCAGGTGGTCGGACCGTACGGCCCGGCCGAGGAGCACGATGAGCCGCCAAACCCACCACCCTGGTAGTTTCGAATGCCATACCAGGTCACCGGCGTATTGGTGCCGATGGTGACGAGCGGCAGGACGGGGCTCATGTACGTCACGGCCGGTGGCGCCGGAGCCCGGGTGGCGTTCGGATCGATGTCGGTCGGGAACAGCAGCCCGAAGAGCAGGCTGCCGGCGAGCAGGATGAACGCCGCCCCGTAGGCGGCGACCGTCGCCGGGAGCGTCCGGGGGAATGCCGTCGAGCAGGCGAGGCCGATGATGCCGAGCGTCAATGCCGCCACGGCCGTCACCAGGAAGGCGGCGAGCAGCTGGTCGAGCTCGATCCCGCCGAACAGAAAGACCAGGCTGAAGATCGGAACCGAGAGCAGCAAGAGCAGCAACACGAACGACATCGAGGCGAGCAGCTTGCCCCACAGAATCGAGAACGAGGGGAGCTTGGTCACGAACAGCAGATCGATCGTCTGCCGCTCCCGCTCGCTGCTGACCGCGCCGGCGGTGAGCGCGGGGGTGATGAACGCCAGCAGCACCATCTGGAAGAGCACCAGATAGATGAAGAGGCCCTGGCCGAAGCTGGCGGCCTGGCCCTGGTTGAAGGCGGTGTGCGCCGACGCCGACATGGAGGAAAAGATCGCCCAGCCGAGCCCACCGAGTAGCAGGATGTAGACCGTCATGGCGACCGGTGAGCGCCAGGTACGCATTCGCGAGCGGTATTCCTTCGCCACGATCGGATTCCAGAACGCCAGCGCGATCCGTCTCATCCCACGGCCTCCGAGGTGGCTTTGAGGAACGCGTCTTCGAGGCCGCCCTCGAGCTGACTGAAGCCGGACACCTTGATGCCGGCGGCGATCAGCGTCTGGAGGATGCCGGCGGCAGTCGCTTCGTCGCCCTCGAACGCGGCCTCGATGGCGCCGTTGACCATGGCCGCATCTCGGATCGCGGACAGGGGCTTCAACACCGCGATGGCTTCTTCCTTCTGGCCCAGCACCGTGATCCGCAGCCGGCGACCGATGGTGAGCCGCCGGATCACGTCCTGCACCGGCCCGGTGGCGCGGATCCGACCCTGGTCGATGATGCCGACCATGGTGCAGAGCTCGGTGAGCTCGGGCAGGATGTGACTCGAGATCACGATCGTCTTGCCCATGGTTTGCAGCTCTTTCAAGATCTCGCGCATCTCGACCCGGGCGCGCGGATCCAGCCCGGACGCGGGTTCATCGAGCAGGAGGACGGCGGGGTCGTGGACCAGGGCCCGGGCGAGGCAGAGCCGCTGTTTGAGGCCGCGCGAAAGCGTGTCGACCGCCTGGTCCCTGCGGTCCGAGAGCCCGACCAGCTCGAGCAGGTCATCAGCGATCTTCTTGCGCCGCACCCTGGGCTGCCGGTAGCAGGCGGCATAGAAATCGAGATACTCCGCCGCGGTCAGCTGGTCGTACACGCCGAAGAAGTCGGGCATGTAGCCCAGCCGTTCGTGCACCCGGTCGGGATGCTGGATGACGTCGGCGCCGTCGACGAATGCCCGGCCCGCGGTCGGCTCGAGCAACGCGGCCAGGATGCGGAGCGTGGTGGTTTTGCCGGCGCCGTTCGGACCGACGAAACCGAAGATCTCTCCCTTGGGGACTTCGAAAGAGGCGTGATCGAGCGCCGTCCGTCGCCCATAAACTTTGGTGAGTCCCTCGACCGCGATCACTGGATTGTCCCCGAGATCGATAGTGCGCCGGCCGTCAAGCCGCCGCCGGTGGTGGTCAGCCGCAGCCGCACCAACCCGTTCGCCGGGTTGATGGCGCCGTCTGGCAACGGGGTGGCGCCGTTGTCCTGGTACGAGATGTCCGTCCAGGTCGAGCGGCCCCAATCCCAGACCTGCCCCTGGACCGCGGGCCCGTTCTGGCCGGTCGCGGCCGGCGGCCCGAATTTCGGCCCGTACGGGTTCTGGGCGTTGACCGAGACGCCGCTCAGGTGGGCGCCGTCGGTCAGCGGCGGCGCGAACTCGTAGGTCACGCTGCCGTTCTGCAGCAGCAGCATCCCGGGCGGACCATTCCCCTGGCTGTCGCCCACGACATCCACGATGCGACCGTTGACGACCCCCGCCGGCAACGTTCCGGTACCAATCTGGTCCACCGGGAGCGACAGGGCCACCGCAGATTCGGCATACGTTCGCGGCGTGCTGCCGCTTACTGTGAGGGACTCGAACGATTGATGGGTCCAGGCGACCAGCAGCGGAGTGGTCGGCGACGCAATGCCCTTGAAGCTCGTCCCAGTTGGCAGCAGCGATAGAACCTGGGTTTTGGCCATGAGGTCGCGGTCAGCGGAACTCGAACCATAGGGACCACACGGGCCGCCGCCACAGTACTGGCCGTTGGCGTACACGCGGGTGAAGAGCGGCTGCCCGAACGGCGCCGCCGCCTTGGGCACCAGGCTGAGGCTCGCGGAGGCGCCCGGTTTCAGTGCGCCGATCGTCTCGAAGCTGTCGCCGGCAATCAGCACCGCGTCGGTGAATGTCAGGTTGGAATGATTCTCGATGGTGCCGGTGAGGTTGCCGTTGACGAGCTGCAGATGGCCGGTCAACTGCGGGGCGCTCGTGATCCCCTCGGTGGCGAACCCGCCCAGCGAAAAGGCGGTCATGCCGGATAGCGTCACCCCGTTGCTCGCGACGTCCACCCGGATGCCACCCGGGTTGTAGCCAAAGCCGTTGTTCGACGTCGCGATCGGGCTGATCAGCAGTCGCTCGCCGCCGACCCGCGCCTGGTAGTCCCCGCGGCCGGGCGGAATGATGCCGAGATACGTCTCCTGATACGCCTGGTCCCAGCCGGGCTGCAGGTGAAGAATCGCGACCTCATTCGCCTGAACCGAGCGACCCTTGGTAAGCACGCCCGTGCCGTAGGCGCCCGCCGCCGCGATGATGGCGATCAGCGGCACGGTGACCCACGCCAGCGCCCGGCGCCGCATCGCGCCGAGCACAAAATAATTGATAGGGCCCACGAGCAGCACGTAGACGAGCACCAGCGCGCCTGTCAGTTGCAGCGATGGCAGGTCGAGGCCGGGCAGGTTGCCCAGTACCGAGGTGAGCGCGTTGCTCTTCGAGGCGAGTGATGTCGACGTCCCGCCGCCGTAAAGACCGAAGCCGGGGCCGCCTCCGCCGAAGCCGTAGGTGTTCTGGCCGGCTCCGCCGGAGCCGAAGATGGCCCTCGACATGATCTGTCGCTCTAGATCCTTGGCCCCACTCCAGGTGGCCACCGGATCCTGGTTCCAGTCGAAGGTTGCCATGGTGACCGTCCCCGCGCCCACCGTCCGGTCCAGCAAGAGTGGCTGCGCGTCGGGCCCGAGCCAGGCGTGGCCGCTGGTAATCGTCCCGCTGGCCAGCTCCACCGGAGGACCGGCAAAACCGGGAACGTTGACCAGGGCCGTGCCGTTGACCTGCATGGGCATGATTGCGGCGGGCAGACCGGCGAGTGTCTTGTGCCAGGCTGCGCCGGTGCCCAGCAGGAGGTCGCCGCCGTTCGCGACGAAGCCCGCAATCGCCGCGCGCTGGCCAGCCGTGAGGCCGTCGGTCGCAAAGTCATCGATGGCGAGGAGGTCGAAGGCGCGCAGCGGGATCGCGGAGTCCGGGATCTCGTCTGGGCGCAGGTGCACGACGCGGGCCGCGACGCCGGCCGGGTGGATGGCGGCAAACTCGTCGAGCGAGGAGGCCTGGTCGGAGAGGACGCCGATCAGCGCCGTGGTCGTGCCGTTGGATACAGAATCCTGCGAGACCGCGACCCGGCTGTTCTGGACGATCCGAGCCGTGATGGTCGCGCCCGTGGTATCCAGGACGACGTAAATTCGAACCCGCTTGGTCGCGCCCGCCGCCAGGCTGATCGGCTCCTGGTAGATGGTGGTGCCGATGACGCCGGGCTGCGCATTCAGCGACTCCTGGACCTCGAGGGTGCCGTCCACGCCGGCGCCGGTATTCCGGGCGTCGATCGTGACGGGCATCCATTCACCCGGCTTGATCACGTCCTGGTAGCCGGCGTGCACCGTTAACGCCAGGCCGCCCTTCGCGTCGGCTCCCATTGCCGCAAGCGGCAGCGCAACCAACGCCAGGAGGACGGCAATAGCCACGCGTGCGGGCAGGCGGAGGCTACCCATCTAGCTGTGTAAGACGGCCGGAGCGGTGAAAAGTTCCGTTCTCGCCTCTTCCGGAGGCAGTATGGGCGAGGGCGGCGCGAGCGTCAATCCGGTGGGCACCCGTCTCCCGCCAGGAAGCTCACTGAGAGTGGCCGTCCGCCTGGGCCCGCCAGGGGTGAACTGCCGGAGGAGGGACTCGAACCCACACGGACTTACGCCCAGGCGCTTTTGAGGCGCCCTCGTCTACCATTCCGACACTCCGGCGCGGCTGTCCCCGGCGAGTATATCCGAGTACGCTCGTTGGGAACTTATTAGGGATGTTTGCGTCTAAAAGCTCGAACGACGATCGCGACCTGGTGAGCCGGGCCCGCCGGGGCGACCGGGAGGCGTTTACCCAATTGATCGTGCAATATCAGGTGCCGCTCTACAACATGGCGCTGCGGATGGTCGGCCGGCCGGAGGATGCCGCCGACATCGCGCAAGAGGCGTTCCTGCGTGCCTGGGAAAAGATCCGCACGCTGCGCGACGCGCCTTTCAAGTCCTGGCTGTTCCAGATCGGCGCGAACCTCTGCTATGACCACTTTCGACGGGGCAAGCGCTACGGCGTGATGCCGGACGACGAGACCGGGAATGTCATCGGTCTGGGGATCGCCACACCCGATCCTCAGGAGCGCGCCGAGGCCAGCGAACGGAACCGGCTGGTTCGCGAAAGCATCCAGGCGCTCGACCACGATATGCGGATCGCGATCATCCTGCGCGACGTCAACGGCATGGCGTATGAGGAGATCGCCGCCGTGCTGAGGGTGCCGCTGGGCACCGTCAAGTCCCGGATCGCGCGGGCCCGGGCCCAGGTCCAGGAGCGCCTGCAGCAGCATCCGGATTTCTTTCTCCGGGAGGATGCCCATGCCGAGTGAGCCGCGGGTCCCGACCGAGCCGTCCCTCGAGGAGCTCTCCGCGTTCATCGACAACGAGCTCGACGCGGCCGAGCGGGCGCGCGTCGCGGACCACGTCGCCGGCTGTGCGGACTGTCAGGCGCGCCTCGAAGGCTTGCGTCAGGCTGCCCACGCCGTACGCGCCCTCCCCATGGAGACGCCACCGCGGACGTTCACGATCCCCGCGCAGCGCCGACCGTCATGGCGCTGGGCGCCAGTGGGCTGGATCGGCAGCGCCGCGGTCGCGCTGCTGCTGATCGCCGTGGGGATCCAGAACCTGCACCTGCCGGCGGGCACCGCGACCTCGGGCTCGCCGAGTACGGTCAGCGGGGGCCTGGCCTACGCTCCCACCACGCACAGCCAGAAAGGCGCCGTCGCGCCGCTCTCGGCGCCTGCTGCGTCTTCACAGCAGCTTGATTCGCTATCCAGGGCAGCCGCCCCGAACGCCGACACCGTCGTAGATTCGCGCAGCAACTCGCGCCGCATGACCCTTGCCGCGGACGGCGCGTCGTACTCGACGAGCGGGCGGATGACCGTGAGCATCCAGCTGCAAGGCTCGCCGTCGGCGTCAACCAACAGCAGCGACCAGCAGTTGACCCTGACGCTGGTGCGCAACGGCGCCGGTGTAGCGCTCAACCCGGACGGCGTCATCAGCTGGAACGGCAC
>Ga0307479_10000296_pt1 | contig 46703 bp, 37 predicted proteins | sample atmos_gasesECM4C_FD_203743 | JGI IMG/M metagenome (GOLD analysis project Ga0307479, IMG submission 203743) | Hardwood forest soil microbial communities from Morgan-Monroe State Forest, Indiana, United States - atmos_gasesECM4C_515 | ecosystem: Environmental > Terrestrial > Soil > Temperate...
CACCAGCGGTCCACATCTCCCGGAAGAGCGGCCCATATCCTTTCGCGTGCAACCATTTGTCGTAGATAATCGAGCAGTGACTCATAAACATTGCGCGCGCGCCGTTCAATCAGATAATCCGGGTGGGCAAGAAAGCTCATGAGCCCGTTTCTTTCTCTGATGAGAGCGAATTGTTGCTTCCAAAGGTCAGTAGAATAATCATTTAAGATATGAAAAAGTGAATAATCCTCTACGGTAGTGAGAGGAAGCTCGACGATTTTCCTTATGAAATAAGGCATAACCGTGCAACAGCCCCCGCGCAGTGGTTCCAGATGCGCCACGTTCGGAACTGACATGTCATAGGAAAACTCGAAGACATCGTACCACTCCTGTTTGCGATACATCGCCCCAGCGCGAAAACCCCGCGTGTTGTATCGGTGGACGTAGCCGTTGATTCCTGCCGCCCGACGCACAAATTCCGCGCGGTCCTGGTATAGGCGTCCGTCGTGATTCAAATCATGCATATTGACTTCACACTCGCGGCCTCGGATTTCACAGATATACTCATCCGGAACCTCGTAGCGCTTTTCGGGGATTACCTGAAACGACGCCTTGATTCCGTACGAATCGTCCAGGTCCATCAACTTGGAGGTGAAGTCGCGGCCTGCAGAAGTTTCCACGTCGTGCGTCATGATTACGCAATTGGGCGCGCCCTCCGGCCAAAACCAGATGAACGGCACCTTCTTCACATCACTCGTTTCCATCAATAGCGTCAAGAAATCTTCGTGAAGAGTGTCCACAGTGAAGTCTACGGGCCACGCCGGGAATCGCAGTTCCTTCCAGTCGCGAAAGTAAGCTCTTTGCAACTCGCGGCGGACTGAAAACGGCAAACACTTTCTAATGAAGTAGTAAAGCTTGCGGACCGACTCGCTTGCGGCGAACATTTCCATTTCTCGAATTCTCTTCTGCCGATATCGTTCCAGTCGAAGATTCTGGACCACCTCAGTAAAGTCAAAAGGAAGCTGAATCGTTGTGCCGTCGCGGCGAACATCTTTCGAAGCATCGAACTGCCCGGCGCCTGCTACGTCTGCTGCAGCACCGGACTGGCATCGCCCATAGCAAGTATTTCTTGCGCCAAATTGAAAGAAGCCGATATCTCCGGACGTGGAATCGGAAGTCAGGGAAATACCGCCGAGCGAGTCTTCGGGAATTCCGTAGTACTCCATGAGGCTTTGAATCACGGTTTGGTTTTGCCGCTCTTCTTTCTACTGCGGAGAGCTTTACTAAGAAAAAGAACCTGTTTCCGCAGCTCGCGAGCGCAGCGCATCAAGCTGTCTCAAGGTTCATTCTTCTTGACGTTTCGGGCAATGCTCGACGCTGTTCGCCACGCTGTAGGGCTTACCTCCTACCCGATATGGCGGTAGATCAATCTTCCCGTCATCGTCAGTAGTCTGTTCGGCATAAAGGAAAAAATGCGTTTCGCCATGTTCAATTTCCAGCCACCGGGTGAATCAAGAGAAGAAGCGTAAGGAAATGTCCAATAGACCAGCCGTTTGGGATTGGGGACCCAGTGATTCTTGAACGCAAGAAGTCCCGCATGGTCCTCCTTGGTCCGTCCCATGTCAAATTGGTTCGCGCCGTTCAACTTCCCTGCTACGATGGCTCTCCACAGAAGCCATGGAGTTGCTCCAAATTTGTTGAACCGCGCATCGGAACATCCATATTTGAAGTAGACGGCGTCCCTGAATTGCAGAGTGAGAATGGCGGCGATTGGAGTTTTGTCTTTATATGCCAGACGGATCTCTAGCGCTTTGTCAAGGCAGTGAATAAGGTTCCGAAACCACGCGTACGGGGTAGGAGGCACGCGGTGCCGATCCCGCGTAATTACAAACAGAGCGTAGAACTCTTTGAGCAGGTCATCGGACCTGCCGCATTTCTCAACTAGACCGGCCCGCTGAGCCCGCTGAATCCGGCGCTGAACAGAATCCTTGTCAAGGCTCCGGAACACATCGTTTAGGTCTGGCCGCAGATCAAGCGTATGCAAAAGGTACGTCGCTGCGGGTAGAAACCCAATCCCGTCACCTATTTGGGCGCAATTCCAGATGATGGGACGAACCTCCAGATACTTCCATTTCTGACGTTCCATAGCAGTTTGCAAGTAGCTAATCAGGAGGTTCACGTCTTCGGCTGAGTCGCAAAGAGGTTCACAATGATCTGAAAAGGGTAGTGATACAAGACGACGTCCCGTAAGCCAGCTGTTAATACCACACAATACCAGCCCATTCTTCAGATCGTCGGTCGGAGGGGATGTCGTGAACGCCACCGGTTCATACCCGTAGGTCAGTCGAAGTGCCTTGAGCCAGCCTACCGTATGGAACACGGAAGCCCTGGGGTGTCGTTCCACGAGCTCCGCCCACCGCGGGTCTTTTGTCGGTTCAACTTGATGGCAACAGAAGTGAGAAACAGGCTGGATATCATCTGCCGGCACTAGACTGCCCATCTTTGTGCTCGCTGGGAACTCCTAGCGATCCTCCCAAACGGGTGATCAAATTCCGGGACCAATCAAACGGATGTGGCGGTAATTGATGACCGCTCTGTAGAACTCTTCGGCATCGGTCTTGTGACTTCGTTCTAGCTCCTGTGTCTGCCGCTTGCGTGTCGTTCTTCAAATTCTAGGACCGATTAACAGTTACGTGGGAGTATTTACGTGTAATTGCTTCTAGATTAACACAAGGGGCTCCGCCCCCATCGCGGTCCAGATCATTTCGTCGGCGCCTCGCCTGTGAGGAAAACTCAACAAGACTTCATCCTGCGGTTGGCCTTAGTCTGGGGACCCTCAGTTATAGTGACCCATGAGTCCTTATCGTAAGCCGGCTCCTGAGCCAGTGTCTCCCTTCCGGAAGAACGCATGAATCGCTTCTCCGCCACCCGCGAGGGGAGCCAAGGCCAGGAGAAACCGCAAAATGGTCATGCGAACCAGCTTTCGCGTCACCCTCCAAGGCAGACTCGGTTCGCCGAGATGCGCCCGCGGTGTTCGCGAGATTCCTAGGGCGCGGAAGAGATCGTCGAAGAAATAGCGCAGGCTGTTTCCGACGGCCGGATTCCGTCTTGTTACCAGCGAAACCTCTTCCAATCCCATCGACTTTGCGAGGTATCTGAGCGAGGCTGGTGAGTAGTGGAATAGGTGGCGAGGTAACTCCAAGCCACACCAATAGGATCCGAAAACACGAGCTTCTGCCGAATCGATATTCGGCACGAAAATGTAGAAAATTCCGCCCGGTTTGAGCCACTCCCTTACCCTAGCCATTACTTGTCGCGGTTCATACAAATGCTCGAGCACGTCGGAGCAGGTGATCACGTCGAAGGATTCTCGCGGGAACGGGGCCTCCAGAATATCCCCCACAAACACGTTGGCACCGCTTGCTGCTGCTGCTCTTTTTGCGCAGCCTGCCGACATTTCTATCCCATAGAGCTCCCAGGATTCGCCCCGGAGAGACTCCAGGAACGATCCCGAGCTACATCCTATGTCAAGTATGGCTCCAGACTGCTTGTATCGTGTCAGCTCTTCCTTCCGACTCTGCCAGCGCCATGGTGAAGTCTCCCCTGCAGCGGAAATGAGTTTGTGGTACGCATCGGTATAGTGGTGGTGCATTTGGTCTGCTCTAGGCGGATTGCTCAGCCAGACGACCGAACATGCTGAACAACGGATAAGAGTGTAATTCTGTTGCCGGCCGTGCATTCTATCGGGCGCGCTCAGCCATTCGTGCGCACCTGTTTGTCCACATAGGGGACATCCCTCGAAGCTCTGACCGCCCTGGCCAGCGGTTCTCTCTAGCTGGGGGGCTTCGGCGAGCCCCGAATTTGACTCCGTAGAGACTCGATTCGGCATTCTACTTTCCTTTAGCATGCTAGCCACTCTCTTCAGTTCGACTCTTTCCATCGGTTGTTCTTCAATCCTCATAGCCATATCACGACGATCCAGAATCCGCAGCCACTCACCAATTGAGGCGGCATTTCTAATGGGCTTCGCCAACCTCTTGGCGCACTCCTGCAGATTGCGCCTCAATTTTATCGCGGTATACGTCAAGGAGCTTTGCTCCGGCCGCAGTCCAGTTAATTTCTCGGGCGGTTCTTAGAAATGCAGCACGAAGCCTCTCGAGCAGCGCGCGATCTTGATGCAACATCGTGATGTGCTGGTTCCCTTTGCACCACTTCCATGCCGGTCTTTCCAGTACGGTAGGAATTCCCAGCCGCGCCGCTGTCTTGAGCGTTTCGAGCGCTCCGAGTAGCCACGTGTGGATGATGCCAATTTGTTCTGCCAATTATTCGAGTCGGCGGGCGACGTTATCCTCGGGCAGGGCACACACCCGCATGGCCGAGGAGCTTATAAGGGATGCCTAGCTTTCCATTCGCCAGCGTTGGGTAACTCTCACGCCATGGAGGACTGGCCTGGAAATGGAAGCGCAGCTGCAAGACCGTTCACCTGTTGCCAGGCAATGCTGCAGATTCTTTCTACCCCCGGCCTGAGCGGAAAGCTGAACGAGACCGAACACAACCACTCTCTTGGTTCACTGCTTGGTCTTCTGCATGTCTCAGCTACTGACAGCGTGGACCTCGTAACTCGACGTCAGTGCTTCCTGGACTTGTGCAACCGCTGAGCTCGTGGCCTCAAACGCTGCCACGGAGATGATGGCCAACAACGCAAACCAAGCAAACTGGACCTGGTCAAAATACCCAATTCCGAAAAACGCTACCACGTGGGAAAACAGCGTAGCACCAAGACACCAGAGAAACCATTCCTCCCTCCGGTTGTGCTCTGCGACCTTCCGGGCAGTTCCGAGGCTTGCAAACCCCCTAGAGATAATTGATATGAAAAGGATTAAGGTCAACAAACCACCGGACAAACCATACGCAACATACTGGTTGGAGGTATCCCACATCTCCCATCCCCAGGAGCCGTTGCTCCTAGTGCCTAAAAGCCACCATTCGCCGAAGTGTCGTATGAAGTTGTCGATGAGCATGTAACGATGATAGCTGGATGAGGAGCCGGTCAGGTCAATGTGTTCAATCAGGGACCAAACGGGCCCGTGCATGACTAGGTGTAAGCCCACTAAGGTGGCTACAATTCCCCACCGCACTAGTCGCATCTGCTTGCGAATGGGCCAGAAGCAAAGCCCGACAATGCCAGCGGCATAGGCGATCACCGTCGTACTGGCGAAACAGGTGATCGACATGACGGTTGCCCCGACTATTCCCAGGAAGCTAATCATCTTGGACTTTCCGTCCGACCACAGCCATACCAGCAGAGGCAGTAGTGTGGCGCCAAAAGTGCCCGCCGTAATAAATACCGCGAATGATCCCTGGGAACGGATCTTGCCGTCCCGCACTGGCACTCCTGGATTTCCGCTCAGAAGCCCGAAAATATTCTCACTTGTACGCTGCTCGTTAAGCATACAGACCGCATTGACTATGGCAATGGTCGCGAGCACTTTGATTGTCCGTCGGACGTCCTCCCGATCCTGGATAAGGAATCGTACAACGAAGTAACCGCCCAGGGCGTCCAGGAAAACCCCGAGGCTCTTGATGAAGGCCTGGATCTCCATAAACTGAAGTGAGTAGATGATCAAGTACGAGAAGGCCCAAAACGTAACTATCCAGTCCATGAAATTGAATCCGGCCGTCGGTGGTGACGACCGTCTCGATGCCACCCATCGAGCTAATCCAGCCAGAATGATGATGCGATATACATTGAAGTGTAGGCCCGCTGCTACAATCACTTGCCCTTTGGGGATCAAGAAGAGGGCCAAAAACGCAGGTGCAATGACGTACTTGCGGGGAAGGCACAGAATTAGGACGATGGCGAGTGCCATCGCGACGGCCACCAACGGATGGAGCACGGTGACGGGGGAGCCACCGCCAAATTGGATATTTTCAGGTTCCATCGGTCAGGATAGTCCGACAGAGAGGCTTCCGAGGTGCACTTGGGATTGTACCGGTCCAATTGACTGTGCACGATCCCAGCTTCGGGACGGCGCTGTGCTGGAATGTGTGTTCATTTGGTCGTAACGGGCCCGGTTTTGCGTCGCCGCTTTGGGGTTTTGCCTGGGTGTGCGCGTTTCTTAGATTCCTTGGAAAAACTCTAGCTATATCAAATTTTGTCTGGATCGGCCACAAACCAAGCGGACTGACGAAGTGCGGCTCACGTCTTTGTTTGTAGACGAAAGCAAAGGGTTCACTGCACCGTCCCCACCAAACCGGTCGGAGGTTGTGGGGCCTTGGTTTGCGAGGCAGAGTATTGATACGCTCCCCGATCCGTAGTACGGATGATCAACTGGGGATCGACCGTGTACGGAGCAGCGAGGGCCAGCCGATTCGTCCAGTCGGAGTTTTCCGAGGCGATGTTGAAGTTGCCCGTAGTCCAGCTTACAAATGGGTTAGACGCCGAGGCGTCAACTACGTTATGTGCCCCGCCTCCGATACTGCCTGACCCGGATTGCAAGGATGAATTGTAATCCTCGGTCCCCGGCAGACCGCCGACCCCTCCCGGCGAACCTGACCCACCACCACTACTATATCCTTGGTTCAGATACCAGAGGTTATTTTCTATTGTGTAGCTGCCATTGCCGTTCTCATCGAGAATTCCGCAAGCGTAGTGACAGTTGATAACAGTGTTCTGGTTGTAGGTGAAGTTTGTACATTGCACTCCGGAATTGATGCAGGCTATGACGCCGTTTTCAGCTTGCCCGGAGGAAGTAGTAGTGTGCCAGATAACGTTGTTGTAGAACTGCCAGCCGTTCGCTACTCCAGTGCCGGGCTGTGCAAATGTCCAGATTGCAGTTCCAATGATGTCCCGATAAACGTTGTCATGTCGTACGCCATTACTCGTTCCGCCGACCTCGAACTCGGCCTGACCGTGACAACTGCCGGACTGCGTACCCCAAAAATAGGAGAAGGAAACCAGGCTGTTATTCCCTATATCCTGAATGTAAACGCATCCGGCGTTGTGTCCATAAACGTGCGAAACGGTAAGGGGACCGTTGCCGTTGAAGATAATAAATGTCTCTGTGGAATTGTTCCCTGTCCCGATGAACTCTATATACTCAAACGTATAGTGCGTGGAAGAACCATTCACCAGAATTTGCTGGGCACCAGTGCCATTAAATGCTATCCCGCAATCTGTTGGAGTGGGAGGAGGAGTAGTCGTCATCGTCGCGGCTGGTGCGCCCCCGCAGCCGGGAGTGGTCTGAGTCCCGTTCCCATTAACAATCAGATAGGACCCACTTACGGTTAGCGACGGCATGACAGCTTGCGAGGATCCCATCGTGCCCGTATTCCAACCGGTGCTCGTGCAGTTGTCGTAGCTTTGAGCCTTGCGAATCTCGACAGCTGTAGTCCCCGATGCTGCGGTGTTGAACGTGTATGCCGGATAGCTCCCATCTGCGAGATAGTACACGTCCCCGCGTGTGAGGGTCGCTGGCAATCCGGCATAAGCGTTGTTCCAGTCGGCGCCCGTCTTTGATCCCGAGCCGGATGGAGTGACGACATGGCAGGCCGCAAAGGCGTTTTTGCCACTGAAAATGAAAGCTATAAAGATCGCAGCGCGCAACAGTCTTGCCATCAGGGGTCTCCTGGTCCAAGGCATTTCCACCCCTAAAGTTTACCTCGGCTGCTAGTGGGAGCGAGGCCAGATTTAGTACAGGCAGGGTGACTGTACCTGGGTCCCAGCATCCCGGCATTCTTGCAACAAGCCAATTTCTTATCTTTCAAGCACTCGCCCCACCGGCTCCGCCATGAGCTTAGGCTCTTCCCCATTCTCGACGAGCCGAACTGGACTAACGCGCATATTCCATTCGAACGTCAGTCGGAGTGTCTCCAAACGACTCTTCCCAGCGGCGGAAGGCCTTACAAGTTGAAGAAGAGCATAGCCGACCCGTCGAAGGAGTAGCGACACCAATGAAACCCGGCGGCATCCGCGGGCTCCCCGTTTGCCGAAGTACTTGTAAAAGTAACGGTAGCGGGTTATTTGGCTGTCGAGTTGAAATGCCATGGGTGAACGTTTGGTCGATTGCCCTCCCAGGTGAGTAATGGTCATCTCTGGAGTGTAAATGATTGAGTAGCCGGCGTCCCAGACGCGGCGACACAAATCCATGTCCTCATAATAGTAAAAGAATTGCTCGTCAAAACCACCCAATCGCTTGAACAAATCGCCTCGGATCAGAATGAAACACCCCGAATGCCAATCAACCATCCGTTGAGTCTCACCCTTCCACCCTGTATACGAGTCTGAAAGGAACCAGTCAGAAAAGTAGCCGAGCAACCTCAGATGGAGTGCGGCGATCCACTGACCTCGAAGCGAGGCAAACGGCCGCCCCGACACCTGATAGGTTCCGTCGGGGTTGAGTACCCTGCACCCGAATGCGCCAGCTTCGGCGTGTTGGTCAGCGAACATCACCAGTTTATCCAAAGTGCCGTCATGGATGATGGTGTCAGGATTCAAGATCAAAATATATTCGCCCTTGCTCATTCGAATTCCAATGTTGTTGGCTTTTGCGAACCTCAAATTTGTTCCGTTTTCGATTACATGAACGTGAGGAAATCTCTTGCGGATGAATTCGACGGATCCATCGGTGGAGCCGTTGTCGGAAACGATCACCTCAAACTCGGTCGAATGTGTGCTGGCGTAAATAGACTGCAAACAATTCACAATAACCTCAAGATCGTTCCAACAGAGAATGACAATGGATAGTTTCACGATCAGATTCACTTGGTCGTAGGACTATTCTGTGTTTGTTTCACGAGACTCCCGTTTGCGGATTAATCGCGAAATTCGTGAGTCCGGGGTTCTTCACCGTGTGGCCCGGGTCGCTCCTGAAGCCGCCACTCACCGACGCAGGGTTAAGTGACTCTGCCAAAAACAAGCGGCGTGATCGAGTGGTGTGAACTTGAAATGAATCCAGCAATACGCTCTATTCAGATTGTGCAAGCGCAATCACCTGATCTACAGTCGCGATACGCGCCCCTGACTCGACGGCGGTGCGTACTACCTGTTCCAGGAGGGCGGGAGTACACCCATAAGAGGAATGGTTCGGCCGTACGTCATGTGTATAGAAGATTAGCCAAGACTTGTTCCGACTGTTTTCGTCTATTAGCGCCTTAGCCGGAGCAAATTGGTCGCTATTGCCATACAAGCGATTCGCGCGCAAGAGATTTAAGTCTACGTGAAGCCCATTCAGACCTGGGCAAATACCTCTGCAACTCTGCATCTTTGGACCAACGGTCCTTTTGACCCGGAGGGTGACTTCTCCATAGGGATATGCGAATTGTCGTGAAGCGTTAAGGCCTAGTGTTCCAACGAGAGTTTGGTATCCCTTTTCAACTTCGTGAACATAGTTGGCGAGTCTTGTGGTGCGTGCAGAAGCATGGGAATACGTGTGACTTGCCAGCTCATGCCCAGTTGCCAAAAGATCCAGAAGATCTTCTCTGCAGAAGTGTGGACCTAGGTGGTTCAGAGTATTTATCAGTCCAGGCGCAGCGTAGTAGGTACCACGAACTCCAGCATCCTGCAGGATGGATCCACCTACGGTTAGCGCAGTCCTCGGAAAGTCGTCAAAGGAGAAAGAGATTAAAGGACGATCACACGGAATCAGAACATCGCGGCGAGCAAGAACACAGAGCGCTTTGCGTCTGGTACGGGAGATTTGCGAGCGCAGCAACATAGGAATCTAGACCGGCACTTTATTCGAGTCATCCACGACTCGGATAATACGGTCATCTGATGAGACTGCTTCTTTCGTAATCGCGAGAAGAGAAACTCCGTCGAGGACCTTAGATTCCCGGAAACCCATATCAGTGAAGACCCTTGCCGAAGCCTCGTTTCGTGCTGTTTTTCTATAGTTCGCGTAGAAGGTCGGCTGAGCTTGGGATGTATATTTGTCGATAATATAAGTAAGAAAAGCGTGTTCCACCCTCTTGGCTTGTATTCTGCAACTGAACATGAGATCAGTCAGTCGAGGCTCTCGTTTATCGACAATCGCGAAGCCCACTACGCCATAACTTCCAAACTTGTCTTCGCATTTGATTACGTACGTATCCAAAGAAGGCGACTGCAGGATTTCTGCAAGGCGCGAGCGGTCATACCGATTCCCGGAAAAATTCATCTGGTTGGTGCGCTGCGTCAGTTCATGAACCCTTTCAAGGTTCTCATTCGTCATCGCGCTCAATGTCATCCGAATCTCGCAATGCTTAAGAAAAGCCTTATAATCCTCCCCAAAACTCATTTTAACCACTTGACGTGTGTTCTCTAATAGATACAGTCTTCTTCGGTTTACGCTCTCGTCCGTGACGGGTAGATCGAATTCCGGCATCGATAACAGATTTTCGTATTCGTCGGCCTTAAGCACGCGCACTTCGGGGAGAACGGCCCGCACTTGTTCGAGTTCAAAGGGGGAGTCATCGACGAATAGAACACTGTCTGCGCCGAGGTTCATCTGCTGGGCGATCGATGCGATCGATTCACTCTTTGGATTCCAGGAAATCTGCGGAAACAGGAAGTACTCTGCTAGATTCCAGGACTTCAAGACGCCCATGGCATCTGAGGGATTGTTCTTGCTCGCGACAGACTGCAATATTCCTCGACGATCCAGTTCCTCAATCACTTCGCGGACACCTGGCTTCAACCGTAGGTTGGACGACCCATCCTCGATCAATATGCCATCCCAAAGTGTGTTGTCCAGATCCCAGATCACACACTTGATCTTGGGAGTCCTTTGGGACTTCTCGTCCGGCAAGGCAACTTCGCGAACGAACTCCATAATGCCAAAATACAGAATTATACCATCCGGTACATCATTCGGGATCAACTCGAGATTGAACGGTTCCTCCAACGGAACGACCTCATTGATCTCCTGGAAGGAAGTCTTGATTCGATTGAAGCCGGATTTCACCTCGAGAAGTGCTTGGTATGGGAATGTGCGAGCAGAGTTTTGCGAACGGACGGTCAACGAGATACGGACCGGCCTTTCGCCAGGATTGTAACACTCCAACATGAACGAAGAGGGTTTAATTGTCGAGGGGCGAGCCGCCTGGGCCACACGCTTCTTAAAGGAGTACCTTTTTCCAGAAACAAAGCTTCTAACAGAACTAGGCATGATCAACGTTTGAATCATGGATCCGACTCGATGGTCGCGGCTTTCGATCCGCTCGGCCTGGCGAATAGAATGAAGACAAATGTTACCAACGGTCCAAAGTTTCCCCCACCGCTTGAACTGAATCTTTAGTAAATAGCCAGTTAAAACGCTGCTCGAATCGATGCGAACCATGCCATCAATAAATCGTCTGCAGTTTCCGCCCGGACGAGCCTCGTACAAGTCGCACGTCGAATAACAGGTCGGCCAGACACATTCGGTACAGTGCTCGCCCCAAGGAAGAACTGTGCGCATTGAAACAATATCTCGAGAGGCGGACAACGCCTTCAAGACTTCAATTGGAATTTGATCGACTGCCTCGACTTTGCAGTTTATTTCGCTCTCGTACATTTTTGTAGTGCGTCCCGCTAATTTAGATAGTCAGGATCTCCAAATTTAGCACAATCACACATCGTAATGCGTAGGGGGAGCGAGCATGCGCGCGATCCCGAAACAGAGGGGTATGGGCCAGAGTGCTTCCGCGGTCGACTTAATCGCGACGGGCAGGAATCTATTGTAGGACAACTTGTTCGCGCTCCAGGAACATTCGCTGCCATAGTTCAAAATTCAACAGCGAAAAGATCTCTTTGGAATAGTCGGTGCCATTCGAGTTGGCTTGGAGCAGTCCCTCGACGGCCTCCTTACGGAAGTAACCTCGTTCGATTGTCCTCCGGTCCGTCAGCATGGCCCAAACGACATCTTTGAGATCGTTCCGAAGCCACGACTCATAAGGTACAGGGAAACCGGTCTTCTTCCGGTTGCGGATCTCTTTGGGAATTTTCTCCGATAAGACCTCCTTCAAAATATATTTTAGAGTGAATCCCTTTAGCTTGAAGCTCGGAGGCAACGACGCCGCGAATTCCAAAACCCGGTGATCTAACAAAGGCACGCGGAGTTCAACAGAATTGGCCATGGTCATTTTGTCGGCCTTGATCAGCAGGTCGTCGGGCAGCCACGTCTTCGTATCAATATACAGCATTGCGTCGAGGGTGTTCCTTCCCCGGACATGCGCTTGCAGTTCGCGCACGGGTTCAAGCGTGTGCTCCCGATCAATCGCCTGCGCAAAATCAGCCGAGTACACCTTTCCCAATCGGTTTCCAGTGTAGCGATATGGGTTTGAAGTCCGGCTGTAGTAGTAGTCGGGGAAATGGTCGTTCATCAATGGCACATAGTTAGCCACTCCAGGGACGGGAAATAGCGAGTTGGCAACGGAAAGTCCCTTTGCGAGGGCGCCGTTCAGCGGAGCAAGCCCGCGCTTAATCCGCTCGAGCCAGACGAGATTGCGATAATTGCTGTACCCCGCAAAGGCCTCGTCTCCGCCTTCACCCGAGAGCAGCACTTTGACATAGTTCCTCGCCAACTTCGAGACGTAATACAGGGCAATGGCAGGCGGTTCGCACACAGGCTCTTCCATGTGCCACACGTATTTGGGCAGGAACGCCGCAAAGTCGTTGGCCGAAATTGTCATGTCGTGATGCTGGGTGCCGAATGTTTCTGCTGCTAATCTGGCATAAGGTCTCTCATCGGCGACTTCCTCCCCGGAGAAACCCACGGTGAAACTGCTGATCTTCTTGTCGGTCCCATGGACAGCGAAACTGAGCACGCCTGTCGAATCCACTCCACCACTTAGAAGGACACCCACCGGCACGTCTGCAATCATGTGAAGCCTAACTGTTTCGGCCAAGAGACTAAGCAAATCGGCTTCTGCGTCCTTAAGGCTTGGGCTTTGCGTAGGCTCTGCGAAGCGAAGATCCCAGTACTGCTCTATCACCGGCTTGCCGTCCCGGATGAGGAGATAGTGTCCCGGGGCCAACTTCTTGATCCCTTTGAGCAATGTCTCCTGGCCCGGCACATACAGGAAAGTCAAAAATCTGTCTATGACCTCTGGAACGATCTCTCGATTTACTGAAGGGTCCGCGAGGATGGCTTTGATCTCGGAAGCGAAGACCAGAGCCTCATTGGTTAGACAATAGTAGAGGGGTTTTATTCCAACGCGGTCCCTTGCCAGGAAGAGAGTCTTAGCGTTCTCATCCCATATGGCGAAGGCGAACATTCCCCGCAGCTTTCCCAAACATTGAGGCCCGAGTTCCTCATACAAGTGGACAATGACTTCCGTGTCCGTCTGCGTCTTAAAAACATGGCCTTTGCTTAGGAGGTACGCGCGCAGCTCCTGGTAGTTATAAATTTCGCCGTTGAAAATGATCTGGAGAGTACCGTCCTCATTCGAGAGGGGTTGGTGGCCACTGCTTAGGTCGATAATGGAGAGCCGGCGGAAGCCCAGGCCAATCGGGCCCGAGACGTAGTACCCCTCATCGTCCGGCCCGCGATGGCGGAGCGTGTCCGCCATTGCCTCCACGAGCGAGGGCGACATCCTTGCCTCACTGCCAAACATTAATTTTCCGCAGATTCCGCACATATACCTAACCTTGTAGGTCCAACCTGGAGGTTACCTCCAGATAGTCTGCATCCCAAAGAGACGTCTCAGTTGCTGACCGCGTATGTACGCTACATAGCGGCGATCCTTCACGCGGGGCGGCTGGGTCCAATAAGCCTTCAGAAATCCGTACAAATATGCGGCCGACCCGATGAGGTAAGGTTTCTGAGTGATCCGCCGAAGGCAACTGGCCATAACAAACAGGGGGTGATAGCGGGAAATGTAGCAGGCCATTCCGAGCTTCACGCGGTTAGGCAGCAGCCCGTCGGCAGTACCAGTGAATCGATGATGATGAAGATGCAGGTCCGTAAACGTGTAAGTCTTCCAGCCCGACATATTGGCTTTAACTTCGTCGATCGTGTCCCACCCCGGGGCCGGCCAGAGCCCGCCGATAGATTCCCAGCAAGCCCTACTGTAAATCTTTGTGGCCCCTCGCACGTGGAACCGCGGATTTTCTTCAAGTTTCATCTTCCCAAAGATGTCGTGATGGATTTCTCCGCCGCCAATCCCAAGATCGGGGTCCTTGCGGAAGTACTCGAAGCATTTTTCGAAATAGTCTGGGGCAAAGCTCAAGTCTCCATCAAGCTTCACCAGGAAATCCCAGTCGTTGCATTGGAGAGCGTTGTATCCGTCATAAAACGCTTCCATTACGCCGCCGCCGGATTTCCGGAAACCTCTGTTCGCCCGGTGTATGACGCGGATCCACGGCACCTGAGCCGCGGCTCGATCAAGGATTTCAGCGGTTCGGTCGGTAGAACCATCGTTAACGATGACCCATTCCGAAGGCAGAGTCCTCTGGCGACGGACGGATTCGATGGTCGCCTCGACAAAATTCTCCTCGTCACGGACAGGAGTGATGATGACGTATTTGGGATTCATCGGAATACCTTAATAGGTGGCCAGACTAATCAACGATCTATTTGCTGAACTGCTTGCAACCCGACATGTCTTCTCGTGACGAATACCCGCCAACGGTAGCCCGCGTATAAGCAAACCAACATCAGAGCGAACGCACACGCAAGTACCTGCGCTGGTGTTACCTCGTGCTTGTTGTAGAATCGTACGAAGGCAAGCCCAAGGATGGTCTTCGATAAGTAATTGTCTCGGAAATCCGAAGCCATGCGGACAAGGTAAACGACGACGGAATCTTTCGACGTACCGATCGAGCCCAGAACTAAGTCGTTTTGGTATTGGATGGCGATACAGCGAGAATTACCTTTCGGGACTGGAACGCTGAAATTCAAAGAATCGTCTTGGAGTCGATACTGAAGGTTCTGGCCGTCCACGCTAACTGAGTTTATCGTCTCGCCGCCGATTTCCTGTTTTCGCACGTAAAAGATCGAATCCTTCACGGAGAAGTTCTCCAGGCAGATGTTGCTTGAAAACGCGAGAACGTCGTAGATGGAATCGTCCCTTAGCTTTACGACGTAGAGGTGTCTGACGATGTCTCCCAGGCCACGCCACTGGGTATCCGGTTCAAGTTCGTTTACCTTATCCGCCGTGCCATCGAAGGCAGCGATGCCTCGCGCAAGATCTTCAGAATGTCCGTAAAAGAGCAACGGATTACCGAGAAATTGATTGATAGCAATGAAATATTTCGGAATTGGTGCCGCAACAGAGTAACGACTGATGCTTGGAAAACCCGCGAACGAGAGCGTTACAGGCCGCAGGGCAAATGAGAGCTCCTTCGGCCTGGCAGAATCCTCCGGGACATTCGTGGAATTGACGGTGGCCAGATAATTGTAAGTTTTGAGCGCCTCCAACGTCCCTTCCGGCGCAATGCTGTGGGGAAATACCATCACCTTGTCGTAGGGAATTCCTGTAAGCGTTCGGAATTTTTCCATTCTGGCCAGTGATTGTTTAAGGTCGGCAACTTGAACAGCCAGAGGCTTGCGTCGATAGTCCGTGAACTCTTTATGATCGTGATTATCTCCATGAATGGCGATTGAAAATCTCTGAGGATGATTTCGAAAAAGCCAGACAACCCCCGGCTCGCTGCGATCGTAATTCCAAGGGATGAAAGCAACAGTTGTGTGAAAGTTGTGCCTCTCCATCTCCGGCAAAAGAGCTTTATAGTCGACATACCCATAGGGTTGCCGCAGCCACGGATCGTCGATTGTAAAGTTTGCGTAGTGATGAGGTGCGTGCCAACCTCGTTCGCCGGCGCAATATCTAATGAACATCATTGCAGGTGCGACTCGGAGAAAAGCATTTACAACACCTTCATCCGCCAGACTCTCATTTGGAGATGAGTCGCAAGCCACGAATATCTTCACTTGTTCGACCGTAGTTTCAATAAACACGGGGGAAACTTGCTGGTCGTACTGCACGCTCATTAGGCGTTGAGCCCAACTTTTTTCCCCCAGTACAAGATACGATATCTCGTTGCTCAGGAGTGGAATTTGAAGGTCCGCCAACTGCCAAGTAAGTCCGTCAACCCGACCAAACAAATATTGTGGACGAAGCGAGCTATTCGAACGTCTGCAACCAAGGGCAGTACCGCCAGACCAAGTTCTCAAAAGACTTGGGTCCACGTCTGGCACCACGCCTAGAATGAGCAGGGTTGCACTGTCCACTCCTCTACGATGCAGGGCTCGTAGCAATGCGTTCTCATTAACATCGGCAAGGGCATTTGCTGCGATTACAACTCCGACGGTGTCTTCTCGCTCGACAGCCTTGCTAAGCGCAAGATCATCGTGAGCGGAACCGGTGATCATGACCTTGAGGTCTAATCCGTAGAACTCAGTGGCTATTTCCAGTTGTTCTTGGTTAGCGGATGAGCCTCCGGGTGAACGAATGAAAAGGACGTCCGCCGAGAAGCAGCACGAGGCCGAAATCAGCACCAAGAGGGCTCCCAAGGTAACGCGGAGAGAGCAAATCGCGGTCTTGCTAGATCGAGTCAACACAATCTTTCAAGCCTTCATGATAAACACGTAGTCGTACGGGACTCTACGCGTGAGGTTGGCCCCGATCGGATTTCTCGAACCAACTGCCAAACAAGTTTTACAAGCAATTCTCTTCCTCCCCGTGGAACTTGCCCTCCCACGATCTCACCCAACCTAGTTGGCTTCCAAGACTGCACTGTAAGCGCGAAGCAGAGTCATCTTCTCGGCTTCCCAGTTCAAGCTCTCTTCGATCCGTTGACGACCGCACGCGCCCAGTTGCTGGCGCAGTTCACTAGAACTAAGCAATCTGCTAATTTGGTTGGCGAAATCGATGGGATCGTTAGGTAACGCGTACAGAGCTGCAGACCCTGCTGTGTGCCGGCCCTCCTTCAAATCGAAGAGCACCACTGGCAACCCGAAGGCCATGTACTCAAAAATTTTGATCATTGTCGAGTTATCGTTCATCGGCGTCTTCGGGTCGGGTGCCACCCCCACATCTGCGTTGGAGAGATAATTGACTACTTCGGTGTGGGGAAGCTGACCCGTAAAGGTCACGAAAGGGTTTAATTCTTTCTTGGTTACGATTGCCTGCAATTCGGGAAGCATCGTGCCTCCCCCCACGAGCACGAAATGTGTGTCTTGCCGTTTCTCGTGTTTTGCAATGTGCTCGATGGACTCAACTAACAGGTCGAGGCCATCTTGCTGCGCCATGAAACCCACGTACACGACTAGCAGCGGTTTTCCCCTTTTGAGCTCAGGCCGAAGCGGGCCACGGCGCAGTGTTGTCAGGTCGGGACAGTTCCGTACGACAAATACTTGCTCTGGACGCTTTCCGCCCCGCTTGACTGCAATTTCCTTAAAGGACTCGTTCGTGGCGATGGAAACGTCAGCAACTCTGAAGGAACACTTCTCCGCGAGCCGGGTCAACGCACGAAGCAGCACATTCATTCTGCCGAACTTCGCCTCAAAGACCTCCGGCGCCAAATCGTGATGATCGAAGATAAACCGAACGCCGAAAGGCTTCAAGACTAATCCAATCAGGAAAATGGTGTCCGGAGGATTGCAGCCCTGTAGAACGCGGAATCTCGTATGGGTGAACACCTTCAAGACGAGATAAACCTCGGCAACCAGAGCCAAGGCATATTCCAGCAGATACCCAATTGTAGACGAAGCCTCCCAGGCGCGATGACGATAAATATGGATCTCGTCAATAATCTCGTAACTGGCAGTGTAAGAGTTCTTCCCCTTGGGGCAGATGACGGAAACGAGGTATCCTGCATCGCGCAGTGCGCGTGCCTCGCTCCATACACGCCTATCGACGGGCACTGGCAGATTTTCGACGATGATACAAACTGATGTCGGCTCACTGCTTCTCATAGTCGGCAGCTCAGTTTGTTGATTTGAGGATTTCACCCTTCCACTAGCGATGAGTTTAGGCACTCTCTGGAATAGTGTCCCGGAGGTTTTGGTTCATTTGCTGAGGCGAAAGCATAGTGATGATTTTCTTCGTGAAGGCCGACCAGATCCAAAACGGAGTTTCTTGAATGTCTGACATTGAAGACCTTTACTGAAGGTTGAGTAGAGTTTTCTTTGGGAGGAATTCGCGCAATGAACATGCAGCTAGTTACAGATTTGAGGAGAAGGTGATTTGATTCGATCCCCAAGGTACTTGTGAAGGGCATCCTGCCATGGTTTGAATGCATTCAAACCATGGCTTTTCAGGGCTCGATTTTCGAGTACAGAGTATTTCGGCCGAGCCACCTTGATTGGGAATTCGTCCGGCGCCGCCACTTTCAGGCGGACCGGAGTATCCGTGATCGCGAAGATTTGTCGGGCGAATTCATACCATGAGCAGCTACCTTCCGCTGTGGCATGGTAAAGCCCGTAGCAATCCGAATGACTCAGCTGGACCATTTGCTGGGCAAGCTCCGCTGTGGAAGTCGGTGAAACTACCTCCGTATCCACAACACGCACTTCACCTCGTTCCTTAGCCAATTTCAGCATGAGTTCTATGAAATTCAGGCCTCCCTTAGCTCGGCACGGACTTTTCCCGTACAGGCCCGAGGTGCGAACCACAAAATGCTTTGTCATCGTCGCGCGGACAAAGTGCTCGCCGGCTAGCTTGGTAATGCCGTAGGCATTGAGAGGTCGGGGATTGTCTTCTTCAGTGTACGGGCTTCCTTTGCTGCCGTCGAACACGTAATCGGTGCTTACATGCATGAGAACAGCCCCCAGCTCCCGCGCCGCGAGGGCTAAGTTTCCTGGCCCAAGCGCGTTGACGGCGAACGCTTTTTCGGGTTCGCGCTCGCACGTCTCAACGTGATGCATCGCGGCCGTGTTCACGACCACCTGGGGTCGAATGTCCTCGAGCGCGCGCGAGACCGAATGAAGATCGGAGATCTCGACGTCTGAATGTGTCAACCCACGGACGGCATCGCCATTCTCGCAGAAAGCGGCGACTAAATCGCGGCCGAGCTGCCCGTTAGCGCCGATCACGGCAATCTTCATGGTTAGAGCACCTTCGCCATGCCGTGAATCTCGATGCCGTGTTCGATACCTTTGAATGTTCCGATGTTGGAATAGAGTGGGTTCTCCCAGTCTTGAAACTTGTCCATGTTGTCGATCAAATTCATCACGATGGATTTCAGATCGTCGCTCGGGTGGAAACTCAAGACGTTTTTTGCTTTTTCGATGCTGACCTTGTAATTCCGAAAATCCTGGATATGCTTGATGATGAGGTGGATCGATATTCCCAACCGCTCCTCAATCGCTCCTTTGACCAGGTCGCCAACTTCTCCGACAGTGTAGTTGCCGGAAGCGACGTTGAAGACACCCGAAATCTTGTGGTTTGCTTCGATGGCACGAATGTAAGCCGTCGCAGCGTCTTGGATACTTAGAATGGGCCTCCAGATGGAGGGATTGTTGATGGTGATGGTGCGGTCTTTCATCGCGCTTTTGAACATGGTGTTGATGATCAAATCAAGACGCATGCGCGGACTGTAGCCCGAGATCGTTCCCTTCCGGAGCGATATGACCGAGAAATTATCGTCAATGAGTTGCAGCGCAGCCTGCTCACCCTGCAGCTTCGAAATGCCATAAGGGTAGGTGGAGCTCACCGGACGCATTTCGTCGTAGAGCTCATTTTCCGTATAGCCGTATACGGAGCAGGAGCTCGCGTAGACATACCTCTTTACCTTGGCCCTCTTGGCCGTGTACGCCAGGTACGAGGGGGCGGCAGCGTTGAACACGAAGTTCTTACTTGGTGAATACTCCGCCATAGGATCATTGGAAAGACCCGCCAAGAAGACCACCTGGTCGTAAGGTTCCAGATCCTCCTCGGTAAGTTGGAAAATATCTTTGTTTAGGACTCCGACTTGCCGGGGCAAGTAATTTCCAAACCAAAATAGATCAACGACGTCAACTTTGTATCCGCGGTCAAGCAATTTGGGGATCAGGGTGGAACCTACATACCCTGCGCCGCCTGCGATGAGGAGTTTCACGGTCCCTCCTGGAGCCCGTAGAGTTTTCGATTAAAAACTGAAATTCGCTGATTCCGGTCGCGATAGCCACTGGGCTAAAGTTTGCGCATTTAGATCTTTTTCCGAGAGTAACGCATCCTGAACGGGCCACTCGATGCCAATTTCGGGGTCATCCCAGCGAATGCCGGATTCCCCCTTATTGTTGTAGATCCCGGTGCACTTGTACTGAATTTCCGCCACGTCGGAAAGGACGCAGAAGCCCCGGGCAAAGCCGGCGGGAGCCCAGACCTGCCGCCGATTTTCGGCGGATGCTTCTACGCCGACCCACTTTCCGACCGTGGGTGATCCCCTACGAATGTCTACTGCGACCAGAAATGCTCTGCCCAAGGAAACGCGCATAAACTTGCCCATCGGCGGATCCCATTGGAAGTGCAAACCGCGCAAGACACCCTTGGTCGAGCGCGAATGGTTGTCCTGGACAAAATGAGTGGGCAAGCCATTTGCCAGGAATTGGTCCTCCCGAAAGGTCTCCATGAAAAAGCCTCGGGCGTCCTGAAAAATGTCCGGGACGAGTACCACAACGTCCCGCAAGAATCTTGACTCGATTTTAATTTCCATCGCTCCCTACGACTTCGCGAAGCACCGCGAAAAAAAATGAGAATTCCAAGACACCCGCCGTCCCCACCGTGGCCTGGATCAACAAACCACCAGCCCAACTCGCATGAAAACCTCACTAAATTCCGTGACCAGTTCTCGGCTCGTTGACACGCACCGTTCAGCTGTCTCCCTGCGACAAAGAGGAAAATGGTACCTGCCTATCGTGCTCTGGCAGCGACAACCACGATTTCGGATGACAGAAGGGGCGTCATCAGACCAAGAGTGCCACGACAAACGGCTTGCGCTCGTTCTGGCAACACATCGGCGAACCGCTCCACTCTCAGCCCGGCACGCCTCAACCATTTTCGTACCGTCCCGCGAGAGGTGAAGTGCACGCCGGACCTTGCGTAGTCACCCAAGAACCGGTGAGATTCCACACCACACAATTTCCTCCACTGGACAGGTACTCTCAGAAGGTTGGGGACAGCAGCAATGACGATCGCCGCGTCGGACAATAAAGGTGCGAATAATACCAAAATTTCGCAGGGATCTTGAACCAGATGTAGCACGTTGGAGACCAGAAGACAGTCAAACCTCTCGCTCGACAACCTGGCTAACGCCATCTTCAGATCGCCCTGGACAAGCTCCACTCCCCTGGCTTGAGCGCAGGCAGAAATGACAGGGTCCAACGGAACAGCAACTACTCTCTTGCCGCTCAGAGCCAGGTATTCCTCGGTCGCTCCCCAGCCACAGCCGATAGAAAGGACACTTCGCGCGCTTGTTGGAATCAAGCTGACGAGGTCTCTCCGGATCGGCTCGTAATAGTTCTTCCCGAAGCGCGAAGCTTTAAACTCAGGGTGCGTATCCAGCAAAGGAGAGGGCGTATTACCCTCGACTGCGATCCGAAGAAGCGCTCGAATCTGGTATTCGAAGTGAGCTGCATTCACCCCCAGTCTGCCGACGTATTTATTTGGAAGATGATGAACCAAAAAATCCTTGAGATGAGAAATGCAAATCAGTTTTGTAAAGCCGCATTGCGTATAGGGATCCGTGGCAGCGGTCTCAAGCATCTGGTATTCTCCCTGATGCGGGGCGACCAGAAAACCTCCAGATTGTATGGCACGTTCCAGTTGTTGCTGAGTAAGCATGTAACAGCCGGCATGCTCATTGCTAAGAAAAGCGAATATGTAACCTGCCCTTGATCTTACTGATCTTACTTCCCAGTGATAGGTACGATGCACATCGGGATAGAAAACCTTGCCATCCTTGTCATTCTCGAACCGAAGAAAGCCCGCCAACTCATTATCAGGCAATACCTCAGAAAGGCGGAGAAATGCTTCTACGTTCTTCCGAGTAATCAGTACGTCGTCTTCCGAATACACAAAGAGGTCGTAATCGTTGACTCGATTCACGAATGCTTGCTTGTGAGCGAATGGAAGGGACCACGGGTCCTTGGTCGGCAGACCGACTACTACTTGGATGCCCTCGCCCAAGTCCTTCGGAACATTTGAAAGCACAACAATATCCGTAGAGTAGGGCATTGTCCGGTACTCGTCAATTACGCGCGACAAGTATTTATCGTTCGCAGTTCCGTAACTTGCTATGGCAACGAGTAGCCTGAGCCTGCCACTGGCAACATCACTCATCGTTTTCGTTTCCTTTGCATTCCGCTGGTAATGAGCGGGTTCCCGAAAGTACGAATCGGAACGTCCTGTGGAGCACTAACGTACCCACCTCTTTGCGGCTTTCACCCAGTGCTGCGGCTTCGAGACCCAATCGCAAACCGAGCGGCATTTTCGTTTTCACTCGCTGCCTTAGGATATCTTGGCAGTTCCTTCGGAACTTTTGAGAGTCCAACAATATCCCTGAAGTAGGGCATAGAACGGTACTCGTCGATCGCGCGCGACAAGTCCTTATCTTTCATGGTGCTTTAACTGTTATGGCAGCTAGGAAACTCAGCCGGAAACTGGCAGACTCGCTCGTAGTTATCGATTCCTCTGGGCTCCGCCGGTGATCAGGAGGTTCTCGAAAATGTACCTACGCATTAGGCTGGCTAACTTACGCGTCTGGAAGTCTATACTTATTCCGTCACCATTGAAGCAGAACTCAGAGCATTACTGAATTTATGATCCACAGAATGTTTCTTCCTAAGTAGAACATCCATTACGAAACTCAGCGATATATGTTATCCAATGTGTTATGCTAATGGAAGTGGTATCTAGAATTCTCTTAAGGCATTGGGAGTAGACGAAGCGATCGCAGCAGTGGTTTAAGGGGGCGGCCCACCATAATCGGCCACGTGATGAGCGCGTGACCAAAGGTGAGTATGCTCTTAGCAAATTTCCTTTGGCGCCAATACCCCCGTGCCGCCCAGAGGAGAAAGTCGGCGACTTCCCCTTTCTTAGCGCTTTTAAAGTCAGAAGCCGACATCATTTGAATCATCACGTTGAGAGGGACCGAGTATTCACCAGCGTCGGACATATTGCGGATATACATCAGATGTCCGCCAGCCAGATCGGCGCGCTGCGTGGCTTCGCTCACACCAAGTCCTGCTAGCACCGTCGGCGTAATCTCTTCGACTAAGTCCAAAGGGTCCGGGTTCCCATTTCTCCTTGACCACGCAGCAATCTGGGCGGCACGCCTGGTGAGAGCCATCTCCCTACAAGCACGCACGCAGATCTGGTAAGGATGAAGCCTGTACTTGAGTACCACTGCCCCAAGGTTCGCCAATTGGAAGCGGTCCGCGATTCTCAACCACAAATCGTAGTCCTCAGCGTGGACCACAACCTTCCTGTATCCTCCAACAGAGACAAGCACCTCTCTCCGCATGAGCACCGTGGGGTGACAAAACCCAACGCCGCCGCGAAGGAGGGCTGATTTGATCTCGCGGTCCCTGATTGGATGGCGGTAGGTTCTCACCGACTTACCCGTAGAGTTGATGCACTCGATAGTACCGCCAACGACGCCGACCTCTGGATGTTTCTCCATGAAGTCGACCTGCCACATCAGGCGGTTCCTGACAGCAATGTCATCGGCATCCATCCGCGCGATGTATTTGCCGCGTGCGAGTTCACAGCCGCGGTTCAGAGAGTCGATCAACCCCCTGTTCTCCTGGTAGTAAACTCGCACCGGCGGATCGCTCCTCTGATAACGATTAAGTATTTCGCCAGTGCGGTCGGTCGATCCATCATCAATAACGATGAACTCGAAGTCGCGAAAGCTTTGGGCGAGAATGCTCTCCACAGCCTCGCGCAAGAAGCGCTCGCCGTTAAAAACACTCATCACAACAGACACAATCGGGGTAGTCATTTTCTTCTAAGGCTCTCCATTCCCCGCAAATGTAAAAGACCCGTAGTCATCAGTGACTTGCATGGTACGAACCGAGCGAAGAAGGCTACGCACTGAATCTCCTGGCCTCCCGAGCAAAAGAAGCAGCAGCTTCACATACACCTTTGACATCCGAGGATCGTCGTGCAGACGAGCCAGATAGAATTTCCGGGCGGCCGGAAGATCCCTGCGCAAACACAGGATATCCCCCATTCCCTCGAAATATCGGGCGCGAACCCAGTTCCTTTCCTTTTTTACTTTCAGTGCTGCAGCACAGCGAGGCCTCAAACTGATCAATTTCCTCATAAGCGACGTCGACCGCCGGTACTGCTTCGATGCAACGTGCCAAACATACTCATTGGCGACCGCAAGTAGGCAGTCATTGGATAGCTTTCGTAACCCACATACTTTAGCTTTCTGCCTGATCATCCAAAGCACTCCGATTTCGGCCGCCGAACAGTTTTCAATGTTCTCTTGCCGAGTAACGACATATAGTCATACTAAGATCGTGTTCGCGATAGCACATCATAGGTTCCGCAAAGTGGCTAGTTCTCTATAACTCGCAAATAACCGGTTTACGTCAGCGCGCGCTCGAGCAAAGGTAACGCGTTAGTTCAGTAATGCAGCTGTGAGTGAAAGAGCGAAGGCGCCGGGCCTGCCGGCGAACACCATGCTTCACGCGAGCTGTAGTCGTCAGGGCACCGTAGTCATCAGGTAGAGTTTCAATCATTGGCCGCGCCCAATGGTGAAAGTTGGTCGGGACGGAGCGCACTCGTCCTGGGGTCAAATGCTCAAGGTATTGCTCCCAAGAAAAACTTTCCCATAGGTGGGTCGCATAAGCGGTCGAGACATCGACCGGTTCGGAAGATTCGAACATTTTTGCAAGACCTTTCGCGTTGAATGTTGGCCAGAAAAATGCGGAATGCGGCAGTATTGTAATCTCGTCGGCAAACTTCCTTGACAGTTGATATGGAATTCTAACAGAATGTTCGTCCCAGTAACTGTCGCGTCCCTTGGAACGAAACGAACGATATTCGGAGTACCATCTTTTTAGAAAAGGTGCTTGGGCTTCGGCGAGAATGACGGCATTACATAACCCGATTACCGTTTCGTCGACGCGTTCCTCGCCAAGCACCATGGCTTGTTTCAACAAGCTATCGAAACTCCTATGCACAAATACATCAGCATCTAAGTAAATCCCACCTGCGCTCAGCAGCTTTTCTAATCTGACGATATCCGCTCGATGAGCATCATGTATAAGTGGATGTCCGAAGATTTCGCGTGGAGCCCTTAGTCGCTGCACGGTTACCATGGGCCGTGACACTTCCCACCACGGTCCTGTTGGCTCATGCTCGCAGTGAAAAAGAATCTCTGTTGGTCTGATTCGCTCAACAGCGCTTCTTAGGCAAATGTAATGAACAAGGCTCCATGGTTTCCCGCCAAAATCGGGCGACATCCCAAAACAATAGTGTACAATTTTAGGTATCACGGCACCACCCTGCTGAGGTCATGAACTATACAGAATGCGATCGGTCGGAAAGGCGAGTTCAACGCGCGTAGCTGCATATAGTAGGCACCATGTCGTGGTTATCGCCATCCACGCCGTAGGGCTGTCAATGCAGGTGCGAATATACTTTTCAAGAAGTTCACTGTCCGATGTCCGAGGATTTGCGTCACTCGCATTTTCCACCACGACCCGGTCGTGTGTATTTTCGGAAACACTTCCTTGGCGAACGCATACGCTTCGTCCACTGTGTCATCATTATGACTAGGAGCGTGTTCAATTAAGTGTATAGCGCCAATAGCTAGCGATCTTCGATATTGTTCTCGCAGTGCTTCACGGTTGACGATCTTATGCCCATCTTTCTCGAATGCGGACTCGAATGCGAGAAGATGCTGACGTAAGTTGGCGAGATCTTTAAACGAATAATGCATATTTGATTCATGTTTCCGGTAGACGGCCTGCCATGCATCCAAGATAGCAATCGACCCGCGACAAGCAAATCGTAACCACATTTCCAGGTCCCCGGCGTGCGGCAGGTTGCTACTATAGCCCCCAATACTCTTTTGGACTGATGTTCGCACGATGGCAGTCGGAGTCCAGATGGGGCTCGCAGTGCTGTTAGAGCATGCGGTTTCCATAAATGACTGGCCTGTGACAACTCGGTATTTAGGTCTGTTGTTCTGAAATTCAATTCCTGGAAGGGATTCGTCGCGTTTTGCAACTGCCGCATGCCCACAGGTAAGAACGACTTCCGAATGCTCATCGAGCACCCTAGCGGCTCTTGCGAGCGCACCAGGAAGTAGCCAGTCGTCTGCAGAGAGCAGCAAGAAGTAATCGCCGGACGCCCATTCGATGCCCTCGTTATAAGTGTTGATGTTTCCGCGATTAGTTATATGACTTCGAAACATCACGCGCGGGTCTTGCTCCACAATGTTTTGACCTACCAGGAGGGCGTCGTCAGAAGAAGCATCATCAATGATTAACACTCGAACATCAACATCGTTCTGATTCAGCACGCTATTCACGCAAGAAGTGAGGAAGCGTGCGTAGTTGTAGCACGGAACCACGACATCAACCGAGCTCATGGATGGCCCCTCCGAACAGAGGAGACTCGCTACTAAATGTGACCCAATATAGTTGGCCCGGTCTGGCGGGTCCACCAAAAGGACACAAGGACACAATTTTCGGCCAGTCTGTGTTGGTCATAGGGCGTCCGGTGCGTTAGGGGCCGGCCGTAGAGCCCGAAGGGCAATACCGAGTCTGACAAGCCAGCGTCGTATGGGATATGGAATTTCATCCGGGGAGATTAGTTTCAAGAGAGCCCGAGCCGAAAAGACGGTAGTCAGAATTAGCGCCAGGACCCCGATGAACACCGCCGAAAGGGGCGGCAGTACAAGAGGTCCGCAGAACACCATCGCGATCAGAGAAAGGAAGAGGAGTCCCGTTTTAATGTTCTCCCTGGACCAGCGAAAACCGCTGAGGCGGCGCACGATCGGGTATATCAGGAATCCGTGGAAGACGTACGATCCAAAGAACGAAATGCCAGCGCCGTTCAAACCAAAAGATCTAATACACACCGATGCGAGACCGAGACTCATAATAGACCAGGCCAGTTCCGCTCCGATAAAAACGTTTTGCTTGGCCTTTGCCACGATAATGAAACCCATGGGCCAGGTAATCACTTGCAGCGTCGTTCCAAGGCATATCCAACGCAGAACTCCCACCGCCGCTCCGAATTTCGCACTGTAAAACAACGCGATCACCAGAGGTGCAAATGTGAGGGTAGCTATCACGCCCGGTCCCGCTAACAACAGGCCAACTCGCGCCTGTTCGTTCACCATGCGGTTGCACGCGGCATTGTCCGTGGCACTGGCGGTCAGACGGGGGTAAAAGTCCGCTCCCATGGCTTGCAGAATGAACCCAACATAGAGACCCCCAAGGGTCCAAGCAGATTGAAACAACCCGGTTGCTTCGAAGCCGACTTTGCGGAGTACGATAATTCGGACCGCATAAGCGACCCCCATCGTCATCAAGCCACTTGTCATGAATGCGAAGCCCAGCTTCAAAAGAGCCGCTGCTTCCTGCCCCAGCTGGGAAACCGTCATCGAAGGAGTTTGGATTTCCAACTTCCGGCTGTACCACCACGAGGTAAGGATCGACATCGCGGCGACGCCGACAAGGGAAGGAACGACACCCTTTTCGCGAAAAAAATATACCATGGGGATGCTGATTAAGGTCCCGAAGAGCGCACCGAACACCCCCATCTTGGCGAGATCAGCGATGCGCCGCATCCCTTGGATCAACGCCCCTTGACCGGCGGATACCAATTGGAGAAACACAGCGATCGACAGCAGGCATACGGCAGCCGCGTGTCGATTGCTTCCAAAAGTCAAGGTGGACACCTGGCGGGAAAACACAAGAAGCAAACCAGCTCCCAGCACTCCAAGGAAGATCGATATTCGGCGCAGCACTGCGGTAGTTTGCGCGATCCGCTCTTTGTCGTCTGAACCAATCGCCACCGCAATCTGGCGCACACCACTGCTGTTGATACCCATCCCAGCAATGCTCTGAGTAAGGCTGGCGATCGATCCGTAGAGGCCCGCCAACCCGAACCCGGCCGGACCCAGCAACACCGCCATAGTCTTGGTACGAACAATTCCAATTCCAATGTTCAGAACCGAAGAGCCGCCGACCAATGCCGAGGATTTCAGAATCTGGCCGTAGCTCTGCTTCTCATCCGTGGCTATCTGTGCCGCTCGAGGCAGAGACTCCAGCGGAGGGGCCGAAAGCTGATTGTTAGACGGGCTTGATGACATACGTGCGTACCGCTACACTGTTGAGCGAGACCGCCAGGTACAGCATCCTCCCCCGTTCAAGGTACCGCCTCTTTTTGACGACTAATCCCCACACGAGATCCTCTTCATAAACGCTGGTTATTTCCGAGCCAGGCGACTGATCTGTTTGAGGCACTCAATGACGTAATCCTGCTCCTCATCTGTCATGTCGCAGAAAAGAGGCAGAATCACTGTTGCATCGGTCACAAGATTTGTTACTGGTAGCCGAACGTCCCACTTTTCACTACGGTATGGCGATTCGCGGTGAATTGCCATAACACCCCGGCGTGAGGAAACTCCGCGGTTCAGTAATTCCTGCATCAGTTGGTCCCGAGTTATGGGGGCATCGCTTTGGAGCCGCACCATGTAGGACTGAAAGTTGTGACAACAGTCGGCCGGTTCCTTAGGAGGTACCAGCCACGAGAGTGAAGAAAGGCTCGATGAGTAGCGCAGGGCCAGTGCCCGTCTCCTGGCAAGCATTTCCTCGAGACGTTGCAATTGCACCAGTCCGATCGCAGCCTGCAGGTCAGTCATTCGGTAGTTGTATCCAACTTCATCATAGCTCTCAATCACCAGCTTGCTGGAACTGTGCCGAGCCAGGTCCGACACCGTCATGGCGTGCTGACGCAAGCTGCGCAGGCGGACCGCCAACTCTTCGTCGGCTGTCGTAATCATTCCTCCCTCTCCCGTCGTCAGCACCTTGCGAGGATGAAAACTAAAGCAGGCCATCGAGGTGTATGGCAATCCGACGCGGTGGCCCTTGTATTCAGCGCCGATAGCGCAAGCGGCGTCTTCAATTATCTGTAGACCATGGCGGCTCCCGATGTCGCTGATCTCAGCAACGGGAGCGGGCAACCCAACTTGGTGAACCACCAAGATGGCTTTGGTACGAGGAGTGATTGCGCTCTCGATACAGTTCGGGTCCATGTTGTAAGTGGATCCGTCGATGTCAACGAAAATCGGACTTGCTCCGGCATGGACAATAGCATTGGCAGTAGCTATGAATGAGAGGCTAGGACACAGCACTTCATCTCCGGGTTTGACGCCGGCGGCCAAAAAGGCTAAGTGCAGAGCAGTCGTGCAAGACGAAACGGCCACTGCATGGGCCGCACCCACGTACTCGGCAAACTTGCGCTCGAATTCCGCGACACAAGGTCCTTGGCTAACCCAGCCACTTCTGAGCACTTCGAGAACGGCCTTCTCTTCATTCAGCCCAAAGGATGGTCGAGCAATGGGAATGGTTTTGAACGGCATCGTGGAACTCATGACGCCTCCACAACAGGTGCTGCCATTACTTTGGCAGCCTCCCTCCAACGGATTAGTTCACGGAGACCTTGTTCCAAAGATACGGTGGTCCGGAAACCAAGCATCCTGTCAGCCTTCTCAACAGCTGCTCGACGAGTCTGCACGTTCCCCACGCTGCGCGCCTCACGATGCTCTGGTTGCGATGACGAGCCGGTAAGGCTCAGAAGTAATCCGCACAGCTCATTCAGACTGGTTTGGACTCCGGTACCGACATTGAAGACTTCGTCGCTGACACCACTCTGTGCCGCCAACAGGTTCGCCCGGGCCACATCCTCAACGTACACAAAATCCATTGACTGATTGCCGTCGCCGAAAATTAGCGGCGGTTTGTTGGTCTCGATAGCATCGAGCCAGCGAATCAGCACCTCCGTGTACACGCCTGTAACGTCCATTCGCGGACCGTATACGTTGAAGGGGCGCAGTGCGATGTATTGAAGGCCAGAAGTCTCGTGAAGAGCGCGCAGCATTTGCTCATTTGCAATCTTCGCGGCCCCGTACATCGTCCGATTGTTGAACGGATGGGACTCATCGATGGGCAGATAAGAAGGCTCGCCATAAACGGAAGCCGATGATGCTGCAACGACCTTCTTCACCTTGTGTCTTAAGGCCGCTTCCAGGACATTTAGCGTGCCATCTATGAGGACCTCGACTGCCTCGCGGGGATTCTCGGCGCACCTTGTTATTCGCAAGGCGGCCTGGTGGAATACGTAGTCCACGCCGTCCGTAGCTTGGTTCACAAGAGAGGCGTCACGGATGTCTCCGTCGATGACGTTGACAGCGCCGTGGTCCAGCGCCCACGCCAGATTGCCCCGGCTTCCACGGACAAAGTTGTCGACTACGCGAACCTCAGAAGCTCCCACCGCCAGAAGTTGGTCGACAATGGTGCTTCCGACGAAGCCAGCTCCACCTGTTACAAGGCAACATGTATCTGCTAGACGGTTCATCTTTCCTCCAGCAAATGATTCACCGCTTAGAAAAGAGGACATATGGAATATGCAAATCGTGTGCTGTAAACCTAGAGCAGCACGTATCGGAAAATGAGTGCCAGCAGGACCATGCCGGAACAAGAAATGAAGCGGATTTACAGCTTCGTCGCCGCACCGAACGGATCGAGAAGATGGACATCCACACTTACCCTTCCCTCCGGTCCCGTATTACGCGGGCCGGGACACCGGCAACGATAGCGTAGTCCGGTATATCATGAGTGACGACCGCACCCGCACCCACGATTGAGTGTGCTCCGACCTGTACCCCTGGCAGGATGCTGGCATTCATTCCGATATCCGCTCCCAAACCCACCTTGATAGGCTTGATCACGAGGCCAGTCGTGATGATCGGTTCGCTAGTGGGGCTGCCAGTATGGACCGAACCCAGGACCTTGGCGCCCGGTCCCCAGCCGACATAGTCTTCCAGGATCAAGTCCCGAGCGTCGAAGTAAGCCTGTGGACCAATCCAAACGTGACTGCCGATCTTGCAGATTCCATCGAAACGTCCCTGGATCATGGTTTGCGCCCCGATAAAGACGCAGTCACCAAACTCCATTGTCTCCGGGTGCTTCAGAACGACATTAGGTCCCACTTGAAGGTCGTTGCCGACGCGTTTGCATAACGCGCGCATGAGAACCCGGCGCATCAAGGTATCGAAGGCACTCTCTCCTGAACGGTGCTTGCCGAATAAGTCGAGCAGTTCATCACGAGTGCGAGCATTCTTCAGCCAAGCGGCGAATTCATGTTCCCAATTGGGCTCAGGATGGATTTCGCGGCGCCCGAACGTAGCTGCGACTTCCCTGCTTGGTTCGTTACAGTTAGTTAAGTCGGACATTACTGCGACTCCAAGAGTGTCGAGGCAGCTCGCAGAAAGGATCAGAGTCTGTCGCCGTGATGGAAAGCCCCGTTTCTTGAGTCGTTCGATGACTGGAACAAAGAAAGGCCCATTCGGGAGTTTTCCAAGTCTACCAGATCTTCTCGTGGCTCAGGACAGGTGTTGGCGTGACCGTGTGCAGCTCGGGTGAAATCACCTAGGGATGACACTTCCGCGTTTCGGAGAGCATACCGATCCCGAACCCGAATCGCGCTAGCGAATTCACGTGGTTCCTTGCCGTGCTTCAAACGACGCGCGACCGGCCCTGACTTGCCCTGGAAGCGTCTCTCCGTCTAAAAAGCGCACGACCTCGTCAACAACACGGGACTGCTGCTCAGCAGTAAGTTGGGGAAACATTGGCAGGGAAACGATCTCCGAGGCCGCGCGTTCGGAAATCGGCAAATCTCCCTGCCGATATCCGAGGCCTTGGTACGCCCTCTGCAAATGGAGAGGCACAGGATAATGGATACCAGTATCGACTTTCGCTCCGGCCAGGTGTTTCTGCAGTCCGGCGCGGTCCTGAACCCGAATTACATAGAGGTGGTAAACCGCCCGTGCCCAGTCCGGACAGTATGGCGCGATCACGCCATTGACCGAAGAAAACAGTTGATCATATTTCCGGGCAGCTACCTGCCGCTTGCGGTTCCATTCGGCAAGATACTGCAGTTTCACAGTCAGAAAACCAGCTTGGATCGAGTCCAGCCGACCGTTATAACCCTCCATGTCGTGATAATACTTTTTGGACTGGCCATGATCGCGGAGCATCCGGGCTTTCTGCGCGAGCCGCTCTTCGTTGGTCGTAATCGCTCCAGCCTCACCACATGCTCCAAGATTCTTTCCCGGATAGAAACTGAATGCGGCTGCTTTGCCGACTGAACCGGCCTTTTGCCAGCAGTTTTCCTTCTTGGAGAAGTACTGCGCGCCATGAGCTTGGCAGGCATCTTCAACGACGATCAGTCTGTACTTTTCGGCTATCTCCAGGATCGTATCCATGTCCGCCATCTGTCCATAGAGATGGACCGGGACAATGGCTGTAACCGGCTTACCGCTCTTGTTGTCGATGACAACGCCAAGCCGGTCATCGACCGTGCAACAGCTCTCGAGATATTCACGCACTTTCGCTGGGTCCATGTTGTAGGTGCGTTCATCGATGTCTACGAACCTCAGTTCGGCACCCGCCTGTGATATCGCCTCCGTGGTGGCTATAAATGTATTCGGTACGGTAATTACGACATCGCCAGATTTCACCCCTGCTGCTATCAGCGCGAAGCGCAGTGCATCGGTTCCGTTACCAACCCCGACACAGTATTTCGTACCACAGAACTTGGCAAACGCGCGCTCGAACTCTTCTACGATCGGACCTCCGATGAAACCGGCAGTGTGCAGCGCACGCTTGAAAACTTCAGTCAGTTCCTGCTCAAGCTCGATGTGAATGGTAGCAAGGTCGAGGAATGGAATCGTATCTTTGCTATTCACACTGCTCACTTTTGCTCTCCCACAGCAACAGTTACGTTGGTATCGACAAATCTCTTAACTCGTGCAGGGTTTCCCGCAACGATGGCATTAGCAGGAACATCCTTCGTTACGACGCTTCCGGCGCCGACAATTGCTTGCTCTCCAATCATGACATTGCAAAGCAAAGTCACTCCCGAACCAATCGAAGCGCCTTTCTTCACTACCGTGCGCTCGACCTTCCAATCCTGTTCGGTCTGCAACCCGCCCCCGGGCGTAGTTGCGCGTGGGTACGGATCGTTAATGAAAGTTACGCCGTGACCGATGAACACGTTGTCCTCGATCGTGACGCCCTCGCAAATGAAGCTATGGCTGGAGATCTTGCAGTTCTTTCCGACCGTCGCGTTCTTCTGAATCTCAACAAAAGCCCCGATTTTCGTGTCGTCACCGATTTTGCAACCATAAAGATTGATGAACTTCGACAACTTGACGTTCTGACCAAGCTCGACGTCGGGGGCAATGCAATTATGATCCATCATAGCTGAATGATTTTGCCTTTCTGCTGGAGGGATTGGTCTGCAGCTTCCAGGGTTCTGACCACTTGCAGGCCGGCAACTCCATCGTTGAATGGTGTATCGTCATTCAGAATGCAGTCGACAAAGTAAGCAGCCTCAACTTTGAGGGCTTCTAGCTGTTCGATTCGCGGCGCCCACATGTCTCCGGAACGGTAGCTAACCATCAACTTATATCTTCCTTCTCCGGTCGACATCTCAATTCCCTTGTCGTAAACCTTGATTTTCTCGTCTGCCTCAAGGTCATTCCACACCAACATCTTCTTTTCGCCGCCAATCAAGGTGGTGCGTACCTTGACAGGAGACAGCCAGTTCACATTGATGTGCGCAATTATGTTGTGGGGATAGTAGAGCGTGAGATATGCTACGTCGGCCACATGGTTCAAATGGCTCTCGCCAGTCGCGACAACCGCTTCGGGCTTTTCCTTGATCAAATAGTTCATGATGGAAAGATCGTGCGGCGCCAGGTCCCAGATGACGTTCACATCGTGCTGCAATAGTCCCAGGTTGACTCGTGTGGAATCGTAGTAGTAGAGGTCGCCTAGCGTTCCATCCTCGATGAATTGACGGATGCGCTTCACAGCACCGGTAAACAAAAAGGTATGGTCTACCATGATTTTGAGATTCTTGCGATCGGCCAATTCAATTAGCTCTTCCGCTTGTGCGGATGTGCAAGTGAAAGGCTTTTCGACGAACACGTGCTTGCCGTTTTGGAGAGCAGCCTTCGCAAGCTCATAGTGCGTCCTGACGGGAGTGACCACCGCGATGGCATCGACGTCGGTTGAGCGGAGCAATTCATTGCAATCAGTGGTGACGTGCATGTCCGGATAGGACTGTCGCACGCGCTGAAGCGACTTCGGACTCTGGTCACACACGCTAACCACCCGGGATTGCTCTTGTCCGTGGAAATTACGGACGATGTTGGGACCCCAATATCCATAGCCGACGACACCGATTCTTATTACATTGCTCCCCAGGTCCATCATGAGGGGGATGCTCGCGGGAGAGCCGACGCTTAGTGTTGTACCCATTTTCTGCACCTTCGAGTTTTAAGTCTTAGACAAGAGCAACAACGGCCGCCGCGAGCAAGTAATCACTCACGAAAGTAAAGGCGAAAAGGGCCGAATCGGCATCAAGCGAAGCGGTCCAGCCAACCACGTATGAAGCTTTTCCATCTGTGCCATCCACTCAGTAGGCGCCGTTGCCCGAAATGACCGCGCGAGGAGTTTGTAGAAGTATCTTGAGATCTAACAAGGGTGACCAGGTTCTTGAGTATCGGAGATCCAAGCGGACCATTTCATCAAATGTAGTCCGGCTCCGCCCGTGAACTTGCCAAAGGCCTGTAATGCCGGGCTTGGCTTCGAGCAAGCGCCGGCGATGCCAGATGTCATATGCCTCAATTTCATATGGGATTGGCGGTCGCGGCCCAACGAGAGACATTTCTCCGTTCAGAACGTTCCAGAATTGAGGGAGCTCGTCGAGACTGGTGCGCCGCATGAATCGACCGATCCAGGTCACTCGGGGATCGCTCGTAATTTTGTAAACGACTTTTTGATCTTTTACCACAGCAGCCGGTTGCGGCTTCCCTGCAATGAAGTTCTGGACATACTCTTTATGGATTCCTGCATCCGTTGAAACGGACATCGACCGAAATTTCAAGAATTCGAACGGCGCACCGAATTGACCAACGCGCTGCTGGCGGAAAAGTATGGGCCCCTTGGAGGTCATCTTTATGATGATTGCGAGAAGCATGAAGACTGGCGTTAGAAGAATCAACGCCAATGTGCTGCCAACAATATCCATAAACCGCTTCGTCAGGAGAGACAGTCTTTTTTTTCTCTCCACTTCGAACAAATCGGGGTACAGCGTCGTAATGACTGAGCGTCCGCGTCCCTCACCCTCCCAGACATCCGGGAAAGAGTAGAAAGATATTTGCAAGTGATTAATCTGATTCGCCTTGAGAACTTTCTGAAGTTCGGCTATCAACCTTGATTCGATCGTCCTTACGGCAGTGCCGATTTCCGATTCAGCGAATTGGGTGAACACAGCGCCTAGGACAGAGTTCGGTTCGAACCAACCGGCAAGATCTGTGTCACGGATGGTATCGCAGAGGACACCTGCAATTCGCTCTAAAGGCACGCTATCACCGTTATGGAGTGCCGAGCACTTACCATCAATGAGCATCAGCAACAGATGTTTCTTAGAGCGCTCCGCTCGCTTTCTTTCGAGACAAAGCAGCCCATGAAAAACGTCCTTGGGCAGAATCCGCTGCGTGAGGTCCGACGGATTGAAGTGAGACCAGGGTACAGGACGCAACGAGTTTCCATTGCTCCGCGAATACGGCTCGTTCTTTCCCCTCGCGGTCTTCGCATTTGCCATCATAGGAGCCGGGTCCTTGTGCTTAGCCGTTCTCAGCGCTCTCACCACAAACGCGAACTTCTATTACCAAGTGCAACCCTAAAGACCTTTGAAGAAGAGTGAAACCGGCCGCGTCGGCCCGGGTTTGCCAAACAGTGACAGGGGTTCCCCGACATTTAGTCGCAACCAGCTCGTTTCTCTGCAGCTCCGTCAGCGACTGCCTGCTTGAACAGGTGCAATTCGTGAACCAATGGGCACCCTGGCTGATTCCAAACAGCTGCGCGTTGAGTCTCACTCTAAGTAGCAGATAACAATATCCTTAGTCGAAAGAGTGATACGTTGAGGCTCGCTTTGCACCGGGAAAATCCAGTTCGTGAGTAATAGTCGTGAAAACAGGTGCGCTAAAGGAGAAAACTCATTCCCGATAACTCAAGGACGCCCTCTAGGGCTTCGATCTGGGCTAATCTCCGGCGACCGACAAGGGGCGTGGTTGTAAGTAGGTGCTTTCAAACCGCGGCGCCAACGAAGTGACCTCGGATCTCACAAACGCAGCATCCATCTCAACAGCAACGGAGCGTTGAAGAAGAGAGACCGAAAGGATGAGCCGACGATTGCCCTTGAATTCCACTAATACCCCTTCCAGGCTACGGAGAGGACCTGATTCGATTCGGACTTTCTCGCCAACTTTCAAGAAGGGCCAGGGCTGATTTGGAATCCCTGAAGTCACTAGTCTCTGAATTGACTTTATCTCCTGTTCGTCGACAGGGATAGGCTGGCGATTATACCCAACAACCTGAATAACTCCGGGAGTCTTGAGAATTGGGAGCCGGTCTTGGAGATCAAATCGGCAAAAAAGATAACCGGGGAAGAGAGGGGCCTGCACTTGTTTGATTCGATCAGACCAGCGCTTGCGGCATTCATAGAGGGGCAGGAACTCTTCGTATCCCATGCCACGAAGATGACGAGCGACACCTATCTCATAGCGAGAGCGCACTTGCAACGCGTACCATGGGTGATGGCCAGCGTGGCCCCTTACGGCAGGTACCGACCAGACGAAGCCAGAGCTCAGACTCACTTTATTCTCTTGCAAAACAAGCTACCGCCATTAGAGTCACATTGCGACCCTTGCCTACACACCTGTTATCCTTGCACAATAGGTGCCACGCGCAGAATGCGGATATCGCCTGCGTAACTCAATGACAGCAAGTGACTTAGGAGCTCATCGACCGATGTAATTCGCCCAACACTAATGCAGATGACGTCGTCCGTAGTGAACATTGCTAGCACATAGTTCTAAATTTTTTCTCTGCGTAACTCGCACAAAAACAAGGACATATCTGCTCGGTTTCGTAGTTCCTGACCCGGGGCGAATACACCGGTTCTGGCCTCTTGCTCGCCGCTTTTTGCGGCTGGGTCACCTGTGATCCAGTCATCCACAGCGGATTATCGCAGATTGGACTAAGTCAGAAATTCTGGGCTCGGCTCGCGTCTGCCTGTTTCCCTGTTCTGCCGAGTGCCGCTGGGAGGGCTAGGTGCCGGACTTTCTGTTGTTGGCTGCGTGTTAATTTCATCGCGGACACTCTTGCTTTTCGAAACATACCTTGACCCTGTACTTCGTCGCTTCGCCCCGGTGCGGTAGTATGGCGCAGGCTTGAAAGAGGCGGGCGAAGGTGAAGTTAAGTCGAGCTCAAGAAAGAAGCTCCGCGCGTTGGCTGGGGTTTGGCCTTTGGATCGCCTTGTCCCTGGTTCTGTTCGCGCGTCCTTTAGGATGGATGATCCATTTCGCCCTCCAGAACGATGATGCCTCCCACATTCTCCTGATTCCCCCCATTTGCGCTTGGGTAATCTACCTCGAACAGCGGACCATCTTTCATCGGCTCTCCTCTGATATCCCCAGTGCTGTCTTTCTCTTCTTTGTCGCCGCTTTCTTCTACGCCTGGACAACGCAGTCTGGTGCAGACTGGACTCTGGCAAGTAACTTGACGGGGTATGCCCTAGCGCTCGTCCTTCTTTGGATTTCGGGATTTGCGCTCTTCTTTGGTAGACCTGCGCTTCAGGATGCCAGATTTTCTCTATTGTTTCTCTTCCTCGCGGTGCCGTTGCCGGAGTTCCTCCTCAATCGTGCCATCTTTGTCCTGCAGAAAGGATCCGCGGAGACTACGGCTGCGGTGTTTGATTTGATGGGTGTTCCATTTCTTCGCGAGGGATTCGTTTTCCACCTCGCACGCGCAAATATCGAGGTTGCCCGCGAGTGCAGTGGGATCCGCTCGAGCATGGCACTGCTGATCCTGGCACTGCTAGTAGTTCATTTCCGCCTGAAGAGTAACTGGAAGAAAGCGTTGTTCGTAGCCTGCGGACTCCTCATGATGATGATAAAGAACGGGATCCGCATTGCAACCCTGACCCTATTGGCAGTCTATGTGAATCCGAGTTTCCTGACGGGTAAACTGCACCACGATGGCGGGGTTGTATTTTTCCTGCTGGGCCTCCTCTTTCTGTTGCCAGTTCTATTGTTACTGCAGCGCGGCGAGCGACAAGAATCACCGGCCATATAGAACGAGTTACTTATAGTTGATAGTTATCATTTTAGGTGCTAGGGCAAGAACACCCGATCCTGTCGGATTTCGGTTGCGAAGGCCGAGAAGCCCTTGGTTGACCAAAGTCTGCTGCCGGGGCTTTCGCGAAGGAAGCGAAGACCCGCCATTCCGAACATGCGAATCGAGCGTCCGGGAGAGGCTGACAACGTCACAGTTATTTCCGTTCCCGCGTTGAAGAACTCACGTGCGTACTCATCCGGAATCGCGATAGCGCTTCTCCAAGATTCTGAACGAACACTTCCGAATTATAGACTTCCGCGGCGAAGCGTGTGCTTCCTGCCGGTGCAGTCGGTTCGACCTCGTCGAGCTGAAATTCATGTGCGACGTCTTCGACAATTTTCGGTGAGATCGGCCGCTGGTGTTCGACGTAAGCATTGATGAGTGAGTGTTCGCAAAGTAGATTTACCACGCGTGGTATGCCCAATGAATATAAATGGATGGTTTCGACGGTTTTCGGAGTGAAAATCAGTTCACCGCTGGCCCCTGCGATCCTTAGCCGCTCGCCGATGTAGTCATGGGTCTGCTCTTTCGTCAGAGGAGACGTCTTGCAGCGCAGCATGATGCGCTGGCGGAGTTGTCGCAGTTGTGGCAGCTTTAGCTTCTCTTCCAACTCTTGCTGTCCGGACAATACGATCTGCAGTAGCTTCTCCGTGGATGTCTCAAGGTTGGTCAACAGCCGGATTTCTTCGAGTACCGGGTAGGACAGGTTCTGCGCTTCGTCTACGATAAGCACAGTAGTTTCACCGGCACGGTAACGCTCGAGGAGCCACTGATTAAGGCGCATCAACTGCTGACTCTTGGTCCGGGACTCGCAGGAAATACCAAATTCCGCAAGAATGAAATCAAACAATTGATTCGTATTCATCCGGGAATTAAACAGAAACGCAGTTCTTGCCCGCCGTTGATGTAACCAGTCGACAAGCCGGTTTACGAGTGTAGTTTTTCCCGTACCGACTTCACCGGTGAGCGTGATAAAGCCTTTGCGGTTCCGGACGCCATACATCAACCCGCTCAGCGTTTCTTCGATCTCTTTGGTAAGAAAGAGATAGCGCGGATCCGGATTGACGTTGAACGGATTTTCTTTCAGCCCGAAAAAGTTCTTGTACATGGTCGCTAAACTCTCGCTATCTCCTACGATGGTGCCCCACTGTTATCGGAATTTCCTCGGGCAAACAATTATCCCGCGCACATCAGTATTCTCGCGAATCAGGCCTAGCGCAACACGAAGGGTCGCGTATGCCATTGGAGCCCCAGGGTAATCTGTTGCAATGTGAAATTGGTGTTGCACGTACCGGCCGCGCAGACTGCTTGATTCGATGTTTGGATTTGGGCTGTGTAACCGACCGAAAAATTGGCATTTCGTCCGAACGGTCGGCTCAACGCACCACCTATGTACCATGAATTATACGCCTGTGAAGAAGCAGAACTGCCAACACTTCCGTTTCGGGAGTAGCCGAAGTTGAGACTCGCAGCCCATTCCCGGGACAGTTGACGACGGAGATAAAACTGCAATTGATCTGTGTTCGCCCCGGTAAAAACTCCACTCCCACCACTGACACCATGATTATAAGCTAGCGACATATAAGTTAGCGCCAAACCGCCGCGGTTCACTGCATACGTGAGGTTGGCACCTCCGGATCCCGAAACCCTGCTCGAGGAATTGCTAACTGGCACTCGAAATGTGGTCACGTCGGGTCCGCCGAATAGTTGCAGAGCAATGCTTCCAGTGATCTTGTGACCGTACATGAACTGAACGACTTGATCGTCGATCGCTTGTGGATTGCCAAGAAAGCGATAGTTGCCGAAGCGGTATTGAACCGCGAGCGTGTCCGCTCTTGTCAAGTTATAGTTGTAGCCCACATTAAAGGTTGCATTATTGCTCTCGATGTTTCCCGCTTCGATAAAACGGAGGATGCCGTACGAGCCGGCTGCCGTGATTGACCCTCGGGGGCTGACTGTGGAGGCCACTTGAGTTGCAAAGGCATTGCTGTAACGCGAGCCAAACGTCGTGAAAATGCTTTGGTTAGGTATATAGCTATTCTGTAAATCTGGCAGAGAAGGGGCGAGAGAGCCAGCTACGCCGGGAATGGATAGACCTGTCCCGACACCGAACCCGAACTGTGTTTCGGGGAGGTACGAAAACTGGTCGAGGAAGGACAGCTGCCATCTGCCCCAATCGAACATTTGCGTGAGCCCGAACTGTTGAAAATAAGAATTGCCTTGTGAAGTGTCCGAGGAAAAGCTTCCACCCCCCGAATAGTTCACGGCCAGTTGCGCACGGCCCCAAGCATCAAGGAGACTTAAGTTTCCGGTGACAAAACTAGTCGTATTCCAGCCCGAAGACGTTGCTTGGTTCAGCGCACTTGATCGGACGGTGTTTCCGTACTGGAAGCCTGGTAGCCAGTAACTGTGACGAATTCCTGGCGTGCCCAGCGTGGGATTCTGCACACCGGTCAACGGGTGGATGTCCGGGTTCAGGCCGGTCGTTGATTCCTGATCGCTATTCGAATCCTGATCGCCCAAACCTCCGATCAGTGGCGGATACTCGCGGGCTCCGGGCTTTGGCGTGGAGTTATCCTCCTGTGCTGAAATTGAAGAAGCACCGAGGAAGAGAGCTGCTATCGTGGCCGATCCTACCAGAAATCTTATATGTCGTTTCATCTGCATCCCCTAAGGAACTACAATTACGTCACCAGGTTGCAGCAAGACATTCTGTTCAGGCTTCTTGCCGTTGACTGCGTCTTTGTAATTGAAGGGAAGTTTCACCTGTTTGCCATCTTCGATCCGCAAGACGTAGATGTTCTTGAGCTTGGCAAATTGTGTGAACCCGCCAGAGCTCGAAAGCGCTTGCAAAACGGTCATGTTAGGCAGCAGCGGAAAGGCGCCAGCTCGCGAGACTTCTCCCGTCACGTAAATCCGCCGACTATTAATTTCCGATACAGTTACGGTCACCTGTGGATTATTAATATATTTTGTTAAGCCATCAGCTATGACCGCGGCGAGTTTCATAGGCGTCAGACCAGCGGCTTGCACGTCGTTCAACAACGGCAAAGAAATTTTTCCATCCGGTCGGACGGGCACTGCCCGCGAAACCTCTGCCTCTCTCCAAACATCAATGCGCAGAACGTCCTGCGGGCCAATCTTGTACTCCGCATCATTGAACGTCTGCGGTGTTGTCGCGGACCTGGCACTCGGCTCGGTTTTCTGACCTGACGTTTCTGTTGCAACCGGTTTCGGCACTTCCTGCACGTGCCCGAAAGCCAAGGCCAGCCAAGCTGCCATAACCAGGCCGGTCGAGAAATTCATTACATCCTCCGACTACTCCTCAGATCCAGATACCCATGCGCCAGTTTGCTTAATCTTATATAACAAGGCTTTATAGCTGATCTGCAATTCTTGAGCGGCGCGCTTTCGGTTCCAGTGCGTGCGTTCGAGCGCCTTTAGAATCAGCTCACGTTCCGTTCGCCGCGACGCAGCGCGGGCAGCCAGCTTGAGTGACGTAACCTGCGGTCCGCCATCCACCGGCGGGAGCCCCAGCGACGCGGCTCGCAGATCCTCGAGCACTACATGGGCATCCCCGACAGCCAAAATCTTCTTTGCCACATTCTCTAGTTCGCGAATATTTCCCGGCCAGCTATAAGAGGCAAGAAGTTCCATCATTTCGTTGTTCAAAACCGGAGGTACTTTCTTCAATTCACCGGAATGTCTGGCCAAAAAGTATTCCAAGAGTGCCGGAATGTCTTCCTTGCGGTCGCGCAGCGGCGGCAAGCGGAGGCACGCCCCGTTGATCCGGAAATACAGCTCGCGGCGAAAGCGCTCCGCCTCGGTCTCTCTTTCCAGGTTGCGGCTAGTGGAGGAGATCAGTCGCGCGCTCATTTTTCCGGTCTTACCGTTCGGCTCGCCGTCCGGCAGCAACGAGAGCAGCACACGCTGGCAGGCTAAATCCAGCTCCTCCACTCCGTCTAGAAACAGGGAGCCCGGACTGTGGCCCTCTGCCACAGCTCGCAAGCAATCCCGCACCTGCCCACGAAGGCGACCGGGATCGAGTGTTGCGCAGCTAATTTTTTGTAACGGTGCTTCATTCAGCCCAGAGAGGCGATGAATAAGTCTCGCGTAGACTTCTTTACCGGTCCCACTCTCTCCGATCAAGAGAACGGCGATGTCCGTACGCGCGATGTCGGCCACCATCGCGTTTAAGGTTTGCATAGCGGAACCTTGGCCTAGGACAAAACTAGCCGTAGCCGGTGAGTCCAACAGATGATTGATTTCGGCGCTCATGAATGGTCAATTGGCCTGGCGACACGCTTTCTGTCCTAAATCGGGACCGTAAACCTTCCGAACATGCACAGTGCAACTGCACTACCAGGGGCATATAAGATTCTAATACTGCGTTCCATGGCGTAATCTACTCATTCTACAACACTTACTTCAAAATTATGACATCGGAGTTTCGCACTTCATTTGCTGAAGTAGTCCTGATTTCTTTCCACGAAGAGGCAAATTCTTATCCCTTCCTACCTCTACCCGACCGTCGATGGAATGTCAGCGCACCGTCGGTCCATTGCGTTCAACAGCGCCGGGGCTATTCCGATTCGAAGCTACAAAAAGGGCGTTGATCGGTTGCACCGCACCTTCCACAAGGAGTTCTACGAAGTGCAGGCGCAGTCCGGTCCGGTGCCGGCGCGGAAGAGGTCACTGGGTATTCACGCTGGTTCGAGCCGTTAGTCGCAGAACTGGATATGGAGGTGTGGACGGATGTAGTAGACAATGCTATCGATACCCACGAAGAGTAGCTCTGACCTAGTGCGTAAGAGTTTTTTTCATGAGGCACAAAGCTAAGGCACCAAGCACAGAGAGGCAGATAGTTCCGGGCTCAGGGGTCGACACGGGATGCGCAGAATCGCTTGCCGTGCCGTATATATTTAAACCAGGACCAATATAAAATGGTGCGCATGGCCCGGTCGGCATGTTGGTGCAGTTGTAGAGCCATACTTGTCCACTTATAGCCGGAGTAGGACTGAATAGAGGAGAAAACAGGCCTAACAGGTCTATCTCCGCAACAGGGCTAAAAAATCCGATGTAGCCTTGCAAAGAATTGGTGCCTATGGAAAATGTTCCGAGAGGTCCAAAGGAGGTGACCGTCGAAGTGCCAACAAAAATTGGCGTGAAATTGACAATTTGCGAGTAATCCAGTTCAAAGGAAAAGTTGATGGTCTCTTTGATGCCCGGACTCGAACTGTTTCCGGGGACCGTCATCGTCCCGGCGATTTCATAGATCGTGTCCGCATTGGCTTGTACAGCCCCGAAGGCCAGCAACAGAAGCAGGAAACCGGCTAACTTGGCGAATATATTCACTTTCGTCCCTAACCCTTCGCGCAGACACAACCTCAATCTCAGACACGGCATTCCATGGGCCAATTTATCTCTAACAAAATAGGACTATTACCTGAGAGCGATAGGCAAGTTATTGCACAACAATGCCAATTGCGTTCCTTACTGCTCGCACAACTGTTTCTAGGCTGGCGAGTCTACCGCTCCCTTTCACTGGCAGCTTCCGCCACCCTCTCGATTTCTGCGATCGCAAGCCAGATCGGGTCGTTTTAGACTCGTATCGCAGCGACATACGTTTGTGCTCCCCCTGCGGCCTGAAAATTCCCGACAACCTGTCCACGGTCGTTGATACCGTTCGCGCTGGCACTGATCGCGCCGGGGATAAGAATTGGGTTGAGTGCGCCAGCCATGCACAAGAACGGGTGCTCGTTCATCTGTGCATCAACGCAGCCGCCTACGATTTGACCGCCATTGTTGATTCCTCGGAGGGCAATGACAGTTCCATTTGGGCAATCCAAGACAGCTGTGAACACACCCACATTTTCTAGATAGACGAAACCGTGTGTGCCCTTTGCGTCTGGGAAGTCTCCAACAACCTGACCACTGTCGCTAATATCCTGAGCGCCGATTTCCTTTGCGCCTGGATAGACCAGAGCATCGTATTTTCCAGCTTTGTACAGAAAACTATGTTCGCCAGGTACAGCATCTTGGTACACGCCTACGATCTCCCCGCGGTCGTTGATTCCATTCAGAACGGTGAAATTCCCAGCACCGGGATAGGTCAGAGGTGGGCTAAATGTCCCTCGGTCATAGAGAAAACCAGATGTGGCGGCAAGCGTAGTAAACATTCCCACCATCTGGCCGAGATTGTTGATGCCGAGAATTTCCGTTGCTGTCGCGCCCGGATAATCCAGTTGGCAAAAAGACTCTTCCTCATACACAAAACCGTGTGCCACTCCACCGGGATCAGTAAACTGCCCGACCACCTGACCGTAGTCGTTAATGTCATTGGCCGTCATTTGGATGCCACCGGCTATCGTGAGCACCTTGACGCTGAGTACACTTATTTTCGTAGCAGGCATAGGTTTCTCCTCCTTGGCTTCTGCGATTGCCAAGAACTGCTGCGACAATTACCCCGAACTGGCTCTCCAGGCTCCAGGCTAAGCCATTGTTATTCGCACCATGAGCGAGTCCTTACGTTACGGTACCACGAGTTAAGAAGGTTCGCCCCCGGGCCCACAAGTCCAAAGCAACGACAGCCTAAGGCTCTTCACGCAAGTGCTGGCTGAGCTGGCCTTCGCGGGTGCTGAGGCCTTCCAGTTCCTCGACGAGAGCTGAAGCAAAGTTACCAATTGCGTGGTCTTCTGAATCGCCGTATCTTAACCATCCCCGGCGCAGCTCACTTGCGATGAATTGGTCACCAGACCTTTCGACGGCGACGGTTAAAACCTCGCCAAGCCGGTAGTTTTGGCTATCAAAGGTCCGTAGGATACCGGATGGAATCTAGATCGTTCGGCTGCTCGACAATCCAGGTTCCCGAGACGGGACTACCAACGTAAAAATCGAAAGTTGACCAAGCGGGAGTTTCTGCTTGTTGGAAGGACCAACCCGATGATGCCACCGACGTAAAGGAACCCTCGCTGACATTCGCCTCCCCGACATTCGCCCCGGAAACAACAAACGGGAGTGAAAACGAATGTTCGAACCCCCCTACCAATGTTCCCTAACCATCTCCTTCGTTGCGTTGCAATGGATGACGTTCTAGGTGGCTAACCGTCGCTAGGCTGCAGGCCGACGAAGGCGGCAGCTTCTTGCCCAGGGGATCGAACCAACCGCGGGTTCGCAGTCGATAGCTGTAATCTAAGTTCTCTCAAACCGCCAGACGGTTCCAAATGCAAGACGGGGTGGGACGATTCGCGAATAAGAACTGTTACGAGATTCACAAGGAAATCGTGGGAGCGCCTTGCGCCGATAGCAAGTACCAGTGCTCACGACTATGGCTCCTATTACGTAGTACTTCGTGACTCTAGTCAGTTAATACGTAATCGGCACTCTTATCCTCATGAGGGATAGGGGCTAATTCGGAAACGCTGTATCATTAAGCCATTAAACCTTTTGGTGGGAATAGAAATTTATCGCCAAGGGGACATTCTGAGAATCTCCTCCATTTGTAATCAAATCACCTCACGGCCCACTTGGCTGTTATTTGGATTAGCTTTGCCTATGCTGTTCGCTGGAAGTGCTTCCGCAGCGATCGGAATTGACCAGACCGTTTCGAGAGACCAAGGGACTACCAGTACGACCGTCGTGACGGCAACTTTTTCTACAGCATCAGGCAATGAGCTGCTGTTGGCATTTGTGTGCACGGATGCTCCGCCCTCGGGCACCAATACGAGTGTAACTAGCATTGCCGGCGCCGGGCTAACGTGGGTCTTGGTGCGAAGAACCAACACACAGCTCGGCACTGCTGAAATCTGGCGCGCCTTCGCGCCTTCGCCTCTCACCAACGTCACGGTGACGGCGACCCTGTCTCAGAGTACAGCATCTTCGATGACGGTGATAAGTTTCACGGGCGTCGACACGACCGGGGCGAATGGGTCCGGCGCCATCGGAGCGACGGGAACCGGGAACTCCAGCAGTGGAGCGCCCACGGCTTCTCTCGTCACGACCAGGGCTAACTCATTGGTCGTCGGGGTGGGCGATGATTGGGACAATGGCATCAGTCGCACCCCTGGCACAAGTCAAACGGTGGTTCATCAGTATCTGACCCCGGCAGGCGACACTTACTGGGTCCAGCGGCAAAACAACGCCGCACCTGTGAGCGGAACGTCGGTGATTATCAACGACACCGCGCCCTCTACAGATCGGTACAACCTGAGTATCGCTGAGGTCCTTGCCCCAGCGAGCGTTGCGCCGAGCATTGCGGCGACAGCAGGAACACCGCAGAGTGCAATCATCGGCGCGACATTTGGGACCCCGCTACAAGCCACGGTCAAAGATGCCAGC